>Ga0181535_10001750_pt1 | contig 27666 bp, 22 predicted proteins | sample PEATcosm2014_Bin_44_FD_119774 | JGI IMG/M metagenome (GOLD analysis project Ga0181535, IMG submission 119774) | Peatland microbial communities from MTU Mesocosm Facility, Houghton, MI, USA - PEATcosm2014_Bin17_30_metaG | ecosystem: Environmental > Terrestrial > Soil > Wetlands > Peat | place...
TCGTAGCTCTGCCAATTGAGGGCGCGGGCTGTATGAATAGTCCCTGTCCAGAGCCACTCGTCTATCTCGGGCTCTACGACTATCGCCGCGACGCAATCTTCTGACCATCCAGCTTGGTGCAGTCTCCTCTCTATTTCGCATTTCTGATCAATCGCCGATGGCGCACCGTCCCATTCGGCATCGAGCATTACAATAGCGTGCTTGTATTCGCCAAGCCATGGTGAAAGCAATTCGGCCGCGCAGAGGTATAGCCCAGGATCGTTCTTACCCACCGCCACCTTTACATCTCTTTCCGGATCGAGATCGAAGGGACAACATCCAAGACTAAGATAAAAACGATCCCGGGCAGCAACTCCCGCGATGATTTGTTCCATTGTCTTATCGGCGACAAGGAAGAAGCAATCTCTCATAAGATTCCCGAAGCGAAAAGGTCGGCCATGCGTAACCCTGACAGCCACTTCTTTAATTGAGGATGATCGTCGCCTCTTATCACGTCGGCCGAACCGTTCGAATTCTTGCCGAAGCAAAGGAGATTCTCAGTTTTTTCTACGAGGCCGAGCACAAGGGCTGAATGCGAGGCGCAGAAGACCTGCGAGTCGTAGACCGAGGACAGGGATTGCATCACGGTCTCGATAGCTCTGGGATGGATGCCGTTTTCCGGCTCCTCGACAAGGATGATCGAGGGTTTGACTTGCATATAGGCCAGCAGCGTTAGAGCGAGGAGCCTCAGTGTCCCGTCTGAGAGAACCCAGGAAGGGGCTTCGAGACCACTCGCGTAGCTTAATTGAAGGTAACGAGATTTATTCTCTTCCCTCTCAATCGTGCGTATAGATCTGAGATCGGGAAGAGCGGTACGGACATGAGCAGTCCAGTCCTCGAGCCTATCGGAATTCTGTTCCTCAAGCCTATGCACTACCCAGGGAAGGTTCGAACCATTGCTCATCAATACTGTGGGCAAACCGGCGGGAGCAGGTATCCGCATCGATTCGGCGTTGAGCATGAGGCGGAAGACACCATCCATTATGTAATTTTTAAACCAAAGAGACACGGGAAAGCGCTCTTTATCTTCAAAGAGGTTCCCCAATGCCGCTTTGCCGGGCCCTAACTTGAATTGGTTGTTCCAGTCGGTCTTCTCGGAACGGAAATAATCAAATCCCTTATCCGTTTTCGAAACGGTCTTACGCCAATTACGAGTCGAGTTCTTCGAGATGAGGTGCTCTGGAAGCGGAAGATACTCTTCTGGGAACAGGGCACATTCACGCCGGGCTTCGAAATCAGCACGCTCCGCACCCTTGGGAATAAGCCAGAGCGCTTCCGATTCGATCCCAAAGTCGTTGGTGTTGATGGCTATCTCGTATCGGAGCTTCGTATAGCCCTGGCCAAGGAGATCGACAGCAGGCGGCACACCCGCGGTAAAAGCGATTTCGATATTCCCTCCTTTTCCGAGCCAGGAGAGTTCGCGTAGATTTTCCGCCCGCCGGGGTACCTCTATGCGTGGATCACCGAAAACTGCTTTTTCAAGGCCACCTGACAGGAGGTCCCGAACAAACGATATGGAATCAAAGAAACTGCTCTTGCCTGTCGCATTCGGTCCGACTAGGACTTGAAATTCTCCCAATCGTACCTTCACTGAACGAAGTGCCCTGAAATTTCGTATTTCGATCTGCTCGATCATTCTCTTCCCGCCTAGGCTCAAGTATACCATATGGCTAGAAAGAACCGTGACGCTGAATTTATGTGATTAGTGGTTTTGCGTTTTTTATTTGCTCACTGCAGATGTATAATGACGCATAACTTTGCTAGAACCAAAACGGCTTACAGGAGGCTATATGACTGCCGCGACAAGACAGGCGCTCATCGGGCTGCGGGACTTCTCGACGCTCCAGTGGTACGTCATTCCCCTCCTCGCCCTCGTCTTCTATCTCTACACGATGGAGATCAAGAGGGCGAGAACCGGCGGCGATTGGAACCCGGTATTCGCTGCGGTCGCGATTTTCGGGGCGGATTTCTTCAACGAGAGCTGGAACGGCTGGTTCATGATCCTGTCGGGGCGATCTGCGCTCTGGACGACTCCCGGCCCCACGGCGCTTAGGACAACGGTGGGCTGGAACATAGAAATCATGTTCATGTTCGCCATCCTCGGGTTCGTCTTCTACCACAGCCTCTCGAACAGACCCAAGGCCCGGCTGCTCGGCATCCCGGAGAAATGGTTCTTCGCGATCGCCTACTCGCTCATCTGCGTCGTCGTCGAGTGCTGCCTCAACGCGGGCGGCATCCTCGTCTGGGAGTATCCCTTCTGGGGACGGAGCGTCGAGGGCATAGTGCCGATATTCCTCGTCGGCTATTTCTGGTTCTTCGCCTGGGCGATCTTCGCGGTCGGCCGAAAGACGATATCCGGCAAGGTCCTGGTCTGCGCGATCCCCTACGCGGCGGCCATCGTCCTCGATCTCGTAGCCCTTGGGCTGGGCTGGCGGTATTGAATGGCCTACATTCGTGTAGTTCGGCTTTTGTAATTATTACAGTTCCCCTAGGAATTAATTCGATCAGTTGACGATGGAGGAATTCTTCAGTGAACGCGGAGGAATCCTTCAGTGATCACGGAGGAATCCTTCAGTGATCACGGGAGAATTCTTCAGTGATCCCGGCCGACTTCTTCAGTGGTAAATTCCTCCGCGACCACTGAAGAATTTCTACTGAGAGATTTACTCGGATTTTCACAAACCAGGCAGTGCATAGTCGAGCTTTTGCCGGCACATGCCTTGTCCTCAGGCTCTTCGCGGCCCCTCTGTTGGGACCACCTCGAAGGCGAGGCGCTGGTTCCTCCTGAGGACGGAAATTCGGGAGCGTTTGCCGATCGAGCCGGCCCCGAGGCGGCGGCGCAGTTCGTCCATGCCTCCGATGGTGGTCCCGTCGAAGGACAGGAGGATGTCGCCTTCGCGGAGGCCGGCCGCGTGGGCGGGTCCGCCCGGCTCGATGAGTATGGCGCGCAGCCCGGTCTCGCCGGGCAAGCCGAGGAGTCGGGCTGCATGCGGGGAGAGAGAGAAGTTCTGGCCTCCCAGTCCGAGGTAGCCGCGCCGCACCCTACCTTCCCTAAGGAGGGCCGACACGACGCCGGAGACGGTGTTCGCCGGAATGGCGAAGCAGAGTCCCTGGGCTTGGCGGATGACGGCCGTGTTGACTCCGATCACGAGGCCGCGGGAGTCCACGAGGGGCCCGCCCGAGTTGCCGGGATTCAAGGCCGCGTCGGTCTGGATGACATCGTCGATGAGCCTTCCGCTTCCCGCGCGGAAAGATCGCCCGAGGGCGCTGACGACGCCTGCGGTCACGGTGCTCTCGAATCCGAGGGGATTGCCCACGGCAATGGCCAACTGGCCGGGACGGAGGCGCGAGGAGTCGCCCAGTCCGACCGAGGGGAGGCCTCCGAGAGGGAGTCTCAGGACGGCGAGATCGGTGTCGGGATCGTCGCCCACGATGCTCGCGGGGAAGCGCCTGCCGTCGGAGAGGATGGCTTCGATATCCTTCGAGCCCGCCACGACGTGGCTGTTGGTGACGAGAAAGCCGTCGGGAGCGAAGATGAAGCCCGAGCCAGAGGACGCGGCTTCGAGATCTCCCTCCTCGCCGCGACGGGATGGGAATCGCTGTTCCGAGGAGAATATCTGGAGGTGGACGACGGCCGGCGCCACTGTCTCGACCGCGGAGACGACGGCGCGGGAATAAGAGTCCAGAAGCGGCTCGTCGCGATCTGCGGTCCGTTCCCTTTCAAGCGCCGCGCTCGTCCCTCCCTCGACGTACATGTCTCAACCTCGCTTTCCATTGGCCCGACCGGGCCCGCCTGGGATAGGGAGAAAGATACTTAGCCGCGCTCCGCGCAAAGCCCGGCCGAACGGCCGGTGGCGAATTCCGGGAATTCCTTTCGCATCGACGATGGCCGCACCGAGGAATATGGCCAAGGCGCCGCCCCGGGCCTTGCGGCTCTCGACTTACGTCTTTATCATCGGCCGAATGGGCCGCCGCGCGATTTTCCTCGTCTGCCTCGCGCTCCTCTGTGGATGCGCCACGCAAAGACAGGAAGCGCCGCCCGCGGAACCCTCTCCCGTCGTGAGCCTCGAGTCCGGCGTCGCGATCAGGCCGGACCAATTCAAGCTGATCCTTCCCTTTGTCCTCACCGTCATCAACCCGCGAAGCGGATCGATCAGGCTCGAGTCCGTCGATTACGCCCTATTCGTCGAGGGCGCCGAGGCCGCTAGGGGAAGCTACCGGAAATCCGAGGAAGCCGAGGCAGGAGGCTCGCTATCCGTTCCCTTCGAGCTGGCGGTCGATACGAAGGGGTTGGGGGATGGAATCTACGGGAGCGGCGGGCCCCCTGAGGCTCTCTGGCGCCTCGAGACCCTGGTCCGGATCGAGACGAGCCGGGGCGCAGTCTTCGAGCTTTCCCACGCCGCCGAAGGTTCCTTCGCCATCGTTCGCGAGCCTGGCTTTCGTATCAGGTCGGTCACTATCGAACGCGATCTCCTCGTGACCACGAAGCTCGCGGTGGACCTCGAAGTCGACAACCCCAACGTGTTTCCCATCGACTTCAGTTCGCTTTCCTACGATTTCTACGGCGAAGGGGAGATATGGGCGGACGGGCGAAGCGACGATGCCGCAACGGTCCCTGCGCGAGGATCGGTCGAGCGGACCTTGAGCTTCACGATGAACTTCGCGAGCATGGACCGTAGCCTGTTCGACCTCGTAGCGAACTTGAGGGTCGTCCGGTATCGGCTCAAGGGAGAGGCGAAGATAGCTACCGGTCTCGTCTATCTCCCTGAATTCGCGACGCGTTTCGATAGCGAAGGAGACTGTGAGGTGCGGCGGTAGGGAACTATAGGCCCTGGCTACAATAACCGCTGTCGGTTTGCGATCGAAACGACATTTTCGTGAAATGGCCACCGAGAAGCGACATTCCCGTACGTATAGGATTAGCCTAGCTTTATTTCACTTCAAATCGTCAAGGTATATTTTAGGATCAAAGGTTAGATTTACTGGTCCAATTCGTTTTCTCGTCTCAAAATCCCTGCTTTGTACTCAATTGTCTCTTTCAGCTTTGAGAAATAGGCATAAAGATTGCATACAATTAAAACGAGGTCCTAGCCTTTAAGGATAAAGAGCCGAACTTCGTAAAAGAGGCTGCCGATGTTAGGCTCCAGGCAATGCAATACAGACGCCTCCGGCGAGGACGAGGCGTAGGGAGCCTGAGCGAAATGCGGTATTCAACGACCATCGGATCGACCCGCTACAGCTTCCCGGATTTGAAGACGCTGATGGCGAGGGCCTCTCCGGAGCGCTCCGGCGACATCCTCGCCGGAATCGCTGCCCGCTCGGCGGAGGAGCGGGTCGCGGCCCAGATGGTCCTTTCGGACCTGCCGCTCAGAGTCTTCCTCGAAGAGTTCGTCATTCCATACGAAAGCGACGAGGTGACCCGCGTCATCGTCGACGGGCTGGACTACGGAGCATTCGCGGGGATATCGACGTTGACCGTCGGCGCGTTCCGCGAATGGCTTCTTTCGGACTCGACGGACGCCGAGACCCTCCGCCGGGTCTCGCCCGGGATAATGCCCGAGATGGCCGCCGCCGTGTCGAAGATAATGAGAGCCCAGGATCTGGTAACGGCCGCGCGGAAGGCGCAAGTCACGACCGCCTTCCGCGACAGCATCGGCCTGCCGGGAAGGCTTTCGGTGAGGCTTCAGCCGAACCACCCCACCGACGACACAAGGGGCATAGCGGCATCGATCATCGACGGTCTCCTCTACGGGGCGGGCGACGCCGTGATCGGCGTCAATCCCGCGACCGACAATATCGAGACCCTGTCGCGCCTTATATGCATGCTGGACGAGGTCATCTCCCGCTACGAGATTCCGACGCAATCCTGCGTCCTCGCCCACGTTACCACCACGATCGAGGCCATCGAGAGGAAGGCGCCCGTCGACCTCGTCTTCCAGTCGATTGCGGGGACGCAGAAGGCCAACGAGGGCTTCGGCGTGAGCGCCTCCTTGCTGCGCGAGGGCATGGATGCCGCGCGCTCCCTGCGCCGGGGCACGGTGGGCACCAACGTGATGTACTTCGAGACCGGGCAAGGCAGCGCCCTCTCGGCCGACGCGAATTTCGGCGTCGACCAACAGACGATCGAGGCTCGATGCTACGGTCTCGCCAGAGAATTCAAGCCTCTCCTCGTGAACTCGGTGGTGGGCTTCATCGGACCGGAATACCTCTACGACGGGAAGCAGATCATGCGGGCGGGGCTCGAAGACCATTTCTGCGGGAAGCTCCTCGGTCTGCCGATGGGCGTCGATATCTGCCATACCAACCATGCGAGCGCCGACCAGGACGACTTGGACATTCTCTTCATGTCGCTGGCCGTCGCCGGAGCGACCTACGTGATGGGCGTGCCGGGCTCGGACGACATCATGCTGAACTATCAGAGCACATCCTTCCATGACGCGCTCAACGCCCGGAGCATCTTCGGGCTCAGGCCCGCGCCAGAGTTCGAGGAATGGCTCATGCGGATCGGCGTCGTCGACGAGGACATGGCGCCGATCCGGATAACGAGCGCCAATCGCCTGCTCGCGGGGACATTCCCGACGTGAATGAGGAGCCGGCCCTGATAGAGGATCCCTGGTCCCATTTGAGGCGCTTCACGGACGCGAGGATCGCCCTGGGGCGATCGGGGACGAGCCTCCCGACGAGGGAGGTGCTCAGCCTCCGCCTCTCCCAGGCCCGGGCGCGGGACGCGGTCGCGCGGGAGCTCGACGCCGAAGCGATGGGGAGCGCGCTCGGCGCCTTCGGCCTGGGCCTCATCAACGCGAAGAGCCGATGCCTCGACAAAGCCGAGTACCTCCGGCGCCCGGACCTGGGCAGACGCCTTTCCGACGAGTCACGGGAGGAGCTTGCGGCACGTCCCCCAGCCGAGCGGGATCTGGCGATCGTGGTGGCGGACGGCCTTTCGAGCGTCGCGGCCGAGCGGCAGGCCGTTCCCCTCCTCGCGTCCTTCCTCCCCCTCGTCTCGGACTTATCCATCGCGCCGATCTGCCTCGCGACCCTCGCGCGAGTAGCCCTCGGCGACGAGGTAGGATCCCTGCTTCGGGCGAAGGCCGTCGTCATCCTCCTGGGAGAGAGGCCGGGACTCGGCTCCCCGGACAGCCTCGGCGCCTATCTCACTTTCGCGCCCGCCGTAGGCGTCACCGACGGGCGCAGGAACTGCATTTCGAATATCCGGCCCGCGGGCCTCGCCCCTCCTGTCGCGGCGTCGAAGCTGGAATACCTGCTGCGCGAAGCGCTCCGCCGATCCCTTTCGGGCTTCGCTCTCAAGGACGAGCAGGGAGAGACGGCATCCGCGCGGAAGGCGTCCCGTCCGCCTTTCGGGGAATTCGCCTACTCCCGCCGGACGCATCTCGAAGCGTCGGCCGACCCGACCTAACCTGGCCTTCCTTCCGCTTCCATGCTACTCTACCGCCGATGAAAAAGCTCGAAGACCAGGCCAAGCTCCCCGCTTCGTCCATCGGCGCCGCCGTCCTCATAGCCGCAGTCTGGGGCTTCAACTTCGTCGTGATCAAGACGGGAGTCTCGTCGATGCCGCCTCTCATGCTCGCGGCCCTGCGCTTCCTCTTCAGCGCCCTGCCGGCGGTCTTCTTCGTGAAGCGACCGTCGGCGCCCATGAAGTCCATCGCGGCCTACGGCCTCCTTCTGGGCGTAGGCGAGTTCGGCTTCCTCTTCACCGCGATCAAGCTCGGGGCGCCCTCGGGCCTTTCCTCGATACTGCTGCAGTCCCAGGCCTTCTTCACCGCCGTCCTCGCCTCGGTATTCCTGAAGGAGAAGCTTCGCGCGCACAACGCGGCCGGCATGATCGTCGCGTGCGTCGGGCTCGGAGTCTTCGCCTTCTCGTCCAGCCCCGGCGCCGGGGGCATCAGCCTCGCCCTCCTATTCATGATCCTGATGGCGGCCCTGGGCTGGGCCGCCGCCAACATTGCCGCGAAGAGAATGCCGAGGACGAGCGCGCTCGGCCTCGTGGTCTGGTCGAGCCTCTTCTCCCCGCTCCCGCTCGCCGCCCTCTCCCTCGTCTTCGAAGGCCGGCGCGCGATAGGGGCCGCGTTCTCCGGCCTGAGCCTCCTCACCGTGGGCGCGCTCGCCTACCTCGTCGTGGTCTCGACCCTCGTCGGCTACGGGCTCTGGAACGATCTCATAATGCGCCACGGGGCGTCGAGGATCGCGCCCTTCTCGCTCGCGGTCCCCGTCTTCGGCCTCGCGTCGGCCTCCTTGGTGCTGGGCGAGCGCCTCGGCGCGCTCGATCTGATCGGAGCCGCCCTTGTGCTGGCAGGACTCCTCGTCCACGTATTCGGCGGACGCCTCCTCTATCCCGCGCGGCGAGCGATGCCGCGCGCCGGGCCGTAGGGACGCGTAATTCCGATAGGTCACTGGCGCCGGGAATCGTCTCGGATTAAGCTTCATTCGATGAGGATCCCTCTTCGCCGCCCCGTGGACGCGTGCCGGATGATCAGGCTTCTCGCCGTCTTCGCCATCGCGGCCATCCCCGCCCTGGCGCCGGCCGCGATGGGAAAGGTGGCGCTTCAGCTCAAATGGCGGCATCAGTTCCAATTTGCCGGCTACTACGTCGCCGCCCAGATGGGCTATTACCGGGACGCGGGCATCGATGTCGAGATACGGGAAGCCAACCCGGACATGAACTTCACCGACGAGGTGGTGCAGGGCCGCGCGCAGTACGGGATCAACAACACCGATCTCCTAATCGACAGGGTCGAGGGCAAGAAAGTCGTCGTCCTCGCGGTCATCTTCCAGCACTCGCCGGACATCCTCCTCTCCCTCGCCAAGAGCGGACTCTCATCGCCCAAGGATTTCATCGGCAAGCGCGTCATGCTGACTCCGGGAACGGAGGCGGAGATCTACTCGATGTTCGCCAACGAATCGGTGCCGACGTCCGCGATCGATTTCATACCGCACTCCTGGAACATCGAGGACCTCGTGTCGGGCAGGGTCGACGCGGTCAGCGCCTACACGACGAACGAGAGCCTCGTCCTCAAGGCACGGGGGATACGCATCAACGAAGTGCGACCCCTCACCTACGGAATCGATTTCTACGGCGACTGCCTCTTCACCTCCGAGGCCGAGCTCCACGCGCACCCGGCGCGCGCCGCGGCCTTCCTCGCGGCCTCTCTCAAAGGATGGGACTGGGCGATGGACCACGTGGAGGAGACTTGCGACCTGATCCTCGACAAGTATCCGTCGGGGAAGGACAAGGCCTCCCTGATGGCTGAGGCCGCGGCCATGGACGAGATCATGGTGCACAAGTTCGTGCCGATAGGCGTCATGAACCCGGGCCGCTGGCGCCACGTCGGCGATACCTACGCCAAGCTCGGCGCGATACCGGCCGACTATTCCCTCGACGGATTCCTCTACGACCCCAAGGCCCCGACCGTCGACCCGCGGACGCTCAAGCTGGTCATCACGATTCTCACCGCCGCGATGGCGGCGTCGGTCGCCTATATCCTCATCCTTCGAACCTTCAACTCGAGGCTCGAGATCGAGGTCGCGTCGAGGACCGCAGGCATCGAGGAGCTCAATCGAGCCTTATCGGCGGAAGTGCAGGAGAGGAAGGAGAAGGAGAAGCTCATCGCGATCTCTCTCGGCGAGAAGGAAGTCCTGCTGAAGGAAGTGCATCATCGCGTCAGGAACAACCTCCAGGTCATCGCGAGCATCATCAACATGCAGATCGCGGGAACGGGAGACTTCCGCATCCATGATATGCTGAAGACGCTGAGAAGCCGCGTCTTCAGCATGGCCTTGGTGCACGAGCGCCTCTACGGGGGCGACAGCATTTCCCGGATTGACATGGACGAATACCTTCGAACCCTCGTGGAGGAAATCGTCATGGCCTACCAGCGTCCCGGCCTCGCCATGGCGACCGAGGTCGAGGCTCGAGGGATAGTCTTCGCCGCGGAACGGGCGATGCCCATCGGCCTCATCGTCGGCGAGATAGTCTCCAACTCCATGAAGCACGCCTTCAACGATCGGGCGGCGGGACGCGTCGAGGTGAGGCTCCGCCGGGCGGGACCGGGCTACGAGCTGCGGATCTCCGACGACGGCACCGGCTTGAGCCGCGAGGCGGCTTCGCGAGCGAACGACGCGCGGGACGGCGGAGGCATCGGCTTCCTCCTAGTGGACGCTCTCGCGTCGCAGTTGGGAGGGAAGCTCAACCGCGAGGCGGGAGAGGGCCTGACCTACCTGCTCGCCTTCGCCTAGAAGGGCGCCGAGGCCTCGCCCCGCGCCTATATCCCCGCCATGACGTCCCCGCCCAGATAAGCGTCACGTATCCTCGGGTCTTCCAGCAACTCCTTCGCCGCGCCCTGGAGCACTAGGCGCCCGTTCTGCAGGACGAAGCCGCGGTGCGCGATGCTGAGCGCCTGCTGAGCGCTCTGCTCGACCATGAATATGCTGAGGCCTCCGCGATTGAGAGCCTGGATGGTCTCGAGCACCCGCTCCACGAATTGGGGCGCCAGGCCCATGGTGGGCTCGTCCATGCAGACGAGTCGCGGCGAGCTCATCAGGGCGCGGGCGATCGCCAGCATCTGCTGCTCGCCGCCCGAGAGAGTCCCCCCCTGCTGCCGCAGCCGCTCGCGCAACCTCGGGAAGAGCTCGAGGACGCGCTCCACGTCCCGCCGGACGGCCCTCGCGTCCCTCCTTACGTAGGCTCCCATGAGGATGTTCTCCTCGACGCTCATCTCGGGGAAGATGCGCCGCGCCTCCGGCACGCTGGCCAGGCCGAGCGCGATGCGCTCGTGAGTGGGCAGGCGCGTGATGCGCTCGCCCTTCCAGAGGACCTCCCCCGATCGGGGTTCGAGGAGGCCGAGGATCACCTTCATCGCGGTGGATTTGCCCGACGCGTTCCCGCCGAGGAGGCAGACGATCTCGCCTTCGCCCACCTCGAGGCTGAGGGCGCGGTGCACCTGGACGGGGCCATAGAAACTGTCCACCGAATCGAGAGCGAGCAGGGCCGCCATTACAACCCTCCGTCGGCGGGCGGGGAGGAGAGGCTCGCCGGCCCGGAGGCCGCGGCGACGACGGTGCGGCTGGGGCCTAGATAGGCTTCGATCACGCGCGTATCGCGCGCCACGGCGTCGGGAGGGCCCTCCGCGATCTCCTCGCCCTCGTCCATCACGAGGACGCGATCCGCGAGCCGCATGACGAGGGGGAGCTTATGCTCGATCACCACCATGGAGAGCCCGTCGGCCTTGAGGCCCTTGAGGAATTCCAGCATCTCGGCCGTCTCGCTGGGATTCATGCCCGCGGTCGGCTCGTCGAGGAGGACGATCGAGGGCCTGGAAGCCAGGGCGCGCGCGATCTCGAGGCGGCGCCTGTTGGCGTAGGAAAGGCTGTAGGCGGAATCGGCGAGCCGCGGCGCGAGACGCTCGCCGAAGAGCTCGGATATGGCTCTCGCGCGCAGGCGGAGAGCCTTCTCCTCCCCGGCGAAGGGTCCCACCGGGAACAGCGCCTGCGCGATCTCGACTGCCCCCCCGAAAACCCCGGCTCGCGCGGCGATCCGTTCGACGTGGGCTCCGAGAACGATATTGTCCTCGACGCTCAAATTCGCGAAGCTCCTCCCGTGTTGGAAGGTCCGCGCGAGGCCCGCCCTGGCCCGCCGCTCGGGGCCGTAGCGGGTGATGTCCCTGCCGCGAAGCGATATCCTGCCGGAGTCCGCCCGGTCCGAGCCCGCGAGGAGGTTGAACAAGGTGGTCTTGCCTGCGCCGTTGGGCCCGATCACGCCGAGGGTCTCTCCTTCGTCCACGGCTAAATCGAGAGACCGCAGCGCGTGAATTCCGCCGAAGGTCTTCGATAGGCCCTTGGCCTCCAGGAGACGGACGCCGGACTCCGGACGGCGAACGCCGGACTCCGGACGGCGAACGCCGGACTCCGGACGGCGAACGCCCATGCTCACCGGCTCCCGAGGAGGCCCTGGGGCCTGAAGCGCAGGACCACCAGGAGTATCAGCCCGTAGGCCAGGGCGCGGTAGTCCGCCGCGAAGCGCAGGAGCTCGGGCAGGGCGGTCAGTATCAAGGCGCCGAGGACCGCGCCCCAATAGTTGCCGAGGCCTCCCAGTATCACCATCGTAAGGCCGAGGATCGAGACGCTCGATCCGAATGTCTCGTAGCTGATGTAGGTGTAGAGATGGGCCGTCAGGGCGCCCGCGAGGCCCGCGAAGAAGGCGCCGACGGCGAATACGAGCGATTTGTACTTTCGGGCGTCGATGCCCAGGGACCTCGCGGCGGGCTCGTCCTCGCGCAGGGCGCGCGCGGTCCTGCCCAGGGGCGATGCGCCTATGGCGGCGATCGCGACCCCGCCCAGCGCGAGGACACCCAGGCTGAGGTAGTAGAAGTCCCCGATCGAGAGGATTTCCCTTCCGAAGAGCCGCGGCGCGGGAATCCCCGCGAGGCCCAGCGCGCCCTGGGTGAGGGAGTCCCAGTTGACGATGACCTGGTTCACGATCTCGCCGATGCCCAAGGTAGCTATCGATATATAGTAACCCTTCAGCCTGAGGGCGGGAAAGGCGAGCAGGCTGCCGACGAGGGCGGATATCAGGCCCGCGGACAGGAAGGAAGCCGCGAAGGGCCAGCCCGCCTTGAGGGTGAGCAGGCCCGAGGCATAGCCTCCGACGGCCATGAAGCCGGCCTGACCCAGGGACATGATGCCTGCGGTTCCCGCGACCAGCGTCAGGCTGAGCGCGAACAACGCGTATATCCAGGCTCCGCTCAATATCTGGAGGACATAGCCGCTCTTCATGGCGAGGGGCAGGACGAAAGCGGCCAGGATCAGCGCCGTCGCCAGGACGGGCGGGACCTTTATCGCGCTGCCTTGGGGCAGGAAGCTGCCCGTGAGGGCTTCGCGAGCCTGCCTCGCCCTCCCGCCGAAGACGCCGTTCGGCCTCAGGAACAGGGCGGCGAGGAGGAACGCGAAGGCGATGAGATTGCGGGCCGAAGAACCGAAGACCGCTACCCCGTAGCTCTCCCCGAGGCCGAGGACGAGGCCGCCCGCCATGGCCGCGGGTACGCTGCCCAAGCCCCCGAGCACGCAGGCAGTGAAGCCCTTGAGGCCCGCCTGGAAGCCCTCGGACGGGGTGATGAAATTATAGTAGAGCCCGATGAGCGCGCCCGCCAGGGCGCCCAGGGCCGAGGCGAGGGCGAAGGCCGCCGCGTTCACGCGGGACACGCGGACGCCCATCTGCCTCGCGGCGTCCGCGTCCTGCGCTGCCGCTCGCAGCGCGCGCCCCATCCTGCTGCGCTTCAGCAGGACGAAGAGCGAGGCCGCGCAGGCGACGGAGACGCCGAGGATGAGAATGTCGAGGAGGCCGATGGATACGATCCCGAGGCTGAGCCTCCGGGCGGGTAGCACCAAGGGGAAAGACTTGGGGTTCGGCGAGAAGATGATCTCGGCCAGGCTGTCGAGGATCATTCCCGCGCCGATGGTGGCCAGGAGAGGCGCGACATGGGCAGCTTTCTGGAAAGGTCGTACCGCGAAGCGCTCGAGCAGGAGGCCGAGCAAGGCTCCAACCGCCGCTGCGGCTGGGAGGGCCGCCCAGACGGGCCAGCCCAGGAGCGCGACGGCGACCCAGCCGGCGTAAGAGCCGACCATGTAGACGGAGCCGTGGGCGAAGTTTACGAGCCCGGCTACGCCGAAAATGAGGGCGAGTCCAGCGGCGAGGAGGGCGTATATGTTCCCGAGCACCAGTCCGTTGACGGTCTGGCCGATCCAGAGCGAAAGCGTGGCGCCCATCTGCCTTATTCTACGGAATCGCGAAAGGCACGGATATTGGCGCCGGGCGTGGCCGGCTCGATGCAGCATCCCGGCGCCAACAGGAACTTGCGCTTGCCTCCATCGGCTAGGGCGGCGCGCGCCGCCTCGCGAACCGCGCCCGGCGTCGCCTTCAAGAGAAGGCCGATCTCGTCCACCCCGCCGACGAGAGCCAGGTCGGACCGGCCGCGAGCCTCCTTCAGGCTCGGGTTCCCCGAAAGGGTCGACGCCCAGTTGATGGCCTGCACGGGGTAATCCTGCACCTGGTCCCAGTAGATATCGGACCCGCAGGAATGCAGCAGGTTGAAGGGGGCCCCGCGGACGGCGGCGAGCACCTTGAGATCATAGGGCTTTCCGAAGGTCTCGAATTCGGGCAGGGTGAGCCCGCCGCGCCGGGCGAGCTTCGTGATCGCGAAGAATATGCCGTCCGCGCCGGCCTCGACGCTGGCTGCCGCGAGGGCCGCCAGCGATTCGGCGATGGCGCCGAGGGCGTGATGGACCTTGGCGGGCTCGGTCCGAACGAGCCTTAGGAGCGTCTCGGCGTGATTCTTCGACGCGTCTTCCAGCAGATGGTCGTTCGGCCTGCCGGCCAGGGACGCGAGGACCGATGCGGGCGAGAAGATCGTCTGCACGAAGGGGGCGTCCCCGATCCCCTTCTTGATCGTTCGCAAGGCGGCGAGATGCTCGGCCCAGACGCTGATCGAGGTCTTTACCGGCTCGAGGAGGCCGAAATCGATCGGATCGAAACGGTTGCGGACGAAATGGGGCAGCACGCCGCGATAATCGCCGAAGTCGAATTCCGAACCCCAGGCCTCGGCGAAGATACTGGCCCTCGTATTCACCTTGAGCCAATCCCAGTCATACTCGCGCGCGAAGGCGAGGCTGGCTTCGGCCAAGGTGTCGGCCTTTACCTCGGCCGGGATCAAATGGCCCCAGGCCGCGACGGGAGCCCGGTCCACTTCCGCGCCGGCAAGGGCGGCTAGCACGCGCTCCCGCTTCGAAAGCCGATCGCTCATGGCTTGACCCCGTTCCATACCACGAATTTGCCGTTCTTCACGACCAGCCTCGCGCCGAGGAAATCGTCGACCCGGCGCGTCTCGGGGTTGAAGGTGACCTTTCCGTAGATCACGCTGGGCACGTCTTTGACTTTGGCGAAGGCGTCTCGAATGGCCTTCCTATCGGTCCCTCCGACGGCGATGACCGCGGCGGCGAGCTTGATCGAATCGTAGGCGTGGACGGCGAAGTAGTCGATGTCCTCGCCGGGATACTTGGCCTTCCATCTCTTGGCGAAGGCTTGGACCTCGGGTCGCGGGTCGTCGGCCGAGAAGTCGCCCGCGACGAAGACGCCCTCTGCGGCGGGTCCCGCGAGCGAGGGGAAATCGGCGGTAGCCTGCGAGCCGTTGGAGACGATGGGCACCGTCAGTCCCTGGCCCCTGATCTGCTGCACGAGAAGGGACGCGTCGTTGACGTAGGCGACCAGGACGATGCCGTCGACGCCGAGGGCCTTGGCCTTGGTGATTATAGGCTTGAAGTCCTTCTCGTCGGGCAGATAGGCTTCTCGTAGGGCTACTTCGATGCCGTTCTTCTGCAATGCCGCCACGGTCAGGTCGCCGGTGCTTTTGCCCCAGTCGGTATTGAGCTGGAACACCGCGACCTTCTTCAGGCCCAGGGCCTTGACATAGGCGGCGTGCGCCGGAGCCTCGTTGCTCTGGGACGGCGAATTGCTCCATATATAGTCGCCGCCCCCCGTGAAGACGGGATTGGAGTTATTGAAGCCGAACTGAACGAGGCCGGCGCGCTGGTACAACGCGCTGGCGGCCATGGACGAGGTCGAGCTGAAGTCGCCCGTGGCCAGGACGATCCTCGGATCGGCGATGTACTTCTGAGCCGTAGCGATGGTCTGCTTCGGGTCGTTCTGCGTATCGGTGAAGACGATTTGCAGGGGCCTCCCCTTGATCCCGCCCGAGGCGTTGATCTCGTCCAGCGCGAGGTCGAAGCCCTTCTTCCAGGCCAGGCCATATTGGGCGTTGGGCCCGGTCAGAGGTCCGCTCACGCCTATCAGGATGGGATCGGCATTCTGGGCCGAGAGGGAGCCGAGAGCCAAGCCGAAAGAAAGCGCGGCGATCGTCGTAGCTTTTGAAAGGAAAGTCGCCATTTCGTCGTCCTCCTCATTAGGATTGACCGAATATGGACTAACTTACTCTTATTAGTCAAGTATGGTACTAGAGAACTAAGGATTTCCGCTTTCGCCTAGAGCTTGTAGGCTTTAACGAGGCTTTTTTCGGTCTCGCCCTCGATCGACGCCTCAACCTCCACGAAGGACTCGAGGCCCGAACCGCGGAGCTTTTCCTTGAGGAGCTCGTCGATCTGGAAGATCCCCGCCGAATTGCTCATCCGAACGTGGATGTGCAAAGGCTTCTCCTTCCCGGCGAGTATCTCGACCTGCTCGATCGATGCCGCGGATATCGAGTGGATGTTGACGACACCCGCCTCGAAACCGATGCGCGACCGGCCCTTGGTCATATCGAGGGCGTCAGCGACGCGCACGACGCCGGCCTCCACCGTCATCGGCCTGCCGTCGCTTCGGTGCGCGATGATCGCGTGCAATATCTCCGAGCGCAGGATCGTCCTGCGCCCCGTGGGGTAGAAGCCGTCCAGGAGCCTATCGATTATGGGCTGCGCCACGAAGAGGCTGAAGAGCTCGTGATCGGCGCGCTGGATGGACATGCCCAGGTCGTGAAGGAGGCAGGCCAGGACTACGACGAGCTCGGCCTCCTCGTTGCCCATGCCGTAGTCCTTGACGACGCTCGGGATAACGTCGCGGTCGACGAGGAGGCGAAGCATCCGAAGCCCGATGTTCGACACGATCTGGAAGTGCACCGGTCCGTGGTCGGTCATGCCGAGGCGCTCCACGGCGTTCACGTTCATGGCGGTCCAGAGCGCATAGAGCTCCTCGTCGGCGTTGACTCTGTCGATCGTCTTCTGCAATACGGGATTGTGCCTGACGGGAAGGCGAATCTCTATCCGCTGGCCCGGGCTGGAATCGGTTCCGGCTTGTTCCATATCGACGAATATACCTCGGCGCCTCTCGCGCGAACAGGCGCTCGGCCTCGAGGAACGGCGCTCGGCTGGTAATACCGGAGCCGAGTCGGCATACTCGGGAGGGGGGCAGACATGGCGTCCGGCACTATCGGCGAAGGGACCGCGCAGGCACTCGAGTATATGTCGGCAAGGAAACCGGCGATCGCCGCCGCGCTCCGAGCCATCGCGGAAAAGCGCGGAGGCGCCCTGCAGGGCCGGATCGAGGGAGGCCGTGACCTCATGGGACGCGTCCTCGAGCTCTGCCTTCGGGGCAAGATGATCAGAGGCTGCCTCGTGTTCCTGGGGCGGGACCTAGGCGCGAACGATCCCGGGAGGGGTGGACCTCCCCTGCCGCTCGACGCGGACGTCCTCGCGATCGCCGCCGCCATGGAGCTGTTCCAGACCGGGCTCCTCGTACACGACGACATCATGGATCGGGACACGGTACGCCGCGGCTTGCCGAGCATCCACGCCAGCTATTCGATCGAGCTGGAGGAAGCCGGAATCGCGGAGAGCGGGCATGCCGGCGAAGCGCTGGGAATCTGCGCGGGCGACGCATGCTACTTCGAGGCCTTCGCGGCGCTATCGCGCGCCCTGGCCGGCAAGCCCGGGGGAGGCGAAATCCAGGCGCTCTGCGCCGAGATCCTGTCCGAGGTGGTCGTCGCGCAGATGGCCGACGTGCGTTGGGGCGCATCGAAGGCGGAGCCGTCCGAAAGCGACATCCTCGAGATGTACACCTGCAAGACGGCGCGCTACAGTTTCTCCCTGCCCCTGGTCGCCGGAGCGCTGGCCGCCGGAGCGGACGGCCTGGCCGGCCCCCTGACGAGGCTCGGAGAGAGCCTGGGTCTGCTATTCCAGCTCCGGGACGACGAGCTCGGCATATTCGGGCGCGAAGCCTCGACGGGCAAGGGCGTCGGCTCGGACCTTCGCGAAGGCAAGAGGACCCTCTTCCGCGCCCGCCTCCTCGCCGCGGCGCCTCGCGAGGAGAGGCCGCGCCTCGCCTCGCTGTTCGGCGGCGGAGCCGCGGCGGGAGCCGAAGACATCGCCTATATCCGCCGCCTCGCCGACGATCTCGGCGTCTCGCGTTCCATCCGGGAACTGTCGCTGCGGACCGAGGAGGAGGCCCTCGTCGTCCTCCGAGCCCTGCCCCGACCTAGGCCGGAGACGGCCCAGGTCCTCGAAGGCCTCGTGCACTACGTGACGGGACGGGACAGGTAGTCCCATCCCCGGCCGGAGCCGGCTATCTGGGAGGAACCTTGAAGGCCAGCTCTATCTCCGCCACCGCCCCGTCGTCGATGGGGCGGAATTCGCCGAGCCGCCTGGCCGCGAGGAGGGCGTTCGCCGTGGCTTCCGCCACCTCGAGCCTGTCGTAGGCCTCGAGTACCGTCCGCCCGGTCGCCAGGACGGCGTCGTTCTCGAGTATGACCACGGGGTTGCGGACCGTTATCGCCGCGCTTATCGCGCCCTCGTCCTCGAACTGCGCTCCGTAGGGCACGACCGGCATGTCCCTAAGGTTGATGTAGGACTCGGGGATCGTGCGCGAGTCCAGCGGCGTCCCGGAGACGATGAAGGCGGTCACGTAGGGGCACTGGGCCGAGACGATCGCGCCCGTCTCCGGGTGATCGGCGTAGATCAGCCGGTGAAGGCTCGCGGAGCGGGAGGGTACGCTTCCTATTTCCCGCCTGCCCCCGTCCACGAGGGCTATGTCCTCGAGACCGAGGGCCCTGCGGTCCACGCCGTAGGGCGTGACGAGGAAGCTGTCGTTCCCGAGCCTCGCGGAGAAGGAGCCCTCGGTGCTGGTCATGAGGCGCCTGTCGTAGGCGCGATGCACGAAATCGACCAGGACCCTGCGCAGCTCGCGCTCGCGCGAGCTCCTGACCGTCGGCTCGAAGGTTTCGGAGACGGGCTTCCAGCCCTTTCGGCGCAAGGCGAGCATTCGGTCCGACAGGCTGCGCGCCCCTCCCAGGATCGCCGCGTTCAGGATGGCGCGCGCGCAGAATTCCAAGGTCTCGAAACGCTGGAAGGCTTCCAGGAGGGTCGCGCCGGCGGCCACCACGCCGTGGTTCTCGAGCACGACGACGTCGCAGCCCTGGGAGAATTTCTCGGCGATGGACTTTCCCAGTCTCTCGCTGCCCGGCACCGCGTAGGGCGCGAAGCCGACCCTGCCGCAGGCGTCGAAGGCCTGGGGCAGGACCCGCGTGTCCGGCGCCTTCCCCGCGACGCTAAAGGCGACGAGGGCGGGCGGGTGCGCGTGGAGAACCGCGCCGACGTCGGCGCGCGCCTCGTAGACCGCGCGATGGAAAGGGAGCTCGCTCGAGGGCTTGAGCACCGTGCCGACGGTTGCGCCGTCGCGGATGCGGACTACGTCGCCGGGGCCCATGACGCCTTTGTCGGTGCCGCCCGGAGTTATCCACAGGTCGCCTATCTCGTCACGTATCGAAAGGTTGCCGCCCGACGTCGTCGTCATGCCGTAGCGATAGATCCTGTCCATGATCTCGGCGATCTGGTCGCGCGGATGCTGATAATCGATGTTCATCGCGTCCCTCCGGAGGGAATGGTCGGCCAAAGCCGGCGGAGCGTCAATGCCCGCCCGCCGCGACGGGGATTACCCCGATCGGAGATCGAAGAGCTTGAGAGGCAGGGCGCCCCGGATGCCCATCCGATCGCCCTTGATCACGAGGACCGACAGGATCCCCTCGCGCCCTTCGGCGAGATCGAGGGCGGCGTCGAGGTCCTCGGGCCGGGATACCGCGTTGCCGATGGCCGTGGCCCAGGCGTCGGCGAGCGCGGCGTCGCGGGCGGCAACCATGGCCGCATCGGCGCGGCCGAGGCTGAGCGAGGGTCCGACGGATCCGCTCGAAGTGCAGACCCCGAGAGGGGAGAAGGGCGGGGGAATCGAGACTCCGACGCGCTCCGACAGGGGCGAGCCGCCGGCGAAGACCGACAGCTCGATTCCTTCCTCGAAGCGCAGCCAGACGTCGCCCCCGTTCTCGACCACGGTCTCTCTGCAGCCGAACTCCGACGCAAGGTCGAGGCCGACGAAGGCGGCCACCGCCCCCGCGACCGCGGCCATCGGGCCGACGCCAGCCGCCGCCGAGGCGGCGAGCATCGACGCGACGATCGGCCTCGTCTCCGGCTGCGAGGCGTCGGGATCTGCGGCTATAGGGACGAGGCTCGACGCGAATTCCGGCCGTTCCTCGATATAGGACTCGAGCTCGAGCCTATAGGTCCTCGCCCTCGAGGCGGCGAAATCCTCCATGCGGCTCGAGAACGAGCCGGGATCGACGCCGATCCAGAGGTCGGTCTCCTTATATGAGGCCCCGAAGGAGGCGAATCGGGAGCCCATGCGGCTGCGGTAGCTCCGCAGAACGTATCCGGGGCCGCTCATTCGCCGAATTCGAGGCCGATGAGACCGAAGGGGCAGGCCTTCGCGCAGAGCCCGCAGGCAATGCACTTGTCGCGATCGACGGCGAGCCTCCATTCGGGAGCCTTCATGGAAAGACAGCCCGAGAAGCATACGCCGGTGCAGGAGCCGCAGTGGACGCATTCCTCCTCGCGCACGGTGAGCGATCTCGCGATGGGCGACAGGGACACCGAGAGCGAGGCGAGGTAATCGCGGCATTCCGCGAGCCTCTCGGGATCCGCCTCGAGCTCGACGAGCATGCTGCCTTCCTGGCCCGACGATATCTCCGCCCTGAGTATGTTGACCTTTATGTCGAAGCGCTTGACGAGCGTATAGACGACCGGATCGTCGACTACCGCGCTCGAGTATTCGAGTATGTACTTCTCCTTCATTTCGACTTCTCCCTGGCGGAGAGGCTCGAGACGGATGAGCGCTCGGGCAGGGCCTGCACGGGCGCGGCCATGGGAAACGCCCCCGAAGCGACTTGGGCCTTCAGCGCTTCGGCGATCTCCCGCGCCTTTTTGAGGCTCGACAGGGGCGCAGTCCGGACCGCCTTCCCGTCGATCCTCACGGTGCCCGACCGGAGCTCATCGTAGTTCGTCCTCGCGACGGCGGGATGCCCCTCGGCGCCGTAATCGCAGACGAGGACGGGTATGTCCCGGTTGCGAACGGACAGCGCCGCCGCCATCTCCTCGTCGAGGACGGGTATCGGTATGCCGATCCCGAGGTAGAGGGTGACGCCGTACTTCTCGAAATAGGCCGCGCGCAGATAGTCGGCGGACATCTCCTTTACGTCGCCCGTCAGCATCAAGGTCGCCGCGTTGCTCTCCGGTATTCCGCGCGCGTTGCGCGGCTTGGTCGTGCTGTACTGCGTGCCTCGCCAGGACACGAATCCCTGGGCGCCCGCGAGGAAGACGCGCGTGCCCACTCCGATGCTGCGGAGGTAGGGATCGTTGAGCAGGGGCGACAGCTCGCCCGAGGTCGAGTAGTTCACGTTCCCGAGCCTGGGGAGGAGGCTGCCCATATAGGTATGGAGCGCGCGATCCGTCGAATTGGTCGCGGCCGCGTAGTTCTGGTAGGCGTTGCGCGGATTGACCATCGTGATCTCGTTGACGAGGTCCTTCCGTATCCAGGTCTCGATCTCGCGCCTCGGATAGCAGTCTGTACCCTTGCCCTTGGCCCTGAGAAGCAGCTCGTCCCCGCGGACGAGGGCCTCGATGAGATGGGCGCCGCCGTAGGCGGGATCGTCGGGCGATACCTCCGTCGCGCCGATGTAGGCGTCGACGGCGGCGACGCCGCCGAACACGGGGACGCCGTTGATCGTGATGGACTCCATCCGGAGGGGCGGGCTCGTGTGGCCGAAGTTGATGAAGCAGCCCGAGGAGCACATGGCGCCGAACGTGGCGGTCGTCACCACGTCGACCTTGCGCGCGATCTCGGCGGGGCTCGCCTCGTCGGCCATCCGCGAGACTTCCTCGGCGGTGAGCACGACGGCCTCGCCCGCCGCGATCCTGGCGTTTATCTCATCGTAGCTCTTGGCCATCGAACCCTCCGCGGGCCAGTGTAGCCGCGCGAAGGACGGAAATACAAGGCTTCGAGCTTGACCTTCGATATTTCCTTCTATAGTATCGCCAGTCACCATGAAGATAGCGAAGTTCGGCGGTAGTTCGGTAGGCAGCCCCGAGGCCGTCGAGGCCCTGGTCGGCATCGTTCGGGAGCGCGGTCAGTCGGTGGTGGTCGTCTCGGCCCTCGCCCGCGTCACGGACGACCTCATAGCCACGGCCGCCGCCGCCGGAGCCCGCGATCCCTCGTGGGTCGGCCGCTACGAGGCGATAGGCGAACGGCACCGGGAGATGCTGTCGGCCCTAGCGACCGGCGCGGCGGGAAAGCCTTTCGGGAAGGCGTCGGCGGATGCCGACGAGAGGATAGAGGCCCTGCTGATCGAGCTTCTCGAGGTCCTGTCCGGAATAAAGGCGCTCCGAGAGCTGTCGGCCAGGACCCTCGACCTGGTGATGAGCTTCGGCGAGCGCCTGGCCTCGGTCGTGGTCGCCGCGGCCTTCGGCGCCGCGGGAATAGACGCCATCCCCGTCGACGCGCGCGCGCTCATCGTGGCGGAAGGCGAATACGGCAACGCGAGGCCCATCAGCGAGGCCACCCTCACCGCCACGCGCTCCCGGCTGTTTCCCCGCTGCGACGGGGCCCCGGGGGCGAGCCCCCTCCCGATCGTCACGGGCTTCATCGCCTCTACTGTCGCCGGCGAGACGATCACCCTCGGCCGCGGAGGCTCGGACTATACCGCCGCCATCCTCGGCGCCGTGCTGGGGGTCGATGAGGTCGAGATCTGGACCGACGTCGACGGCATCCTCACAGCGGACCCCCGGAAAGTGCCGGACGCTTTCAGCCTCGACTCCCTGAGCTACGAGGAGGCGATGGAACTGTCGCACTTCGGCGCGAAAGTCATCTATCCGCCGACGATCCAGCCCGCGCTGGAGCGCGGTATTCCCATTCGAATACTCAACACCTTCAATCCGGGCTTCCCCGGCACGACCATCGCCTCGGATGCCGCCCCTTCGCGCTACCCGGTCAGAGGCATCTCATCCATATCCGCGGCCGTCCTGGTGCGAGTGCAGGGTCCGGGCATGGTCGGCGTCACCGGAATAGCCATGCGGCTGTTCGGCTGCCTGGCCCGGAGGCGCGTGAACATCATCCTCATATCCCAGGCGTCGAGCGAGAGGTCCATCTGCTTCGCGGTCTCTCCCGACGACAGGGAGGCGACGGTCGCGGCCATAGCCGAGGAGTTCGCCGCCGAGACGGCCGACGGCCGCATCGGGGAGCCCGTCATCGAGGGAGACAAGGCGATAATCGCCGTCGTCGGCGAGCGCATGAAGAAGACTCCGGGCATCTCCGGCAGGGTATTCCATTCGCTCGGCCGCAACGGCGCCAACGTTTCCGCCATAGCCCAAGGCTCCAGCGAGCTCAACATCTCGGCGGTCGTGGACGCTCCGGACGAGGCGAAGGCGCTCAACGCGGTCCACGAGGCCTTCTTCCTCTCGGGGACCAGGTCCGTCAACGTCTTCCTCGCGGGCTGCGGCCTGGTCGGCGGGACCCTCCTCAAGCAGATCGCGCGCCAGAGGACCATACTCTCCGAAGACTACTCGGTGAGGGTCGAGGTGATCGGAATCGCGAACTCGCGCAAGATGCTCGTGCGCGAGAAGGGCATCCCGCTCGACGGTTGGAAGGCCCTCATCGAGGCGGAGGGCGAACGGACGGACCTCGAGGCCTTCGTCGGGACCGCCCACGGGATGAGCCTGCCCAACGCGGTGTTCGTGGACTGTACGGCGAGCGACGCGGTGCCGAAGCTCTATGCGCTCGCCCTGCGCGGATCCATCGCCGTCGTGACGCCGAACAAGAGGGGCAACACCGGTTCCCTCGCTTTCTACACCGACCTCATGCGCGCGGCGCGCGAATCGGGATCGCCCTACCTCTACGAGACCACCGCGGGCGCCGGGCTGCCCGTCATCTCCACGCTCCACGACCTCATGGTCTCCGGCGACAGGATAGTGCGCATCGAGGCCATGCTTTCGGGAACCATCGGATTCGTGCTCTCCAACTACGACGGCTCGTCGAGCTTCGCCAGCCTCGTGCGCCGGGCCAAGGAGCTCGGTTATACGGAGCCCGACCCGCGCGACGACCTTTGCGCCGCCGACGCCGCCCGCAAGGCCCTCATACTCGCGCGCGAATGCGGCCGCGAGCTGGAATTCTCCGACATCTCCATCGAGCCCCTGCTCCCCCTCTCCTGCATCGAGGCTCCGAGCGTAGAAGGCTTCTTCGCCGAGCTCGAGCGCGAGGAGCCCTTCTTCCGCTCCATGCTCGAGAAGGCCAATGGGGCGAATCTCGTCTACGCGGCCACCATCGACGACGCGGGCATCAGGCTGAGACTGAGGTCGGCCGCGCCGGGCGACCCGCTGTTCGGCCTCCGAGACGCGGAGAACGTCGTGGCCTACACGACCGAGCGCTATTCCGCCCTGCCCCTGGTCGTCCGCGGGCCGGGAGCCGGCGGCGAGGTCACCGCAGGCGGCCTCTTCGCGGACATAGTGCGGATCGCGAAGTCCCTGGTCTAGCTCGCGCGCGCTAAATGGCCGGCGCGGCCTTCTCCTCCTTCAAGGCCCCGTATAGCCCGAGGACGAGGTCCAGGTCCGGTCCAGCTTCGTCCAGGCCGCAGAAGTCGATCAGCGCGGCTCGGGGTCCGAAGGCGGCTATCCTGTCCTTCACGGCCGACGAGGCGGGATCGTCGAACAGGAGGGCCGCCGCGATGGCCAACGCGATGTGGTCCCGCGGCAGTCCGCGCCTCGCGCAGAGCCCCAGGGCCCCGGCCAATCGGTCCCGCGGAGCCAGCTTGCGGGGCAGGTCGCGGCCGACGCGCTCGATCGTATCGCCGAGCTTGCGGTTGGCGAATCTCGCGAGGAGATCCTCCGCGTGCTCGAGGAGGGGACCCGGGTCGACGCCATGCTCCTCGGCGATCGCGCGCGCCGACTCTTCCATGGCGGACCGAGCCGCGCCCGCGATACGCGGATCGCCGACAGCCTCCCAGATGAAGCGATAGCCCCGCAGGGCGCCGAGGTAGGCGGCAGCCGCGTGGCCCATGTTGTGGATATAGAGCTTGCGCTCGACATAGATTCGGAATGGCGCGACGGGCTCCATATTGAGGACGAGGGGCGGCTTCCCGACGAATCCCTCGGCGTCCACGGGAAGCCGGTCGTAGGCCTCCACACAAATCCTGAGGACGTTCCCCTCGCGCATCTCGTCGGTCATGACGGGGACCATCCTGCCGACCGAGGCGCGGGCAAAGCCCACGAGTCGAGCCAGGCGCTCCCTGTCGCCGTCGTCGAGCCTCGCCGCGACCATCCCCCTGAGCGCCTCGTCCGCGTCCACTAGGTTCTCGCAGAGAATCACGTTCAGGGGCGCCATGATCTCCGTCCGCCAGCGGAGCGCCAGGCCGGCGGCGAGGGTCGGGGCGATCCTCTGCAGCGCGCCGGCTCCGACCGCCGTCCCGACTATCTCGGCTCCCGCGATCTCCCGCGCGACCGCCGCGACGTCACCGCCGTTCACCGCCCTCACGTTCTCGACGTAGGCTTCGGTATCGCCCGAATCGGATACGATACGGACCGGATAGCGGCGGGAGGCGTTCATCGCGGCGACGATCCCGGCGTCGACTTCGGCGAAGACGACCTCGTAGCCCGATCGCGAGAGCAACTGGCCTATGAATCCTCGGCCGATGTTGCCCGCGCCGAACTGAACAGCCCTCTTCACCGCATGGACCGCCTTCCCGCCTGCGATAGGTCTACTTCTTGGCCTGGATGCGTATATCGAGGGACTTCGACGCTTCGTCGGCGATCCGATGCCATACGCCGCGCCTGTCCGCCACCTTGATCCGGGCCGCGTCCAGTACGCTCGCGAACATCGCGTGATGCTTCTCCAGCGTCCTGAAATTGGCTCGGTCGTTCGGGCTGAGGAAAATGGCCTCGAGATGCTCGTCTATCTCGCGATCGAGGGATTCCGTAAAGCGGGAAATGAGTATCCGGTAATTGTCGCGAACGTCAGTGAGGTACTCGGTCGCGATGGGATCGCGCCCCGCCGCCCTGGAGAAGACGTCTACGAGCTCGCTGAATTCGGCGACCGCCTGCTCGAAGCGCTCGCCGTCGAACAGGCCCTGCGCCTTCTTGATCCTCTGGATGATCGAGATCGAGTCCGCAGCGTCTATTGGCTCGCCGGAGGATTCGTCGAGCAGGCCGCCCTCGGTGGAAGTCGCTATCCGAGCCATCAGGTTGAGGGCGTCCGCGAAGATGCGCGTGGTCCAGAGACCCTGGCCAATGGAATCGTAGAGCGCCCCCATCCGGTCCCTGTATTCCAGCCTCGACGATTCTCGGTCCAGGAATACCGTATCGAAGACGGGCACGTTGACTCCCTTGAACTCGACCATGCCGGTATCGAAGAAGTCGACCGCCCTCAGGAAGTCGTAACGCTCCGACGACGGCTGCATCTTCAGCTTCTGGAAGGTCACGCTGGTCAACAGGATCTTGGTGCTGTCCGGCGAGATCCTGTTCGCCCTGGCCTGGAGCCGAGCCGCCGTATTGACTATGGTGCCCGACAAGTCCCCGTCGCGCGTAATCACCAGTTGAGCGTACTTGGCCCCCCCCGCGACGCCGGCGGAAATCTGGAAGCTCGGAAGACCGTCGGCACGCGCGGCGCCGGTCTCGGCCGAAGCCCCCTCCCCCTTTGAGATCCCGTTCGAGGTCCCGTTCTGGGAACTCCCGTCTTTGGCGAGACGGCGCGCGATCAGGAAGACGACTTCGAAGAGCTCGGAGGCCGATCCCCCCAAGAGGAGAATTTCGTCGCCTCGGGCGCGGCGTATGACGACGCCGAATCTCGCCGCGATCCGGGGGAGCTCCTGCTGGATCACGCGATCCAGGAGATCCAGCATGGACATATTGTGCCTATGCTTTTGGCAGAATCGCGTATATCCGTGGATATCGATGATGGACATATATACGTCGGGGATCGTGGCCATGCGCTTGATATCGCCCGCGAAATGGTACTTCCGATCCGGTACGACGACTTTGCTCCACACCTTGGGATGGGTGCTCGGCGAGATATCGCGGAAGAAGCCCCAATAGAGCCGACGTTGAAGCTCGAAGGCCTTCTTCAGAATGGCCTCCGTTCGTGGGCTCTCGGGCAGTCCCGCGCAATATGACCGCAAAGCATTGAAGGTTACGAGATCGCCCTTTACTATCTTGTCGGAAAGATGGACGAATACCTCATAGGCCGAGCATGCGGCGGTATACTCTTTTATATCGTTCATCCGACGGGTTCTCCGTTCGGTGCTTCCCGCACTAATGATACAGAATCCCCGCGGCGGCTCCGCTTGTCAAGAAGGAATGCGGCCCCTCCGGGGGGCGGCTCGCCGGCCGAAGGCCCGGCGGCTATGTGCGCTTTCGTACAGAAAACCCCGAGCCTTTTCACTAGCTTCTTCGATCATGAGTCCACGAGCGTCGAGCCGCGGGGATCTTAAATCCTCGCGGGGTAATGACCTCGAGCAAGGAAGGAGTTCATCGTGCTGAGTAGGGCGAAGATACTCTCCGGCTACACTTTGCGCGGCCTCGACGGCGAAGTCGGAGCCGTCGCGGATTTCTACTTCGACGACCATTACTGGACGATTCGCTACCTCGTCGCCGGCACGGGCAATTGGCTCACCGACAGACAGGTCCTGATCTCCCCGCATGCGCTGACCGCCGTAGATGCGGAAAAGGATTCCATCGCCGTCGCCTTGACGAAGAAGCAGATCGAGGACA
>Ga0181535_10001751_pt1 | contig 27663 bp, 33 predicted proteins | sample PEATcosm2014_Bin_44_FD_119774 | JGI IMG/M metagenome (GOLD analysis project Ga0181535, IMG submission 119774) | Peatland microbial communities from MTU Mesocosm Facility, Houghton, MI, USA - PEATcosm2014_Bin17_30_metaG | ecosystem: Environmental > Terrestrial > Soil > Wetlands > Peat | place...
GTCTTCGGCGTTGCGCTGCAGATTCTCGGACGCGTCGTCGAGCTTGCCAAAGGCCATGAGGACGTGATCGGTCTCGAACCGGCTGAATAAACTAAGGCACTGGCGGAGGCTGATCCTCATTTGGCTCCGCCAGGGTTTAAGACCTTGGACTCGCGGTTCCAAGGAGAGACTATTCTTTGCTGTTGGGATTAAGCTCAACTGAAATCCGCTCCGTTCATCCGGCACCGGCAAGAAGGAAATTATGTCCGGGGAGCAATGGCAAAACGGAATGCCTCGTTCAAAACGAAAGTGTGACTTCCCTTCTCCCTCCCCCGCTGGATCGACTCTGGCGGGGGAAATCATTTGAAATGAAGGATCGACGCCTGGCGCCTCTTTCCTCGCCGCAGTCAGCCTGCCTGCCTTGGTTGCGTTGGTTTCGCAAGGACCGCAATAAAGATTGATCTCGGGTAAGCCCAGGGATATTGATCCTACGGCCCAACGCATAAATATGATCCGCGCATGGAGCTCACTCAGATCAGGCACTTCATCGCAGTCGCCGAGGCTGGCGGGTTCACGAAAGGCGCGCAGCGCGCGGCGGTGTCCCAGCCAGCGATCTCGGCCAGCATTGCGAGGCTTGAAGCAGAACTCGACGTCAAATTGCTTGACCGGCGGCGGTCGCCGATAGTGCCGACCGCTGCCGGGGCGCGGTTGCTCGAAGCCGGCAAAGAGATATTGCACACATGCAATGCGGTGAAAGCCGAACTGAAGTCGATCGCCACGCCGAAACTTCTGAGAATAGGAATATTGCAGTCGCTCTCCAGCAGTTGCGTCTCCAATCTGCTCAGTGCGTTCCGGCGCGCCAACATGCATGTGGCGATCGAAGTGGTTGATGGCAGTTGCGAGCAATTGCTTGCCTTTCTCGCCGAGCAGGAGCTCGACACGGTGCTCACAATCTTCGAGGGCAAGGAACTGAATTTTGCGAGCCGTGTTCTTTTTAAAGAGCCCTATATGCTGGCTGTTCCAAAGGACCATCGTTTCGCACAGCGGGAAAGCTTGCAGCTCGCCGATCTTGAAGGTGAGCCTTTGATCGTACGGACGCGGTGCGATTTTTACCAGGACGTCACCGACCTGCTCGCCGATCGCCACATAAAAACGCGCATCGTCTATCAAACCGACCAGGATGACAGGGCGCTGGCTCTCGTGGCGGCCGGCATAGGTGTGGCACTTGTTCCCGCCCATTACGAGGTCTCGGCCGTCAGGCAGGTCCCAGTTTCGGATTTGGGTGTATCGAGAGCAATTGGGCTCCTTTGGTCGCGCGAGCGGGAAGACGCGGACCTCATGGCATTTATTGGATTCGCCGGGAGCCATTGCTGGGCGGCATAGCGAAACAGCGGCTTGCACGAGCAAGACGGTCCGCTTCACGGTCAAGCTTCATAAAGTCATTGGGACGTCAAATTAACGCCGCCGGTGGCGCGCTTCATCATCGTGCGCGGAAACCATCGCGATTCGCAGAATATCGCGTCGATCTCGAAAAATGCGCGGCGGAATGTCTAGCGCAGCGATAGCGCCAGCACATGGATAGAGAAGCTGATCGGTTATGCGGGGGGATTCGCCGCATGAGGGATTGAGACCGCTGACCACTTGGCCTGTTGTCTTATGTAACTCAAATGGGTCTTGTGATTTATCGTTCAACGGATGATCAATGACGTATTGGATTATGTAGTAATGCATTCACAATATTTATGTACGGCCACAAGCAAACTATCCCTGCGACGGCACGTGCACATATCCATCCTGGGGAGGCGCCATTATGGGCATTCTCATCATTGGGGGCATCCTATTAGGGATGATTCTCGGTCAATTCTTCAAATGGTTCGCACTTATACCTGTTTGCTTGCTCGCCAGTATTCCGGTTCTCCTTAACCCCGCGCACATGGAGAACGGCCTTCTCGGTTGGTTTGTCCAATACATCGCGCTAACCACGAGCCTCCAAATCGGCTACGTCGTGGGATTGGCCGCACACGGCTTCCGCCGTGCACCGAGGTGTTCGATGAACCCAGGAATTCGCAGTCGTCACGTGCCAGTGTCAAGAGGCTCAAAGGCCCGCGAGAGCGGCAGACGAGCGGCCTAAGAATCAAGTCCCCCCGTCAGCCTCTTCTATTTGCTTTACGCGGCGTCGTGTGAACGCCATCCTTGCCGCACTCCCTCGGTGTTCGGTATTCTGCTCAAAGCATAGAACCCGTAAAATGGGATGCTTTGAATTCAATGAGACATCATCAGCAAAGACTGGCCTAAAGGCGGCAAGGGCGCCGGGCGTCCTTTCCTTCCCGAATCGCGCCGAAGTCGCGGCAGCCGCAGCAGCCGAAGACCGCGCCTTGCTTGATTGGCGTGATGAGCCATTCAACGCGGGCTTCGCCTTTAGTTAGCTAGAGCTTGACAGGAAAATATCTAGGGGGAGCCGCGTAATTCACGCGCATGTGATATATATTCCATGTCAAATATCATATATATTCATATTGAGAGGCACTTACGGGTGAGTAAAAGACAGATTTTCCGCCAGCTCCATTATGGCGCTTGGCCAGGTAATATCAGGGTCAGCCGAGCCTTGGTCACGATTACGGGCGTGAGCACGTTTCGCCTCTCCTGATATTACTTTGGACTGCGATGACCAAGAAAGACGCACTCGTTATGGAAGTCGCCGTGGCGAATACCACGGCCATGTTTCAGAACCTCGCTCTCATTGGTGCTTTAGCTGAGCGTCATCTTGTTGATCCGGCAAAGGTCGCCGACTGGGCCGAATTTTTCGCCAAAGGGATGGAAAATAGCGCGGAAGAAGGCACTGCCAATCCGGAGCATCTGCGGAAAGTAGCGGCCCGTCTGCGCGACTATGCGAGGCAGCTCGTGAACAGCGTGAAGCCGCCGCAGTCTCCGGAGTAACGTGGCTTTTCAAACGCGCCTCGATGGCGGAACGCAGTGCTCAGCGCCAGCAAGACGTTTGTCTTGTCGCAGTGGCCGTGAATTTCAAAGGTTTCTTCAGTGTTGCGCGCTTTACCGCAGCACGACAACCTTCGTGCCTAATTTGACCCGATCGAAAAGATCAGTGACATCCTGGTTAGTCATCCGGATGCAGCCGGAGGATACTGCGGCACCGATTGTATCCGGCTCATTCGACCCATGGATCCGGTACATGCTTGAGCCAAGATAGATCGCGCGTGCGCCGAGCGGATTATCCAATCCGCCAGGCATATGGCGCGGCAGATCGGGGCGGCGCTTGAGCATTTGAGTCGGCGGCGTCCAATCCGGCCATTCGCGTTTCATGGTTACTGTCTTTGTACCGGACCAGGTGAAGCCTTCCCGGCCGACTCCAACGCCGTACTGGATCGCTTCGCCGCCCGGAAGCACATAATAGAGACGGCGTTCATTCGTCGAGATCACAACCGTCCCGGGCGCGTAACCGCCGTGCCAAGGCACGACCCGGCGCGGTATCGCCTGTTCCCGAAAAAGATTGAGAAAGTCGGCCAGCGGGCCATGGTCGAGCGGATTGAAATTCGCCAGCTGTACGTTGCTGAGCGGGTTATCGAAAGCACTAGCTGGCGAGCCGCTCAAAAGCACAAGAAGCAGTCCAGTGCCGGCACATGTACGGGCCATTGTTGTCTCTTATTGGTGTCGGGGCGAGGAACGATGGATCAGCGAAGTGCTATACGTTTTAAGTTTTGAGGCCAAAGTAGGGCGGAGGCCGCAAGGCCCGTCCTATGGAGCATTGGCTCGCCGTGGAGGCTTTGGGCGCCATACCGGAAGGGTTTACCAAACTTCCAAGTTATTGATCGCGCTTGCAAATTCCCTATCGTTGATAAAGCACGCGAGTCCAATTAAACAATGACGGCACGCAAGTTAACACCAGCCCTTCACAATGCGCATAACTGCCTCGGGATCCATCGATGACAAAAGCTGTGATTTTGGCCGGTGGACTTGGTTCGCGACTTTCGGAAGAGACGTATACCAAGCCGAAACCGATGGTCGAGATCGGTGGACGGCCCATTCTATGGCACATCATGCAGATTTTTTCCGCGCATGGCGTCACGGATTTCGTGATTTGTCTTGGCTACAAGGGTTACATTATCAAAGAATATTTCCTCAATTATCGACTGCATCTCAGCGACGTGACGGTCAACATCGGCAATGGCGCCATTGACTATCACCGGAGCGGCGCTGAAAATTGGCGAGTCTCTCTTATCGAAACAGGCGACGCCACAATGACGGGTGGCCGCATCAAAAAGATTCGAGAATTTCTGACCGATGGCGAGGCGTTTTTTCTAACCTATGGTGATGGCGTTGCCGATATTGATTTATCTAAACTGCTCGCTTTTCATAACGCTCATGGCCGGCTAGCGACCGTCACAAGTGTCTTACCGCCTGGAAGGTTTGGGGCCCTCGAATTGGATGGCAATTTGGTCAAAAACTTTCGCGAAAAGCCCGCTGGCGATGGCGCCAGCATAAACGGGGGTTTCTTTGTGCTTTCCCCGAAAGTATTGGACTACATAGAAGGGGATTCGACGATTTGGGAGCGCGAGCCGATGGAAACACTCGCGCGCGAAGGGGAGCTTTTCGCCTATCCGCATGAAGGTTTTTGGCAGGCGATGGATACGCTGAGAGATAAAAACCACCTCGAAACCCTATGGGCGAAAGGTCACGCGCCTTGGAAGGTTTGGTGAATCCGTCTCCCGATTTTTGGCGCGGCCGCTCGGTTCTGATCACTGGCGACACCGGATTCAAGGGATGCTGGCTGACGTTGTGGCTCAATGCGCTCGGGGCCAAAGTCACGGGCTTTTCGCTCGACCCCAATACTGAGCCAAGCCTCTATCGGCTGGCGTTCAAGGATCATCAGGACCGGCGATTTAGCGACATCCGCAATCTCGATGCTGTTTTTGAGTGTTTCAAGTCAACCAGACCGGAAATCGTCTTCCATATGGCTGCGCAATCGCTTGTGCGGCCCTCGTACCGGGATCCCGTCGAAACCTATGCGACGAATGTGATGGGGACGGTTCATATCCTTGAAGCCATTCGTTTGGCCGATTCCGTTGCAGCAGCTGTCGTGGTCACGAGCGACAAGTGCTACGAAAATCGTGAGTGGCATTGGGCATACCGGGAAACCGAGCCTTTGGGCGGCCGCGATCCCTATAGCAACTCGAAAGCCTGCGCTGAACTTGCCGCGAGTGCCTATCGATCATCTTTCTTCGAAACTAGGCTCGGGCGTCGTTGCAATGTTGCGACGGCGCGCGCTGGCAATGTGATTGGCGGCGGCGACTGGTCGCCGGACCGGCTCATTCCTGATATCGTGCGTTCGTTCGGGAAGGGCCACTCTGTTGAGATACGAAGCCCGGAGGCGATCCGTCCTTGGCAACATGTCCTGGACCCGCTCAGTGGTTATATCCGTCTTGCGGAATGTCTTGCTTCGAAGGACGGCGCAGCCTTCGCCGAAGCCTGGAATTTCGGCCCCGCCGAGACGGATTGCCTGCCGGTGTCCGATGTCGTCGCGCGCTTATCCGCCATGTGGGCAAACGGTGCCACATGGCATCTCTCCGATAAGCCTCACCCTCATGAGGCTGGCTTCCTTAAAGTCGACGCTTCAAAAGCGCGAATGCGACTAGGCTGGAACAGCCGGCTCGATCTGGACACGGCCCTCGCTTGGACGATTGATTGGTATCAAGCGCAACTCAAGGGTGAGGAGGCGGCCTCCTTAACCGTTGCCCAGATCGCCCGTTATATCGATCTTGGGAGGAGCCGATCGTGAAGTGTGGAACATGTCGTATTTGCGGCGCCCCGCTGAGGCACACATTCGCCGATCTCGGCCTGTCTCCATTATCCAATTCTTACGTGCCTGCGGCGAAATTGCGCGAGGGTGAGATCTTTTATCCCCTGCACGCCTATGTGTGCGAGCGCTGTTTTCTTGTCCAACTCGAAGAATTTGAAAGTCCCGAAAACATCTTCTCGAACTACGCCTATTTTTCAGGCTTTTCGACCAGCTGGCTTCAGCATGCGGAAGCTTATGTGATTGCCATGAAGGATCGCTTCAATCTCGGCCCGCAGCATAAGGTTGTCGAGGTGGCGAGCAACGACGGTTACTTGCTGCAGTATTTCGTGGCGGACGGTATTTCTGTCCTCGGTATCGAGCCGGCAGGCAATGTAGCCGAAGCTGCGATCACACGTGGCGTGCCAACCGAAGTCGTGTTTTTCGGCAGGGACACTGCGAAGACTCTTGCGGCAGCCGGACATCTCGCGGACCATATGGTGGCGAATAACGTCCTTGCGCATGTCCCTGATATTGTCGATTTCGTGGGCGGATTCAAAATCCTCTTAAAGCCGGAGGGGGTTGCGACATTTGAGTTTCCGCACCTTCTTCGATTGATCGAAAGCAGCCAGTTCGACACAATCTATCATGAGCATTTCTCTTACCTCTCTCTTGGCGTCGTCGTGAATCTGCTGAAGGGCGTTCGTTTACGGGCTTTCGATGTCGAAGAAATACCGACTCATGGCGGGTCCTTGCGCGTCTTCGTTTGTCATGACACGGCTTCGCATCGGCACACGTCAAGCGTTGAGCGAATCTTAGAAAAGGAACGCGCCGCAAGGCTTTTCGATTTGTCGGGATATGCCGGTTTTGCCGAGCGCGTGGTGACGATCAAATGCCGGGCCCTCGACTTCTTGATTAAAGCGCGAGAGCAGAAAAAGCTTGTTTGCGCCTATGGCGCCGCCGCCAAAGGCAATACGTTTCTGAATTATTGCGGGATTGGTCCGGAACTCGTCAAATTGGCCGGCGATCGCTCGCCCCATAAACAGAACACGCTCCTTCCGGGCAGCCGCATACCGGTCGTCTCCCCCGAGCAAATGCTCGCGCTAAAGCCGGCCTATGTGCTCATTCTGCCGTGGAATTTAAGGGATGAAATTGCCGGGCAATTAAACGCAATCCGTGGCTGGGGCGGTCAGTTCGTTACAGCCATTCCAGATCTCGTGATGAGTTAGGGGCGTTGAGATGAACTTCCAGCCTCTCGCTTTGGCGGGCTCTTATTTGATCGAGCCGGAAGCACATGCAGATGAGCGTGGCTTCTTTGCACGGACATTTTGTGAGGACGAGTTTTTGCACAAGGGTTTAATCCATCGCTTCCCGCAATCGAGCGTTTCGTTTAACATAAGCCGGGGCACGGTGCGCGGTATGCATTTCTCGGCAACACCGCATGAGGAGACGAAACTCGTGCGCTGTACACATGGCGCCATTTGTGACGTCATCGTGGATCTCAGGAGGGCGTCCAAGACTTATCTCCAGAAGCTTGCGGTTGAGCTTTCCGCGCAAAACAGGCGCGCGCTTTATGTACCGGCCGGCTTCGCCCATGGATTTCAAGTATTGCAAGACGCAACCGAGATGCTTTATATGATTGATACGCCGTTCATACCCGGCGCGGCGAGAGGGATCCGGTGGAATGATCCTTCACTTCGCATCTCTTGGCCGGAGCCGGTCGCCGTCATCGCCGACCGAGACCTCCAGTTTCCTGATTGGATCCCATGAGGCGTGTGCTGGAAACTGGTGCCACAGGGTTCCTCGGCGCTCGCGTCCTTGCTCCATTGCAGGAACGTGGCTTTGAGATTCATGTGGCCGGACGCAAGCCGCCAAAGAGCGAGCATATTGTTTCTCATTATGCTGATATTCTGCAAGCGGAACAAATCCGCGCAGCGGTGCAAACTGCACGGGCCACGCATCTCCTTCATCTTGCTTGGTACGCGGAGCCGGGACAATACTGGGATTCGCCACGCAATTTGGATTGGGTTGGCGCCAGTCTCAATCTCGTTCGAACATTTGTTGAGGCCGGCGGCGTCTTAATGTAGGCGGCTCGCCCCCCGGGATGGCGGTTACCGTTCTTAGACCGGAGTCTTGTACCCGAGAATGCCAAAGCGCTCGATGCGTGCTAGGAAGCGGCGACCAAGTCAGAAAAGGAGCAGGCGTGTACGACTACCGTGACGGCGCTGGACTTCTGCCCCGAATAGGCCTTTTCGGTCAGATTATTGACCTCGCCGCCTGATCAGATAATTTGCGTCGTGCGGGGAATCGGAAGACATTTCCGACATAAATAGCGAAGGTACTGGCTTTGCCAGAGGGACCAAATATGTTCTATAGTGTTTATCTCGACATCATCGGCGGTTACAACGCGAAATGTCCGGGAAGGCAGTCTTCGACGTCGCGGTCGACCAGCGACCGAACCGGCCCGCGTTTGGCAAGTCGGTTCACGTAGAATTCCGAATGGATCAAGCGAATGGCTTTCTGACGCTCGAGGACGCGAGCGAGACCGATTGTGAGATCACCCCCACCTATCGGCCCGAGGCGAGCGAAGGCACCTTCTGGAACGACCCGCAACTCTTTTTCGCAAACGCGCTCCCCTGGCGCCAGCGTGTGAGATCAGAGCGCCTTTGGTGTTCGGACCTTCGATGAAGTGAGAAGTGGGCCAGCTTACGCCCCATTTGAGGTCTTTATGTTTGTAGCGCCGGATCGAATTCCTGTCGCAGGCCCTTCCATCACGGAAAGGGAGGTGGAGCTTGTTGCGGAAGCGGCGCGCACTGCGTGGTATCAGAACCATTACGCTTACAACGCCCGATTCGAGCGGTTGCTCGCAGACTATATCGGCGTCGCTTACGCGGTCAGTGTACCGCACTGCACGGCGGCCCTACACCTGGCTCTTGCTGCGCATGGCGTTGGACCCGGCGACGAGGTGATCGTGCCCGATGTGACATGGATCGCATCGGTGGCGCCCATCGCCTACGTCGGTGCAGAACCGGTCTTTGTCGATATCCTGCCTGATACGTGGTGCATCGATCCAAGCGCCGTCGAAGCCGCCATCGGACCCAAGACAAAGGCCGTGATCGGCGTCGATCTCTACGGTTCTGTGTGCGATTGGGAGCGTCTCGAAGACATCGCGGCGCAGCATAAATTGATCCTCATCGAGGATGCGGCCGAGGCCCTAGGTTCACAATGCAAAGGGCGCAAGGCCGGTGCCTTTGGATCGGTTTCGACGTTCAGCTTTCATGGCTCGAAGACCGTTACGACAGGCGAGGGTGGCATGCTCGCGACCAATGATCAGCAGCTATTCGACCGCGTGCTCCATATGCGCGACCATGGCCGCAAGCCAGGGGACCGATACTTCCTTAACGACGAAATTGCCTTCAAATATCGAATGAGCGCCGTCCAGGCTGCTCTTGGTGTGGCGCAAATGGAGCGGATCGATGCGCTAATCGCATATAAGCGAGCCATCTTCGGCTGGTATGCGGAAAGGCTCGGAAACGTTCCTGGTGTCACTTTGAACGCAGAGCCCGCGGGAACGTTCAACAGTTATTGGATGGTTACGCTGGTGCCCGACGCTGGCTTGGGGTTCGACAAGTTCACGCTCATGGCCGAGCTCGAAAAGCGCAACATCGATGCGCGCCCGTTCTTCTCGCGGCTCTCCACACTACCGGCTTTCGAGGGGCGCGAAATCGCCAAACGTTTCCTCGGGCCGAACGACAAAGGCATCGCCGCATCGACCCATGGCGTCAATCTGCCTTCGGGCTATAATATGACCGAAGACCTCGTCGACATCGTCTGCCGCGCGGTCCAAGACGCTTTCGGCGCAGGCAGGCCACAGCTGTCGAGGGATGGCGTTCGCCCTGTGAGCCGACGCATCCCATAACGAGGCCCAATGGACATGGACATTAAGGATTACTGGAACGACAGAGCGGCCGCGGACAAGGCGAACGCAACGACCAACGATATATTCATGCGTGAGCTCGAAAGGGCAACTCTTATCGCCAACCTGCGTCGGCTTGGCTGCCATTCGGAATCACACGTGCTCGACGTCGGCTGCGGCGACGGGAGCACGATCTTCGCGCTTGACGAAGCTTTCGGCTGCGTACTATCTGGTACAGATTATTCGACCTCCATGATCGATCTCGCCCGGCAAACACTCGTCGAGCGCCCTAATCGCCGCATCGATTTCACTGTTGCCGACGCGCGTGAAATAGGAATGGCTTTCGCTTCGCAAAGCTTCGATTTCGTCAGCACCGACCGCTGCCTGATCAATCTTCAAACAAGCGAGGACCAGTTCGCGGCGATCGGCGCGCTGGCTGGCCTTCTTCGTCCCGGCGGTGCTTACCTTGCGATCGAAAATTTTGTTGAAGGCAATGATCGGCTCAATGAACTGCGCAGTCTTTATGGATTGTCTCCGATTGAGATCCGCTGGCACAACCGGTTTTTCCGCGAGTCGGAATTCGTCGCGTGCTCCAAGCGGTATTTCCGAACGCTTGAGAAGATAGACTTCTCGAGCTCCTATTACTTCGCCACTCGCGTCATATATGCGGCGCTCTGCGCCATCGAGGGAGAGTCGCCCGACTATCGCCACCCCATTCATATGAGGAGTACGAAATTGCCCTCCTTCGGCGATTTCAGTCCTATCAAACTGTTCGTGCTTCGCAAATAAGAGAGCCTGCAGCAGTGCGCGGGCTCGCCTAATCAGCATGTAGGCGTGCTGTCGTGCGCGAAGTTAAGCAAACATCGGTTAGGAGTGTAATTTTGCTTTATTCCTTTGTAATTCCTACACGCGAACGGCACGATGTACTAAACGGGACAATCCGGAGCATTCTCAATCAGACCCGATCCAATTTCGAAATCGTGGTCATGGACAACGCCAGTTCTCCTGCAACCAAAAATGTTGTCGAGAGTTTCCAAAGCCCGCATATTCGTTACTTTCGCTCGGAAGAGCGCCTGGCCATGACCGACAATTGGGAGCTCGCGCTTCAGCAGGCATCCGGTGACTACGTCACCGTTCTTGGCGATGATGACGGAGCGCTCCCGGATGCTGTCGAGATCGCGGAAGAGATTCACAAAGTGTGGCCCGGCGCGCTTCTGACCTGGAGACCGCTCATCTATTTCTGGCCTAACTTTTTCATTGAGGCCTATAGGAACCTCGTTCACATGCATCTTGGATCGCGCGTCGAGGAACGCAGCGCCAAGTCATTGCTGAAGGACATTTATGCATGCAAGAAAATCTATGACGAACTCCCGTCATTATATGATTCTTTTGTCCCGCGAAGCCTGATTGAAAAAGTCCGAGCGCAATTCGGCCGCTACTTTCTCAGTCAGTCACCCGATATCGCATCCGGTTTGATCAATGCCTGGAGCGTCGAGACCTACATCTATTCATATCGTCCGCTGGCTGTCCGGGGTATTTCGCATCATAGCACCGGGACTTCCTATAGTTTCCCTCATGTCGAAAACGGTCCAGCCAAATTATTTAACAAGGAAGTCAAGGGTGGCACCTGGGACGAGGCTCTTCACGAAAACCTTGCCGGCGATTTTATTGTTGAAGTCATCATTGTCAGCGAATTTTTGCGTTTCAGGGAAAAGTACTTCCAGGACGACCATGAAATACAACCAGATATGAAAGGGTTCCTGAAGTGGTTTTGTAAATCCGCGCCCCGATTCATGACGCGATACGATGATGTCAAGGAAGCAATATACGTAATGGCCAAGAAAAATGGTGTGCCATGGTGGAAAATCAGAATTCCTCCTCCGTGGACAAGTATTGGAAAATGTGAATTTAACCAAAATTTGGATAAAGAAACAAATACATTATGCTTTTCATATTACGCTAATCAAGCTTTCATAAAAAATATTGCGGACTTTACAATGTCGGCGGCAAGCATGTGCGTTGCAAAAGAGGATCTGAAGATCCATCAATGTAAAGCTGCATCGCCGTTTTGAGCATACTCTTATCCCGCGCCTCGGCGTTCAGCTGAGAGGCCGTGAGATTGAGATCGAGACTCCGAGGGAGGCCGCCTGATGGAGCGGACGCCCCCAAACAGTCCCACCTCATTGGGGCGCTCCGATCCGCGCTCGATTGTGGTGCATCCAGAGCGCATAGGCGTCATACGGCGTCAACCGCAGCCGTCCTAACGCCTCTTTCGCCGTGAAAGCCCCCATATCAGCTCCCTCCCCGAGGCGAATGGCGGAAAGATCAGCTGAAGGGAGCCGCAACTCGAAATAAACGCGCCGGAGAACGCCCGAGCCGCCAAAGCCGAAATCATGAGTGAATGTGGTGAAGCGCGCCGCTGCGCCTTCGGCGACAAAGATACCGAGTTCTTCTTGCAGTTCCCGCGAAAGGGCTGTTTCGTCCGTTTCTCCGGGCTCGATCTCGCCACCGAAACAGCCCCAGTGATCGGGATAGAAGATCTCTGGCTTGGGATCGCGCAACTGCAAAACATAACGTCCGTCCACGATTTGGATAAGCGCCGCGACGGCATGGTTGGGCCGCCAAGGCCCGTACCCATCCAGATATGGATCAAACATTCCGCCCTCCTTCATTCTTTGGAGATCCCACGCGTGGCAAGGCCGCCCAATCGCGACAAGGTCCGCCCGAGCCAGAGATCATTCGACAGATCGGCGGGCGCGCCCATCTCGCAAAGACGCTTGAAATGCGCATATTCCGCCACCCAAGTCGGATCCTCCTGAACGAGCGTGACGGCCTCTTCGGGCGGCCTGCCGCTCGGCAGAACGCGTTTGCGGTGAATAAATGTCGAAGGCCCCCATTTGCACAAGGACTCTATATGAGCGGTGCCATGCTCGGCGAGTATGTCGCAGGTGAAATGGTTGCGCCAGCACAGCAGCGTCATTTCCAGCTCGATACGCAACGGCAGCCGTTCGCTGCCGATAACGACATGATCGGGGGCAAGATTCTCAAAGCAGTTAGCGGCATAGATCTCGAATTTGTCTTCCAGATCTCCAAACCAGAATCGACTTGTATCGAGAAGATGCGAGCCGAGATCCTGCAACACGCCTGCACCACCGTCCCGCCATCGCGATTCACGCACGAGTCGAGCCGTTCCGTTCCCATAGAACATTCGGCAGGAATAAATGCGCCCAAGCACACCGGATACCACCAGCTCACGCATGCGCATGAAATGCGGCTCGAAGCGGTGATTATAGGCGGTGTAGCAGACGGTGCCGGTGCTGCGGGCGAGCTTCTCGAGCGCGACGATCGCTTCAATCGATTTCGTCCAAAGCGGCTTCTCGACCAGCACGTGCTTGCCGTGACGGAGGCAATAGGAAAGGATCTCATACTTCGGCCCATCGGGAACGCAGCAGAGCGCCGCGTCGAAATCGGCGAGCGGAACATCCTCGATGCGGCGAAAATCCGCTTCGAGGTTGAAGCGATCGACGCTTGCCACGTAATCGTCGCCCGCGACACGCCGGCGCTTGTGGCCTTGGATGCCCAGTCCAACAACGATGACCTTCATGTGGCGTAGTTCATCTGCTTCTCGATTTTGTCGATGCGAACCCGTACATCATTTGGCAGGATCGGGATATTGCCGTCGACCTCACAGGCTGAGCCGGCAGCCATTGTCCCGAGAATGGTGGCCTGTGTTTCATCGCCGCTGGCGAGCATGGCCAGTGTTGCATAGGCGAGCAACGCGTCGCCGGCGCCCACTGGATCGACAAGGTTTTCTACAAAACTGTCGATTACGAAGAAGCTGTCTAGCGACTCGTGATCCCGGCTGGTGGAGGTCAAAACACCGCGTTCGCCAAGCTTGAGGATCAGAAGTTTGCATTCCGCAGCGTCATAGAGATTTGAGGCGAGCGGCCGTATGCCGGAATCCTGATCGCCCATTGCGAAACGCGCCTCGCGCTCGTTTGGCGTGATCAAATCGAACCCCTTGAAGTCGGTAATATTGCCCCAGCGACTCGCCACCTGACTGTCGGCAACGCGATACGCGCCTTGAGGAATTGCCTGAATGAAGCCTGGGATCGTCCGCCGGTTGAAAATGCCGTGGCGGAAGTCCGAGTAGACGACGGCATCTGACTTTGTGCTGCGCACCGAATCGGTCATTTCCGTGAAAATTTTGTCTGGGATTGTGCCGTTATCGAGTGTGTCGACCTTGAGAAGACGATAGCCGCCGGCCACAATTGCGTTCTTGTTGACTGTCGGGCGGCGCTTGTCGATCAAGGCCCGCACCTTGATTCCGACCTTCGTCAAATCGTCGATGACGAAATCCTTAAATGCATCGTCGCCAAGCACTGTGGTGAACGTTACCTCGGCGCCTGCGGCTTTGCAGTGCTTGGCAACAATCGCCGCGCCACCTATGAAATCGGCCTTTCGCTCGAACTGAACCGACATGGTTGGCGTTTTTGTTTGCCCGCCAATCATGGCGCAATAGGTGTAGCTGTCGACGATCGTGTCGCCGACCACATGAATGCTGTGGCCTGCCAGCTTGTCGAGCGTGGCCCGCATGTCGGCGAAGGTGACGCCATGACGCTCCATGAAGATCTGGAGCTTCTCGAGCTTTAAAATCGGCGGTGCCAAATTGATGAGCTGGCTCGAAGAGTAGACGATGTCTCCGGGCGTGAAAATAATGTCTCCGCCGAAGGCGCGGATAGTTTCCGCCTCCTCAGCGGTCGCCGCGGGCAACCCGCTGGCGGTATATTCGTATCCCTTGGCGAGAAAGTCCGGTTGAATGATCTTGAGGTTCTCGATCGGCGTCGGATTTGGATCGATCACCACGTAATCAATCATCTCGAAAGCGGCGAGATTGATGGCGCGTAGATCCTGTGGCACATGCGGCCGATGCAGTCCCTTGGTAATATGACGATCGGCGGTAACGCTCGCGATGAGGAGCGGCGCCTTGCTCTTGGCGTAGAGCAAGTGGCGTACGTGACCCGGGTGAACAACGTCGAAGACGCCGTGACACATGACGGCCTTGCTGTTGCGTGGCATGGGGCCGATGAGGTCTCGGATCTCTTGCGGAGTCTTGATCTTATGTCGATAGCGCGCGGTGAGCAGTCCCAGCATGCTCAGCCTCCCCGTTTCTCGGCTCGGCCGAGATAATCAAACCAAGGCTTTGTCGCGGCGGCTATGGATTGCGGATCCCACAAGGGCGCATCCTTCCAATGAAGGAGGTCCCGCATCATCAGAGGCACGCCTTGCTCGAGTGTCACTTCCGGCTTCCAGCCGAGCATGGCCGTTATCTTTGTGACATCGGCGAAGGTGCAATCAGGCTCTCCCGGACGTTTCGGCACATAGACGACATCTCCGACGAGCATGCTGACCAGCTCATTGATGGAACGCGGATGGCCAGCCCCGACATTGAAGCGATGCCCGGTATGATCTGTTTCAGCCGCGGCCAGAAAGGCCTTCACCACATCCGTCACATAGACGAAATCCCGTCTTTGGGTGCCGTCCCCGACCACTGTGAAGGGCTTTGCGGCGATTTTTTGCCGGAAAAAGACCCCGAAAACCGCGCCATAGGCGCCGGTTGTTCTCACACGGGTACCATAGGCATTGAAGATGCAAATTGCGTTAACGGGCAGCGCGTAAACTTGGCACCAGTGGAACGCCGCCTGCTCGCCTTGATATTTGGATAGGGCATAAGGATATTGCGGACTGATCGGATGATCTTCACGGGTGGGCGTCTCGGCCAATCCGTAGCAGGAGGAGGAGGCTGCATAGACAAGCTTCTTGACCCCGGCGCGGCGGGCACATTCGAGCACGCGAACCGTGCCCTGGACGTTGATGTCCATGTAATCGATGGGCCGCTCGATCGAGGGGACAATGTCGCCTATCCCGGCGAAATGAAAGACGTATGTTGCGCCTTCGAAGAGCGGGTCGTCCGGGGCCAGAGAGCGGATGTCTTTCCACGCACACGTCAGATCGGCATTGCTCTCGTGATGGACGAGGTTGCTGCGATGTCCGCCAGACAGATCGTCGATGACGCGCACCTCAAAGCCGCGCGCCAGCAACAGATCGACCATATGGCTGCCGATAAAGCCGGCGCCTCCGGTGACGACTGAAATGGGCTTCATTTTCACGCAGCCTTGAGCCGTTTCAGCCGGCGCACATTGAAGTAGAAATCATCATTCATGCTATTGGGCAGTTTGCCGGCCTTGAACGCCTGGCAAAGCTCGCGCACCGCATCCTCGATCGTGTGGCGCGGCCGGTAACCCAGTTCGCGATAGATCTTGTCTGAATTGATATGATACGATCTTATATCGTCGGTGGGCACGGTGGCGATCTCGATGTCCCTACGGTCGGGATACTCCTGGAGAACGACCTTCTTTGCGAGTTCTGCAATATCCATGATCGACATGTTTTGGTAGCCGACATTGAAGACCTCATTGCGGATTTTTTCATCTGGTGCGATGAGGAACAGCTGGACGGCTTCTATATAGTCCTGGATATGCAAATTGGGCCGCAGTTGCGAGCCTCCAAAGACAGTGATCTTGTTATTGTTCACCGCATGGTTCGTCAGAATATTGACCGAGAGATCCAGGCGCTGGCGCGGCGCGTAGCCGCAAACCGTCGCTGGCCGGAACGTCACGCCGAGAAATCTCTCGTCGGTGTGTTTCCTGAGGAGAGGCTCACAGAGTCCTTTATATTTGTTGTACAACGTCAGTGGCACGAGGGGATGATCCTCGGTGACATCGGGCTCATCCGAGACGCCATAGACAGAGGATGACGAGGCGTAAATGAAGCGTTTGATTCCGGCCTGTTTCGCGGCAAGCACCAAAGGCTCAAAAGCGTCATAATTGACCGAGGTCGAGAGATTTTCGTCGAGTTCGAAGCTGGCGTCGTTTGAGATACAAGCAAGGTGGACGACAGTGTCATGGCCTTCGAGCGCGGAACCGAGCTTGGCCTTATCGCGAATGTCGCCTTCAATGACGTGGAGGTTTGGATCACTCTTCGGCAGGAAGTCGCCGCCAAAATACAAAATATCGTAGACAGTCACTTTGTAACCGCTCGATAAGAGCTGCGGCACCAGGCGGCTGCCGATATATCCGGCTCCGCCTGTTACCAAGATGTGGTTGAACATCCGTGACATTTGAGGTCCTTCGTGATTTCCGGCGCCGAGACTGGCGTCTCGCGTTCAAGTCGAGATGTTAAACCCTGAAGCCCTTGCATCATGGTAAAACATCTGCACGGTTTCCCGCGAATAGCCATTGAGATCCTTCCCGACAATCTTCAGTTTGGCGAGAATATCGTTGGTTGCTGTAATGATGTCACAGCCAACTTCATCCGCCTGAAAAATGTTGAGAAGCTCCCTTGGGCTTGCCCATAAGAGTTGGGCTCGCGGCCGGCTCGCAAGCGCCTTCCGGCAGGCGCGCATGTGAGGCATCGGGTCGACCGCCGTATCGGCAACGCGGCCGGCAAAGACCGAAATGATCGCGTCCGAGTTAGGGGCGAGAACCTCGGCGACATCTGCCACTTGCTGAACCGTCATGATCGCCGTCACATTGAGCGGGATGTTGTCACGCGAGAGGGTGCTGATGACGGGCCCGGTAAACACTCCCTCGGTGTTCATCACGGGAATCTTGACGTTGACGTTCGATCCCCAGGCCCCAATGACGCGCGCCTGCCGCTCCATCGTATCAAGATCATCGGCAAAGACCTCGAAGGAAACTGGAAGGTCGGTTATCTTGGCGAGAACGCGCCGTGCGAAGACCTCGTAATCGGTCACCCCGGCCTTGCGCATCAGCGTCGGATTCGTTGTAAACCCCTTAATCAAGGGGTTTTGGCGCATCGCGATCATGCCGTCGAAATCAGCTCCATCCGCGAATAGCTTGATCTTCAAATCGTTAATCCGATTCATGGGGCCGCTCGATCTTTGGTTTCGGACAAGATCCATGTAATCGCGCCGTTCAGCGATGTCGCGTTGAAATTCGGGTGCACCAGGGTTTCTTCCCCGATGTAACCGAGATCGATGAAGACCGTCCGACATCCGGCTGCCACGCCAGCCTCAATGTCGCTGCCACGATCGCCTATCATAAAACTTCGCGCGAGATCGATGCCGAATTCTTGGGCGGCGGCCAAAATCATCCCGGGTGCCGGTTTGCGGCAATCACAACGAGCCTGCTTGGTATGGAAACAAGTCATGATCGCGTCGACCGGCAAAGCGGCTGCGAGACGCCGATGCATCTCTTGGACGACACTGCGTTCAATCCGGCCGGCCCCGACATCAGGTTGGTTTGTCACGACGATGAGCCGGAATCCCGCAATCCGCAGCCGGTCGAGACAGTCGCGAGCCTCTGGATACAAGCGGTATTCATCGAGGGATGTCGGCGCGAAGCTGCGCCCGTCGCGGAAATCCGGCACGACGAGCACACCATCCCGATCGAGGAAGACTGCCTTCCCGCCTCCCGTCATAGCTGGTGCTCACCATTTGGTCGCGTGAATCTGCAGCGCCGGATGCGTCACGAGGCAATGCCAGACCACTGCTTGGAACGCTTCCGACAGCGGGGTCACCCGGTCCGCATTGACCTGCGGTACCACGATGACGATATCGCCGCGCGTCGCGGTATGGCCGTTGTCACGCCCTACGATGCCGAGAACCCGCGCGCCGCGGGCCTTGCCAAGTTCCACCGCTTTGACGATATTGACGCTGACCTTGCGTTGCGCATCGCCGCCACCAACCGAAAAGACGAGGATGGCGTCATTCGCGTTCAGGCGGCTGATCTCAAGCCAGCCGGTAAAAACCGTGTCCCAACCTTCATCATTGGTTCGGGCCGTCAGTTCGGATACGTTGTCTATCGGACTATAGGCCTCAATTCCACAGAGTTTCCGAAAGTCATTGACTGCGTGACTGCAATTTCCAGCGCTTCCGCCGACGCCAAGCAAGAAAAGACGCCCACCTCTTTCACGAAGAGAGACAAGTTCATTTGCCATCTGCTCGACCGCACTCACATCGAAGCGCCGAGAAACTTCTATGACATCGGAAAAGAACTCCGAACCGTACGACAAAATAGCACCAAATGAGATTTATATTTTGCTGCGAAAAGTAGACTGCCTTTAAGCACGCCTCCCGCTCGATTGTCAAACTGCGGACCAGTCAAACAAATCGCGCCAGGGATGCTGCGGTGCGGCTGCCTTATTTTCTGCCGCAAGCGTTCACAAAACGAATGACGGCGGATGCTCTTTTAGGCAAGCGAATCACCTCCAGATTGTCTTTGGAAGCGCTGATGTTCGCTACGAGCTACGCATAGTCGGCAATGTCCTTGATTTGATTTTCATTGGCGTAAAACGACCAGGACAACGTATTCGTTTTCTTATCATACACTTGATCGCGTTTTACGCGCTCGATGGAACGCCATTGCGGAGGAATCCGAATACTCCAAGAAGGCACGTCATTCTTCTTGGATATTGTGTAAATAGCTTCCTTCACCTCGTCATAGCGTGCCATGACACCGGGCGCGGATTTTCAAATCCATTTGATAAACCGACTCATATCCGGTTGTATTTCCTGGTCGTTGGGGAAGTACTTTTCCTTGAAACGGAGGAATTCGCTGGTGATGCTGACTTCGATGATAAAATCATCGGCGAGCTTCTCGTGAAGAGCCTCGTCCCAGGTTCCGCCCTTGACTTCCTTACTGAAGAGATTGGCCGGGCTATGTTCGACATGAGGGAAACTCTGAGACGTTCCGGTGCTGTGATAGGAGATGCCGCGAATGGCAAGCGGCCGGTATGAATCAATGTAGGTCTCGGCTGTTTACACATTGATCAAACCAGAGGCGATATCGGGTGAGAGGCTCAGAAAATAGCGGCCGTATTTGGCCCGGATTTTTTCTATCAAATTTCGCGGAACAAAAAGAATCATAGAGCGAAGGGAGCTCATCATAGAGTTTCCGTCAGGCATAGACGTCTTTCAACAAGGCCCTTGTGCTGCGTTCTTCGACACGCGATCCGAGATGCATGTGAACGAGGTTTCTATATGCCTCGATGAAAGTATTTGGCCAGAAATAGCCGAGCGGCCGTCAGGTCCGTCGAGCGCCGGGCCACACTTTGTGAATCTCTTCCGCAATTTCGACGGCACCCGGAAGCGCGCAATCGTCATCGCCAAGGACGGTCACGTTATCGTCGGCTGCGTGCTGAAGGGCAAGCTCCCAATTGTCGAGCATGGCCAAGCGCTCCTATGATAGGAAGTAACGAATATGCGGGCTTTGGAAATTCTCAACAACATTTTTGGTCGCATGGGAACTGGCGTTGTCCGTGACCACGATTTCGAAATTGGAGCGGGTTTGATTGAGTATGCTCGCAATTGTCCCTTTCAAAACATCCTGCCGTTCGCGCTTGGGCACCACAAACGAATAGAGCAAAACAATCCTTTCCTTCGTTGTCTCTTAAAGTCTAACACTATGATATACAAAGCAATTTAGGCCAGCGTGGCCAAGCGTCCCGCGTCAGACACCAAGGGGATCGGCCGCAGACGAGATCGCCAAGCCGTTAATGTGGCGAATCTTTCGTTTCAACAGCGAGCCCTTTCAAGGCACGGCGTGCCGACAGGAGCGGGAACGGTGCCCCCGGATTCATAATGCGAGGGCGAGCGAATGCCAGTTCTTGCTTGGCCTCGCCGCAAGAGTCCTGTGTTTCAACATCTTTCCAACGAACAGGAAGGCAAGTTGCGGTTACAGGATCGGATTGTTATAGGGAGCGGCGGATTGAGACACTGGTATTATTACAAGAATCGTTCGGCGTGTGTGGCGGCGTATCTTGCGTGGCCCGGGCGCGGGGAGGCGTGATTGAGCGGGCTTGTCGTTGGTTTTGCGGGCATGACACATCTGGGGCTGGTGTCTGCTACAGCTGTCGCTGCAAAAGGCTTCGAGACTGTTTGCTACGATAAAGACAGTGCTTTGGTTGGCCATTTATCGCGTGGTGACCTGCCCGTGTCGGAGCCCGATCTCGACCGCCTCGTTCGGGCCAACGGGAAGCAGCAGCGATTTTCGTCCGACCTCGCGTCGCTCTGCGCTTGCGACCTCATTTATATCTCGCCGGACGTGCCGACCGACGATCAAGGGCGCAGTGACCTCACCGGTATTCGCGCGCTTGTTGAAAGCGTCACGAAGGCGATACGGCATGATGCGCTGCTAGTGATTCTTTGCCAGGTTCCGCCAGGTTTTACGCGCGGCTTGGCCATGCTAAGTCATGACCGCCTTTATTATCAGGTCGAAACACTCGTATTCGGCCGTGCCGTGGAACGCGCCTTGCGACCGGAGCGATACATCATTGGCTGCGCTGATTCGGGCGCGGCGCTCGATTCGCGTCTTGCGGCTTTGCTTGGCGCCTTTGGCTGCCCGGTTCTGCCCATGCGCTATGAGAGTGCCGAACTCGCTAAGATCGCGATCAATTGCTGCCTTGTCGCCTCCATCGGTGTCGCCAATACGCTCTCCGAACTCTGCGAACACAATGGGGCGGATTGGTCGGAGATCGTGCCGGCGCTCAAGCTCGATCGCCGGATCGGGCCGCATTCCTATCTGACGCCCGGCCTCGGCATTGCAGGCGGCAATCTTGAGCGCGACCTTATGACGGTCATCAGTCTTGCCGAGGGGGGCGGCACCGATTCCGGCATCGTGCGCGCCTGGCTCGCCAATAGCCGGCATCGCCGCGACTGGGCCGCCCGCACCATCCGTGCGGCGCTGCTCGCGCATAAGCCGCAAGCGAAGGTGGCCGTCTGGGGACTGGCCTATAAGGAAAACACCCATTCGACGAAGAATTCCCCGTCATTGGCGACGCTGGCGCAATTTCCCGAGACCCATTTCGTGGTTCATGATCCCGTCGTGCCAGCAACCGCGGTCGCTCACGACCATGTCACGGGCGCCGGCGACTCACTCGCTGCGCTGGCGGGGGCGCAGGCGCTCATGATCCTAACGCCATGGCCGGAATATCGAGAGATTCCGCCGTCCGAAATCGCCAGCGCGTTGAACGGGCGCATCGTCCTCGATCCCTATCGTGTCATTGACCATCGCGCGGCGCTGGCCGCTCAATTGGACTATTATACGCTCGGCGCGCCTCCTTCGAAAATCGGGACATCCGGCTGATGTTGCGGCATGGCCATTTGAGCGATCACATGCCGGAGCGGGTCGTCGTCATCGGCGCGGCGGGCTTCGTCGGCGCAGCGGTTGCCGCCCAATTGGCGGCGGCAGGGATTCCCCATCTTGGTCTTGGGCGTCACGAGATCGATCTATTGAACGATGGTGCCTCCGAACGACTAGCTGCGCAACTGCGCCCCGGCGATGCCGTGGTCGCCGCCGCGGCCCGCGCGCCTTGCAGGACAATGGCCATGTTCATCGAGAACATGATCATCGTTAAGGCAATCGTCGATGCGCTTGCGCGCGCGCCCGTTTCTCATGTGATCAATGTCGGTTCGGATGCCGTCTATGGAGACGAACCAGAACCGCTCACGGAACATTCGCCGACAGCGCCGGAGACGCTCCATGGCGTGATGCATTTGGCACGTGAGGTCGCCTTTCGCAGCGAAATTTCCATGCCGCTTGCGATCGTGCGTCCAACCCTGATCTATGGTGCTTCCGATCCTCATAATGGCTATGGTCCGAACCGCTTCCGCCGTCAGGCGGCGCGCGGCGAAGAGATCCAGCTGTTCGGCGAAGGTGAGGAGCGGCGCGATCACGTGCTCGTGGACGATGTCTCGGCATTGATCTTGCGGATTGCGTTACGCCGATCGAGCGGAATACTGAACATCGCGACCGGCGAGACATATTCGTTCCGCACCGTAGCGGAAATGGTTGTCGCGGCGGCGCGCACGCCGCTCGCGATAAAGGGAAGCCCGCGCCATGGACCGATGCCGCATAATGGCTACCGGCCTTTCGATCCGGTGGCCTGCCGCGCCGCCTTCCCAGATTTTCATTATGTCAGCCTGCCGGCGGGCATAAAACGCGCACAGACCGAAATGGAGGCGGCTCTTGGCTGAAATAAACCTTCTGAAAGCGCTGCCGCAAGCCAAGCGCGATATCCGCAAACGGGCGGAAGAGAAGGATCCAAAGGTCATTGAATCGATTGGCGCTGCAGACGGAGTGAATTCGGCGCAGGGAGACGGCAATAACATCCGTGTCGTTCATGAGCTAGCACAGCAAGCGATGGAACGCGCGCGCGGCAGAAGGCCACCGTTGCCCGAGCCGCAAAGACGGGCGGCCCAAATACTGTCCAAGACGGACTTGGCCGTCGCGCGCGTCATGTTCAAGGAAGCTACGATTCCCGTGGCCGAGATCGCGAAGCGGCTAGGCGTTAGTCGAACGACTATCTATGACTATTTCCCGAACACACTCTTGGGCCGGTCAATTTTGGATCAGAGGAAGCGGCAACCGTGCGCTCACTCTTAGAATTGATTGTAGAAGAGACCGGTAATGCGCATCGCATCGAATTTGACACAAGGATCTCATCATTGAAGGATCTTCACGAAGTGAAAATTCAACCCAAATATCATCTGCTCATCCGAAAACGTGGTGCGCTTCATAATCCAGTCCTTTTTCCCTCCGGCCTCTACCAAGCCTTTGGAGGCATTTCAGAAGAGCACGTCAACACTTCGAAAATCTAGCAGCTTCGACGACCCCACAAATACTGAGCCCGCACCTGTTATTGACAACTTAGATAAACGAATGTGACAATGCATATAAAGGGCCTGTTAGTTGTTCGACATCGGCCCCGCAAAACGGATCTTCCAGTGTCGATTATGTGAAACTCTTGGCCGACATTGGACAGGTCCAGAAACTGACGGAATATTGATCTATGGCGGAAGTCGATTTGCTGCGGTCATTGCCGCGCACCAAACGCAACATCACTCAGCGCGGTGAAGCAAAAACGCCGGAAATCGTGGCGGCTTCTCGTGAGTTTGGGGCGCTCTATTTCGACGGACCACGGGAATATGGCTATGGCGGTTATCGGTACGATGGACGATGGCTGCCTGTAGCAAAGGACATCGTGTCGCACTTCGGCTTGATGCCCGGTATGCGCGTGCTCGATGTCGGTTGTGCGAAAGGCTTTCTGGTCAAGGACTTTATCCTCGCCTGCCCGGGTCTTGACCCTTATGGGCTAGATATTTCGCGTTACGCGTTGATGCATTGCGAGAAGGAGGTCGTCGGTCGCCTCCATCTCGGGTCCGCCGACTCATTGCCATTTCCGGACGCGAGCTTCGACTGTGTGATCAGCCTCAATACGGTGCATAATTTCGATCGCGCGGGCGTTATCCAGGCCCTACGTGAAATCCAGAGAGTTTCGAAGGGGCGTTCTTTCGTGCAAGTGGACTCCTATCGGACGCCGGAGCAGAAAGAATTATTCGAGAGTTGGGTGCTGACTGCCCATTTCCACGATTATCCGCAGGGTTGGATCGAGCTTTTCACAGAAGCCGGTTATTCTGGCGATTATTTTTGGACCATTGTCAATTGATGCCCCGGTTCGAAAATCTACGACTCGCAATGTGAACGAAAGCACTTCCAACCAGACATATGCAATTCTCGATGGCGGCGGCCGGATCGGCATTGACGCCGCATAATCACCTCGATCATGCCGATCAGCGAAAGGTTATCGGCATCGGTCGTAATCCCTTGAGAAAGAGCGCCATTTCCCTCGATGTGGACAAGCGCGAGGGTTAGGAATAACATGTACGTCACCTGACTTATGAACTCGCTCTTCTTTTCGAACTCCTCGATCAAGTCCGCGCAGTATGGCCGGGATATTATCCTGATGCTAACTACATCGTGGAGCCCGGATACTGCTAATGTCAACGAGGCGCCCTGCACATTTGATGCTAAAGAGCAAGGGACTTCCTATCGACATGCGCGGCCTCTTCTTCAAAGCCCCCTTCTGAACCGGCCGCGTCAAGGCCACGACCAGCGGCGATTCCTGAACCATGCGCATACGTTATTCTCCCTTGGCTCAACAGTTTGCCGACGTCGATATCGTATTCGACGAGTTACGCGATCTGATCAAAAGCGGGGATTTCACGCTCGGAAAACCAGTACAAGAATTCGAGCAATTGTTTGGAACCACAGTCGGAGTCAAGCACGCGGTTGGTGTTGGATCTGGTACCGATGCAATTAAAATACCCATGCGTGCTATGGAAATCGGTCCCGGCGACGAAGTGATCACCGCCGCTAACACGTTTTACGCCACCGTCGGCGCGATCAACGAAGTTGGCGCTAAAATTGTCTTGGTCGATTGCGATGACAACTTCTGCATCGATGTCGACAAAATCGAGCAGGCCATCACGTCGCACACCAAAGCGATCATTCCGGTGCATCTTACTGGCGATGCCGCGGAAATGCCCACAATCATGAAAATCGCTGGCAGACACAAGCTGCGTGTCATCGAGGATGGCTGCCAAAGTCTGATGGGCGATTATAACGGCAAACGAGTCGGCACTTGGGGTGACGCCGCAGCATTTTCGATGCATCCGCTCAAAATCATAAATGTGTGGGGTGATGCTGGAATTATAGTCACCAATGACGACGAAATCAATCGTCGTGTACGGCTATTACGTAATCACGGCCTGCGAAATCGTGATGAGATGGAAATCTTCGGCTATAATTCTCGTCTCGATTCTACTCAGGCCGTGGTCGGCAAATGGATATTGCGCCAGATCTATAGCATCGTTGAGGGGCGCCAGGCCGCCGCCGCTTATTACGACCAGGGTTTCCGCGATATTCCAGGAGTTCGCATACCGTTACGGCGGCCCGCCACGAAACAAGTCTTTCTGCTCTACATCCTATTTGTCGAAAATCGGGACGCTCTTCTCAGATATTGCCTGGAGCACGGCATCGAGGCCAAGGTTCACTATCCGATACCTCTTCACTTGCAGGACGCATTGAAGCCGTTGGGCTATACAGTAGGTGCCTTCCCAGTTACGGAACGTCATTGCCAAGAGACTATCAGCTTGCCGGTTGATCAACATCTTAGCCGGGCTGAGCAGGATTACGTGATCGAAACAGTGAGACAGTTCTATAACGGAAAATGCTCATGACGGATTTCAAGGTCCCCTTCGTTGATCTGCAACAACGTTTTGTGGAGGAGGGCGAGGAACTGCTCGCCTGCGTCGAACGAGTTCTGGCTAAAGGTCATCTCGTGATGACTCAGGAAGTAAGCGAGTTCGAGCAGCAGGTGGTGGAATACACTGGCGCAAAATACTGCGTCTCGTGCGGTAACGGAACCGATGGCCTGATGCTGGCGCTCTGGGCGCTGGGCGTCGGCAAGGGCGATGAAGTTGTGACCACGCCAATCTCATTCGTCGCCTCGACTGGCGCGATCGTGCATGTCGGCGCCACGCCGATCTACGCCGACGTTCGAGCCGATCAGAATATTGATCCAGCCGAGATCGAAAAGAAGATCACTCCACGGACCAAGGCGATCCTCCCCGTACATTGGGGAGGTCGTATCGCCGATATGGACGCGATCATGGATATCGCCAAGCGCCACAAACTGCTGGTGATCGAGGATTCTGCGCAGTCAATGGGCGCGTATTATCATGGCAAGCATGGGGGCACCTTCGGCGGTGCTGGCGCCATCTCCGCCCACCCGCTCAAGAACCTCAACGCCCTCGGCGACGGAGGCATGCTACTGACCAACGACGAAGAAGTGGCGCGCAAAGTAAGGCTTTACCGCAACCACGGTTTGCAGGATCGCGACACGTGCGTTATGTATGGCGTTAACTCGCGCCTCGACGTTCTCAACGCCGAGGTGCTCAAGTTCCGGCTAACCCGCCTCGACTCGGTACTCAGCCGACGCAGGCGCAACGTCAGCATTTACCAGGACAAGATCCGCGCCAAGCAGGTTTACATCCCTCCGGTACGGCCCCACGAGCAACACGCCTATGTCATGTTTATCGTACAGGCGGAGAACCGTGATATGCTCAAGGCTCATCTTGAGAAATGCGGTGTGCAAACGTTGGTCTATTACGGCACGCCTCTGCACCTCCATCCCGCAGCACAGCGACTAGGCTTTAGGCGGGGAGACCTCCCCGTTGCCGAGCAGCAGGCTGACCGAGTGCTTGCGCTGCCGCATCACCAGCACCTGACCCCGGAGCGGATCACCTTCGTGGCGAACGCCGTCAACGAGTTCTACGGCGCATAGCCTGACCGATGATGAATGCGCCGGTGCTCATTGTCGCCCCCCATGCTCTCGATGAGGTACTCGGCTGTGGCGGCACGATGGCGGCGCATAGCGTGGCCGGAGACACTGTTCATGTTCTTGTGCTTTGCGGCGACGGCACGGGTCACGACGGCAAGCGTCGTGAGGCGGGTGCTGCCGCCGCGGAGATACTGGGCGTAGAATCGTACCGCTATTGCGGTATTGTCGAAAACCGCAGCGACGCATTGCCTATAGGCAGCGTTGTGGGCATGATTGAAAGCGCAGTGCAAGAGCTTCAGCCACAGACCATTTATGTGAGTCATGGCGGCAATCTCAACATCGACCATCAATCGGCCTTCCGTGCGACTGCCACAGCTTTGCGGCCAGTTCCTGGAAACCCAGTCAAACGGTTCTTCGGCTACGAGGTTGCCTCCAGCACGGATTGGGCACCCCCGGGGTTCGGACAGCCATTCCACCCAACGCATTTCGTCGATATTTCGCAGACGTTGGACAAAAAGCTGCTCGCGCTCGAAGCCTATGGTGTCGACATGCGGCCGGAACCACATGCGCGCTCTATTCCGGCGATAGACCGGTTGGCGCGTGTTCGCGGTGCGAGTGTTGGGCTCGCAGCGGCTGAGGCATTCGTCGTGTACCGCTCGCTCATTCAGCTTGCGTAGTTGCAGCGTCTATAGTCGCGGTTGCTGTAATATTCATCGCTGTTCCTCTAAGTTTTTAAACATGGCGCTAGGGAAATCAAATTTTGCCTCACTCAAAA
>Ga0181535_10001753_pt1 | contig 27641 bp, 24 predicted proteins | sample PEATcosm2014_Bin_44_FD_119774 | JGI IMG/M metagenome (GOLD analysis project Ga0181535, IMG submission 119774) | Peatland microbial communities from MTU Mesocosm Facility, Houghton, MI, USA - PEATcosm2014_Bin17_30_metaG | ecosystem: Environmental > Terrestrial > Soil > Wetlands > Peat | place...
CTCCACACCCACTCCTCCCAGGCCGCTTAAAAACACTCAATTAAGTGTCCACTTAAAAAATAGGTGGACACTTCGAACTAAGAGACACCCTCTCAGTCAAGAGGGGAGATTCACACGCTTACCGTTTAGCAGCCCGAGGCGAATGAGCTCATCGATGATTCTGACCGTGTCTTTCGGATCAGTATGCCGTTCCAAGGTTCCTCCATCGCCGCCTTGGGAATCTAAATCGCAAATCACATTGGTCCAAAAGACAGTCAGCTCGATTGATCTATCTTCCACCTGATTTTGCCGAGCTTTTCGATGATCAATGGGAGATCTTCGCGTACAAACATATTCCAACCAGACTCCACCTTCGCTAGTAAATCTTCCGTCGGAAGACGATAGTCATCTGCCTCGAGGATGGCTCGTTTATACAAAGTATTCCACTTGGGGTACATCGTTGATCCGGGTGTGAACGGCTTTCCGAGCGTTTGAGCCGCCTTGAAAACCTGCGACCGTTTGAAGTCGTCTCCCGGGCCGATGTACAGACCCAGATTCAGTGAATTTTGGGTGTTTATAAACTCAAAGAGAAGCATCCTCCCCGATCTGGTCCAGCCCGACCCTCCAGAGAAAAATGCAATGTCCAAAGACGTTGGAATAAAGCGAATCGTCTGCACTCGATCGTCGTCGAGCAACATGCCATCTTTCGCTAGCAGGGCCTTCAGTTCCTTAGCAATCGCATCGCGCTGATTGGGCAGATTCTCAATGATCAAATCGACAGCTTGTTTGTGATGCTGGTAGATCTTCGTGCAAAGTTCCTTGATACCTTCGTCTGCCATAAAATGTCTCCCGAGCATCTCGGTGTACTGTTTGAGCGCAAAACGAACGTTCGCGTCGAGGCTGACCCTCGGCAGCGACATGACCTCGCTCACGACCTCGCCGACCGACGCATGTGAAAGCGATGCGTAGTTGGGATGGCCAGACGGATCTCCATATTTGGATAGATAAATCCCAAATACGCTAAAGAGCGGGCTCTTTCCGGTCACTTGTTGATAGTAGCGATCAAGTTGATCGTCATGCTGATCCGAGTTGATCTTGTTCTCAATGATCACAGCCAAACTGCGCTTTGGAAACTTCAGAAGAATATCAATATTTTGAACTTCTGTTTGCACTTCACAATCGCTGTAATCACCGATGTCGATTTCGATCGGTGAAAGTGAAGTGACTTCCGGATTTGCTTGAAGGGTCGACTGGAGCAATCGCTTAAGGAGTAAGTCCCTTAAGCCGTGACTTTCTCGAGGATTCAGCAGGAACGCCAGGAAGCTCGAATGACGAAGTTCTGCATTCACCACTCCCAGTGCTTCAAAAATGTTAAAGCGAGAAGCAAGCGCCTCTAATTCTGCGAGATCTCGATTGCCGGTGACAAAATTCTCTAGTGCCCTCTTGTTCGAAGCGACGTCATTCATAGATGTTGTTTGAGTAGGAATTACATTCTGCCTAAATCAGCCTGACAAAGTGCGGCTTCCGGTCCAATCGTACAAGAGAGAGTGAGAGAGTGGAATATTACGAAATCGCCATGACTGTTCTTATTGCGCAACGAACGTTGCGGGTAGATGCTAGTGTATCTCCCACCCCCCCTGCAAATTTGACACCACTAGCTCCATTTGCGAGACTCAGAGATGCTGCCCGTCTGGCTTACGCAGTCAGACAAGTCTCGCGTGCCGAAGTGGCGGAATTGGCAGACGCGCGTGGTTCAGGTCCACGTACTCGCAAGGGTGTGGGGGTTCGAGTCCCTTCTTCGGCACCAACAGACCTTCCAAATTCCATTCAGCTGAGAACGGATCAACCCAATAACCCCACCAGATCGGCTCTCAGTCGGATCTCCGTTTGACATGCCTTTTGCACGAAGCGCAGGCCATTACATGGTCGACATAGCGCGACAGTGCATCCTCGTGAGCGGTCTTCGCGCCATCAGTGCGGCGGGCAATCTGGCGCCAATCTTCCTCTCCAGCAGTGGCGAGCCCAGCACGTTTTTCGGCTTCCGCAAAGATCCATTCGCTCGTTTCTCGAATGAAAGCGCCGTGCAGTGTGAGACCCACCGCGCAATGTGCGCGGCGCGGGGCCCTCTCCGGCCCTGTCTTCTGCGGCTTCGATGGGAAGATCGTTAGTCCTCGTTTCACTATGCCGCCCGCGGTCCTTGCCAATACTTGTTGACCAAAAGATGACCCAGTCGGACTGACGGGGAGGCAAACACATGGGCATCGCACACCGGGCAGGCAATGACATGATCGAGATACTCAGATCTTGCTTTTTCATATGCCGTTTTGGCTTCTTCCGCGCGGCGTCCAATCTCAAACCATTCGATTCTTGACTCGACCCCGAACGCTGCCCTCTTCCGCGTTTCAGCAACTCCCCAAAGGAGGGTGATTTGCGTATATAAGTTGTCGAGCTTTTTCCCGTCTGTGCAGTGATTCCGATGCATCATTCCTCCGCAGTGATCCGCCAAGCGTCCTGCTTCCCATGGACTTATCTTGCGTGGGATGCGAGTGCGCGGGGAAAGGTCTTTCGAAGGGATGTTACGAAAGTGATGGATACCGTTGGCTAGAATTCCTTGCGCGATTCACCATGCCTTCAGCTGACCTGGTGCCCCTCAAAATGCGCTTCTATCTCTTCCAGGGTTTTCCCCTTCGTTTCCGGCAGCAGGAACACTGCGGTCATGAGGTAAATGGCGGTGAAGCCTGCAAAGAGGAAAAACATCGACGAGTAGCCATGTTTGCTGACAAAGGGTAGAAAGATCGCGGCAAGCGTGGTCGACACCAGCTGATTGAGGACCAGCGCGATGCTCATGCCGTTCGAACGAATCCGCGTGGGCATGAGCTCAGAAAGCGCTACCCAGACGCAAACACCGGGACCCATCGCATAACATGCGACGAAGACGTAAATGCCGAGAGCGACGAGCCAACCGTGTTTTGTGTCCGGCACACGGCCCACAAGCGCCTTGCGAATTTTCAGCGGCGCCGTGCGTGCGGAGTCAAGATCGGCAAACGGATTCTGAAAAAATCCCTGTACCTTGTTCGCAGGAACGCAGGCGTCGCGCGTGATCTGAATGGCCGTCTGCGATGGATCATCAGAGCGAACGGGCTTGGTGGTTGCGGCGAAGTCTCCGTAGGAGTAAATGATCGTGAGTGAAGAGCGGCTTCCATCGCCCCCTTGACCTGCGCTGGCCAGCAACCGCGCGGCCTGGGCTTGGTCAAAGTGCACATTGAGAGTTTGGTCTCGACCGACTGCCGCCTGTAGCGCATTGTGGCAATCGACGGTCAGTTTCTCGGTGCCCAAAAACAGCACGCCGACCATGACAACCGAAACAATGATGCCGCTTGTTCCCGTTATCAACAGGAATTTGCGTCCTTTGCGGTCGACAAGGGAGAGGCCCACAATGGTCATCAAGAAATTGACGGTCGTGAAGAGAACGTAACCCCAGTGTGCCTGCAGGTCCGAGAGACCGCTCTGCAACAGGATGCTGGTGTTGTAGAGGATGACCGAGTTGATGCCGGTCGCTGTGTTGCAGGCAAGAATGACGCACGTTAGCAAAAATGGAATGACATATTTGCGCCGCAACAGCGGATCGCGAACCGCGCTGCCAGTGAAAGTGGCGGCGCGCGCGGTGGATTCCATTTCTTCAAGCTCGATTGCGGCTTGCTCGGAGGTACGCGAGCGGAGCAGTGCGGCGTACGCCTGCTCTTTACGTCCGCGCCGGAATAACCAGCGCGGTGATTCACTGACAAACAGGCAGCCGATTGCAAAAACAAGGCCCGGTGGAAGAGAGACCCAAAAAATGCTCCGCCAAGCCTGGTTTTTGAACGCGAACAACGCGGCAGCATCACCGATTCGGGCCACTGCCGCGACGCGATAGCTATAGTACATTCCAACGAGCGCAGCGGCCACGATGCCCAATGTCAGCAGCCACTGAAAAATGCCCGTCCCTTTGCCGCGACTTGATGCTGCCAGACATTCGGCAAGATAGAGCGGGACAACCACGCCGATCAAGCCGGCGCTCATGCCCTGCAGAAGTCGGCCCAGGAGCAAATTCCCATAGCCCTGCGAGAGCGCAATTACCGGAATGCTGAGAGCGAAGGCGAGCCCGCTAAGAATCATGAGCGGCTTGCGGCCCATCCAGTCAGCAAGCAACCCCGCGAAAAGTGTAGAAATCACGCTGCCCAACAAGACAGCCGCAACAATAGCCGATAGCTCAGAAGCATCCAGATGGGACGTTGCTTCGAGATAGGGCAAAGCTCCGCCGATAATGCCCACGTCGATTCCGTAGAGCAAGCCGCCGAGTCCCGCCACCAGCAGGAGGAAGAGGTTGTAGCCGCGTTTGGCAGAGGAATCGATAGGCAGTTGGGCAGGCACTTCAGCGTTGGTTATCACTGGGTTGGACCTTTGCGCAGATTACGCTGTGCAGCGATTCAGCGCAACCCAACACCTCGCCGCGCACAGCCGGTTGGGCAACGGTGGGATGACGGAACACGACGCATTACTGGGCGCGCGGATGGATGAAATAGATGAGACCGCGGTCGTCATCGCTGAGCAGGAAGCTGTCAGGGCCGACGCGCAAGATACCGCAGGGGCGGCCGTGAACAATGGGCCTTCCATTCGCAACGGTGAGAAATCCGGTGATGAAGTCGCGTGGTGTGCGGTCTGCTGGTGAAAACCGGATAACACGATAGCCGGTGCCGATACGCGGATGGCTTGCGCCGTGTAGAGCGACAAGAAAGCTTGAGTCGAGCAGCGGATCGGCGGGGCCGAAGTAGTCGAAGCCAAGTGGAGAACTGTGCGCGGCGAAAGTGGTGTAGACCGCGGGAACCTGTTCGCAGGATTTGAGTGGTTGTGGTGCATGGCCGAGAGCGGCGTTTGGATCAGGCGCAAATGCGTGTCCCCCACCGGCGGTGAGATTGGTGCCTGCTGCAGCGACGCCGGACTGTTTGCCATAGACCGAGTCATTTGCTTGCCCGCCACGGGATGCAGTCGGAGGGGGAGCGATGACATTTGGGTCCTTGAAAGACGGCAGCGGCGTGGTGTCGTGAACAGGCTTGCCCTGCGCAAAATAACAGGTGGGCCAGCCGTAATTCGGCAGAGCGGCCGGCTCTGTGTCAATTTTGAAGAATGTGTCTTCGGGTAGTTGGTCGCCGAGGTGATCGTCACCCATATTAGTGGCGAAGAGCGCGCCATCGAGTGCGGCGATGGAACGCAAGGCAACGGCATTTCGCATTCCCTGCGCAACGAGCGACGGATGTTTGCCATCGGGATCCATGCTGACGATGGCTGCGCGAAGGACTTCGCGCTCCTGGCAGTAGTTGCAGGATGACCCGGCGGAAACGAATACACGGGTTGCCCCTCGAACCTGTGCGATAGCGACAGTGCGGGTAAGGTGCCAGCCGCCGTATTTGTAATTGAGGCCATAGTCGGGAAAGCGGATCAGTGTTTCAGGCGGAGAGGTCGGGGCGTTGTCGCCGGCGCTGTATTTATAGCGGATGAGTTTATCGGTCAGGGGAAGATAGAGCCAGCTCTGGTGCGTTGCGGGATCTGTCCAGAAGGCGAGATTGTTGGGGTTGCGGAGATGCTCGAGATAGTGCGTAACGTGAGCGAAGGTCCGTGTCTTTGCGTTCCAGCCGTCCAAGATAAAGATCGAGCCTCGGGTGTTGTCGGCGAGGTCGTACATGCCTGTGACAAAGATGCGTCCGTCAGGTGACTGCGCAAAAAAGCGGACACGACGCAAACCAGTGGCTGCGATGTTGATGTCGAATTCGTCAGGGAGCGATAAGGTGATCGACTTGCCTGGCGCATAGACGAGGATATGCGGTGACTGTGTAGCTGCATCGAGAGACACCGTCACGCACGAAAGCAGCAGCGCGAGCGCAATGCGGAAATACGATCTTTCCATATTAAAGGATTAGACAATGAGCACTCATTCGTGCGCGCGGCAGTCGACGCGCGCACCATAACTCAACATGAAACGGAATCTTTAGGCAGACTTACGTCGAGCTGCGGCCTTTGCCGTCGGCTTGACCAGACCGATGCTCCGCCGTGCTGGTTCCTTCTCGCTCTTTACGGGCTTCTTGGGTGGACGTTTTGCGGTGGAATCGCTGTCGAGGCTTTTGCGAAGCGCGTCCATAAGATTGACGACGTTGTTGCGCCGGGTATCCGGGGTCTCGTCTTTTGGCACGGGAAGATTGTTGACTTTGGCTTCGACGAGTTCCTTGACTGCGACCTCATAGCCATCTTCGAACTTGCCGAGGTCGAACTTTGCCGACCGCTTGGCGATGAGGGATTCGGCCAACTGCAAGGAATCTTCGTTGATTTCTGCGGGCTTGATATCGCGGAAATAATCTGCCTGATTGCGCAGCTCGTCTTGATAGCGCAGCGTGTAGCCCATCATTCCTCGGCTGCCATCCGCGGCCTTGATCGCGATGATATGTTCGCGGCCTGAAAAGGCGATCTTGCCAATCGCAGCCTTCCCGGTTTTTACCAGCGCCTCGCGCACCACGGCGAAAGCTTCCGCCTGGGAGTCGTCTTCAGGAACGATGAAGTAAGGTTTCTCAACGAATTCCGGATCGATTTCCTTCACGTCGATGAACTGGGAGACTTCGATCGCATGCTTGGAGGGGACGCGCAGGTTTTCGAGCTCGCTTGATTCGATCGTGACGTACTGGCCCTTGCGATACTCGTATCCTTTTACAATCTCGTCCTTCTGGACAACGGCTGCCTCGTCGCTATCCACCGTGCTTTCGAGCACCTTTTGATGGCGGACGCGCTCGCCGGTGCTGCGGCTGATCTGGTGGAAATTGATGCGGCTCTTACTTTCTGTAGCCACGTAAAGGCTCACGCCAAAAGAGACGAGAGAAATCTGCATAGGACCGGACCAATAAGGACGAGCCATCGATCACTCCTGATTAACAGATTTGATTCTACGGATTGCGGTATAGGTGTCCAGCAAAAAGGAATTCGCGCTTTCGTCTTATCTTCGCTTTTGAATACTCTCTTCAACATTCCACTATTTCAAGAGTTCTTGGAAGCCTCTCAGTGCGTCGAATATTCGCTGTGCAGGAGCTTTGATATTACTTCCTGAACGCTTTCGTGTTGTCGCCTGGTTCGTGTTGTTGCTTGGCAACAACACGACTCATTGCTTCTCCTCCAGGTGTTTCTTCAGTCTTTGCAGCGACTGGCTCCAAAACATCTCATAGTCCTGGAGCCAGTCGTTGACGATACGAAGAGGCTTGGGGTCGAGGCTGCAGAAATTTGCGGTTCCCTGTTGACGAGTCACAACCAAGCCGGCTGAATGCAGCAGGCGTAGATGCTTTGAAATGGCAGGGCGGCTCATGCGGAAATTGCGCGCGATGCCGCCAACAGTTTGCTGGCCGCCTCGAAGGATGTTGAGGATTTCCCGGCGGGTGGGATCGGAGATCGCACGGAAGACAACATCATGTTTCTTACTTTTATTTGTAACCATAAGGTTCCATAAAATGTAACCAAACGGTTTCCCTGAGTCAACTACGTCCTATAGAGCTAGGGGTTGGATCTACGCCATTTTCAGGCGAGGGCGCGCAGGCTTGTACGAAGTTCATCGGGATTTCCGTTCGGAATGAGTTGCTCGACCGTGTGATGAGTGCTCTGCCAAACGGGCATCGCGCTCGCCAGCAGCTTGCGTCCTTTGGGGGTAAGCTTCAAAACACGGTTCCGCCGATCCATGGGATGATGCGATACTTCGACCAATCCGCGACGCTCCAATGGCTTCAATGCGGCTGTCAGCGTGGTCCTGTCCATCGCCAGCAGCGAAGCGACTGGTCCCATCGGCGGCGGCTCTGGACGATTGAGAGACATCAAGAGTGAAAACTGCCCATTGGTAAGATCGAAGGGGCGCAATGCTTCGTCGAAGCGCCGGGCTAGCGCACGAGCCGCGCGCTGCACGTGGAGACAGAGACAACAGTCTCGAACCAGGAGCGTCGTTTCGTACGGAAGCAGTTTTTCACTTGACACGGTACCATATTAGTTGATATCAACATATTCGTCAATTGAGCTTTCCCGGCGAAGCCACGTCCGGTTGCGGGCAGGTAAATCAACAAACGAATTTGTGACCAATAAGGTTGACACTTGGAAACCATTCGGTTACGTTGATGAAAATCGGACGCTCGCAATTCAACGATGAGCGCTCGCGGGCAAGAGCTTTCCCCCAGCAAGAAATAAGAAATTTGAAGAATTCAACCGGAGGTCCGAGATGTCCTTCTTTCACGATTTGAAGATTGCCGTACGTTCCCTGGCGCGTGTTCCTTCCTTGTGGATCACAGTAGCGTTGACGCTGGCTCTCGGTATTGGCGCCAATGCGGCAATCTTCAGCGTGGTGCGCGCTGTGCTTCTGCGCCCACTCGCTAACCGTGATGAAGATCGGCTGCTTTATGTGCGGCAGAGCGCTCCAGGGCTCAAGGCGACGAACACGACGTTTTCCGTGCCTGAGATTGCGGATATTGGCGCGGGGCTGAAGTCGATCCAGGAGCTGGGGACGTTTTCGGAGATCGACTTCACGATTGTGGGTCTGGGGACGCCGCGATCGGTGCCGGCGGGGGTGGTGGACGGGCACTACTTTGAGGTGATGGGGCTGAAGCCCGTGCTGGGACGGCTGCTAGGGCCGGGAGATGACGGGCGGAACGCTGCAGGCGCAATTGTGCTGACGCATAACTTCTGGCGGACGGAACTGCACTCCGACCCGAACGTGCTGGGCAAGGTGGTGCGTCTGGAAAGCTACAGCGGGGCGCGCTCGGCGACGGTGGTTGGCGTGCTGGAGCCGTCCGTGCCGTACCCGGTGGCGACGGAGATTATTGCCAACGTAGTGACGAGCCCGCATCACCTGTCGGCGACGATGGTGACAGGACGCGAGCATCGCATGACGGAGGTGTTTGCACGGCTGGCTCCGTCGGCGACGGTGGAGCAGGCGCGGGCGGAACTGAACACGGTCTATGGAGCGATGACGGCGGCGCATCCCGAGGTGTATAAGCCGGGCGACCACTACCAGATTCAAGTGACGCGGATGCACGAGCAGATTAACGCGCGGGCGAATACGGTTCTGTGGGTGCTATTTGCGGCGTCGGGACTTCTGTTTGTGATTGCGAGCTCGAATGTGGCGAACCTGGTGCTGGCCCGGACGGTGCGGCGGGAGTCGGAGCTGCAGGTGCGGAGTGCGCTGGGGGCAAGCACGGCGGTGCTGCGGCGGGCGTTGCTGGCGGAGAGCTTGGTGTTATGCGTGAGCGGTGCAGTGGCGGCGGTGCTGCTGGCGGTGCCGATGGTGGAGGTGCTGGGGCGGTATGCCGCGCGGTTCAGCGTGAGGGCGAATGACCTGAAGCTGGACTTCAGCGTCGTGTGGTTCGGGATTGGGTTGGCGCTCGTGGCGGCGGTGTTTCTGGCGTATATTCCGCGGCTGCCTTCGGCGAATGCGCCGCAGGGCGGGCTGGCGGGCCGGGGCGTTCGCGTAGCGGGCGGAAGCCGCCGGCGGCTGAGGGTATTTGCGGTAACGCAGATTGCGGCGTCGTTTCTGCTGCTGGCTGGCGCCTGCGTGCTGATGAAGACGTTGTTTGTATTGGAGCAAACGCGGCCGCAGTTCGACTCGGCCAACGTGCTGGCAGTGAATTTGCCGCTCATGTCGTACGGGAAGACGCCGCAGCAGGTTCAGGATTTTTATCGCGACGCGGTACGGCGGATCGGCGCCCTGCCGGGAGTGGAGCATGTGTCTTCAGGTTTCAGCGTTCCGTGGCGCGATGAGCAGGGGCTGAGCATCGGTTTTTCGTTTGCGGCAACGGGCGCGCGGAGAGCGGATGGGCAGGACTATCGCGCGAAGTTCCGGAGCGTGTCGCCGAATTTTTTTGCGACGTTTGGTGTGCCGATTCTGGAGGGGCGCGACTTCAACGACGGGGACAAGGACGGTTCGGAGCGGGTGGTGATTATCAGCCAAAGCCTCGCGCAGATGCTTTACCCAGGGCAAGACGCGGTAAACCGCACGATGCGGTGGACGGATGGGGTGATGAAGTTTATCGGCATCAGCTATGAGCCGCGGAGAATTATTGCGGTGGTGCCGGATTTCGATGACGAGAACATCATCCCGCAACCGGCCATGACCATCTATCAGCCGGTGGATCAGGAATGGTCCAGCGGTCGGCTGTTTGTGCGCGCGCATCAGGATGCCTATGCCTTGGTCCCGGCGATCACGCGAGTGATTCACCAGATGTCAGCCGATCAGCCGGTGGAGAAGGCGAGCACGCTCGGCGATGTGCGGGCGGAGGTGCTGACGCCGGACAAGCTGAACGCGGTGGTGTTTGGGGGGTTCGCCGCGGTAGCGTTGTTGATTTCGGTCGTCGGAGTTGCAGGCGTTCTTGCGTTCTCGGTAAGCGGACGTACGCGCGAATTTGGAATCCGCATGGCATTGGGCGCGCAGCCGCGCAACATTCTTACCGATGTTCTGACCGAGGGAGTCGTCATGGCCGGCATCGGAGTGGGGGCAGGTGGGGTGGTCGGGTTCATCCTTGCGCGCATCGTCAGCAAGTACGTTACGGCGCTCGATCAACCAGGTGCTCTCGCGTTTGTTGCGTCCGCGGGCGTCATTCTCGGGGCAGCGGTGATTGCTTCGGCCGTGCCTGCGGCTCGCGCGGCCCGGGTGAATGCGGTGGAGGCTCTGCGTTCGGAATAATGGGCTGGGTTCATTAGCGGAGATGGATGTTCTTCGACTGATTAAGACTGCCATCCGCCGCCAAGTGCACCGTAGAGTTGCACGAGCGTGAGCGCTTCGCCCTGCTGCGCAGTTACCAGGTTCAGCTGGGCCGAGAACAGATTTGAATCGGTGGTGAGCACTTCGAGATATCCAGTCGACCCGCCTTGATAGCGAATGCGAGCCAGGCGGGTCGCATCTTTTGCAGCCTCTACAAGCTTTTCCTGCTGCTCGCGGTAAGCTCGCTGCTTGTTCAGAGCAATGAGGGCGTTCGAAACATCGCGGAACGCGCCTGCGATCGTCTTCTGGTAGTTCAACACCATTTCTTTTTGAGTTTCTTGCGAGAGCTGAAGCTGGCCGCGCAGCTTGCCCCCTTCGAAAAGGGGTTGAGCCAGCGACCCGATGCCGTAGATCGTCTTTCCCGCCGGATCGAAGATGCTTGAAAGGCTGTCTCCACCTACGCCCCCTGAAGCGCTGATGGAAAGACTCGGAAAGAACTGCGCGCGCGCCACGCCAATTTGTGCGTTGGCGGCAATGAGAGTGGCTTCCGCCTGTTGGATGTCGGGTCGGCGCTCCAGGAGCTGCGAAGGTATTCCTGTGGGCAGATCCTGCGGCGAGGGCGCGAGCGCGTTCGGGTCCTGATGTGCGATGGGCCCCGGATTTTCGCCGAGGAGAAACGCAATGGCATTCTCCTGCTGTTGGATCTGCTCTTCGAGTTGCGGAACCTCTGAAGTGGCCGCATAGAGCAGTTGTTCTGCCTGCCGAACATCGGAGAGTGGAACTGAGCCTCCGCTTTCCAGCGTCCGGGTGAGGCCGACAGAATCTTCCCGAACCTTAATGGTCTGCCTGGTTATTTCGAGCTGAGCATCGAGTGCGCGAATTTGCAAATATGCGGTCGCGATTTGTTGCACGAGCGTCAGCCGAACTGCGCGCTGCGCCCAAACCTGCGCCAGCAATTGCGCACGGGCCGCCTCAGTCTGTCTGCGATAGAGCCCCCAGAAATCCGGTGTCCACGCGGCAGACACGTTGAACGATCCGTCGACCAGCGGACTTGAGATTTGTGTACCGAGCGATGAAGGCAGAGCGGCACCAATGCCCGTTCCACCCACTGTGATGCTCGGGAACTGTTGCGAGCGCGTGATCCTGACCTGCGCCTGTTGCTCAAGAATTCGTTGCGCCGCAGTGCGCACGTCGTAGTTATTCGCGAGGGCCTTCCGAATCAGATCCTGAAGCTCGGGCTCGCGATAGATAGCTGCCCATTGCTCATCGCCCAGAGAGTTCTTGACGTCACTCGCGACTGCGGATTCATCCGCACCGCGGTAGGCAGGTGGAGCGGTGATATTGGGCCGCACATATTTTGGCCCGACATTGCATCCCGCTAAGAAACCAACAGCACTTGTAAGCAGGCTGAGCCGTGCGAACTGCGAAAAGTTGATCATGCGTGGCCTCCTCCGGCGTGGGACATAACCGGCTCTTCGGCCTGTGTTCCGGGGCCGCAGATCGAGTCCATCGTTGTGCCTTTGCCGCCTCTCACAAAGCGGTGCGAAAGGAACTCAACGACCGCGAAAGTTACGGGAATGAAGATAAGGCCGAGGATGGTCGAGAGAGTCATGCCACCGACGACGACCGTTCCGAGGATTCGGCGGGAGGCAGCTCCCGACCCGCTTGCAGTCCATAGGGGCAAACAGCCGACGATGAATGCCAGCGCGGTCATCACGATCGGACGAAAGCGCAGGCGTGCCGCGTCGAGCGCGGCTTCGCAAATACTTTCGCCACGCTCGTAGTTCAGCTTAGCGAACTCGACGATCAGAATCGCATTCTTCGCTGAAAGTCCGATGAGCATGACCAATCCGATGGTGGCGAAGATATCGTTTTCGAAGCTTCGGGCGTGCAGCGCGAGATATGCACCCAGAATCGCCACGGGCGTGCTGAGCAAAACGCTGAAAGGAAGCGTCCAGCTTTCATAGAGAGCTGCCAGGATCAGAAAGACGAAGACCAGAGAAAGGCCGAAGACAGCCCAGGATGGCACGCCCTTTTCGGCCTGCTGCTCCTGGAAGGACATGCCGGAGTAATCAAAGCCGGCGCCCGCAGGCATGGTCTCTTTGAATACTTCTTCAAGCGCCTTTCGCACCTGCCCAGAGCTATATCCAGGTGCGCCGGTGATATTGAGCTGTGCCGCATTGAATTCGTTGAATCGGTAAATAAACTCGGGCCCGGTGATCCGGCTGACTTTGACAAGAGAGCCGAGCGGCACCTGGCTGCCGTTGGCGCTGCGCACATAGAACTGGTCGATGTTAGCGATATTAGTCCGCGAAGTGCCTTCCGCCTCGACGTAAGTCTGCCATTGACGGCCGAATCGATTGAAATAATTCACGAGATAGCCGCCCATGAACGTCTGCATGGTGGTATAGATGGTGGAAAGATCAACCTGCTGTTGGAGCGCCTTTTCCTTGTCTACATCGGCATAGAGTTGAGGCACGGCGGGCTGATACGAAGGAATGGCTGCGGCAATCTCAGGGCGTTTAGACAAGGCTCCCAGAAAGCCGAAGACATTCTTCGTCAGTGTTGCAGGATCGTCCGAACCGGAGCGGTCTTCGAGGATCATGGTGACACCGCCTGAGGTTCCAATGCCCGGAATTGAAGGCGGGGGGAACGCGAACGCGATGCCATCGGGATTGCCTGCCAGCTGTCTCTGCAGATGGCTTTGAATGTATTCGAGCTGCTGCTCCTTTGTCTTGCGCACAGCCCAAGGCTTGAGGCTCACGAAAAAGAAGCCGGCGTTGGTGCTCTGGACCTGGGTGAGGAGCGAGAAGTTATTGACAGCAATTACACCCTCGATTCCAGGAGTCTTCAAAAGAGCGTCACTTATCTTTTGCTCTGCGGCATCGGTGCGTTGCGCCGATGCGCCGTCAGGAAGCTGCAACGCGAGAAACATGTAACCCTGATCTTCGGTTGGAATAAATCCGCCCGGAAGGCTACTGCCGAGGTACACAGCCGCTGCGCCCACCAGAATGAGTCCCAGCATCGCGAACGACGATTTGTGAATGAGCACGCGCGACAGGCCAACGAAGCCATCGGTGGTGCGCCCAAAAAACCGGTTGAAGCCGCCAAACCCCCTACTAAGCAAACTTTTTTTCTGGCCCTCCTGTTTGGGCTTAAGAAGAAGCGCGGCGAGCGCCGGAGACAGGGTGAGAGCGTTGAATGCCGAGATTAAGACGGAAATCGCGATGGTGACGGCGAACTGCTGATACATGCGGCCGGTGATGCCGGGGATTGCCGCTGTTGGAATGAAGACCGCCGCAAGGATGAGGGCGATGGCAACCACCGGGCCGCCGACTTCTTCCATGGCCTTCTCCGTCGCCGACTTTGGATCCATACCCTCATCGATGTGATGCTCAACTGCTTCTACAACGATGATGGCGTCGTCGACAACCAAGCCAATCGCAAGCACAAGGCCGAAGAGTGAGAGCGTATTAATCGAAAAGCCGAGCGCGGGGAAGATGGCGAACGTGCCGATGAGAGAGACAGGAACCGCTAACAGAGGGATAAGGGTGGCACGCCATCCTTGAAGAAAGATAAAGACGACAATTACGACAAGGCCAAGCGCTTCAAGAAGCGTAAGTACGATCTCGTGAATGCCTGCCGTGACAGCCTTGGTGGTATCGAGTGGAACACTGTACGCGATGCTTGGCGGGAAGGTGGCAGAGAGCTCCTTCATCCGCTGGTTCACGGCGGCCGCTGTCTCAACAGCGTTGGAGCCTGGCAATTGGTAGATCGCCATAACACCGGACGGCGCCTGGTTGTAGCGGGCCGAAACCCCGTACGCCTGATCTCCAAGCTCGATGCGAGCCACGTCGCTCAAACGCAGAATCGACCCGTCGGCATTAGCGCGCAGAATGATGTTTCCGAATTCTTCGGGTTTGACGAGGCGCCCCTGCGTGCGCACCGTGTAAGTGAATTGCTGCCCATTCGGAATCGGCTCGCCACCAATCTGGCCGGCTGGATTCACGTTGTTTTGCGTTTGAATTGCAGAGATAACTTCCGTCGCTGTGACGCCGAGCTTCGCAAGTTTGTCGGGCTGCACCCATACGCGCAGCGCATATTGTCCACCGAAGACCTGTACGCGCGAAACGCCTTTTACGCGAGCAAGCTGGTCCTGAAGATTGATGATGGCGTAATTGGTGAGGAAGTCCTGGGTCAACTTACCGCCTGGCGAGTTGATGGCGACGAGCATCAGCGGCGAGGTCAGCGCCTTCTGCACCGTGAGGCCCGCAGTCGTCACCTGCGCGGGCAGTTGCGATTGCGCCTGGTCAACCCGCAACTGCGCGAGTACCTGGTCGATATTCGGATCGGTCTTGACATCGAAATCCACAAAGAGCTGAACCACGCCGTTGTTAGCGCTGACGGAGTCCATGTAGATCATGTTGTCAACGCCATTCATCTGTTGCTCGATGGGCGTAGATACTGCCTGGCTCACGGTCTTGGCATCAGCGCCGGGATAAGTGGCCGTAACAAGAATTTCCGGCGGCACAATGTTTGGGTACTGCGAGATCGGCAGCGTCAGCATCGACACGGCGCCAACTACAACAGTGATGATGGCGATGACGATGGCCACGATGGGCCTGCGGATGAAGAATTTTGACATGACTTACCGCCCCGCCGATGGTGGCGCCTGCGCAGCGTTGGACGGATGAAACTCGCCGGGCTGCGGACTTACGGGCGCGCCTTCGCGGAGCTTCTGAAGATTGTCGATAATCACGTTAGAACCAGGGGGAAGTCCGCTTGTGACGATATAGCTATCTCCGTACTGCGGACCGAGGGTTACGGTATCTACATGAACCGTGTTGTTGGCGGCGACGGTGTAAACCTGCTCCTGGCCCTGAAATTCTGTGACCGCTATCTGCGGAATAAGAATTGCACCGTGAAGGATCTGAGTCTCAGCTTTCACCCTTCCAAATTGACCGGGGCGAAGTATGTTGCCTGGGTTCGGGAAAGAGGCAGCAATGCGAATCGCTCCGGTCTGGGTGTTGAGCTGTCGATCTACAAATGCCACATAGCCCTTATGCGGATAGATTTCGCCGTTCGACAATGTCAACGTCAGAGGAATTCTCGATGCCCCATGAAGCAAATCACTGCCTCCAACGCCGGCACGTTTTGTTAGTGCTAGATATTCGCTGTCACTTATGGAGAAATAGACCTTGATCGGATCGAGCTGCGAGACCGAAGTTAGCACGGACTGGATACTGACAAGATTGCCGACCTGGGTTGTAGCCTGACCTGCGACGCCAGTTATCAGAGATCGGACCTTGGTAAAGCCGAGATTGAGATTGGCCGTTGCCACCGCGGCCTCGGCGGTCCGGACTGACGCTTCTGCTTGAGCCTTCACTTGAATCTCGTTGTCGAGTTGGCTTCTGGCAATGGCGTGCGCTTCAGCCAGCGGCGTGTCGCGGTTCACATTGATCTGTGCGAGAGCAAGTTGCGCTTGCGCCTGCCCGAGCTGGCCTTGTGCTTGTTGAAGAGACGCCTCAAAGGGGCGAGGATCGATTTCGAACAGCACCTGGTCCTTTTCAACTTGCGAACCCTCGCGATAATCCTGACGGATCAGATAGCCGTTCGCCTGGGGCTGGATCTGAGCGTTGACATAGCCGTCGAGTGTACCCACCCATTCTCCCGTCAACGGCACATCGTTCTGCTCAGCCTTTACGACGGCTACTTTCATGGCGGGCCGCGCGCCAGTGGCGGTGGCGCCAGCTCCCTTGTCGCAACCCACAAGGAACTCCGCACTCAACGCCAGCGCTCCGGCGTAGGCAAGAAGCATCGCGCGGTTAAGGAAGATATTCTCAGCCCATCGTCTTTGCCGCACAGCCATACTCATTCTCCAGTCAAGCGTGAAAATATGTTCTCAGCAGGGACGTTCGCGCCGTGAAAACACGTATGCGTGTCCAGCTTTGATGAGCCAGCGGAGATGCCGGATTCACAAAGTCGTGCTGAATCCCCAAGCGCAAAACGTGAAATTTGTCGCCATACACCTTATGGATGGCACATTTTGCTCATCAAGCGCGGTGGGACTGACCGGATACATCTTCTTGATCCAGACGAACGAAAATCGCGTTCAACCGCTTTCCAGGACTGCCCGGCTGGCAGAATGCGAATGCGCGCCAGTCCGACAAGCTAGCACAATACTCGGGTATTGCTGCTCGCAAATGGACGAAAGGGAGTCGGCGAATATGGGTTGGAAGAACACGTCCAGGCTCACGCAAGAATGGGAGCTCGTAACAGACGTCATGCCGTCGGAGACAAGCACGATTCCCTGTGATTAGATTATTGACCTTGGTTGTTTTTCAGAATGGTCGGGGAGAGAGGATTCGAACCTCCGACCCCCTGGTCCCGAACCAGGTGCTCTACCAGGCTGAGCCACTCCCCGACGTGTTGGTTAGTCCCAACAATTGTTAATTTTACAGTGCCCCCGCCGAAGCCGCAAACGAGGGGAAATTGGGACCATTGGGACCATCTGGCAATTTCCCTGCCAGATTTCCCTGTGTGAATCCCTTCGTGAACAAGGCCACTTCTGACGCAATTCGTTGACGGAAATCATCTTGAAAATGCGTGTAAAGTGAGGTGGTTTGAAGGTTCGAGTGTCCGACCCATTCCTTGACCAAATCGCTCGGAACTCCCATTGCCTGAAGGACTGAAACGCGGCCATGCCGGAAGGCGTGTAATCCCGCTGGTCCCAAGTTCAGGCTATTGAGAATCTGATTCAGCTTGCGTCTCACATTCCCCTTGCAAAACGGTGTTCCGTTCCTAGTGGCAAAAACTCTACCACTGGTGCGCCCTGCCAAGTGCGAGGCCAGGATTTCAACCAACGCCGGTTCGATGTTTACAACCCGGTACCCGCGCTTCGTCTTTACCGAGCCTTCCTGTCCATTCCAGACGCTTCGGCGGATATGAATTCTTCCCGTCTTCATGTCTACGTCTTCAACGTGCAATCCGAATGCCTCACCGCAACGCATTCCAGTTCCAGCCAATGTTGCAAAGAGAGCCTTCCACTGACCATCGACTGCGTTCACGACTCGGCGCATTTCATCAGGGCTGAGGCAGCGTTGTTCTTTTTCAGGATTCTCGGGAAAGCGAAGTTCCCAATCACCGCAAACCTTCTTTCCGAGAATCTGTTTCAGAACTCCGACGACGTTGCGGATTGTTTTGGGGCTGAGCTTTCTGCTCACTCCGTTGGGCCAGACGTGTTCCTTACGGCTCAAGTCGGAAATGAACTCTTGAACTCGCCTTTCATCAATCGCTGTGTTCGGCAGAGAACCGAATCGGGGAATCAGGTATTTGTCCAAGTGACTTCCCATCGTTTCTTGGCAAGACGGCTTGAACATGGACAATCTGTTTTCCTTCCACCATGCCGCTTCAGATGCGAATGTCTTGACTACCGCCTCCGATTCAACCCGCTCAAGGTGAGTGTCATCGTTCAACCCCATCCCTTGCAGAATTGTTCGGAGCTTCCGCTTCGCCTCTGTTTTGTTCATCGTTGAAGCTGAGCCAAGCGGCATTGACGTTCTACGTCTGCTTTCCTCACCAGGAATATCAACGTAGTAACGACCGTGCCACATTTGGCCCTTACGGACTACTGTTCCACTTTGTCCGGACCGGAACGACATACTCTTTCTTTTCCGTTTCCGATTCGGTGTCGATTGAGAGAGTTTATCATCGGCAGAAATGTCGATAATTTCCGGGACTTCCTGAGGTTCGTGAGGGTCAGTCTCTAATTGAGATATTCCTTCATCGTCTAACACCTGTTGCCTTATGGGTGCCTGTACCGCGCGTCACGGGGCCTATGCGGCAGAGCATTCAGAAGAACTTCCTTCAGGCTCTGACTTAATTCAGTTTCATCTTATCATTAAAACGATGTAAATGCAAGCGAATAATAGAGTTGTATCCATTTCAAACGTATTGAATACATGCTGTTCTCCCAGCATGTTTTGTAGCAGCTGTCGATACCGCCATGGCCTCCCTCGGCCTCCCTACAGGCTCCAAGATCGCTGAAAAATCGTTATCGCTGGTATCACCTGTAGGGCAGTATCATTGCGCAAATGCCCCGACCCCAGAAGCTAGGTGAGTTGACGAAGTACATTGCACAACCACGTACATAACATGCCCCATATCTGAGGTGATAACTATTGGTCGGCTAAAAGGGCTAACCTATTGTAAAATAAGCAATGGCAAGCGCTTGGCGAGTCAGTAATGCTTATCCCCTTCAACCGAAAGCTCACTGGCATCGGAACATGCAGGTCTGGCCACACCTGATGTGCAATTGCGTGTATTTTATACACGGATTCGAGGTCCGTTTAGATACACCAAGGGCATCCCCGTGGAAAAAGGCTTCAAGGCCACTGAAGCAGTAGCGTTGATGCTCTAGGCCGGAGTAGGGATGAAGACTGTCCTACTTGTATGACAATGGACATTCACTCGGAATCACTTGAAAGATATCCCCGAAATGTTTTATGGACATAGCAACATAAATGCTCGCGTGCATAAGACATTAGTGAGAATGTACTTCAAAGCCTTCTACTCTGGATTACTACTATGTTCCCTTTGGATATTGTCGTTTTATGGATGCTAGGATAACTGCTTCTTTTATACTATCGATTTTTAGTCTTCCACTGGAGGACCGGGGCGTCGCCCTTGAATGCAAGAATCAACCATCTTGCCCGTTGCCCGGAAAAACTGCCTATGCAGAACCAATATTTCACATACCTATACACGCTGCCGTTGGGACCTCTGTCCTGTTCCAGCGTTACATCACCCTGCCAAGCTTGCAGGCACTTGCACTATCTACCGGTCCGTTGTTTAGTGGGAAAAGGTGTACCGGGAACCAACCCTGCGTTCGCCTATGCGCCCGCACCAAAGGTTTATTGCTTGAGTTAACAATATTTATCTACTGTTACTTTCAGTGTATCATGCCTGTCAAGCAACCTATACTCTCCCTCGACCACAATATATTGCGCTTCAGGTGTAATTACTCACATCTCAACCCCTATAAATTGCGATTTGCCGTTTCCGGCTATTGAAACTATTTATTTTTTTTGGTGACTTAGGAATGAATGACTTCTCCACAAAACCTTTATAGCAAGTTATGACCTGGAATGTCTTCTCGGATTCCGACCGGACTAGTTCCAATCGCCAAGTCACATGTAGGGCGAGCCCCACGGCACCCGAAGCAAAAGCATTCTTTTGAGTGGGACCCCTATCAATTTAAAGGACCATCGAAGAAGCCGGATTGTGATCAAAAATTTATGACATCGGGCCGAAAGGCCGTCATGTAAACGTATTGAGTACGCAGTTGGGCCAAACTTCTAATTGCCCAGCACTTTTTTTCGATCTTCCGAAAGATGGAGGAAGATGTATCCACCTTCTCTACTCATGTAATCGTCCAGAGAAACGTAAAGGTCCTTGCCGCAACCGGCTCCGCTTCTCCCGCTACATAGCGACGCGCCCAGCGTAGACTCATTGCTTGCCATGCTGCAACTGTCAAATGTACAGTTACCAGTGCCAAAGATAGATGCTATTGAAACAACGCGCTCAGACGTTGGTAAAGTGGATTCTACACATGTGACGTTTATGGTAATTACTACCTTATACCCACCGTCGTCATTGAGAGAGGACGCCAATTGGTATCCCGCCGACGCGCGAATCTCTTGCCGCAAAGACGCGACAACTTCTGACCCGAGTGGACCACCGCAAGAGTCTTTAATGAAAACGTGTTTCGGTTTCGACTCTACCGCGCTGGCGACCAATGTTATCGAGACTAGGCCAGCGATTAGTAGGAAATGTCTCATCTTCTTCCCCCTTAAGAATCAGATAGGGGTTGCTATTGATCACGCACTGAAGATTGGTCGCGTGTCCAATGGTTTCGGATTGCCTCATCAAACCTGCGAATGTCCAACTCGACGCGCTCCAAATTCGATTGAATCCGTGGGTTTTTTGTCTTCGACGGCGATCTCTAGGTCCTTTTGCAACCCTCTGAACCTTTCGAACGCCTCTTTCCGTGACTTTTCAAGGTCAGCCAACGATGCGAGGTTTGGCATGTGTACTCCCTTTACGTTGGCCGCCAAGAATGTCTGGCATACCAGACACACACGCTCCGATCATAGGGCGACGATGAGGGGGTGTCCAGCGAAAATCATGCGCTTTTGGTAACAGTCGGAAGGCGTATTCGCGCTCTGAGGAAAGAACGAGGGTGGACTCAAACGGATATGGCGGTATATCTCGATATGAACCGGGGCCACATCTCCGATATTGAGCGAGGCAAGCGAGAGGCCGGGCTGATTACGCTTCAGATTATCGCTAGGGGCTTAAATACCAGCATGGCGCGCCTTCTGAAAGGTTTGTAGAAGCGCCAAAGATACCCCACGCACCTTCACGATCCAGATATGCGGTCAGAGCATCGCCGGGTCCGTTCCCGCAGGGCGGATCGGGGGGGCGGAGACTCCCCTGCGCCACACCTGAAAGCAGGGTTGGTTTGGGTGGGACCCCTATCCGCTTTTTTAAGTAGCCGTTGCAAGCTCAGTCTGGTCTGTGGCGAGCTTCAGGGTTGTTCCCCCCCCGGATCGCTCAAGCCGCTAGAACGAAGAATCAACAAGTTACAAGATTCTACAGAATGTTGTTGACATACAATACGTACTATGCGCATAGTGTGTCTATTATGAGAGCATATGCATACTTGAGAGTGAGCGGCATGGGGCAGGTTGATGGGGATGGATTCACTCGGCAGAGTGAGGCAATTAACCGTTATGCAGTTTCCCGCGACCTCACAATTGAGGAAACCTTCCGGGAAGAGGGCGTTTCCGGGACGAAAGAGCTTGAGAACAGGCCAGCATTGCAGGAGCTTTTATTGGCAATTGAGAGTGGAGATGTCCGAGTGGTACTTTTGGAAGCTCTCAATCGGCTAGCTCGCGACCTGATGGTACAGGAGACAATCCTGAGTGACCTCCGGAAGCGCGGAATCACGGTTATTTCCGTCTCTGAGCCGGACCTGTGCTCGGACGATCCGAGTCGGAAGCTCATGCGCCAAATATTCGGAGCCATCGCGGAATACGACAAAGCGATGATCGTTTTGAAGCTCCGTGGCGCACGACAGCGCATGAAGGCCCGTACAGGCCGCTGTGAAGGCTCCAAGCCCTTTGGGAGCGCTGATGGCCACCGGCCTATCATCGAACGCATTCTGGCGCTCAGAGGCGCAGGAATGGCCGTGGATACGATTGCTGAGACCTTGAACTCTGAGGGCCTGAAGTCCAAGACAGGCGGGAAGTGGTACGGGAGTTCCGTGAGAAATGTCATTTTCCGCGAATCGAGGGCAGCGTGAAGAAGAAGGTCACGCGAGGGAAGCCGTTTAACCTTTATCTGCGTGATGCGGACGTTGCGAAGGTACGGGACCTTACCGCGTTCATTGCCGGACAAGGGGAGCGCACCAGCGACAGCCTCATTGTGCGGGCTGCTCTTCTTGCCGTCGGTCCGGGTCGGAGCTTTCTTGATGCGTACCGGACAGCCGCGAACGCTGACCTAAGATTCAAAAAAGACTCTTCATAGAGCCGATATCATACACCGCTCAATACATGACCGGAGAAATCGGGTAGTGTCTGAAAAGTGCGTTGACGGTATTTAGCGGGATTTAGGGGGGAGATGGCGGAATTTACTCAATTATTCAAAATATCCAAACTCATCAACAAGTAGATGATAGATTTTTTCGCGAACTTCCTTAGTCTTAGCGGAGATGTTCTCAAAATCTTCAAGCAGGTCGGTTGCATTGTGGATTTCCGCGTATTTTCGGATTTGGATGAGGCCGGAATAGGGTGTGACAAAATCCTTGTAGTCAAAGTATTTGAAATAGGCTTCGTCTCGTAGACCTACACTGTACTTAAACCCTCCTTTGCAATAGTTCTCATTCCACTTTTTGTAGAGCCGCGTAACCAAGGCCACCAGTTCACCAGCCAACGAGGGATTAGCCACAATCTCGTTGTCAAGCGTGGTAGACCAGAAGGATTCATTGTTGCCAGGACAGAGCGGATTGTCCACCAATACTTCAGGAGCGTCTGCCACAGGATTGTCTTTCTCAAACTTCGTGACCACGCAGCGATTTTCGGACAAACCGAAGGCGAAACAAAGGGAATAAAACTCTTTCTCCTTTTCCGCCGGAATGTTTGGAGACCAAATGTCGAACTGATTCGCCCAAATCGGATAGACTCCATTAAGAACTTTTGTAATAGCGAACCAAGCGAAAGTTTTACGGGCTGTCGGCAAATCATAAGCACAGTAGCCATACTTGTCAGTTGGTCCAGAATGTATGCGAGTCTTGTTGCAAGACTTTAGATCGTTATCCAACCTAAACCATACACGGTCACTTTCGGTAGATACTCTTCCGAGGCTATCCTGGCGAATTCGAACAGGCGTATTGTCATCCATGAAGCCAATAAACTTTGAGTTGGAAATTCCGTAGGTCTTTTTGTTTTCTCGCCGTTCGTCCTTGATTGGCAGCCCACCATAATCCTCACCGGAATTCAATTCTTTATCAGTGGGATCACGCTTAAAATCATACATCTGCTGACCACTCCACTCTTTGACAGATTCCCTCGCCGCAGAGTAATTGACGATTCTGGCTCCTTTGATGATGGCTTTCAACGTGGTTTCCAGATTGCCAACGCTTTGATTCCAGTTGATCGCCAAATCGGCCTTTCGCAAATGCGTCAAGTCGCGCATGGCAATTTTATTCTTATTGCCCTTTTCGTTGCGTTGATAGCTCCAAATTGTGAACGAAATCGGAAAGCGGCCAGCAATCTTGAAGAATTCGCTGCCAAGAATGATGAAGCCAGTTTCGAATCTGAAATAAGTGTCGAAAGTTTTTCTGAAATTGATGTACGTCGGTCTCGGAATAAGCCACGATGTCGGCGTAAAAATGAGAATCAGCGGCGTTTCCACTTTTTTGGTGTCCAGTGGTGCGGGGAACTGTGTCGGATTGTTCGTCCAACGCAACCGTGGAAGTGACATCCCAGAAGCCGACAATCGCGTAGAAGCAGTGGACGGCATCAATCGGGTTATTGAAAAACTTTTCAAGTTGTGCGATGTGGTCTATGAAATTATGCGTGTTGATCTGAACGCGATCCGCTTCCAGATTATTCAAAACCTGAACAAACTCGTTCAGGGCTGTGTCGTAGCTTTTTTGGAACAAGCCTTCTAAATCCACCGCCTCTAACTTGAAAACTGCCGATTTAAGAATTTCGATTCTTTGTGCCTTTATGGTCGCTTTTGCGTTTTTAACGCCGATCTCATTTGGAGCAATATCTGCATTGGCTTCTGCCGAAAGGCGCTTTGCAAAATCTGGAATGCTGTTGACCTTCCAAACCGCAACAAATTTGTGAGCGATGACGCAGACGGTTGAGAATGTCAGCCCCTTTTTAGAATAATGGAGCGCTTGAAAAAACCCTTTGATATTATCCTCAGAGTCGGATTTCAGTTCCACCAACAGCTTTCCTTCAATGTAGATATCCAATGTCAACATCAACGTTGGAACCGCGAATCAAAATTCAGTCGAGCAATTTTGCAATCAAGTTGCCGCTGAATTTCTAGCTCCGTCGCGTGACTTCATGAGGCTGTGGGATTTGGACGATAGCCTTTGGGTTAACGTGCGGCGAGCGTGCTCCGCGTTCAAAGTCAGTTCTCTCGTGGTTCTTCTACGGGCACTCGACAACAACCTCATCCAATATCCGGCATTTAAGAGCGCCTTTGATAAAGAGGAGCGCAAACTAATCAAGGAGAAGGAGGAAAGCGAACCCGGCGGGATGTTTTGGAACACCTTTCCATGGAAGGTCAGCAATCTGTTTGGAAAAACACTCCTACACGCGGTGGAGCGCGAGCATACCACGTTTACAGAAGCAGCAAGTCTTTTAGGGATAAGTGTACCTACCTTTGAAACCTACCTGCGGCAAGAAGGTGGGACGTGAGTAGTTATTGGATTGATACGGATACGCTGGTCTGGTCCAACAACAACGCGTATCCTCTCGGAAGCATCGTCGGCGAGCCATTCTGGAAGATGATTGAGGATGCGGTTGGCTCGGGTTTGATAAAAATGCCCCGCCACGTTTTCAAGGAAATGACCGAAAGAAAAAAGGGAACGAAAGACACCTTAGCTTTCTGGCTTGAGGAGCACGAGGGGCGGCATCAGAGCTTGTGTCTACCTTCAACGAAAGAAATTCAAGAACTTTCGGGGCGAATTGGGGACTTCATCTTTAGCCCGGAAAACAAATACAGGACTTATCACGCGCTTCGCTTTGCAAAGGGAGCGGATGCGTGGCTGATTGCATATGCGTCGCTCGATAAAGGTGTCGTTGTTTCGCGGGAGAAACCTGAGCCAAATTCGAGGAAGCCTAAAGTGCCCGACCTATGCGTCAAGTTTGGAGTGAAATTTATCACTCTACATAAACTTGTGTTCTGCTTGGAGCACAGAATCCCGCCCGAGCATTGCACCGATCCCTATAAAGATTAAAAAGGGGCTAGCCGGTTTCGTGCGGCCAACCCCTTTTACGCTGCCGTCGCGAATGAGTGTTACCCATGCGCTCAGAGACAGAGTTTACGCCTACTAGGAACAGTAGACGGCCCACCCCGAAATGTTGTCAAGGCCCGAAAGTTTGACCCCGGTGGGACTCAAACCCACGACACAGCGATTAGTAGGCGCTTGCTCTATTCATCTGAGCTACGGGGCCAACCCCTGTTATACGCTCAAATGCCCATATTTCAATGCGGCTTAGCTGTTGAAAAACGGCCTCAGCTTGGGTTAGCCAACGTATTTATTGCCGAAAGTAATAAACAAAACTGACGCAGGACTTACGTAAACATCTGGCCTATAATCTTGGCCGTCCTTATTAATTGCATTTTCCACGCTATTTGGCTCGCCGCCAAAGGTCATAAAAGCATGGAAATGGCGAGTATGCTCTCATTCGGTGCATAATGGCTTCTATCACCTCCCCAGCTTGACACCTCTTACTCCGCTGATCAGGCTGAACGTGCTTCCTCATTCGGCTTCTAACGGTTCTTCATCCACTTACTTCGTCGGCGTCCGCTCTAGTCAACGCGGACTCGACAGAATGTGAGTGTTCGAATCAAGTAGTGAAAGCCGTAATTCGATTTCTGGGGAGTGAGAATGGCATTTGAATCACATTCCGTGAGACTTCTTGGGCAAAGACCCATGCTTTGGGCGATCCTATTCATGTTCTGTGGCTGGTCCTTGGCGCAGAGTACCTACAACAACGATGCGATCATCAAGCTTGTTAAGGCGGGTTTGTCGGACGATCTGATCATCTCAACTGTTCAGGGACAACCCGGCTCGTACGACATTTCTCCGAATGGAATGATCGCCATGAAGAGTGCGGGCGTGAGCGATAAGGTTCTCACTGCGATATCGCCGAGGCTTGCGCAAAGCATCTAAAAGGAGTACATCGAAAAAGGGAAGTAAACACTTAGCCTTCGGGTTCGAAGTCCGCGACCTTTGGCGATAACACCGGATTTGGAAACCGAAAGTCGGACGCGGAAAGCAAACAGGATCGGTGAGCGTACAGAGTATTTTCAGGGGTAGATTTTCTGATTGAATTGAGGGCGAAAAGTTGGGACCAAGAATTGGGACCAACCAACAGGGTTTTTCAGCAGATTTTTGAAGCTAAGCGACACCGAATCAATGAATTTCTGCCGTGTCCCGAACCAGGTGCTCTACCAGGCTGAGCCACTCCCCGACATGCTGTGTGGATGCGAAACTTCGGGTGCTGCCTGGCGCGTTCGTCCCGTTGATTCGCTTCAATAAGTTTAGCAGAACTGCACCGACACAAGAGAACGCGCGGGGGCGTGCAGTCGATCCGATCAGCCCTGCAGTTTCGCCAGAACGCGCGAAAATGCCCGACTCCATTCAAAGCTAGGAATGAAGCGGCACTCGTCATGCGCAAAACTACGCAGACTATTTCTTCTCGTCGGCGGACGGCACAGCGCCCGGAAAGATTCCTTCCAGAGGCACGCCGCGCTTCTGTTCTGCGACAGGGTCGGGAAGCGGCTTCCGTGGCAGCATCTGGTCACGCTGCGCCGCGTTGTAAACAAAAATGGCTTCCACGGTAGCGATCTGCTTCAGGTCGGCGGGCTGCAACCGCTCCACTACGTCCTGGTTGGAATGATGCGTGCGGCTTTCGTAGTCGAGGCCATCCTGGATGAATTGGAAGCCCGGAATCCCGACAGCGTCGAAGCTGAGATGATCTGTGCCTCCGGTATTGCGCATCGTCAGCGTGGTGACGCCCAGGTCTTTTAAGGGCGCGATCCACTGCGCAAAGATGGGAGCGACCGCGCCGTTCCCCTGCAAATAAACGCCGCGGATTTTGCCCGATCCGTTATCGACGTTGAAGTAGCCTGAGATGAGTTTCTGTTCAGGCTTGAATTCGAATGGGCCGGCATAGCGGCGCATGAAGTCGGGCAACGCAAGTTGATCGGGCGCGGTGGAGAGCGGTGCCGAACCGAAATGCTGCTTCACGTAGCCCTTGGAGCCAAACAGCCCTTGCTCTTCGCCGGTCCACAGAGCGATGCGAATGGTGCGGCGCGGCTTGACGTCGAGCGCCTTCAGGATGCGCACGGCTTCCATGGCCACGATGGTACCGGCGCCGTTGTCTGTGGCGCCCGTGCCAGCGATCCAGCTGTCGAGGTGGCCGCCTAGCATGACAACCTGGTCTTTCAGCTTGGGGTCCGTACCGGGAATTTCGGCGACAGTGTCGAAGGCGTGCTCGTGTTCGCCAGTGAATTTGGTTTCGACGTCGACTTCCACACTGACGGGCGCATGGGCCTGCGTGAGCCGGTAGAGACGGCCGTAGCTTTCGATGGCTGCAACCACCAC
>Ga0181535_10001757_pt1 | contig 27572 bp, 28 predicted proteins | sample PEATcosm2014_Bin_44_FD_119774 | JGI IMG/M metagenome (GOLD analysis project Ga0181535, IMG submission 119774) | Peatland microbial communities from MTU Mesocosm Facility, Houghton, MI, USA - PEATcosm2014_Bin17_30_metaG | ecosystem: Environmental > Terrestrial > Soil > Wetlands > Peat | place...
CCCGTCCCCCGTCACTTTGTAGGCTTGGAGCCGTTCGGCCAAGTGACTGACAGCCTCGTACAGCCGCTGCCATAACTCACGACTCGCGACCTGAAGCGATGCCTCGACGGCGGCGGTGATCTGGCGCTTGATCCGCTCTTTCTCCTCGTCGCCCAATGTGACTCGGAAGTCGCCGGCATCCGGAAGAGGCATCACTTTGGTTTCGAAAGAGAACTTGGAACGGAGTTCTGAGGGAGTCGGATAATCCTCGGAACGGAACAGACCGCCAAGTCGTACCCTGGCCTCCTCCACAAGCTGTCCGAACTGCTCTGCCAAGGTATCGATGGCTGGTGTGAACTGGTTCGATAGCTGCCGCATTCTCTCCGTGTGGTCCATATACGCTGCGGCTGGGAGCACGCGATAGCCGTTATCATCCCAGGGCAGGGTCATGAAGTAGTGATCCTGACGAGCCTCGCTCACGATCTTTTGGACCTCCGCGAGAGCCGCTTTGGGAAGAAGCACCTTGTGATAGCGGCCGGCATCGGGCTGCGCGCCGTGGCGCTGCGCGATTTCCTCAGATGCCTCGGGGTCATGCTTCCGCGCCGACCACATGCTGATGGAAAGCGAGCACAGCATAGCCCGCGAAGACAGAGATGGTTCTGCAACTGAGATGGGGTACATGGCATTTGTCTCCATTGTTGGGGAAGTATTCTGTGGGTGCAAGAACCCAGTATTTGACGTTTCCAATTCTCGCTATCGGCGGGGTTTCATAATGAGATTGAAGATGTGATAGAAGTTGCCTTCGTGCCGATCGTTCATAATTCCGGCAGTCATGGTGAAGTGCAGAATCTTGGACTAACCCCGCCCAATCACGGGCAAACACGGGGCGGTAAGGCAGGTGTAACGGGCCACCTTTCGGGTCGCCTAAAATCCAGCGTTTAGCAGACTATGTAATGCCCCATCATCTTATGACCATACGTATAGTAATCACATCTATAATCACCTGCACGCACTCTTAAGCAGAGTGTGGGCTCAACTGACGTGGGACGGTCTCAGAGCCTCTGGTCGCGTGTGTATTGAAGCGCCAAATGCGATTCCGCCGCCGTGTGGCGGTCTCGTAACGATCTCGACCGGCGCACTCAAACGGCACGGTGCCAAATTACTCAGGGTACAAACCAATTACATGCCAAGAAAACGAGTAGTCCTACAAGCCAGGTGACAATGATTCCTGTGCCCAAACCAAGATTGTCTCGCCCAATCTCCCGGACCGGCCCCGTCCGCCTTGACAGATTGTAGCCTTGAACTATTTGCCACACGCCGTACAGTATCCAGCCGAAATACAAAACCACAAAAATAACGGCGACACCGGGAGCCGTGGCCCGTGTCACGAACTCCACGATTCCGAAGAGAATCGCGAGACCGACCGTTATGTAAAAACCCCTAAGAAGCGCTGTGCCGAACGTTAAAGGCTTGGCCAACAGGTGGCCCTGTTGACAAAGAGGCGCATTTCGATAGCTTAGACCACTGACCTTGGCATCACCAAAAGATGCGGGCTCGTCAGTGGCCGAGTTACACTTATCGCAAATGTATTTCATGTAGGTCTCCTCAGGATTCGCCAGCGCAGCTTTCATGATTTGTGATCTTCTCAGTTCTCAAAGCATCTGCCACTCCCTGATGCAAACCGTCTTGTTCAAGAAACACAGCACTCCACTCGCATTGGCGGCCTAACGATGTATCGTTCGGCGACTTTTTGGTTGAGAAAACGATGGATTGCAAAGCACGGCGTTCTTTTCAATCGGGAGCAACTCCATGCCGCGCCAGGAACTCTTTCACGGGCTTGCGGTAGACTTGCTCGTTCGCACCTCGTCTCTCGAGTCGCTGCAAATACGCTTTTAGTGCGGGTATGGCCTGGGGATGGTCGAGCTTAAGAAGGGCCTGCGCGTTCTCTGTTTGGCCGGCGTCAGCCTTATTGACCCCGGCTATGAGGAAGTCGAATCCCTCTTGCCCACCACTACGTGCGAGGGCTTTTGCGAGGTACACTCGCTGAAAGAAATCAGTAGCTCGGTGTAAGGCTTGGATCAGCGGCTGAATTGCACCGGCCCATGGAAGTCTGTCAAGAGCGTAGGCGATCTCAAGCACTTCCTGCCCAACAGCCTGTGGCAGTCTAGAACATAGGGCGCGGGCCGCGTCTTCTCCGCCAAGAGGTCCTAACGCGGATGCGGCCCTCATACGCACTCGCTCGGAAGGGTCTGCTAGTAGGCCTATGATGTCCCGGGCCACCTGAGTGTCGCCACATTGCTGTAATGCCTCGGCTGCGCGGCCATAGTACCTGGCCTCCCGCAATATCGCAATCAGCAGCGGATATCGCCGTTCCTTAACAAGACGGTCAGCTTCTTTAAGGGTCTCGTCCGAATTAAGCGCACCCCATCGCTCAATGTCCATCGAAAAGGCGGACTTTGCCTCATTGGGAGGACTCATCTGGTTCCGTGTAGGTGAAGATGAGCCCTGATGATGCCAAATTGGTGATGGAGGGTTTTTCGATTTCGATCCGGAACGACCAAATATCCGGCTTAGCCAGTCCATAGGGTCCTCCCGCCCAATCGAAGAAGTCTAATAGGAAATCCAGCGCGGAGTCTGGAACGAAAGTTAATATACGCTTGGCGACGCACGAGTGCAATCAGTTGGAGTCGCGGCGGAAGATCACACCTGGCCACCAGAGATGCATTGAACCCAAGGGCGAAGAGCCGCAACGAAACGTCAGTCCGACGGGGGCACTCCGTTACCCCGAGAACGAAAAGGCGCGTATTCGAGTACTTTCCTACCACATGACGCCAGGTCTCGATGAGCGGCTTTGTACGGCGCAAGTGCCCGGCCAAAGGGCATTGGACATGGTTGCAGTTTCCCCGCTGAACCACCCGCATATGGTGGGTACGTTACTCAAAGACTGTGCCTTCTCCAACCTGGAGTGTGGTGACGCGGTGTGCAGACTTAAGGCTCTGATTACAGAGCGGGCAGTATCCCTCTCCCTCCTTACCCCTAGCTGCACCTGCTCTAGCGGAGCACCACACGCATATCACTTTTTGGCATACCTTGCAGGCCAAACCAGTTTTCCCCACACGATCCAAATCGCTTTCGATTTCGGCCAGGTATCTCTGCGGCCCCACCTTCCTCGCCTCATTTTCATCTAGCAGGAGGATCGACTGGCCACACGATCCACAGTTCACCCTTCTGGTTATTCTCGAGAAGAATTGCCCTAGCTTGCTCATTGGAAAGCCCCCAGCCTTCAAAGTCTTGTATCAGTGAACGGAATCTTCAGAACCCGTGTTACATCCTGGCGTGAAAGCTAGCCCTCCTCTGACTGGCGCCAACATCTTGGAAAGCATCCAGAAGCCACAATCCGCAGGCCCCTTGCTGCGACTTGGCACGGTTGTAACGAATCGTCATTGCGCTGATTACCAACATTTGGTCCTTCGCCCTCGTCTCCTTACTTTCTTTGGATGGCATACGTAACCCAATTCCCTGAGGGAAAATTCGCCTTTACTTCTGGGTACGGCCACCCCTCATAGAGTTTCCAGCCAACCGCGTTCAGATATCGGTTGGCTGCAGCCTTAAACGAGGACGCCATCGGGTTCCAATCATAGCCACTGCTAATTAGGAACGAGATTTCCAGCTCGAATGAACTGTTGTCCGAACGGTCGATCACCAGATTAGATACGTGCGTGTACGTCGTGCCTTGCTCCACAGTCTCTCAAAGTGAACGCAGCTCATCAAGCAGCGATGAATTGGCCACTGTAGTACGGAGATATTCGATGTCCATCGGCCTTTTTCCCAAGACGCGTGAGCATCTAACATCCGCTCTCCCAGGGATTCCTCCTTTCGCATCATTACGTGCAGCAGCATATGCGAAACCGACGCATTCTCATAGCACAAAACGGTGCACAAGTCTACCCAAACTTCATTCTGTGAACAGCATGCCATGTCTCGTCTGCACCTCTGGGACCGTTTGGTAAGTTTGCCCCGGAAAAGCTGCAGCTCTAGGTAGTGAGCAGCTCAAATCGGCTCGGTGGCACTCGCGCGGCCCCACAAAACCATTTGGGGGAAAGAGACCGCCCACTCCGTCCGACTGCGCTTCGCCGGCTCACCCCGACATTCTCCGGCTTGGGAAGCGGGGAATAGTCTTTGAATCCCCGACGGACGCCTGCGGCAGCCTCGACCGGGCCTGTCGCATTCGAGAAAGTGCATCATGATGAGTACTCGACTCAGGCACCGCGGGGTCTGTCAATCTCTGGTTGGCTCCCGGGCGGCGCCGGAGGTCCCCCAACCGGCTAGGCGATCGCGAGGTGGTTCTCCACGGCCCACTTGGTGTAGCCAGAGGTACAGCGTATGGCTGGTTGCCGAAGGGTGGCATCGCGCACACAGAGCACCCGAAACTCGGTGGGCAGGCGATTCATATACACGCGAATGCGGTCGAAGTTGGTATCGGAAGCGCATCGGGCCAGGGCCGAAGCCACTGCGTACTGCGCGGCTGCATTCTCCGGAACTGGTTCCTGGGTAGGGTTCAGCAGAATGGCATCGATGTTGGGCAATTCCCGGAACATCCGTAGAAAGGCCGAAAACTCCGTGGCGGCGCCTGTGCCCACCGCTCCTGCTATGACCTCGTGCTCAATCGCTGGGTTCGACTGCGAGTCGAGGGAATCGAGAATGCGTGAGACAAACTCCCAAGAACGTGGTGATGGGAAAGCGTTAGCGTCGCGGTCGAAGGCGCTGAGCAACTCCGGCCGGAAGCGAAGGAAAGCGATTACCTCGGGACGAATCCCCGCCTGAATCGCCCATTCCGACCACTCCTGCACATCGACCTCAAACTCCAAATGCACGAAACGATTCCGGAGCGGAGTCGGCATCCGTGTCGTCACGGCCCGGTCCGAATCTCGGTTCCCGGCAGCGATAATGGCCCACCCTTCAGGCAGGGCGTACTCCCCGAGCTTGCGGTCCAGGACCAACTGGTAGCAACTAGCCTGCACCATGGCTGGCGCCGCATTCAGTTCGTCCAGAAAAAGAATGCCCGTCCCGTTCTGCGGCAGGAACTCCGGCGTCGCCCACTTCGATCGGCCGTCGCTGCCAAGAAACGGCAGACCCCGTAGGTCGACCGGATCGAGCAGCAGTGCTCGTACGTCTTGCAGCGGGATTCTCAAGGCTACTGCGAGTTGACTGACGATAGCGCTCTTGCCTGTGCCCGGCCCGCCCCAGATAAAGACCGGTTGCCGAGCTGACACAAGAACGCGCAAGGCGCCAGATACCGCGGATGCTTTCATGGCGAACTCCTTTCAGCCAGAACGAGCAGAAACGCACAATCGGATGGTGGCGGGAGAATCAGGAAAAATGGGAAGGCCGGAACTTCAAGATTCAGTTCTCACAAACGTCGACCCGCGAAAAAAAGTTGGTAAGCGACGTGCACGAGGGCCTAGTCGCGGGTATCCGAAGTCGCTGGAAATCGGCCCTCTCGTCGCCTCCTATAGGACGACCGCCGGAAACATAGTCGCTAACCGCCGCTCGTACTCCCGCAGTTCCCGCAGCGGTAGCATGATCCGCTGCGGGCCATAATGGCTCCGCATCCCTTACATATCAGCGCGTCCGTCTGGCCCGTGCCGGATCCGTCTCCCAAGAGGTGGGCGGGCGCCAAAGCCTTGGCGTCGTCTTCGGCGCCCGTTGGGGGAGGAGAATCAGGCGGGAGAAACCTGTTCTTTAGCCAGCGGAAAATGTAGTCCATAAAGGACTTCGCGTACCCAATTTCCGGGTTCCCTGACCATCCACTCGGTTCGAATCTCGTGTTGCTGAACTTGTCGCAGAGCACCTTGAGCGGCACGCCGTACTGCAGGGCGAGCGACACTGCGGTGGCAAAACAATCCATAAGGCCGGATACCGTCGAGCCTTCCTTCGCTGTGGTGATGAACATTTCCCCAGGGCGCCCGTCGTCGTAACGCCCGATCGTCAAATACCCTTCGTACCCGCCTACGTTGAAGTGATGGACAATGGCTTTGCGCTCGTCGGGTTGACGCCTCCGAATGGGCTGCGCGGCCACGGCTTCATCGACTTCAGGCATGGAGACCTCTCAACCCACTCTGCTGCGAGCCAATAATGGCGTTTTCTCGTATTCGAAGCTCGAATCGCTCTGTCATTCAGAAAGACGTCCCACCGTTGTTATTACACCCTTTTGGCACTGCTCTTCCGTAGCGGTAAACTTCTCGACGATTCCGATTGCAACCGCTTCTGCGTTACTGATTGCCTCCAGTAGGCGCGCAAAATCACCCGTTCGCCCGCGCACCGCAATCCGGAAAACGAGTTCAATTTCGATATCTCCGATGGGTGTCACGCGCGGACCTCCGGTAACCCTCCAGATGAGGAGAAAGCAGGCGCGGCAACCAAGTAGTGACAATGGGAACATCCGCAGCACGCCACCGCTTTAACAATGGCACGAGTTACCGCTTCGAATTTTGCGGGTACTTCCAGACGTTCTCCTCCCCGAGAGTAGAAAACTGGCAAGACTGACCCGGCGCTCTCCTTGTCCTTTCCCCAGAGCTCGAGCTCCAGGTAGCCATGCACTCCGCGGAATAACCTCTGACTCTCCAGAGGCGGACGATGGCCGTTTTCAGCTTCGTCGATGCGATAGCCCGTGATGAGGAGCTCGTACGTGCGCCCCGTGCGCAGCATTTCTACCCGCACCAAGGCGGGAGCGACCACCACGGCATGAACGCCATTCACACCGATTGCGTCAATGGGATGGAGATAAGCCAACGGTTCGCCATCTTCGCCGGAGAAGGTGACGTAGTGGCCCATCTCACGAATAGCCCCACCCGATTCCATCCCTCGGATCACGTAGCGCCGCGCCAGATGTTGATGCTCCAATCCCACTTCCGTCCGAACCAGAATTCCAACCTGCCGCAACTGCCTGCGCACTTGCCCGGGCAAGTTGAGACCTCGGTACGACGAGCTCTGACTTCCGACTTTCATCTCTTGGCCTCCCTATCAAGTCCCATCTGCGTCACAATCCTCAATCCTGCTGCCGCACGCGGATCGGGCAGCCAACCGCCTCGCGGATCATCTCCTTGGTGCAACCCGCCCAGCACTTGTAAAAGCGCGGATCGTCGATCTGGATAGCCAGGTTGTCCCCGCTGCGGTCATGCCCTGCTGCAGCACAGGATGGGCACCGAGTGACGTAATTCCGGCCGACCTTGCGGACCTTTCCCACATGCTCGAGAATGCGGAATTCCGAACGCCCGGAGCCCCCGCGCGGGGCTGCGGGTTCGGGGCGGCGCGGGCGGCGGACCGCTTCCGCAGGCAGGGTTTTTCCTGCAACGAAGCGCCTCATGTCCTCTTCACTGACCTTTCTCAATTGCTTCAGATAGGCCATCTGTTTTTCGGGGTCGTATTCAGCCCCGTAGAACCAGAACCGACGACTGGCCCCGCGGTGAATTCCGAGCGGCCCTCGGATGGCGTTTCCGAACTCGCCTGGCCCGAGTTCATCATGCTTGGGGAAGATTTCGATTCCTTCGGCAAGTCCATTCCCCTTCACCGGCACGCCAAGCCGCGACGCCAGGTTGTGGATGTAGATCCGGCACTCTCGGGCCAGGAGGGGTGTTTCTAGAAAGATCCACAAATGTCCGCCCCGCTGGCTCATTTCCAAGGCTGCCTGGACCTGATCTTGGCTCAGGTAGTACTGGAGCTTCACGAGGTCCTCCATGGCGCCCTTGTAATCAGCGTCGATGGCGACCCACTTGCACCGCTGCGTGGCGGGGTTGATGGCGTAGAGGCCGATGGTGATTTCGCCCTCAAGGTGGCGCCGGATCGTATCTGAGGTCAGGCTGAGCCCTTGGGCGGTGGCCTTGTCGGTGGGCCGGTAATAGTAATGCCGGCCGCTTTCCGGATGGGGCCGATCGGACTGGAGCGTGAACGCCCGCCGGTTCACGAAGAGGCGGAAATACTCCTCCACCACGTCAGCGGGCGCTTTCAGACGAAGCCGCTGCATTTTTTCCTCCGTGAAACCCGGTGGTCGCCACAAGTCCATATTGATTGGAAATAAAACGAGAAATATTTTCTGTCAAATGGGGCGGCTGCAAGTCGGGACGGTTGTGTGTTTTCAATTACTTACAGGTGGGGGATTCGGTGGAGGCTCTGACTCTGCGATTTGCAATCTGGAATTTACATTCCGGCCAAAGGCCGCGCTGTGATCTTTGCAGGGAGACCAGTCCTCAAGCTGGGAGTCTTCCCAGAACGGTGGGTCTCTGACCTGGTGTAACCAGCCATTGGACGGGCGATTCAAGCAATCCCGGGGATTCCACGAGCCCGAAAAAGTGGCATTGGCTGATCAGAACATCGAATTGCGAAGGGCTATACCCACCGTAATTCCGATCATCGAAATCAACCCACAGCCAGATACACCGCTTCCGGTCGTAGACGTAAACCGCTCCGGAGTCGTGGGACTCAGGGTGGGCGGCAAATACTATCAGTGCCGTGGGGAACTGGAACCAGCGAAGGATCTTGGGGTACTCGGCAAACTCCAACAGCTTGGCAACGGCTCCGTCCACGGTTTCCAACTTACTCAATTCAAACAGCTTGGTGACATGCATTGGGCCGAACATATTTCCTCCTTTTGTTGGTGCGGGTTTGCAGAGTCAGGGGACTCTGCGGGCTTGAAAAAAGAGATATCGAGCATTACAATTGCCGCCACGTTTCGATGTTATTCAGGGGGTGCAATCCATGACAAGCACAGGGGTTGCGACACTTGCTCTGACTGCCGTTTCGACCGTAAGCCTCGCGGCGTACGGTCAGAGTCGAATTAGCATGCGAGCAAGAGGCAGGGGGAAGCCATGAGCATTTGGCAGAAGGTGGTCGGACGGAAAACCGGCAATGAGAAAGGGCATGCAGTCGACGAACAGGCACCCACCGCCGTGCCCGCGCCAAAATCTTCCCCGTCGAACCGGGCAACCACTGCCGGCCCAGAGTTTCATTACGATCTCGGTAACACGCTCTACAGCAAGGGTGACGTGGAAGGCGCTATTACAGAATACCGGGAGGCGATCCGTATCAGGCCGGATCTCCTAGAAGCACACAACAATCTCGGTGCGGTACTTCTTGTTAAAGGAGATCTGGACGGGGCTATTCGGCAGTACCGAGAACTTGTTAGGCTCGGGCCTGACTTTGCGGACGGCCATACAAATCTGGGCACCGCGCTTTACAAAAAGGGCGATCTTGCCGGCGCGATTGCGGAGTATCGCCAAGCGGTCCGGCTGAGGCCGAGCAGCGCTGACGCTCACTATAATCTCGCCAACGCACTTAGGGACCACGGCGCGCACGATTCCGCCATTACGGAGTACCGAGAAGCAATCCGCGCACGTCCGGATTTCCCTAAAGCCCACTTCAACCTCGGCAATGCGCTCGCGGGCCACGGTGAGCGTAACGGAGCTATAATCGAATACCGGGAGGTTCTTCGTCTCACGCCTGATGATGCCAATGCCAAAGAGAACTTGCGGATCCTGATGTCGCAGCAGGCGGGGGGCTCACTGGGAACAACAGCCACCGATGATCGGTCGCCTGGACCGTCAGAATCCGCCATGGCTGGGAGTGGCCCAGCAGTAAAGAAACGGCTAGAGGCTGGCCGATTGCTTTTTTCGGACCATCACTACAGTGCGGCGATGGACAAAGTCATCGCCGCACTTGATATTGATCCAAAAAACGGTGAAGCCCTGAATTTGGCCGGAACCATCCTTTACCAGTGTTCAAGTGCTCATTCGCAAGAGAGGATTCGACCGTCTGTTTCGGAAGACCCTTTGCTCGACAGCCTGTTTAACCAATGCAATCGATGTCATCGTTGCTGGCCTGGGAATCCCACGCTTAAAGGATTCCGAGGACAACAGATGGTAACGAACCCCGCTGGTGGTCGTTGCCCAAAATGTCAGAAAGTCTGGTGTCGCGAGTGCGCGCCTGGCGAAATGTCTCTGAACTGTCCCGAATGCAGAGTGGCGCTCGAAATCCTGAAGGAGCCATCGGGGCGGAAACGAGGTTTAGGTCCGGCGAAGCATCCTGAGCTAAGGCTTCGTCAGATATGCATCTTCAAAGCACCAGCAAAGCCACGGAACGCATCCAGTTATGCCACGATGACGCTCGATGCTTTGTGTCCTGATGCATTCCATGCGGACGCCGAAATTTTCATTCATACAGGGGAGGAAGGGACCAACGAAGAGGCTGCGACCCAGTTCGCCATTGCTAGGTGGATGGCGAAGGGAATTAAGGTGCCGTTCGAAACGACGTTCCGCGAAAGCTTCACGGATGCAGACGGCGGAAAGGGCATCATGCTGACCATGTATGAACTGAAACAACAGCCCCCGCCGCGTGCGAAGGAACCTCCCGCCGCCGTGCCTCCCGCTGCTTCCAATCAAGCTACCTACCGTGACGGGGATAAAGTCAGTTGCAGTAAATGCGGCAAGATGCTTCTGGTTCGGTACGAGCGAGAGGGGCATAAGTTCGCGGTAGCTGACCCCAAAGTTATCCAGAACTGGGCATTCAGATGCCAAGGTTGCGGGCATGTTTGTTGCCCCTCGTGCGCGACGTCAGGAGACGGTACCACCGTTTGCCCATCATGCAAGGCGAAGGGAGGTCCATATTTCTTCTATTGATTTTTGCCGCTTTCCTTCGGGTTGCGCGATTCGGCATCAAGGAAGACAACTGGTTCAAAGACACGCGGCGCGACACAAAAGGCGTTCTGCTTTGTTAAATAGCAATCCGCTCGACCTCGTCGAGCGAAATTTCTTCCTCGCGCCGGTCGTAAAGCTTCGTCGTGCGCGGGCTTTCGTGGTGGGCGATGTGCTGCGCGGCTTCCAGCGTGCCCTTGTTCTTCAGATACGCAGTGATGCCGGTTGCCCGGAAAGTATGGTTCCCGATCCGCGTCTTGATGCCGGTGTCGCGCGTCCGACGCTGGATCATGCGATAGGCGTCCTGCTGCCGCATGGCCTTGCCGGTGAGCGTGTGTCGAATTCGTGTATCAACTCCGTGAAGCGGCTCCACAATGACGCCGCCGTGAAGGCGGGGAGCTGGAAAAGGCGATTTCGGCTTGCGCCAGGTCGTCCCCACGGCCGTGCTCTCCGGCGTCGACAAGCTGCACAATCTCCTGGACGCGCAAGAGCGCGGGCTGACGCTGTTTTGGGCGCTGAACCTTAAGCCGCTGACGGAGTGGATTAGTCGAACAAAGGGCTGACCATGCAAGTCGCCCCGCCTACCTTTTAAGATCGTCGAGTTGGCGCGCTATTTTGAGCGGGTCTTTGACCGATGCTCTCTGACGGCTTGCCTTATGTACTCCACGGGTTCTGGGGGAGGCGGTGAGCTCATTCTAGCCGCCGCAAGCGTGGCGATCTGTGCTGCCTTCTTGGCCTGGGTAGTCGCTCCAAGTTCTTCGGAGACGATTGAGAAGCGAATTGCTGCAAGATGGACGCTTTCTGGAGCCTGCGGGCTGGCGAAGAGCGCCCTTCTTAATTGCAGAAGCGCCGCTTGAATGTGGCCTTGTTTTAAGAACATTCCACCGACGTAGTTCCTGGCCACTGCGTCAAACGCCGGGGTCAATCCTGTCTCGATAGCCGCCAAATATTTCTCAACAGCTTCGACGGGCCGATCGCGCTTCGATGCATCAGATCCCGCCATGAAGGCCGTTGCGCCCTTTCCGGGTGCGTCGCGAATTTCAGTCATGGCTATTAGTTGTGGCATGACTGAAGGCAGCGGGGTATCGCCGTCGGCGTTGTCCAGGCCTTTGGCATGGACGCAATCTTGACAAAGGTACTGGTCGGCCTGTGGAGCGTCCAACCACAATCGAAGCCGCTGGGTGCTCTTGCAGCTTTCGCACGAGGGAGCGACCGTTCTGGATTGTCCGTCGTTAGCTGCGGACAGATGCGGGGCGGCCGCGGATTGAAGTTGCGGCTTCAGTTCGGCCGCTGGTTCTGGAGCAGCGTTACTCTTCGATGGGTTTGCGTTTTTTTGCATCTCGACGGACCAAACGAAGCACCGCTCCGGACTGCCACGCTCCCGACTGCCATCGGTGAATCCTCGTTTTACAATCTTGACGCCGAACGGTGACAACTCCTTCGTAAGCCACTGGGTAGCTGCGTCGGAGTCCAACAGGACGCTCGTCGCCCCATAACCGGTCACATAGTGCCACCGAATGACGGTCTGGCCAGGGGCCTCCCCTACTCGCAGCGTAATGATGGGAAGGGCTGGAGCGCCCTCTTGCTGCAGCTTTACCTCAAGTTGCTTTAGCGTTCGATTCAATTCCGCAAGCGCTGTTGACGCAGTCGGTGGGGTGGCCTTCTCCGCCGTTACGAACGGCGCGTCTTGGGGGAAATACTGCTTGTGAAGTGATCGCAGGACCGCGGTCATTGACGTCGAGTCACCATCCTTGACCCGAGCCCGCAAGGTGTCTTCCGCAGCAGGACTGAGTCGCGCGGTGCCAGGCCGCATTCGATCAACACGAGAAAAAAGCGAGCCGGCAACATCATTGAGTCCCAGAGTGTCGGCGACATAGGCAAGGTAAAGGTATGGGTCGTGCTCATCTCCAGTCCGAATGGACTGCTGACAGTGGACAGCTTGAGTCCACCAATACACAGCACCCTGGATGTTCCCAAGATCCCGTTCTGCATTGCCGAGCCTGATGCAAAGATTGTATTTCCTCTTTGCTCTCTTGAGGCCTTCAGTCAGAATGGAACGCGCCTCTTCGTATTTTTGCGTGCCAGAATACGCGGAAGCGGCCCAACAATAGCCCAAGTCCAAGTCGGGGTTGTTTGAGATCACTTGCTGTGCCATTTGGCCAGCTTCGGCGTATCGTCGCGCATTCAGAGCATCAGGTACATGGCGGAATGCCCGGTCGCCTCCAGTTCGGCTTTCGGCCTGTTCCACATAGGCCGGCTTTGCGCACTCTTCAACGAAAGTAGCGGATTCAGCTTGTCCGTTGGGTGTAGGACTCCCACTTGCGGCTTGGTGCCGTTGTCCGAAAAGCTTCTCCCAGAAACTCATGTACATCCTCCACGACGCGCCGTCAGGCTTTGGGCTTCGACGCTCATGGCGCGCGCCGACCTCTCTCTTCTCCGGCGACCTGAGAACCAGAAAGCTACCTCAGTACCGTTCCAATGATCGGCGGGCCGCGGGTACAGTCGAAACGATAGCAAAGCGCAAGTATACTCTCTTCGTGTAATCAAGCAACTGCGGGTGGTCCACACATTGACCTCTATGTATGCTGCAACCCAACCCGTCGCGTTGCGACCTCTCGTCCCCAGTGTTCGCGGCAACCAATCCATCGACAGATAGGGGTAGTTTGCATCAGATGGTGAAGGGCGCATACAGACGAATCAATGCATGCGCCACCCAACGCTGGGGTGTAGCCGCGAAAAGGGGAACTAGCTTCCACAACCTTCGGTCACTTAACAATCGGCAAACCGTGGTTGTGGTCAGCAGCGTCATCTTTGACGCCAATGCTTGGATGGCGGGTGACCTTCCTTGCGTGCAAGCCCACTCAACAGAGACAAAGTGCCGCAGACCAGCTTGACCTGCATTTTCGAGCTCAATTATCTGCGAAAACCTGGAAGGCAGTGCTCAGCGAAGTCGGTGGGGCTGGAGCGCCGGCAAGTTTGCGTCGGTCCAAAGCGCAGTGACGTGCCAGCGCTCCAGGGTGGTGGTGGGAGCTGAGGCAGGGGTTATAAGGCAGGTCAAGGTGGGAAAGAGAGAACGTCTCAATCAGCGAGGTGTGCTGGCGATGGCCGACGCCATGAGTTCAGTGGCCGCCCGCAGCTTCGGGGTATCGGCCTCCGTCATTCGGCCGACGTCGCCGTACTTGAACGCGCCGCCACTTGCCCATTCCACAACTTCACCGATGCCTTGCTTCTTGGTCGTGGCAACGCGCCGTGCGGCCGTAAGGAACTCGTTCCGGAGCTGATTGAACCCGGAACCTGCGGCCGATCCGTTACCATTGTTGTTGACGGGAGGTGGGGCAGCCCCTTCGGCGGCCGGCTTGGCGGATCCGTTCCTCCCAGTCGGGGCGCTGTTGTTTGCAGGGGACGAAGTCGTAGTCATCGGCTTCGACGTCGCGGCTCGATCGGCGGTCGGCTTACCAGATCCGTTCCCCCCAGCCGGGGCAATGCTGTCTTCAGGGGGCGAAGGATTCGTCGTGGGCTGCGGTGCGGTAGCGGCGGGGGTCGCATCAGAAGGAGAACCGGCCGCCGCGCCTTCGGCAGCCACAGCGCCATTCGCTGACGCCCGGTAAAACTCTGCCGCGACCTCGGGCGCCTGCTCTAGCTCGTCCTCAACGACCTCAAAGACCTTACCACCCGACCCGAGCAGCTTGCGGGTCTCGGCAAACAGCCGGGCATTCTCAGTCAAGTTGGCGATGAGTTTCCGCATGTCATCGCCTTCGACTTCGAGACCGAGCGCCCAGATGGATGAAGTCTTCTTCCTCTTCTCCTTCCGGTCGAAGTACGTGGCCTCCTCCGGGCGAACCGTCAGCTTGGCGGTGATGCCGGCCAAACGACCACCTGTGAACGTCTGGATCTCCTGCAAGGCGGAGTGAATCTGGCGAATGGAACGGTAAGAGCACGTGTGGATGCGACAGACACTCCCCAGTCGCGGGAAGTCCGCCAACACGAAGCGCAGATCTCCACCCGGCTTGCACTGGCCCGCCGTAAGCTCCGGGCATCCGCTGCCACAGGTGGTCCAAGGCTGGCCGCCAGGTTTCTCAGCCGTACGCCGGGTGGCCGAGGTACCGTCGCCCCAGCACTTCCGCTCGGTGGCCGTCCACCAGGCGTAGGAGCTGGGAAAGACGTTCTCGATGTCATCGTCGATCAACATAATGTGGAGTTCGCGGCACTCGCCTCCGTAGTGCTCGGTCAGTTCCGGATCGACTTCCCACCCAACTCGGTTGGCCGACTTCTTCTTCCGCAGGAAGACGAAGTGGTCGAGCTTGGTGGGATGGTTGCGATCTCCATTGGGTGGCAGCCCGATAGAAACCTTTGTGGATACGGACAGTCGCTGGACAACACGGCCGTCAAGGTCGTGCGTGACACCAATGATCATGTGAATTCTCCTTTTCAGATTCAAATGGGATGGACTCGTTAGGCCGAATCGGGAATCGAATCAATAGTTAGGATGTATTTGCAGACGCGCTCAGCAAAGCATGAACGCTCCTACTTAGCAGCGCTCATAGCCGGGGAGAGGAGGAATAGCCAAACTGCAAGGTTATTGTACGAAGGGATTGCGCGCCCTGTGGTCACCGCTCGGTATGGGGTTGGCGTCGACGACGATAGCATCCCGCCTTCACTAACGGCCAAGCATCCTTGTACGGCGTGATTGCTTCGTGATTAGCCCGCCAATGAGCGTCAATTCCATCAAATCCGTTGCCCTTGAACTGATGGCCGCATTCGGGGCACACATTTTCGACCGCTGCAGTTCGGTCTGTCGCCGGTGATTGTGCTGGCAACTTCATCGATATCGACCTGTCGCCATTCATGGTTTGGTCCGCGCTTAGCTCGATGCACCGCGGCCCGCAAAAAACGTCAGCGCTGCAATTTGTAATCCCGTTAAGTGTGCGTGCAAATTGCTTCGCTCGTTCGACCAAGACATCGTCAGCGTCGACGATGGTGAACCAGCGAACACTCGGGTATCGCAGTGAGACACGCGTCCGTAAGGTTGCGATGCACACAGCACCCGTTTGACCCCGCAGCATCTCATGAAACTCACTAAGTTGGGTGCCGTGGTTGGTCCGCGCCGGAAACTTTATCACTGCCACAGCTCTCCCCGGCTGCCTCATCGCCTCGATCTCCGCAACCGTTGCGTGTCGCTTGCTCGTTTTGCCAACACCGCTATCCGGATCAAGATAGACAATGCCGCATCCCTGCAAAGCACGCTTCATGTTCTCGACCCATGACTGACGGCTTCCTTTGACCGGAACTGGGACACCGTAAAAATGCTCCTGTGCTGGCCAGATTCCCAGCCTTTCCAGCACGTCGACCGAGCGCTCAGGTAACTCTTTCAACGCGTTCCATACGGTCGGATCTAGATATTTCCAATTCGGCTCGTAACAGTACTCACGACGACACCCGTCGCGACGCCGGTCATTAGCACGGTTGTAATACCACGCCACGCCAACAGTCCTGTCCCCAGCTGCAAGCACGCGCAGAAATGCGAACTTCAACAGATCAGAAACATCACCAGCGTATTGATCGCGCATAAAAGCTTGAACACCCTGACGAACCGGCTAGGAGATGGAGCTCACACTGCATGCCCGCACCGGTGAATACAAATCAACTTGCAAGCGCCGCACAGCTCAGCCGGGGCCACCCGTAGAACGCGGCAGGATATCGTGCGATACGCACTCGTCAGTCGCTTCAATTACTCGTCCGATCAGTGCCCTCATGTTTGAAACCTGTAGCCCACACCATGCGCCTGTAACTCGCGCTCACATTCCTTTGCTTCCTGACGCGTCGCGCAAGCCATCGTTCGATATTCGACGCTCCCCAGATGGTCGAGCACATACCTCCGCTTGTCTTTGTTGTGGCGTGTGCCACAACCCAAAGGAGCTGGCAAGAGTGACGTCATCCGTAGAGCTACATGATTACCCATTCCATAAAGCACCAACTGTGTGCCGTGCCGGAGCTCGTAACACCCAGGACCGAATGGCGCAATCAGCGACTCACCCTTGCGTGGATCAGGAAACCGATGCCACTCGGACCAGTCATTCATCATCAGAAGTCACCCTCGATGCATTCCTTGTTGCGCACATAACCATTGCACACCACACTGACGTGGCATCTACTGGCCAACAATATCCTAGCACTGACATGCCACTCCGTCTCATACCTCGTGCAAAGGCGCCGCCGGGCGAGCAATTGGCGGCGCGAGAATGGCTGATTTCAGTATATAGTCAGAAGGCAACCCCTTGCGGCTCAGAGGATTGGCGGGGCTCCGGAAAAGTCAAAGAGGGGCAACAAATAAGCACAGAGTAGGCAAAAGGCTTAAGGGAGGATACCCGGGAAAACCTGGGTTGGGTCGGCACCGCCCATTAAGGCGGCGCGGAACGGACGGTATTTATGACATGTCCAGTCGAAGACTTCAGTGTCGAGCAGGCGGCGATACCAGTCTGCCAGCAGTCCAAAGCAAACGTTGCGCTTGCTGTTCCTGAACTGCCACGATACAAACTTCAGCACGTCCTCGGTGGACGCGAGGTACAGGAAGCGGTCGAGGTCTTCCTCTGCCTCGAACTTATTGCGAACCTCGGCGTACAGTTCCTTGCTCTTGGCCGTCCGCTCATACTCGAGCGCGAACATTGTGTCACGACCGTCGACTCTGACCGTCACGATTGCGTCGTAGACCTTTCCATTGGCAACATCCATGGACAGGTTTCTCGATCGCAATTGGATCTCCGGCACCCATCGCACAAGCAAACCTGCGCGCAGGAGGCTGAGGTGGATGTTGTTGAGTTCGAGTGAGTGGGCCACCTGGAGTTCTTTATTTTTTCGGTCCGGCTTGGCGGGTGTGGTGATGAATTGCTCGCCAATACCTGCGAGCTCGATTTCCCCAGCACGTGTGATGGAATACACAAAGGCCTTGCCTGCGGACGGCACCATGTGCCGTGCGATCAGGCCGTACTTGGTGAGCCGCCGGACTCTCCAGTTGAAACTTGAGCGACTCGACTCGTACTTGCCAAGCTGCATGAACTCAAACAGTTGGTCGTGGGTGATGAAGCCGGATCGCAAAACCTGGCGAAGCAGCGGGTAGTCGTGCTCGGCGTTCAAGCTGATGCAGTCTTTGATGTAACGCATTGCTAATCTCCCCAACATTTACAGAGCCAGATTCTTCGCTGGGCTCAGAATGACAGCGGGGACTTACGGGCAGCGGACAGAGTCATGTTACAAGTTGCAAGCGTGCAATCCAGTGACGGGCGGGCGTTGGCTGTAATATGTATGTCCCGACGTCACTGCGTATATAACCGCACGCCGGCAAGATCAACATGCATTCCTGCTCGTCACCGCATTCGCTAAATGAAATGAGCACTCCGTTGTCAGACTTCCATCCGCCGTCACCGATATGCAGCCGACCAATCTCACTTTGTCTGGCTACAACCATGAAAAAGTCGGGCTCCCGCGGCGCCGCCAGCATGTACTTGAAGAAAACCTTGTTCTGTCCATGCCAGACGCACGGCTCGTCGCACTCGAACACACAATTGATCGACCGCTGGGGATAATTCGGGCTGAAGCCGCCGGTTGAGTTGAAGCGCGCATGGCCGGCGATTTTCGAACGCGTACGAATCGTTCCCGCAACCGGCACGCCCGTGGTGTTGTAGTAGGCCGCTCGTGCAAACCGTCTCGGGTCGTCGGGGTCCTTGCCGAACCGCCTGCGCCAGACGCTACCAAGTCCTGTAATCGCGACTACCATGATCGTCATGCACCCTTGAGTCGTCTGTTCTTTTCGCGTTCCGCGTGAAGCTGCTCCTGTAGCGAGTTGACGAGTTTCATGTATTCGGCGTTCGAAGCAGGCAATGGCAAGCCCGCCTGGCTAACTGCATGAGCGCCGCCTTTGCCCTCGATCTTTTCCGATAGCGCCTGGAGTTGCAGGCTCAGGTCTGTTACAACGGCGGACCTTTGTTTCAGTTCCTCGCTCAGTTGATCTCTTTCACTGGTCACAACGCGCAGGTCGTCGGCGGATTTCTGCAATTTCCCCTTGAGTTCGTCATTTTCAGATGTGCTGCCGGAGATCGTCTGCCCCGACCCTGCCTCGATTGCACGGTTGCAGTGCTCAACGTGATTGTTGTATTTTGCGATGGCTTCCTTGGCAGCCTGGCGGGAGAATAGGTCTTGGTTGTACAGGTCAGTCAACATCTCCTCGGTCAGATAGCGCTCACGCCGGCGATCGATCCTAAGCTTGGCGTAAGCAACCATGACGAACAGCGACCATAGAGTCAGCCAGAAGCTATACGGGAAATAGGGGTTCCTTGCGCTGGCCTCGAGGAATACGCGACGCCGTTCCTCCATCCCCTTGCCGTAGTCAACGTCGCTCGAGTTGAACTGCTTCAGCAGGAAGTCGTACCAGGTGTCCGGCGGTTGCTGGGTGCGTCCCTGTGCTTGCGCAGCTGCCATTGGGCTGTACCGGCTGCGAGGGACGGAGGAGCCCGAAGGCTGGTTCTGTGCGAAGCTCGAACAAACCGCCAATGACAGCCAGGCTATCATAGCCGGGAGATTGGGACGAGTTCTCATGCTCGGGAACCTCCGGGTGCTCGCTTCGGAAGGCGTGCTGCCAGATCGGAACTCTTGAACCGCAGGTTGGCTCCGACCGAATCCGCGCGAGAATGGCGCAAGCGGGGGTAGATCTCCGGCTCGAAGTTAGGGAAGCTAACGTCGGCCGGCGGCCGGACGTGCAAGTGTCTGTGCAGCGTTCCGCGAGTGTCGTCCGTCATCAGGATTTCCATTTGTCCTTTGGGCAAGTTCTTGATGTGCTCATCGAGGGCGCGTGTCTCACGTTCTTCCCGCTCCACGGCTTGCCCGGTCGCCTCGTATTTCTCATACCCAAATACCTTCCACCGGAGCATGGAGCGGCTGCGGCGCGTAACCTCGTGCTCAGCCGACGCCCGCAGGAAGTAACGCGCGGTCTCCTCGTCGCGGGTGCGGAGGGTCATCGTGGTGTTGGGAGCCGAGGTGACGTCTTCCTTAAAGCCGCGACCGACTTGCATGAGCTGTGGCAGCGACTGCATGGAGAACAGAAACGCGGTGTGCGTGCCGCGGGCGGTTTGCAGAATCTGGGCGAAGTTCCGGTAACCAAAGGGAGCGAATTCATCCAGCACGACGCTGAACATCGGCCGGTTGCTGCGGCGCCTCTGCTCCTCGCTCTCATAACGCTTGCCAACCACGAGCTGCAGATTCTGGAGCAACATCTTCCCGAGAGCGCGCACGGGTTCAGTGTTCTTGTTCACGTTCAGAGTTACGAACAGGATCAGCCCCTGCTCGATTACCTCGTCGATCGAGAGCAAGTCTTCGTACGGTCCGGTGATCACTGACAGCTCATCATCCAGGAAAGTCATGCACTCGTTAAGCAGCCCCTGGATCTTGGGCACGCGCTCACGGTCCTGAAAGGACTGGTAGAGATTCTTGACCGACATCTCGAAGTTCAGCCGGCGTTGAGTCGTGATCGACGACTCGCGCTCAATGCGTCGTGTCGCCTTCTCCACCTGCTCACGCAGCACTTCCTGGTCGATCGCCATTACCAGCACGTCATAGAAATTGAACTTGAGTCCGGTGTACACCAGCACCCGGACAATGTCGGCAAGGTAGTTGAGTTGGTGCTTGCCAAAGAACTCGTCGTGCAGGTTAAATGAGCCGAAGACCATGTTTACGACAGGCATGTAGTCGTCATCCGCGCAGTGGAACGGGTTGTACAGGACGGAGATGTCAGGGCGAGCGGGATTCAAAACGCGGAGTTGGTGGAGGCGGCCGGCGCGGTGGATATGGGGCAACAGGTCATAGAAGAATTCCAGGTCGCCTTTGCCGTCGAAGATGACCATGGGGATGTGACGCGGGTCCTCAGGTGGACCAACAGTTCGCGCCAGATCCTGGCTGATGATGTTGCGGAGAAGGGTCGTCTTGCCGGAGCCGGTCATACCCAGCACGATTCCTTGCATAACGCGGACCTTATCGGGCCAAAGCCATGGTTCCCCGTGGACATCGTAGCCAAGGACAACCGCGTCGTGAGCCCATGCTTTGCGAGTCAGAGCCTCGTCCCGTTTCGGTGACATTACCAGCGGAGGGCTCGGCCATTGCTTCTCGCGCCGCGAGCGTCGCGTGGCCAGAAGCCATATGCCGCCGCCAGTACCCACCCCACTGATGACCATGTACAGGGCAATCTCCTCGACCTGGGGACTCGTAAAGTGGTAGCGGTTGCGGGCGACATACCAGGTGAACCAGCTAGCCGCCAGGATCACTACCGCGATGAGAATTTCTAGGCTTTCGAGAAGTGGCGGGTATTCGCGCCGGTCGTAATTGGGAGGTCTCACCGTCATGACCACAAGTTGAAGTGTACGAATACCCCCAAAAGTGCCAAGAGGCACAACACCGCGAGCACAAAAGCCTTCCTGGGATGTCGTGGCGCTTCGGGCTCAAAGGGATTGGCAGGTTCGAGAACCATAGCCGATACGGCCTTGCCCAGTCCGAGGTCCGGACGGTCGTTGAGGTATTCCTTCAACAATGAACGAACTTCTAATTGCGTGAATTCCTTCGCCATGATTAAAGCACCATGGTAGCGGTTGGTTGCCCTTTTTCGTCCTTGGGAAACATAAGGCGCAGAATGGTGGGACCATTCTTTATAGCCGGAAGCTTAACGCCGACGAGCCCCACCGTCTCTTGTCCAGGGTTTACACGGGCAGAGCGCAAGTTTCCGCTTACTACCTCCACCGGCCTTTCGCTCCTGACTTCGATCCGCGCGGCCGCAGACTCCCTCAACTGGGAGTTCGACAGGCGATCCAAGCCACGAGAAGAAGTGCTCACATTGATTGCAACGACCTGTGGTGTACTTAGCGTATAGGCTTCCTGGGTGCCGTTCCGCACTGCATAGCGGATGAACAGTTCGTTACCTTCTCCGTGGAACGTATCCTTGAGGATCACGACGACCCGATCCTTAGGCATCTTCATGCCATCCGTTCGGATCGGCTTGCTGTCGAGCAGAACCTCCGGATCAGTCACAGCAGTTGCGCTGGACGAAGGAGACTTTACAGCCGTCGCTGGCGCCGGCACTGGAGGCGGCGCGGGCTGGTCGATGGCAAAGTCCATATGCTCGACCGCCCCGGCAGGCTCGAGTTCGTAACTCATCCGCCCTGAAGCCGTCCAGATGAAGAGGTTCGTAGCGACATCTGCCTCCGTGGGCTGGACAAAGACCTTGTTTTCCCGCCACTCGATCTTGAACGCCGGGCTGCCAGCAGCGACCGTTATTACCGGCTCACGAACTTCGATTACGGTCAGGTGGTTCAGGGCGGTTTGGACACGCACAATCCGGTTAGGGTCGGGTTTCTGGACATCGATCCTCTGGGCCCATGCTGGTAGGACAAGCGCTGCCACCGCTGCGATAATACTGATTAATCTTCTCATCTGCTGGTTCTCCTTTTCTGTTGTCTTCTTCCAATAATTTTGAAAACCCCGGAGGCTCCGTCGACCGGAGCCCCGAGGATAGATTGCTGTGTTGCAGGTGAGCTGAGGCGAAGCTTGTTACTCAGTCCACCTTTTTTCTTCGCGGCACAAAGGGGCGTTGTTGCGTTCCGGGAAAGATGACCTTCCCGTCGCGCACCTCGCTCCTCCCAGGTTCGATGGAGAACGGGTGAACCCTGTCGACCATCACCGGGTTCCCGCCCCCGTCGCGGTCCATAAACACCTCACCCTCGTGTGTCACTTGCATGTGGAAGATGCGGCGTTCATGAACGCTGCCATCGCCGTTCGGGAAAGCGGCAACCAGAAATACGCGCCCTTCGGCGTCGATCTCTACTTCACCATCGCAGAGTTCGGGAACCGCTACCGAGATCGGCCGGCCACCAGTTCGTTCCACCATTTTGTTCACGATTTCCTGCGGAAAGGCGTAGAACACGATCGATCCCGTGCCCTGCCGGTCTTTGTTTTGGCACGCCGCAGCAGTTTTGCAGGCGACGGCGTGCAGTGCGGCCAGATAAGACAATCGATTCCCATTCTTTTGCTCGGCCCATTTGCGGACCATGTGGATCAGGCTTTTGATGTCCTGGCGGCTTCGTTCCTCGAAAAAGTGCAGTGCCGCCTGGGCCTGGTTGCGCTTGAACGTCGCCTCTTTCCGAGCAGCGGGGTCGGATTTTTTGGCCTGGAACTCGGCTTCAGCTTCCTCGAGCGCCTTCTCGAGCTTCTTCCGCCGCTCGACCACGCGCGCGATATTGACCGCGTAAAAAGTCGAGACAATGCCGCACTCCCGGTAAACCTCCCGGGTGAAGGGATCGCCCGCAATCAGCCCGCGAAAGTCACTAAGCGGAGCGGTCTCCGTGAAGAACCGGTTGAGGTGTTGGCGGAGAAACACGTACATCTTCCCGATCTTGTCGGTTTCAGGAACATCAAGGTGTTCCGGCATATCGGAAATACACCGCTTGTTCTTGAGCTTCAGCCAAGGTGCGGGTGTGACTTGTTTGCGCACCTCGCTGATCAGCTTCTGGTCGGGCTCCGTTCCCCACTTCAACTGGTCGATGGCATTTTGAAGCTGGTCAACGAGTTGGTTTGCGAAGTCCGTCTTGCCGGCAGCGAGACACGAGGTCTTTAGGTCGGTAATGGAACCGATGCGATTGCCTCGAGCCATCATCGCCACCTGAGGCAGATTCCACCAGGGGCTTTGCTTTTTTTGGAGTTTATTCTTGGGATTGAACTTCTGCTCCTGATAAGCAAAGCGGTCCTGGACGAACCGTGGGAAGCGGTCACCCTCGACCACGCATACCTGGTCGAAGTCGTAATCGCCTCCGTTTCTTTTGGCGGTTTCCGAATGTAGCGTGAAGGTCCCCTTCAAACGAAGCTGCTGGTCGAATAGATCGAGGACCTGCGGCTCAGTCAGCGTACAGCCGCCATTCTTCAAATTGGTGCCCAACAGACTGACCGCCTCTTCTGTGGAAAGATTCTGGAAGGGAAGCAAATCTTCTTTCATCCGGATCGGGTAGCGTACCAGAAGGCCCTGGCGGCACCGTAGTGGTGTAATGGCCAAGTCCTGCGGAATCCAATCCGAACCCGAAAAGACTTCCCCGTTGTGTAGCATGACGTAACCATCATCCGCGAGCGTGAATCCCGGCAGCAGGAAGCCTCCCGAGGTACACAGCTTGAACGCCCACTTTGCGAGTAGTCGTTGTAACTGGCGGTTGATGAAGGGGTGCCGCACGATGTAGCCGGTGGGGTCCGCCTTGAGCACAGCCTCGACGATCGTGTTCTCCACGCTCGTGTACTCCGGAGCAGTGGCTTCTTCAAAATCGACGGAACGTTGGGCTTCCTCCGTCCCCAAGATTCGGAAGAGTTCCGTGAAATCGCCTTCTTTTACCGCTGCCTCGAGCTTTCCGATCTCCTGGAGGGCATAGGCTTTGATCTCCAGCTCAATCGAGTCTGCGGGTGCGTGTTCGACGAGCGTGTAACTCGACCTGAATTGAAGGTCGCGGGAGACGTCGCGGATGCCGAGAACGATGTGACCACGGTAAGCGTGCGCCTGCCGGTCCCCGAGTAGCGATCGAAAGGAACGTACCAAGCCACCTCGGTAATCAGGCTTGACCGCGGACTTGGGCAGGATGATGTCAGTCTCCAATTTCTGCGCCACATCATCTCCCATCACCTTGAACGATCCTTTGGCCTGGGTTTTGTCAAAGGCCAAACGAAACTGGTAGAAACGGTGTGCAGGCAGATTGAGCTTGAGAAAAAGCGATTGGGAAATCCACCCGCGGCAGTCGTTCGTGCCCAACTCGTGATCCTCGACCACCAGCACCCGGCAATCCGGCTCCTCGATGCGTACTTTACAGGAAGAGACGAGAATGCCGAAGTAGGTGATCGCTGCCTGAGGCGACGAGCGGAAGCGCTCTGCTATCTTCTTTTCGTGTGCAGTGTCCACGGCGTAGAACTTGCCATTTTTCGCAGAGCCCGTCGCACCGACCAGGCTATAGCGCACGCCGTTGAACTCGATCCTGACGAGCGCCTGTTCGACGAGAGCCTGTTCGAACGAGTCCAGAGGCTCTCGCGGCACGTCAACCGTAGCCACATGAATCCCCGGATAGAGCGACTGCAACAAAGTATTCTCGAGTGTGGCTTGGCGATCCAGTTCCATGGGCTTCCTTGACAAACGACCCTCTTTGTTGATCTCGAGCGCGACAACCGGCGTCGCGCTGTTATCTCTTGTCCTTGACATGGCTTTTCTCCTTTTCTGGTGGGTCACAGGCAGAAAAGGAGACCGACGCTGCCGGTCTCTTCACTGTCCTGTGCCGCAAACGAGGTTTACGACCGAACTCGAAGAGCCGGCCTATTCGGTTGTTAGCGACCTACGCGCTTTGACAAAATTCCAAGAGCCAAAGCTGCAAGTCGCACTTGGATCGGTTGACGAAAAGCTAAAACTACGAGCTGCTTGACATCACCCTGACGCCCCAGTTTATGTCTGCAAACGCAGAACAGAAGAGAGGCTGCTGGAAGAGTTCCTTTCGCTTTCCACTGCCTGGAGAATAATTCCCAGTCAGTTTCAACGGCCGGACCAAACCCAGCACTGAACCGCAATAAAGCTTGCGGACGGCTTTGACGGATCTAACTTCCTCTGTAAATGAAGCCGTATTGCAAAAATGCCGCGCCTATCTCTTAACAGACTCACTCCTTACCTGGGGATTCTTCCCCGTAAAGTCCGCCGTGGCGCGCCACTCGATGAGGCTGTAATAAGTCAAGCCGGTCTTGAGTGACTCGATTTTAGCTTCCCCCTCGGTCGCAATCTCCCGGTCGAGCGATGGGATTGTGCCATTGGTGCCGGCCTTGGCCAGAAAGAACCGGGTGCTCCCTGTTGGGGCTTGCTCCTGCGGGGCCGATCGCCGGCGGGGACTCCGAGCCACAGGCGGAGGACCGTTCGACTCCCCAACCGCACTGCCCGTTGCCATACCCGAACCTCCCTCCTGGCGGCTCGCTCTTACGAGCGAGCCGCCGGTTTTCTTGTATGCCAGATAACCTCTGGCGGGCTGCTGCCCCGATGACAGCGTTTATTTGTCGGCTCCCTCGGACTCAAGCGGGCTGTTTTGCAACAGCCCGTTTTCACGGTCGCCGACCATTTGTTGCTCGGAGTACTGGGCAACCAAGAGGCCGCTGGGATTAGTTTCTGACCGTCGTTCCTCCACCAGCCGAACGTTATAGCGCGCCACGATTCGGTCGCTACTCTCGGTCCCGTTGTGAACCCTGTGGACTTCTTTCACTCCGAAGGCAACATATGCCCAAGCAGTTCCTTTCACCGCCTCAATCGTGCGGATCCGGAAGTCGGAGATGATGTGCTCATCCTTGATTTTTCCCACCGTATCTTCGTCACGGAGCCGGTCGAGCGTGTACTGCCGCAGATTGGCGGTCATCATGTTGAGTGACTCGGACAGGTTCCGGTCCACGGAATCGGGCGTGTAAGCCAGGTAGTGATCGAGGAAGCGTCGGACGGCCGCTCTGCCTTCGAGGTCCGTAGGGGCGGCCTCAGCCGCTGCCTCCGCTGACAACCCAAGCGAAAACCCTGACTTCCCCGGGGGATGAGCTGCAGCGCCTACGACCGTGGCATTGCCATCCTTGTCGACCCGGATCACCGTCGGCGGCTGCAAACGGACATAAATCGCGAAGCCGAAAGCCACCAGGGCTAGCACGCCAAAAACCATCGCCAGCACCATGGAGCGATTGGCATAAGCGCGGAGCATGCCATCGTGCTCGTAGTACTTCGTGTACGACGCGGTCTCCGGCTTATTTGCGTGATTCGTGCTCTTCATCCGTCACATCCTCCGCTTTCAAAGGCACTGGCCCTCAAGAGCGGCCGTCTAGCCACCACCGCCCCCACCACCGCCTCCCCCTCCACCACCGCTCGCACCATAGGTCCTCGCCGCCAACTTGGCGGCGGTCACGACGGTCCCTACCATTACCAGCATTGTGCTGCCCACCTCGCCTCGCACAATCCGGCTGGCAATAAACGGAATGACGGCTATGGAGATCGAAAACACAATGCTCGCAAGAGCCAGGAGAATCACCTGACCCGAACCCAAGAAGCTGTTCAGAATCCCGTTCGCGTTCAACACAGCATTGAGGCTCCCCATGTTCACAGCGGACATGAGGGCCTGAATGATCGCGTAGATCAAACCCCACGCCCCGAATACCATGAGATTCAAAAGATAGGTCCGTGCAAGCTGGCCAAAGCCCCGTGCTGGCAACAGCGCCAGAACGAAGGGGCCAACCACGTAAAGAATCGTCCCGTAGAGTGCATAGAAGAGCGTAAAGAGGGTGTAAGACAGCGGAAAGATGACGAAGGCAACCAGGATCAGCAGGGCGCCTAGCAGTCCGGAGATGCCGCCCGCTATGAGTCCCCAAATGCTGGACCAACCATTCAGGGTCATGTAATTGCTCAAGTCGTTTAGCCAGTTGTTAAAGAGGTCTCCCACCCCCACGCTGCTGTAAATAAAGTCCGCCACGGAGTTGAACATGCCGAGAACGTCCCGGAACACCCTGCCGTAGTTGAGAAAAACGAGCCCCAGAATGAAATACGCGATGCCTCCGATGGCGAGCATCCGCACATCCCCACCCATGCTGAAAGCCTGGTAAACGCTGTACAGGAAGCTGAGCAGCAGGATCGTGCCGGCCACTCCCAGCACGGTGGAGGTGATGTTGTAACCGTCGATGCCCTGCAGCGCCGTCCCGAGAAGCTGTTCAAAATAGAAGTGGCCCATTTACTGCCTCTTCAGAAGGTTGATTAACTGCTGTCCCAGGTTCGTAGTGTTAGTAGCTCCGGACTTGATGTCGGCCCCCGCGTCCGCAAGGTCAATCGCCCGCACGCGCATCAGGTCGGCG
>Ga0181535_10001758_pt1 | contig 27561 bp, 22 predicted proteins | sample PEATcosm2014_Bin_44_FD_119774 | JGI IMG/M metagenome (GOLD analysis project Ga0181535, IMG submission 119774) | Peatland microbial communities from MTU Mesocosm Facility, Houghton, MI, USA - PEATcosm2014_Bin17_30_metaG | ecosystem: Environmental > Terrestrial > Soil > Wetlands > Peat | place...
AAGCCGACATAACGCAGGCTGAGCTGGCAGTCGAGAAGGAAGTGGATGCTACGTCCGAGAGCGCGGCGCTCGCGGCTCTCATGTCGTTCTACGCGAACGTCATCGCGGCGCAGAAACTGGTCGCCAAGCTCTGCTTCGGGTAGCTCTGGGCGGCCACGTCGGTTGTGCGCGGTGCAGGGCCGCCGCACGCCGCCATCGCTGAGCTACGCATCCGGCGTTGTCGTCCGCGCACGCGCGTGCCCGCGTTCGCGGGCCTTGATCTCGACGCGTGCGCCGAGCTCGTCGGCGATCGAAACGATCAGCGGAAGCTCGGGCCGGGCCGCCTGAGCGGTGAACAGCCGCCGAATGCTCGAGGGGTTGCGCCCGATGCGTCGTGCGAGCTCCGCCTTCGAGATCCCGGCATCGACACGCAGCTGGTCGAGCGAGCGGATGACAGCATCGATCTGCTCGATCTCGCGGCGCTCGCGCTTGTAGTGACCGCGCGTCTCGGGATCGCTGAGCCACGCCTTTTTGCGGCGTTCGTAGTAGTCAGACTTACCCGGCGGCATGACGTGAACCTCTCAAGCGTTGCTCATGCGATACACCGCAGCGTACCATAGACGCAACGCTCCGGGCGCCCCCGCCGCTCCAGTCCGGCGGTCCCGTGACAACATCGTGACAACATCCGAACATTCCAGGGCGTCAAATCAGTCCGCAGAACCCCGCAATTTGGACATATTGGACGGCTGCGGACGCATCTACACGACCCTGATTCGGTTCAGGTCCGTGTGGAGGTAACTCTGTGGAGGTTCGAGTCCTCTCATCCGCATCGCGAAGGGCGCGCGTCCCCGCGCGAGAAGCGCCCAACGCCGGCTTCAGGTGCGGTAGACGCGCTCGACATAGTCGCTGAGCATCCGCTGGGCGCTGAACTGCGCGGCCAGCGAACGCAGCGAGGCGCGCATCATCGCGAGCCAGTCCTGCGGCAGCCCGTCCGCGTCGCGAGCGTAGAAGAGCGGCACCACCTCCTCGCGCAGCAGCCGCCCAAGCTCGGCGCCGTCGCGCGCGTCCTGCGCCTCGATGTCGCTGTCGACCTCGCCCGAGAGCGCCCAGCCGTTGCCGTCCCGGTACGCCTCCGCCCACCAGCCGTCGAGCACGCTGAGCTGCAGGCCGCCGTTGACCGCCGACTTCATGCCGCTCGTCCCGCTCGCCTCGAGCGGCGGGCGCGGGAGATTGACCCAGACGTCGCAGCCCTGCACGAGCAACGCCGCGCTGGCGAGGTCGTAATCGTCGAGGAAGACGACGCGCGCCGCGACCTCGGGCAACGCCTTCAGCTCGAACAGCTCCGCCAGCATGCGCTTCGCCTCATCGTCGCGCGGGTGTGCCTTGCCGGCGAGCACGATCTGGATCGGGTGCCCACCGCGCAGCAGGTCGCTCACGGCGCCGTGATCAGCGACGAGCAGGCGCAGTCGCTTGTACGTCGCGAGCCGGCGCGCGAAGCCGACCGTGAGGACGCCGTCATCGAAGCAGGCCGCCGCCGCCCGCGCGTAGTCGAGCCCGTCGCCGCGGCCGAGGCGCTCGGCGACGCTGCGGTCACGAACCTTCTCGACGAGCACGGCGCGCTGCTCGTTGCGCGCCGCCCACAGCTCGGCGGCCGGGATCCGCTCGACCGCATCCCAGACGGCGGTCTCCCCGGCTGCTGCGAGCCAGCCGTCCGGAAGGTATCGGTCGAGCAGGTCGTGCATCGGGCGCCCGAGCCAGGTCGGCACGTGGATCCCGTTGGTGACGTGGCCGATCGGCACCTGCTCGACGGGCAACCCGGGCCAGAGATCGCGCCACATCTCGCGCGCGACCGCGCCGTGGCGGCGGCTCACGCCGTTGGCCCGCGACGAGGTTCGCAATGCGAACTGGGTGATCCCGAAGAGCTCCGCGGTCTGGGCCGGGTGCGATCGTCCCAGCTGCGCGAGCGCGTCCAGTCCGATCCCGGCCTCGTCCGCGAAGGCGCCCGCCACCGCCGCGACCTGCTCGAGCGGGTAGGAGTCGTTGCCCGCCTCCACCGGGGTGTGGGTGGTGAAGGCGAGTCTCGGCCGTACGGAGTCGAGCGCCTGCTCGAGGCTCGCGCCCGCATCGAGCTTGCTGCGCGCAAGCTCCAGCGCGGCGAACGCGGCGTGCCCCTCGTTGAGGTGAAGCCGGCTCACCTCGACGCCCATCGCCGAGAGCGCCCTCACCCCGCCGACGCCGAGCAGCACGTACTGAGCCAGGCGCATCTCGGCGGTGCCGACGTACAGGCGCGAGGTGATCCAGCGGGCGGCGCGCGTGTTCTCCGGCCGGTCGGTGTCGAGCAGGTAGAGCGGGACGCGGCCGACATCGACCCGCCAGATCTGGGCGCTTACACGCTCGGCGCCGATCGGCACCGCCACCGTCAGCGGCGCGCCGTCGGCGCCGGTCACCAGGGCCGCCGGCAGGCGATCGGGGTCGGTGTCGACCCAGTACTCGTGCTGCAGGCCATGCCCGTCGACGCGCTGGCGGAAGTAGCCCTGACGGTAGAGGAGACCGACGCCGACGACCGGGAGCGCGTCGTCGGAGGCCTGTTTGAGGAAGTCGCCGGCCAGCGCGCCGAGGCCGCCGGAGTAGATCGGAAGGGAGCTGTGCACGGCGAACTCGGCGCAGAAGAACGCTCTCAGGCCGACAGGCACGCGCTCATCCACCGCGGTCGGCCGCCCGAGATCGGCGGCGAGATCGGCCTGCGCCCGCGCGATCCGCTCCAGCAGCACACCGTCGCGCGCCGCCTCCTCCAGGGAATCGGGCGTGACCTCCTGCAGAAGCCGGACGGGGTTGCCGGCGACGGCCGCCCAACGCAGCGGATCGATGCCTCGGAAGAGCTCCCCGCCGTCGCGCTGCCACGACCAGCGGTAGTTGTAGGCCAGCCCTCCGAGGCCGGCGAGCGACGCTGGCAAGCGCGTCGCGAGGCTGGCGGCGGCGCGTTCGCAGTCGCGCTGCCCGTCGAACTCGGCCGACGTCATCGCGTCGGGCGTCGGAGCGACGGCGCCCAACGCGTTCGCGGCGGCGCGAGGACGCGTCCGCGCTCCCGACCATTTGACGCTGTGAGCCCGGCGCAGCGGGCAACCGGACGCACACCCGGAGTCTATCGGCGCCGCTGCAGCCGGCTCGCCGGGCGCCACTGCACGGCGAAGCTCAGCTCGCGGCCAGCCGCGGCACGTCTCGCACGATGTCCGACGGAGCGAAGCTCGACGAGTAGATCGTCCTGATCCTGCCGTGGGCCGTGATCCCGTAGACCAGCGCGGTGTGCGCCACGAGCTCCGGGTTGCCGGTGTCGCGGCGCGAGCCGACGCCCCACGCGCTCCACACCCGCGCCAGCACGCTCGCGCTTCCGAGCAGGTACTGCATCCTCCCGGTCATCTCGTGGGCCGCGAGGAACTGCGCGACCGAGGCCGGGGTGTCGCCGCGCGGATCGACGGAGACGGCGATGATCTCGACCTCGCGGCGCTCGCTTGCGGGCATCGCCACCAGCGCCGAATGCAACTTGGACGTGATGATCGGGCACACGTTGGGGCAGTGGGTGTAGAGGAATGTGACCAGCACCGCCTTGCCGCGGTAGTCGGCGATGTTGACGGGGACGCCCAGATAGCTCTTCAGGCTCAGCGGCGGCGCGGGCTTGGCTGGATTCAGCTCGTAGCCGGCGTAGCTGCTCGTCCTGACCGAGCTCGCGCCGAGAGCCGTCGGTGCCGGGCGCCCGTGGATCAGCACCACGGCGAGCGCGCCGACGACGACGAGGAAGACGAGCGCCAGCAGCAGGTCGCGGCGACGGAAGGCCGAGCCGCTCGGCTCGGGGCTGCTGGCAGCGCTTGTCGGCTCTGAGTCGGTCGCCATGGCGGACCCGAGGCGAGTCTAGCTTGTGGCCCGCGTCGGTTCGCCGCACGCGGCGCCGGCGGCGAAGGGCGTCGGTTCGCCGCACCCGGCGCGCGCGGCGAAGCGCCATATTCCCGCTCCGAGCGAACGCGCACGGTGCGGATTTTCCGAGGCCACTTGCATTGGTCCGGCGCGCACGGTAGAAAGCGCACCGTGAGGGTGAGGGCTCTAGCGGTGGCTGCGACGTTGGCCGTGCTGATCGGGCTCGTCGTCGTCTACTTCATCTTCTTCCTCGAGTCCGGACCCGCGGCGATCGCGGCGACCGCGGAGAGCGACGGCAGCGTCCACCTCACGCTCCAGACGGTCCCGACCTACGGCCACCACCCGTTCCCGGACTGGGTCAGCTACTTGGCCAAGGACCCGGCCGGAAAGTGGGAGCACACGACGATCTTCAAGGTGCCGGCGCACACGCTCGTCACCGTGACGATCTACCAGTACGACGGGGCCAGCGGCCTGCGCAACAGCTTCCTGGCGGGCGTCAGCGGAACCACCGGCGGCATCGAGACGATCAACGGCGTGCCCGAGCGCGGGATCAACCCCGACGATGCCGCCCACACCTTCACGGTCCCGGACCTTGACGTCAACGTGCCGCTGCCGGGCGTCAATCCCAACGCCAAGAACCAGTGCGGCACAGCGCCATGCTCGCTGGCCGAGGCGCACAACACGATCACCTTCAGCTTCCGCACGCCTGGACCCGGCAGCTACCGCTGGCAGTGCTTCGTCCCCTGCGGCGCGGGCTTCCTGTTCGGCAATGGTGGGCCGATGCAGACGATCGGCTACATGAGCGGCCTGATCGAGGTCTCGTGAGCGAGGCGGCCGCCGTCGCCGGGGGGCGGGGCGCCGAGCCGCGCCATGGCGTGCGCATCACGGCGATCTGGGCGGTCGCCACGGCGATCGTCCTGCCGCTGGTGATCTGGGTCGTCGGCCCGCACATCCCCCCAGGGGCGATGAGCCAGCAGACGCGCGACCAGCACACCGTCGATGTGGTGCTGACGGCGCTCGCGACGCCGATCGTGCTGATGATCTGGGTCTACTTCGGCTATGCGGTCACGGTCTTTCGACAGGGTGGGGAGGCGATCGTCGACGGTCCGCCGATCACCGGCCACAGGCGGATCGAGGCCACCTGGCTGATCGCCACCAGCGCGCTTGTGCTGGGACTCGCGGTGTTCGGCACGGCCGACCTGCTCACGACCGGCGGCGCCGGCGGCGGCGAGGGCCCGAACCCGGCCGCGAAGCCCGCCGACTGGCGGACCGCCCTGCCGGTGCAGGTGATCGGGCAGCAGTGGCTGTGGACCTTCCGCTACCCGACCTACGGCGGCGTCGAGACGACCGTGCTAGACCTTCCCGTCGACCGCGAGATCGAGTTCCACGTCACCTCGCTGGACGTCGTGCACTCCTTCTGGGCGATCGAGCTCGGCGTGAAGGCCGACGCCGTGATGGGCGCCGACAACATCGCCTTCGACAAGCCGCTGGAAACGGGGCCGTTCCAGGTCCGCTGCGACGAGCTGTGCGGGCTGTGGCACGGACACATGAACACCACCGGGCGGGTCCTCAGCGACGCCGCCTTCGTCACCTGGATCACCAACGAGGAACGCCGGAACGCCGCGCTGACGAAGACGCTGCCGCCGTACGCGCGCGTCTACTACCCACAACCACTACGGAATGCGTCCTGAAATGGAATCAGCCAGCGTCTCTGTGAGCGAACGTCGGATCAGCACACCGTCGGCCTGGAGCCAGCTGCTCGGCTTCAACGTGATCTGGGCGGTCGCGCTGAGCATCGGCGGCTACGCGCTCGGGCACTGGCTCGGGACGAAGATCGGCATGAACTCGAATGCCCAGACGGAAACCGACCAGGACGACGTGGCGATCCTGATGGGCATGGGCTTCGCGATCCTCGGCTGGCTGATCGGCCTGGGCTTCTTCAACTATCCGCTCTCGCGGATCGCCGGGCGCCCGGCGACGCTGCGCGAGCGTGAGGAGCACGGAGCCTGGCGCTACTTCCGCCTCTGCACCGACCACAAGGTCGTCGCGATCCAGTACCTGGTCGCGGTGCTGTTCTTCTTCTTCGTCGCCGGGCTGAACGCGATGTTCATCCGCACCGAGCTGACCAGCGACAACGCGACCCTGATCCCGGCCGGAAACTACCTCTCGCTGGTGGGGCTGCACGGCACGATGATGCTGATGATGATGTCGGCGGGAGTGCTTGGGCCGCTCGGCAACTATCTCGTGCCGCTGATGATCGGCTCGCGGCGGATGGCCTTCCCCCGGATCGAGTCGCTGACGATGTGGCTGACCGTGCTCGCCGGTTTCGTGCTGCTGTCGGCGACCCTGCTCGGCGGCTTCCCGACCGGCTGGACTGGGTACCAGACGCTCGCCGACCAGGCGCGCTCCGGCATCGACGCCTACATCGTCTCGTTCGCGCTGATCGGCATCTCGCTCGCGCTGGTCGGCGTCAACATGATCGCGACGGTGATGACGCTGCGCGCGCCGGGGATGCGCTGGAACCGCCTGCCGATCTTCGTCTGGGGCATGGTGACGACGTCGATCCTCGCCGTGCTCGCGGCGCCGGTGCTGCTGGCGGCGCTGATCATGGTCGTGTTCGACCGCGCCATCGAAACCACGTTCTTCATCCCGAGCGCCGGCGGCAGCCCGTTTTTGTGGGACGAGCTGTTCTGGTTCTTCGGACATCCGGAGGTCTACATCCTCGCCCTGCCCGGCTTCGGGATCGTGCTCGAGATCCTGCCGGTCTTCGCGCGCAAGCCGCTGTGGGGCTACCGCCTCGCCGTCGCCGGGATGTTCGGCGTCGCGCTGATGAGCTTCATGGTCTGGCAGCACCACCTCTTCATGAGCGGCATCAACTCGGACCTGCGCCCGTTCTACATGTTCACGACCGAGTTGATCTCGATCCCCACCGGCATCATCTTCCTCAACGGGATGGGGACGCTGTGGAAAGCCCGGATCCGCTTCACCGTGCCGATGCTGTTCGCGTGCGCGTTCTTCTTCAACTTCCTGATCGGCGGGCTCTCGGGGGTCTTCCTCTCCGACGTGACGAGCGACGTCGTCACGCACGGCAGCTATTTCGTGATGGCGCACTTCCACTACACGATCATGGGTGGCCTCGTCTTCGCGCTGATGGGCGGCATCTACTTCTGGCTGCCCAAGATCACCGGCTTCAACCTCAACGAGAAGCTCGGCAAGGTCCACTTCTGGATGATGTTCATCTTCTTCAACCTGACCTTCTTCCCGCTGTTCGCGGCCGGCATGCTCGGCATGCCGCGGCGCGTGTCCAGCTACAACGCCGACCTGCACACGCTGAACGTGTTCGTCTCGATCGCGGCCTTCTGCCTGGGCGCCTCGATGCTGATCTTCCTCGGCAACCTGATCTGGTCGGTGGTGTTCCGCCGCGAGCGTGCCGGGGCCAACCCGTGGCAGTCGAAGTCGCTGGAGTGGCAGCTGCCGTCACCGGTGCCGGTCTACAACTTCGAGCGCATCCCCACGATCACCTCCCATCCCTACGGCTACGGCTCACCCGAGGCGCCCGCGGTCGCCGATTTCGGGCCGCGCGTGATCGCCGGTGAAGGAGGCTTGGCGTGAGCACCCACGAGAGCCTGGTCGCGGACCCCGAGGATCCCGCGGTCCTCGGCCGCAACCTCGCGGTCGGTGCCCGGCTGCTGGCCAGCGCCGTCGTGTTCCTCTTCATGGCGTTCGTGTTCGCGTTCTTCTATCTGCGCGCGCTGAACACGAACCACGACTTCCATCCGGCGCACACCAATCCGCCGACCGGCTGGGGCGTGGCGATCCTGCTGTGCGTGCTCGGCTCGACGGCCGTGTTCGAGTTGGCGCGCCGCGCGCTCGACGACGGCAGGGGCAGCCCGTGGCGGATCGGCGCATCGGTGGCGCTCGTGCTGGCCCTCGCAGCCGTCGTCGTGCAGTGCGTCGAGTACTACAACCTCCCGTTCGGGGCAGGCGACGGTGGACTGGCGAGCGTCTTCCTCGGCTTCACCGTCGTCTTCGGCGTGTTCTGGCTCGGCGCGGCCTACTGGATCGAAACGCTGTGGGCGCAGTCCATGCGCCAGCCGGCCGCTGCAGCCGGCGATGGCGTGGCCGCGCCATCGGCGCAGCTGAGGCCGAGCGCCGATGCCTGTGCCGTCTACCTCTACGTGCTGGTCCTGGTCGAACTGTTCGCCTTCGTCCTGCTCTACCTCGTCAAGTGATCGCCGCCGCCCTCCAACTCGCCGCGGCGGGCACCACGACCTTTGCCGGCGCGCTCACGCTCGTGCTGCCGATCGGCCTGGTGATCGTCGTGCTGGCGATCTGGTGGGTGGCGCTGCGTCGTGGAAGGAGCGCCGCCGCAGATGTGACGAGCGGCGCGCCGGCGAGCGGCGAGGAGCCACCCGCCGCGCTTCACGGACAGTGAGGCGGCACCCGCCGGCGTCCGCGGCGCAGCGATGTCGGCCGTAGACCTTCCACTCGCGGTTCTCTCGCTGCTCGCCTGCCTGCACCTGCTCGGCGAGCATCGTGCGGTGCGAGTGCTGCAGCGTCCGCGCAGCCGACGCGAACGCTGGCGCGCGGTTTCGTTCTACGCCGGTCTGCTCGTGATCCTTGCGGCGCTCGCCTCGCCGATCGACACGCTCGCGGAGAAGCTGTTCTGGGTGCACATGACCCAGCACGTGATGCTGCTCACGATCGCCGCACCGCTGATCGTGCTCGGCGCCCCGTGGGCCTCGATCTGGCGTCCGTTGCCGCTGGGCTTCCGCCGCACGGTCGCCAAGGCGATCAGCCGCTCGAGCTGGTGCGGTCTGCTTCGGGCTCTCGGGCGGCTGCTCTCGCGGCCGATCCCGGTGTGGATCGTGTTCAGCGCGAACCTCGTCGCCTGGCACATACCCGGCCTCTACGACCTGGCCGTGCGCGACCGTGCCATCCACGACCTGGAGCACGTGACGTTCCTCGTGTTCGGCGTGCTCCTGTGGGCGCAGGTGCTCGACTCGCCGCCGCTGCGCGCGCGCCTGAGCGCCATCCACCGCGTCTACTACATCGTCGCCTCCGCGATCGTGAGCTGGGTCATCGCGCTCGTGCTGATCTTCGCCGCCTCGCCGCTCTACCCGGCATACGCCCACCTCGCGCACCGCCCCGGCGGCATTTCGGCGCTGACGGACCAGCAGCTGGCCGGCGGCGTCATGCTGGTGCCGGGATCGCTGTCGATGACGCTGTTCGTGTTCGTCCAGCTGTATCTGTGGATGGGCATGGACGAGGACGTGCCACGCAGCCGAAGCGCCCTGCGGCCGCTCTGAGCGGCCGCGCGACCGCCGACTACGACAGACGTCCAATCCATTTGGCAGAGGCCGACCCGTGCCTCAACATGACGGCGTCGGCGCAAACCTCATGGCCGACTAACCGATCCTCGACCCCACTGCTGGACATGCGACCCCGCCTCAGCCGCAAGATCCGAGGACCTCACCCACGCACGACGCGGTCGCAGTACCGCCAAGAAAGGCACACGCCGATGTCAACGCTCGTGGCCGCACACACGCCCCGCCGAACGCTGCGCCGTCTGCTGTTGAGCGCGGGCGTGCTCGGCGGGCTCGCACTCACCGCGCTGCCGATCGCTTCGGCGCAGGCAGCCACGCTGACCGCCACGACCCCCTGCGGCACCACGGCGCTGTCGCAGCCGTTCCTCCCTAAGGACACGGGCTACTACTGGCTGGTTCCGGGCGGCAACTTCGAAGGCAGCCTCACCGGCTGGACGCTCAGCGGCGGCGCCGCCAGGGTCGCCGGCAGCGAGCCATATGCGGCGACGGGCTCGCTCGGGTCGTGGTCGTTGAATCTGCCCGCGGGCGCCAGCGTCCAGACGCCGTTCGTCTGCGTCGACGGCGCTGACACCTACTTCCGCTTCTTCGCCCTCAACAAGGCGGCGTCGTCGACGATCACCGTGTCCGTCGTCTACACGGTCGCCGGCCTCCAGCTCACGTTCCCGGTGGGCACGGTCTCGGGCGACTCGACGTGGACGGCGCCCGCCGCCATGCACACGGGCGGCAAGATCGCCTCGAAGCTGTCGGCCACCGGCACGGCGCAGATGGCGCTGCGCTTCACCGCCACCGGCGGCGCATCGCAGGTCGATGACATCTTCGTCGATCCGCGCCTGAAGCACTGACCCTCCCCGGCCGGCGTCCTGCCGCGCTGGGCGGCGGGGAGCCGGCCGAGCATCGCATCGCTCCCACCGACCGGGACCGGCGTCTGCGCCGGTCCCGGTCCGACTTTGGGACGCCTTCGCGGCGACGCCTGGAGGTCGTCTCGATCTGGTCGCCCGCACCTTGCAGGCACTGGGTCGATGTTCGCCGATCCGCGCCGATCAGACGCGCCGAAACGTAAAGATCGCCAATGGATCCGTCGATACCAACGACATGCTGGGCCAGCTGAGCCCGGAGCTGCAGGCTGTCATCGCCGACACCCTGCAGCAGCCCGGGGAGCGCATGACCGTTCGGGAACGTCTCGTCGAGGCTTTCGTCGGCGGCGGCTTCATCGTTGCCGTGATCGCCGTGTGGCTGCTCGCTCCACCCCACGGTTTTGGGATCACGGCCGCCGCGGTCTGCTTCGTCGTGCTGGTCGCGGCTCTGCGCGTCCTCGTTGACACGCCGTTCGGCTTCACGGTACCCGCTCAGCTGGCGTTCGTCCCGCTGCTGTTCGCGATGCCGGTGGCGCTCGTTCCGGTCGCGGTTGTAGCGGCGTTGGCGCTCGCTCGCCTGCCCGAGATCCTCACTGGCGAGACGCGTGCCAGCCGGCTCGGCCAATGCGTCGGCAACGCCTGGTTCGCGGTCGGTCCGGTCGCCGTGTTCGCGATCGCAGGCATCGCGCCGAACAGGGCGTCACCCGCACTCCTGATCGGCGCACTCGCGGCTCAATTCGCGGTGGACTTCGGCGTGTCGGGGCTACGGTTCGCCTTCGGCCGCGGCGCCACCCTCGCGGCGCAGCTCGGCGACAGCTGGGTCTACGTCGTCGACGCCGGCCTCTCGGGCATCGGTCTGCTGGTCGCGTACGACATTCAGAGCGCCCCGCTCGTCCCGCTCGCGCTGCTGCCGCTTCTCGGGCTCGTCGCGATGTTCGCCCGCGAGCGGCGCGAACGCCTGGAGAACCTGCTCGGGCTCAACGATGCGTACCGCATCGCCCGCGACGAGGCGATCGAGTCGTCGAAGATGAAATCGGCCTTCCTCGCCAACGTCAGCCATGAGATCCGCACGCCAATGAACGGCGTGATCGGCATGAACGACCTGCTGCTCGAGACCGAACTCGACGACGAGCAGCGCTCCTATGCCGAGCAGGTCAGCCGCTCGAGCGAGCACATGCTCGCGATCATCAACGACATTCTCGACATCTCCACGATCGAGACCGGCCGCCTCAAGCTCGATCGCGTCGATTTCGACCTGCGGGACACGATCGACCAGGCCTGCGCGCCGGCCGCGCAGGAGGCGCGAAGCAAGGGGCTCGCGTTCGCAGTCCAGATCGACGCGGACGTGCCGTGCCGTGTCAGCGGCGACGGTTCCCGCCTGCGCCAGGTGCTGATGAACCTCGTCTCCAACGCGGTCAAGTTCACGACCGTCGGGTCGGTGACGCTCAAACTCGGCGGCCCCACGGATCTGGGCGACTACGGCATTCACTTCGAGGTGACCGACACCGGCATCGGGATCGACCCGCTGGTGCTCGAGAGCATGTTCGAGCCGTTCACGCAGGCCGACGTCTCAACCACGCGCGTCTACGGCGGCAATGGCCTGGGCCTGGCGATCGCCAAGGAGCTCGTCGAGCTGATGGGGGGCGCGATCGGCGCCGCCAGCGAGCCTGGCGCCGGCAGCACCTTCTGGTTCGAGCTGCGGCTACCGCCCGCCTCGCAGGCCGCGCCGGCGCTGTCGTCGCAGGCGGGCGGGGCCCGCGTCGGCCCGGCAGGCCTCACGGCCGGCGCCATCCTCGCGGAGGCACGGCCCGTGCAGCATCCCGCCGTGCCGCCGCCTGCCGACGAGCTCGCCGTCACGGCCGCCGAGGCTCCCGGCGCGCCTCGGACGCTCGAGGAGCAGGCTGTCCGCGCCGACGCGGCGATCGTGCTGGTGGTTGAGGACAGTCCCGTCAACCGCAGCGTCGCCGGACGCGTGCTGGAGCGGGCAGGCTTTCGCGCGCGACTCGTCGACGACGCGCTCCAGGCGCTCGAGGCACTCGACGCTCAACACTTCGACGCCATCCTGATGGACTGCCAGATGCCGGGGATGGACGGCTACGAGGCGACCCGCGAGCTGCGCCGGCGCGAAAGCGGCGGCGATCGGCACACACCGGTGATCGCGATGACCGCGCACGCCATGACCGGCGACCGCGAACGCTGCCTGGCAGCCGGCATGGACGACTACATCGCGAAGCCGGTGCGTTCGCGGACGCTCGTCGAGGTGCTGCGCCGGTGGGTGCCGCACGCCCCCGAGGACGAACGCTCGGACATCGACGCTCCGCACGACGGACCGGCGGATGGACTGGCCGCGAGCGTGGCGGGACCCGGCGGCGACGCCCGCTACCACGAGCCACCGGCGCTCACGACGCGCTGAACACCCGGCGCGGAGAGCGCGCGTCGGCCGAAGAGAGCGCGCGCGCCGGCCGCCGCCGTATGGCGATCTCATCCCGCTGCCGTCAGCAGACGTGAGGGCCGGCGCCGGCGTCAGCTGGCCGCGCGCCGCACTGCGCCTCGAAGGTGTGCAGGCAGTGCTCGCTGCAGAAGTAGAACGTGCGCGGGCCGCGCTCGAGCCTCAGCGCCTTCGCCCTGTCGACCTTCATGCCGCACACCGGATCGCTCGCGCCCCGACGCAGCGTGAGCGCGAACAGGGCCGCGAACAGCGCGAAGCCCAGGACGTTCGTGGCGAGGCGGTAGTCGAGCTTGACGGCACCGAAGATGTCACCGCGGGAGGGACGCACGTGCGGGACGAGCCCGACGGCGCTGAACAGCAGATCCACGATCAGCGCCGCGATCACGATCGTCACGAACATCAGTGCGGTGATCCGCAGCGCGAAGGGGCCGCCGTAGTACTTGCGGTAGACCAGGATGATCGGGACCACGATCAGGTCGGCGAAGATGAAGGCGATCACGCCGCCGAAGCCGATCCCGCCCGACCACAGGACCGCGGCGATCGGCACGTTGCCCACGGAGCAGACGAAGCTGAGCACCGCGATGATCGGGCCGACGATCACGTTCTCCAGCAGGCGCAGCCCGGCCGGTGCGTGCCGGACGAACAGTCCGTTGAAGAAGTCGTTCCCGAGCAGGCCGATGAATCCGGCCAGTAGGAAGCCGAGTGTGATCTCCTTCCACAGCATCGCCCAGTCGTTGCGGAAGTTGTGCGCCACGTCCGACCACGAATCGATCGACCGCAGGCGCCTGCGCATCCCCGGCGTCCCGCCGGCGCTGTGGTGCTGGTGACCGGTCTCGGCCTGCTGCGCGTGCCGGCGGGCCTCGGACTCCGCGGCCGGCGAGACGAACAAGCGCAGCAGGACCGTCATGACCGCGATCAGCACCAGCCCGCCGGCGAACTCGGCGAGCGTGAACCGCCAGCCGATCAGCACCCAGATCACGACGCCCAACTCGGCCACCAGGTTGGTGGAGGCGAATTGGAAGGCCAGAGCCGACGCCGCCGAGGCGCCCTTCTGGAAGAGCGATTTGGCGATCGCCACCGCCGCGTAGCTGCAGGACGAGGAGGCGGCGCCCAGCGCGGTCGCGAGCGCGAGCGGACGCGGGCCGGAGCCGCCGAGCGCCGCCTGGATGCGTTCGCGACCCACCCAGGCCTGCACGATCGCCGAGATCGCGAAGCCGAGCACCAGAGCCCACCAGACCTGCCAGGCCATCAGAAAGGCGTTCGACAGGCCGTGCCCGAGCACGCCGATGACGGTGCCCGTGCTCATCTCGCGCCGGCGTTCGGGGGTGGCCCGCAACCGCCGCCACCGGGCGTCTCGATCCGCAGGCGGGAGCCGGCCGCCAGCGTCCCGGTGGATTTCCCGGCGATCGGCTCGCCGTCGAGCATGTCGCGGCCCGGCGCGCCGTCCGCGCCGCCGTCGGCTCCCCGCGGACGGCTGCGGCGGCGCTCGGCGATCAGCGAGAACTGCATCGGCTCGAGCGCCTCTAGCTCGCGCACGATGCCATCGCCGCCACGAAAGGCCCCGCTCCCGCCGGATCCGCGGCGACGCTCGCTGCGCACGACGCGCAGCGGGCAGGCCCGCTCGAGCGCCTCGACCGGCGTGTTGAGCGTGTTGCTCATCGCGACGTGCACGCAGCTGGGGCCGTCGGCGTCCGGGCAGGCGCCCTGCCCGCCGCCGATCGTCTCGTAGTAGGAGAAGCGCGAATTGCCGAGCGTCAGGTTGTTCATCGTCCCCTGTCCGAGCGCGCGGCCGAAGGCCCCGAGCACAAGATCGGCGACCCGCGAGGAGGTCTCGACGTTGCCGGCTGCCACCGCAGCGGGGCGGCGCGCGTTGAGCAGCGAACCCTCGGGTGCGCGGATCTCGATCGGCCGGTAGGCACCCGCGTTCGGCGGCGTGTCCGGATCGCTCAGCACGCGCACCGCGAAATAGCAGGCGGAGCGTGTCACCGCGAACGGGCAGTTGAGGTTGCCCGGGTGCTGCGCGGCGCTGCCGGCGAAGTCCAGCACGATCCTCGCTCCCGCGACCGTCGCATGCAGGCGGAGCTCGAGATCGCCCTCGGGCGCCTCCACGATGTCGCGCGCCTCGCGCACGCCGTCCCCGAGCGCCGCGATCGCCGCGGCCGCGCGCCGCTCGCCGTAGTCGAGCACCGAATCGAGCGTCCCCTCGAGCGTCCGCGGTCCCACTCGGCGCGCCAGTTCCTCGAGTCGGCGCGCGCCGACCATGTTGGCCGCCAGCTGCGCGCGCAGGTCGGCCGCACGTTCGGCCGGCTGGCGCATCGGTGCGACGAGCGCCTCGATCAGCTCCTCGGCGAACGGCTGCGGCGCGATCAGCACCCCCTCCTCTGCGAGCGTGCGGCTGTCCGCCGGCATCGATCCCGCCGTGCGGCCGCCGACGTCGGCGTGATGAGCGCGCGTCGCCGCGTAGCCGATCAGGCGACCATCGAGGTGCGCGGCGCTGATGACCGTGATGTCCGGCAGATGCGTGCCGCCGGCGAACGGGTCGTTGAGGATCCATGAGCGCCCCGGCGGCTGATCGTGCTCCAGCACCGCCGCGAGCGCCGCCGGCATCGCGCCGAGGTGGACCGGGATGTGCTCGGCCTGCATGATCATCTCGCCGCGTGCGTTGAACAGGGCGCTCGAGGCGTCGCGCCGCTCCTTGATGTTGGGCGAGTGCGCGGCCCGGATCAGCAGGGCGCCCATCTCCTCGCACGCGGCGTGCAGCGCGCCGAGCGTTATCGGCAGCTCGATCGGATCGCCAGACGGAGCCCGGACGTTCAAGCGGGCGTCACCTCGATCGTCCCGTCGGACAGCACCGATCCGCGCCAGCCGGGCGTGATCAGCAGCGTCGCATTCGCCAGCGCGCAGACCGCCGGAGCCTCGATGGTCTCGCCGGGGGCCGGCTCGCCCCTGACCAGGACCGCGTCCTGCTCGCGCCCGCACAGCCAGATCCGCGTGGCCTCGCGCGTCGCCGCCGAGCGCCCGGCACGCGGCGAAAGGACCGGCGCCTCGCCCCAGACTGACACCGTCACCGTCACCAGCTCGACCTCGCTCTGAGCCTCGCGGTAACCGTAGGCGCGCTCGTGCGCCTGCTCGAAGCGCTCGCGCAGCGCCGCGGCGTCGGCATCTGCCGGAGCGTCGACGGTCAGCTCGAAGGACTGGCCGTGGTAGCGCAGCGCGTAGCGGACGCGCTCGTGGTGCGGATCGCTGCCCAGCTCGGCGCGCGCGCGGGCGAGCAGGGGCTGGACCGCCGCCGCCTCGAAGGAGCCCGTGGCGTCTCGGCGCGGCGCCGACGCGGCGAGCCCGAGCGCCGAGAGCACGCCGCAGGCCGGCGGGCAGAGGATCCGCACGATCCCCAGCTCCGCGGCGATCGCCGTCGCATGCAGCGGCCCGGCTCCGCCGAACGCCATCAGGGCATAGCCACGCGGGTCGATCCCGCGCGCGACGGTCACGGAGCGCATCGCTCGGAGCATCTCGGCGTTCGCGACCTCGACGATGCCCTCGGCGGCGCGCAGCGGTTCCACGCCCAACTGCACCGCGAGGCCGCGGATGGCGCTCAGCGCGAGCTCGTGATCGAGCTGCACATCGCCCGCGAGCATGCCGTCGCGGGGCAGGTGGCCGAGCACCACGTGGGCGTCCGTCACGGTCGGCTCGCTGCCGCCGCGCCCGTAGGCCGCGGGTCCGGGCTGCGCGCCGGCGGAGCGGGGACCGACGCGCAGGACGCCACCCGTGTCGCGCCAGCCGATCGAGCCGCCGCCGGCACCCACCGTCTCGATGTCCAGGCTGGGCAGCGCCAGCGGCCGTCCGGCGATCGTGCGGCGGCCCGTCTCGCGAATCTCGCCGCGATCGATCGCGCAGACGTCGGTGGAGGTGCCCCCCATGTCGAAGCACAGCACGTCGCGCGCGCCCGCCGCGGCGGCGACCAGGCGCGCTCCCTGCGCGCCGCCGGCCGGTCCGGAGAGAACGGTCAGCGCTCCGTGCGCCGCGGCCCGCGCCGCACTCGTCAGGCCGCCCGAGGACTGCATCACAGCCGCGTCCGGAAGCCCGGCCGCCATGCAGCGGTCGGTCAGGTTCGCGAGGTGGATGCGCAGCAGCGGCGAGAGCGCGGCATCGAGCTCGGTCGTCGCGCCGCGCTCGTACTCGCGCGGTGTGGCGCTGACCTCGTGCGAGAGCGAGATGTGGACGTCCCCGAGTCCCCGGCGCAGCGCGTCGCGCACCTCGAGCTCGTGCGCGGGGTGTGCCGAGGAGTGCAGTAGCACGACCGCGATCGCCTCGACCTGAGCCGCGGCGAGCGCCGCCACCAGTTCGCCGAGTGCGGCGGGGGCGCGGAGCGGTCCGTGCGGGCCGGTCCGCTCGTCGACCGCGAAGCGCAGCGGCGCCGGCGCGAGCGCCGGAGGGTGGGCGGCGCAGAGGCGGTAGAGGTCCGCGCGTGCCTGGCGGCCGAGCTCAACGAGATCTGTGAAGCCGTCGGTCGCGACGAGCGCCGTGCGCGCCGCGCGTCCCTCGAGCAGCGCGTTGGTCGTCACCGTCGTGCCGTGTGCGAAGGCCGAGACCTCGTCCGGCGACGCGCCCGCCGCCTCCAGCGCGAGCGCGACCGCGGCGATCACGCCGACCGACTCATCGGCCGGCGTCGTCAGCGTCTTCGCCGCGTAGAGGTCTCCGCCCGCCGTGGCCACGACGGCGTCGGTGAAGGTTCCGCCCACGTCGACGCCGAGCAGCATCACCGGCACGTTATCGCTGGCGTGCGTCGGGTCCCGGCGGCGGCGCCCGGGTGGCGGGAGCCTAGGCGCGCAGGGCGCTGATCGCCGGCGCGAGTGGCAGCGAGGCCGCGAACAGCGTCTGCGCGCGGCGCGTGAGCGGGCCGGGCGCAACGAGTGAGCGGCCGTCGACGCTCGCGATCGGAACGACCTCCGCGCCGGTTCCGGTGAGGAACGCCTCGTCGGCGGTCCAGGCGTCGGCGCCGACGAGCGTGCGCTCGTCGACGGCGATCCCACCGGCGCGCAGCAGCTCGATCACGTGGTCGCGCGTGATGCCCGCCAGCCCGCCGGCGGACACCGGCGGTGTGGCGACGCGGCCGTCGCGGACGATGAACACGTTGTCGGCCGTGCACTCGGCGATCTCGCCGGCGCCGTTCAACAGCAGCGCCTCGTGCGCGCCGCGGGCACGCGCCTCGGCCGCCGCGAGCACCGAGGTGAGGTAGTTCAGAGACTTGATCTGCGGCGGCACGCTGTCCGGGGAGGACCGGCGCAGGCTCGAGGTTATGACGTCCACGCCGCGCTCGTAGAACTCCGGCGGGTAGAGCTGCAGCGACGCGGCGATCAGGATCGTCGTCGGGCGCCCGCAGGTGTGGGCCGAGACGCCGAGCAGGCCACGGCCGCGCGTGACGATCAGACGCAGGTAGCCGTCGGAGGAGCCGAAACGAGCGATCGCCTCCGTGCACAGCTCCGTCAGCTCGCCGTCGCTCATCGGCACGTCGATCATCAGGCACCGCGCCGACGCGCGCAGCCGGCGCAGGTGTGCCGGGAGCAGGAACGGCGTCTCGGCGTAGAAGCGGATGCCCTCGAACACGCCGTCGCCGTAGAGCAGCCCGTGGTCGAGCACCGACACGCTCGCGTTCGCGGCGTCGTCGTGCCAGACACCGTCGACCCAGGCGATCGCTTGGCCGTCCATCGCGCGAACTTACTGTTCACACAGTTAGTTGTCAAGACGAGCCGCTAGCCTGTCGCTGTGCCCACGCGCCCACCGCTCGCCGCCACCTCCGCAGCGGCCGAACCGCCCGCCTCCACCCCCGCTCGTGCCGCACCGCAATTGGCCGCCCCAGCCCCCGCCCGCGCCCCCACCCCAGCCCCCGCCCGCGCCCCCGGCGTTCGCCGCCGTGACGCCGGCGCCTCGCGCCGCGCGATCCTCGACGCCGCCGAGCAGCTGTTCTCCCAGCGTGGCTACGAGCGCACGAGCCTCGGCGCGATCGGCCGCCGGGCGGGCGTGTCAGCCGCCCTGCCGGCCTACTTCTTCGGCGGCAAACAGGCACTCTACGAGGCCGTGCTCGAGCGCCTGCTGCTGGAGCGCGAACGGCGACTCGAGCCGCTCGCCGCGCGCGCGGCCGAGGAGCTCGAGCGAAGCGGCCGGCTGCGTCCCGCGTTGGAGCTGCTGATCGACGGCTACATCGACTTCCTGCGCGAACGCACGGCGCTCGTGCGGCTGATGGGCCGCGAAGCGCTGGGCGGCGGTCGCCACCTCGCCCCCGGGCCGCGCCACTCCGTGGCGGTCGCCGGTGGGCTCGCGCGGTTCGTACGCTCGCTGCCGCCGCCGCCCGGTCCGTCGGTCGACCCCGAGCAGCTGCTGATCACCGTCGTGGCGCTGTGCTTCTTCCCGATCGAGCACAACGACACGATGCTCGCCGCGATGGGTCTCGATGCGACCGGGGAGCAGTTCGCGGCCGCCCGCAAGCGTCACGTCGTAGACGTGCTCGAGCGCGTGCTGAGCGGCGGCGTCGCCGAGCCGCGCGCCCGCTGAGCGCGACGGCGCCGCCGAACCGCGCGCGCCGCGACGGCGCCGCCGAACCGCGCGCCGTGGCGGCGTCGCCGCTACAGCAGGCCGCCTCTCAGCGCCGCCGGCGCGCGCGCCAGCGCGTGAGCATCCGCCACAGGCGCCGCAGCAATCGAGTCCAGTCACCCATCGGCCCGAGTCTCGCACACACGCGGGCGTCTCGATCTGCGGACGCAGCCGGCCGGCGCCTGGACCGCTGGACGATGCGCGCCACGTCCCGCTCAAGTAATCGCGCCGCGCGCCGACCAGCCGCGTATGGAGGCGGCGGCCAGGGGGAGCAGGTCAGGCGGAGTGGCGGCCCGTGCCAAGGCCCGGGCGCGCGCGCGCCAGGCCGCCAGGCACCACCACCGCCATCACAAGCACGGCCGCCACGGCAAGGTGCGTGCGCTGGCCCGTGGCTCGCAGACACCGCGGGTCGCTCCGGCCCCTCCCCCCCTCTCGAACGCGCCGGTCGCCAGCGTGTCCGACCCGGCGACCGTCGCACAGGTCACGCGGCTGCTCTGGCGCGCCGGTTTCGGTCCCGCCCCCGGGCAGGCAGCGGCACTCGCCGGCCAGCCGCTGCCCGCGGTCGTCCAGAGCCTCACGCGCCCCAGCGGACCGGAGCTCCTCAACGGGCCGGACCCGACGAACTCGAGCGGTGGTCCGCTCGACCCTGCCGGAACCTGGGGCGACGATCACTGCTGGTGGCTCGACCGCATGGTGCGCACCAACCAGCCGCTTGTCGAGCGGATGACGTTCATCTGGCACGACTGGTTCGCAACCTCGAACGACCAGGTCGGCGACCAGCAGCTGATGCTCGACCAGAACGCGACGCTTCGCGCCAACGCGCTCGGCAACTTCGCCGACCTCTTCCAGGCCGTCACGATCGACCCGGCGATGCTGGTCTTCCTGAACGGCGTGGAGAACAGCGTCTGGGACCCGAACGAGAACTACGGGCGCGAGATGATGGAGCTCTTCTCGCTCGGCGCCGACCGCGGCGCCTACACCGAGGACGACGTGCGCGAGATGGCGCGCTCGCTGACCGGCTGGACCAACGACTGGAACGACTCGGGACCGACCAACTTCCGCTTCGATCCCACCCAGCACGACGACACCGACAAGACCGTCTTCGGCGCGACCGGCAACTGGACCTATACCGACGCGGTCACGCTCTGCCTCAACCACCCGCTGCACGCGTCGTTCTTCATCACCAAGCTGTGGAGCTACTTCATCCCGACACCCCCGGACGACGCGACGCTGGGATCGCTCCAGGGCCTCTACGTCAGCTCGAACTTCGCGATCGCGCCGGTCGTCGAGGCGATCCTCCTGCACCCGGACTTCTACGCCGGCCCGGAGCTCGTGACGCCGCCGGTCGTCTTCAACGCCGGCCTGCTGCGCGCGATCGGCCGGTACGTCGACACCGACGACTGGGCCTGGATCGGCCAGGAGGCCGGCCAGCAGCTGTTCTACCCGCCGAACGTCTCCGGCTGGGACTTCGACGCCTGGATCGACACCTCGACGCTGCGCGGACGCTGGGACATGGTCAACTACGCGCTCGACTCGAGCTACGTCGACCCCTGGCCCGCCGGCGGCAGCACCTACGACGCGACCGAGTCGCCGGCGACCGCGCTCGCCGGCGCGTACGCGTTCTGGGGGAACCCACGGCTCTCGGATTCCTCCGCCGCCGTGATCTCGTCGTTCGCCTCCAGCGCGCTTGACGGCGCGGATGCCGATTGGGAGCAGAGCCCCTACCGCGCGATGCGCCAGAACGCGCTGCGCATGCTGATCGCGATCTCGCCCGACATGCAGCTCAGCTGATGGCCTGCTGCAACGAGTTCACCCGGGCCGCACTGATCCGCCAGGGAATAGCCCGGGCCGGGAGTGGCCTGCCGGCGATCGAGCGGGGGATGCCGCTCCCGGCCGGAAGCGGCATGCGGCGGCGCACGTTCCTGATGCGCAGCTCCGGGCTGGCGCTGTCGGTGTACGGCGCGTCTCTGCTGACCCCCCGCCACTTCGTCGACGGCATCGCGGAGGCGGCGGCCGCGACGTCCGACGCCCCGGTCCTCGTCTCGATCTACATGCAGGGCGGCTGGGACGCGCTCTCCGTACTGGCTCCCGTTGGCGATCCGAACTACGCCACGCTGCGCCCGACGCTCAGCCTCGAGGAGGGGACGGGTGTTCCGTTCAGTGAGGATCCGACGCTCATGTGGCACCCGTCGGCGGCCGGTCTCGCGACGCTCCACGGCGAAGGCAAGGTCACAACCTTCCCGGCGATCGGCTACGACCCCCCGGACGAGAGCCATTTCACCTCCCGGCACTACTGGGAGGTCGGGGAGCTCGACACGGCCGTGGGCACCGGGTGGCTCGGGCGCTACCTCGACATCGTCGGCAGCGCGACGAACCCGCTCCAGGGCCTCTCGCTCGACGACAGCCTGGCGCCCGCGCTCGCCACCGCAACGAATCCTGTCGCCGCGGTGTCCTCGCCGGCCGACTACAGCTTCTGGGCCAACGGCGTCGATGACCCGGTGCTGTCGCTCGCGCTGGACACGATCGGCGAGCTCGGCGCGCTGCCGGCAAGCTCGCCGGCCTTCGCGCAGGCCCGCGGCGCGGCGACCAACATGATCGAGGTGCGCAGCAAGGTTGCCCCATTCGTCTCAGCCGACGGCACGCCGAACTACAACTCGCCCGTCACCTACCCGGCCAGCGCTCCCGACTTCGACGACCGGCTCGCGGCACTCGCAGCGATGCTCGCCGCCGGGCTGCCGATCAGCGTGGCGGCCCTCGAGGCGCCGGGCAGCTATGACACCCACTCCGATGAGGGCACGACGCTGGCGACCAACCTGCAGCAGACCGTCGACGGCGTGCTGGCCTTCCAGCGCGATCTGGAGGCTCGCGGCATCGCCGACCGGGTGCTGATTCAGCTGTGGTCGGAGTTCGGCCGCCGTCCGCAGGACAACGGCTCCGGCACCGACCACGGCGCGGCCGGCGTCGCGTTCCTGGTTGGCACGCAGGCCTCCGGCGTGATGGTCGGCGAGTTCCCCGGTCTCGCCGACCTCGACGTCAACGACAACCTCGTCAACACCTCCGACTACCGCGGTATGTACTGCTCGCTGCTCGAGCAGTGGTTCCAGACCGAGGCGGATCTCGTGATCCCCGGGGCTTCGGCGTTTGCGCGCCCGGCGCTGCTCAAGAGCTGACCGGCGCAGCCGCGACAGGGCCGGCACGCGGCCCGCGGTCAGGTCCCGATCGCCAGGCCGAGCAGGTAGGTGACGCCGCCGACGATCGCTCCGGCGGCGGTCATCTCGAGCCCGGCGGACCATGCGGTGCGGAGGGTGAAGAGCGACTTCGCCGCGCCGACCGCAAAGTGCGCGACCAGCGACACGGAGGCGGCGACGATCACGCCGGCGGTGCCGTGCAGGAAGAAGAACGGGATCACCGGCACCATCGCGCCGGCGGCGGTCGAGAGTCCGCCGGCGAGCGCCGCCTGGACGGCGTCGCCGCGCTCGGCGTCGGCGCTGCCGAACTCCTCGATCGCGATCGCCTTGAACAGCTGCTCCGGATCCTCGGCGATCCGCTCGACGACCATGTCCGCCTCGGCGATCGTGAGGCCCTTCAGCTGGTAGAAGAGCGACAGCTCCTCCTTCTCCTCCTCCGGGTGCGTGAGCACCTCCTCGTGCTCGCGCGCGAGGTTCGCGGCCGCGACCTCGGCGACCGAGCGCTCCGCGAGGTAGGCGCCGGTCGCCATCGACAGCGCCGAGCCGATCGCGCCGAACAGGCCTGCCGTCAACACCAGGTGCGAGCCGCCGGTGGCGCCGGAGAAACCGGCGACCAGCCCGAAGACGGCGGCGAGCCCGTCGTTGGCGCCGTAGATCACGCCCGAGATCCAGCCGCCCGCGCCGCGGTGCCAGCGCTCGCGTCCGAGGATCCGCGTCAGCCGCACCTGCGGGCCGTCCGCGCTCGGAGCGGCCCGCTGGAGCGCCGGCACGCTGCCGGACCGCAGCTGCGCGAGCGCCACCGTGTGCTGCTCCTCCTCGTCGCGGATCTGCTCGAGCAGCGCGTCGGTTTCGACGTCGCCGGTCGGGTGCTCCTCGATCTCGGCGGCGATGTCCAGCTCCATCGCCTCCTGGCGGGCGAGCAGACGGTCGACCGGGGCGAAGCGCGCCTGCAGGCGCCGCCAGCTCGACAGCCTGACGCCGCGCTCGTCGGGGATCTCGATCCCGAGGGCGGTCATCCGCCGCTCGAGTCGTTCGCGATGCGAGCGCTCGATCTCGGCGAGCTGGCGCAGCACGGCGGCGCGGCGCGGGTCCCCCTCGCGCGCTGCGATCAGCCCGTAGACGATCGTCGCCTGAACCTCGTCGGTCCAGGCCTCGATCAGCCGCGCGCTGACATCGGTGCCCACCGCTCAGAGAGCGTAGTGCACGTTGGGATGGCTGCGCAGGAACGCCCGCGCGAACCGGTAGGGATGGCGCAGCTGCGCCGATCGCCCGGCGCAGTCGACGAGATAGGAGCCGTAGTAGGCGTAGTCCGGCGTGTTCTGCGCCCAGTATTGGGCGGGAACCGCCGGGCAGACAAGCCGCGCGGCGCTCGACGCGCCGTTGCCGCCACGGGAGGCGTATGGCCCGTCGATCAGCATGTAGCGCGCCCTGTGCTCGGTGACGAGCGTGGCCAGCTGGTCGGCGCTCATCGCCGGATCGGTCGTGTTGTAGCCGCCCACGGCGCTCGCCTGCAATCCCAACAGGATCGGGGCCGAGGCCTGATCGGCGGACTCGGTCAGCAGCATGTACGGCCTGTGTGCGCCATGTGTGCGCAGGAACCGGACCAGCGCCTGATCGAGGTGCAGGCTCGTCGTCGTGACGCCGTCACCGCCGTGACCGGCATAGGTGTACGGGCCGGCGGTGGGGAAGGTGCCGCTGACCGGCGCGAGCCAGACGCTGAAGCTGAAGACCATCGGCGCGACGAGCAACGTTGCGGTCGCCGCGGCCACCGCCCATCCCGCGCGGCGGCGCAGCAGCGGAATCGCGATCAGCGCGCCGAGGCACAGCACCACGAGCGGGATCCGCCACCACAGCGGGTCGCCGTCACGGTGGATCAGCACGAGCTGCGCCGCCAGGGTCCCGGTGACCGCCAGCACCACGAGCGCGTAGCCGCCCGCGGCCCGCCGCGTCGTGCCGCTGCGCACCAGCGCCGCCAGCGCGACGGCGCCGGCACCGACCATCGCCGCGAGCCCCGGGGCGAGCGCGGAGGCGTAGTAGGGGTGCACGATCCCGGTTGAGAAGTCGAGCGCCGCGAGCTCGACGAGGAACCATCCCCCGAGCACGTAGAGGCCCGCGATGCGCCGGTCACCGCGGCGACGTCGCAGCGTCAGCGCGGCCGCGATCAGCCCGAGCAGCGCCAGCGGCACGACCCACCCGCCCTGACCTCCGAGGCCGGCGCCGAAGATCCGCAGCGGGCTGGGTGAACCGCCAAACGGCGTGGGCGCTGTCGCCCGCCGGCGCCCGTGCGGCCGGGGCGCCGCCTTCGCGTGAGGGGCCGCCGGCGGCGGCGGGTGCCTGACGAGGTAGCGGTACTCGCGCGCGGTCAGCGGCCAGTCGCTGCCGGCCCGCAGCAGCGGCCGCGCCGTGAGCGCCGTCAGCGTCCTGTGGGTCTCCTTGCCCGGGCCGCCCTGCTGGCCGCCGACGCGGCCGAAGCCGTTGTAGCCGAACTCGAGCTGCAGCTCCGAGTTGCCGGAGGTGCTGCCGATGAACGGCCGCTGCGACGCGGGTGTCAGGTCAACCGCGAGCGACCACGACAGCGCGATCACCAGCGACACGGCACCGGCGACCGCGAGGTGCCCGAGCCGCCGGCGCCAGGAGCCGGGGGCGCACACCAGGTAGCCGGCCACGATCCCCGGCACGACGAGCGCCGCCGCCAGTGACTTCGTGTTGAACGCGAGCCCGACCGCCACCCCGCACCACACGAGCGTCCGCAGCCGCCCCGAGTCGGTCGCGGCCAGCCCGAGCCCGGCGGCGGCGAGCATCAGCAGGATCAACAGCGAGTCGACCCCGTTCTCCCGCGAGACCGCCACGAACGACGGGAACACCGCGAGCGCGAGCGCGCCCGTCAGCCCCGCCCAGACGCCGAAGCGCGGCGCCACGATCCGGTAGAGCAGGAACACCGTCAGCACCGCACAGATGCCCTCGGGCACGATCAGGCTGAGCGGCGCGAAGCCGAACAGCTTCGCGCTCACCGCCTGCAGCCACAGCGCCAGCGGCGGCTTGTCGACGGTGATCAGCCCGTTCGGGTCGGCCGCCACGAAGAAGAAGTTGTGCCAGGAGCGCAGCATCGACTTCACGGCCGCGGAGTAGTAGACGTTCGCGTAGCCGTTCTGGCTGAGCTTGACGAACTCCAGCAGGCCGCTGAGCACGAGGATCGCGAGCAGGCAGGAGCGCTCGACGAGCGCGCTCGGCGCCCGCGCGCCGTCGGCGTGAAGATCGGACGGCGGCGCTGAGCGCGCCGGCTGGGGAGCTCGGGGAGTGATCGTCGACAAGGTTCGCGAGAGCTTGCGCCGAAACGGCCGCCGGGCGGCCAAACGCTCGGCGTCAGAGGCTATCTGCAGCAAACGCGATGAACGCTTAAGACCCGGTTAGCGGCCCGTGGCGCCCGCTCCCCGCCGCCGGGCACGCGGACCGGCGCGCCGGCGCGCTACTCGTCCTGGAAGCGGGCGACGCTGAAGCCCAGCAGCATCGGGATGTCGACCGCGAAGACGGCGAGCATCGCCGTCAGGATCACCAGCTGGCTGCCGCGCGTGTGGTCGTAGACGAAGACGTATTCGAGCATGCCCGCGATCACCAGGTAGGCCGCGAAGACCCAGCCGGAAACCAGCCGGAAGGCGCGCCACGCGAAGGCCTCGATCCGGGCGAGCAGGCTGATGTTGACGGCGAGCAGCACGACGGCCGCGGCGAGCAGCGCGATCGTCGGCCCCTGCGGCACGTGCCGCGGCAGATGCGCGGCGGTGTAGATGCCGCCGATCACGATCAGCGCCAGGACTGCGACCGCGATCTGCTGGATCGGCGGGAGCGGGCGTTCCTGCACCGGTGGATGGGCTTCCATCGCTCAGTTGCTCGCGAGCTTGGTCATGATCACGAGCGTCGCGATCTGCATCAGGCCGGTTATCCCGGCGGTGTAGATGAAGACCTTCATCAGCTTGCCGATCCGCGCCCCGTTGGGGTTCGGCTTGCGCAGCTCGAACAGGACCGCGATGTTGGCCGGCTCGAGCAGACCGAGCGCGATCGTCGCCATCACGCCGACGACGATGTAGGACGCGACCAGCCAGGGATGGTTGACGGAGTGCGGCGCGAGGTTGCCGAGCTTGCGCGCCAGCTGGAAGCCGGAGCCGAGCGTCATCGTGACGAGCGTCGGCATGATCAGCAGCATCTTCGGCATCACCCGGCTCGAGAACTCCATGCGCGCCGGGATCGACATCGTGCCGATGATCGGGCCGAGCACGAGACCGAAGAACAGGTCGATGCCGGTCCACAGGCCGCCGCCGACGACGTGGAAGAAGTCGAGCGCCCAGTGGCTGTTGCTGGCGATCGCGGCGACCAGCCCGGCGACCACGAGGGCGACGACCGGCAGGCCGGCGACGGGCACGACCTTGAGCGCCGGCCGCGACGGGGCGAGTCCTGCGGGGATCGGCTCGGCGACGCTCGCCATCGTGTTGCTCTCCTTCTTCCCGGCCTGGCGCGACCTGCTCGCGCGAACACGCGAAAGATAGCTTGCGCGGCGCCGGTTTCAAGCGGTCTGCACGCACGTCTTTCGCGGGCGCTGCGCATACTTGGCAGGTGGCGGCCACCGCTCCAGCTCAACCGCGCCCGGCGGCGCCCCGGCTTCGCCGGATGCCAGGCATCGACGGTCTGCGCGCCGTCGCCGTGGCCGCGGTCTTCCTCTACCACGCGGGCGTCAGCTGGATGCCCGGCGGCTTCTTCGGCGTCGACGTGTTCTTCGTGATCAGCGGCTACCTGATCACCTCGCTGCTGCTCGCCGAGTACGGCCAGAGCGGCCGCGTGGCGCTCGCGCGCTTCTGGGCCGCCCGCGCGCGGCGTCTGCTGCCGGCGCTCTTCCTGCTGCTCGCGGTCTGCCTGCTGATCGGCGCCACGCTGCAGCGCGGCAGGCTGGTCGGGCTGCACGGCGACGCGCTGGCGTCGATCTTCTATGTCGCGAACTGGCGCTTCATCTTCGCGCACGAGAGCTACTTCGCCCAGTTCGGCCGCCCGGGACTGCTCCGCCACCTGTGGTCGCTGGCGGTCGAGGAGCAGTTCTACCTGCTGTGGCCGCCGCTCTTCCTGCTCGCGCTGAAGCTGCGCGGGCGCCGCGTGCTGCCGGCGCTGGTCGCCGCGGGCGCGGTCGGCTCAACCGCGCTGATGTGGGCGCTCTACGTTCCCGGCAGCGACACCTCGCGGGTCTTCTACGGCACCGACACGCGCGCTGCGCCGCTGCTGGTCGG
>Ga0181535_10001760_pt1 | contig 27535 bp, 22 predicted proteins | sample PEATcosm2014_Bin_44_FD_119774 | JGI IMG/M metagenome (GOLD analysis project Ga0181535, IMG submission 119774) | Peatland microbial communities from MTU Mesocosm Facility, Houghton, MI, USA - PEATcosm2014_Bin17_30_metaG | ecosystem: Environmental > Terrestrial > Soil > Wetlands > Peat | place...
CTTTATTTTAATCGGACTATATTAGAATTGAGACAAATTTCGCATTGCCTGAGATGCTACGGTTAAGGCATTTTAATCGGACTATATTAGAATTGAGACTTTCAAAGTTTCACAAAATTCAAAGGCTAAGGTTGATTTTAATCGGACTATATTAGAATTGAGACCATATTCCAAAACCAACTTGATGCCGCCGGATTAGTATTTTAATCGGACTATATTAGAATTGAGACTTTATTTTCCAAGTTGCTTTACCAACTTTTTCAAGCTATTTTAATCGGACTATATTAGAATTGAGACTAACTTCTAAACCTTCAATAGGAATCCACCTACCCAATTTTAATCGGACTATATTAGAATTGAGACGTATCTTGAGCACAAGTTAATTTATAACCTGTGTCAATTTTAATCGGACTATATTAGAATTGAGACAAACTTTACTAAATTTGCCATAGTGGACTCCTATAGATTTTAATCGGACTATATTAGAATTGAGACATGGAAACTTTTTTGATGTTTTTATTCGTAAACATATTTTAATCGGACTATATTAGAATTGAGACCGTTCTACCAGTGTTCTTTTGCATAAATCGTATTTAATTTTAATCGGACTATATTAGAATTGAGACTCCATTGTTTCGATAACTTCAGGTGTTTTTTCCGGTATTTTAATCGGACTATATTAGAATTGAGACTTTAATGAGCGCCTGAATATATGCCAGCATTGCAGTATTTTAATCGGACTATATTAGAATTGAGACTTTGTTTCCTCTACCTCTGCCATTATTATATTTCCTATTTTAATCGGACTATATTAGAATTGAGACTTTTTAACATAATCAACAAAACTTTCAAAATCCTCATTTTAATCGGACTATATTAGAATTGAGACTTATATTACTATATTTTCATAATCTATTGACAAATACTATTTTAATCGGACTATATTAGAATTGAGACTTGATCCTAAATGCACCGGGTTGATTTTTTAGATTATATTTTAATCGGACTATATTAGAATTGAGACAACAGCGAACGAGAACATATCACTAAATGGTAGAGATTTTAATCGGACTATATTAGAATTGAGACTCCTATAAATGCCTGGATAATTGTCTGCCTGAGTATTTTAATCGGACTATATTAGAATTGAGACGTTCTTAATGCTTCAGGATCCTTCATTTTGCTCATGCAATTTTAATCGGACTATATTAGAATTGAGACTTGCCCTGCCATTTTGTAAACAGCCGGCTATCAAATTTTAATCGGACTATATTAGAATTGAGACCATAAGCTGCTGCAGCAGTAGCAGCATCAATTTTAATCGGACTATATTAGAATTGAGACCCTTGGGATGTTCTTCAGCGAACCCAGGAACAAGATTTTAATCGGACTATATTAGAAATGAGATTCCACGAGACGGGGCGTACCCCGTCTCTCTACGCAAGGGGATAATATATTATTTTAAAAAATTTGGTAATTAAAGGTTGCCGCGAAGAAATTTGTAGGGACAGGTCGCGCATGCCCCTACGGGGATCTATTCTTAAACATAATGGCACAAAATATTATTTTGCCAGACAAGCCGGAAACAATTTTTCAGAGGGGTTAACAATACATCGTATCATACAAAATCAGGGTGAGACAGGGTCACCACCCAGCCGGGATAGGCATGCCCCCCGATAAGGAATCGGGGCCACCGCCGTTGGCGGGACAAGCAGGCAGCCTCTATGATTAAAAAAATTAGTTAGGTAAACGACTCCTTCAACCGGCGTGTTACGGATAAGGCAAATCCAAACACCATAATCAAGATACCAGTCCAGACTAGGTTTATAAATGGTTTTGTACTTGCAGATATTGTAAGTACTTCTTTCGGCATCGTTGGCGCTGACGTGCTGTTTATTTCAGAGAAGGTTATATCGGCTTTTTGAGTTGACGGATCAATTTTTACAAGCTGAATTTTTATGTTCGCATCTTTAAGTTCAACGGGTACGAATATTACGCTTCGCCCTTCTTTTTTCATAAGTGCGTCAACACTGTATGTCTTGCCGTCTTTCTCTATATTAAGCTTTGCACCCATCTGGAAATCGCCGCCGGTTTGCATTACACTCATATCGGGCGCTATAAAACTGTTGTATGTAATTTTGGAGCCTGAAAAATCTGCCGATCCGCCTAAGTCCAGGGAAATTTGCTTCCCCTCGGTTTTGTTCGTTGAACCGTCGTCATAGCCTAAAGGAGAAACATATATATCCTTCGTTGCCATTGATAAAATTGCAGGTTCTCTCATAAGCCCGTTGTTAAAATCACTGATATACATTACAGGGTTAACTTCAAATTCTTTGTTGTCGCGCGACATCCTTATGTTAAAAGCATATTTTGTCTGGTTTTCAATTGGATGGTAACCTGTAAACAACATCTTATATCCAAGAACTGTTTTAGGTTCGTCCTTTATTAAATCGATAGTGTTTTCCCTGCTGTATATTGAAGAGCTGAGAACGCCCAGCAAAAACAACGCAATGCCGATATGCGCTATGTAAGCGCCCAGCATTTTCTTGTTGCCGCGTATAATTTTTATTGCTATTTCCAGGTTAACAATCAATGCAAAGGAAGTTGTTAATGTTAATATCATTACAAGTATATCGCTTATTCCGCCGAATAAAATTATAAGGACGGTTAATATCACTGAAGCTGAAACCGAGAATAATGATTTCTTCAATAGGTCATTGGCCTTTGTTGTTCTCCATTTTATTAATAAGCTTAAGCCGTTTAACAGGCCTATTATAATTGCAATAGGAATGTGCATGGAATTATAAAAGCTTGCATCAACAGAATGCCCGAAAATAGGAGCCGAAGTTCCCACCAGTACAATAACTGCCGATGAACATAATACAACTGATGCCGTAAACAGGGCAAGTTCCCTAGAAAGTATACCTTCTTCACTTTTGGCGTGTTCGGTTAAATATTTCCACCTGTATGCAAGCGTTCCGAACCCGACTGCTAAGAACGTTCCCACAAAAATTATAAGGAATAAATATACCATCATACCGGGGTCAACGAATGAGTGTACCGAAGCATCGCCAAGTACGCCGCTTCTTGTTAAAAATGTACTGTATATAACAAGCACATACATCATCATGCAGAGGATTAAATTTGTCATAGCAAATTTTCCGATGCTTTCGCCTTTTGACTGGCTTTTTTTCTGGACAAGCAAAGTATGAACTGCCGCTATGCCGACCAGCCAGGGAATAAGACTTGAGTTCTCAACCGGGTCCCACGCCCAGTAACCGCCCCAGCCAAGCATTTCATAAGCCCAGTATCCGCCAAGCATAATGCCCAGACCAAGAATTCCGCAAGCAGCGAGCAGCCAGGGGAAAGCCTGCTTTACCCAGTCCCTGTAATCATTTTTCATCATTGCAGCTACTGCAAAACAAAAAGGTACAGTGGACATTGAAAAGCCGGAAAATAAAATCGGCGGGTGTATCTGCATCCAGAAATTAGTGAGCTGCGGATTTAAGCCTTTGCCGTTTATAACAAATTCTTTTAATGTTATGCCGGCAGCAGTTAATGTTGAGTACATGTCGGAATTCATTTTTACAAATTGCTGGCCTGATGAACCGTCGCTGAAAAGAAAATTCTGCACAATAGGCAGGTGAAGCAAAGCGGGATTGATATTTTTTATCCCGAGAAAAACAGGCTCCGTCCAAAGGTATACAAAAGGGTTCTTAAATAATGGTGAAACCATCAGGAGTATAAAAGTAGTAGCTAAACCGAATACGCTCATTACCCTGGGTTCAAGATCTCCACGTTTAGATGAATATGACTGCAGAACCAAACCGACAATAGTAGTTAACACAAGCCACAGCATGAAGCTTCCTTCCTGTCCTCCCCAGAATGAAGCCATCAGTATGCCCTTTGGCAGTTCATTACTGCTGTACTCATAAACATATTTGAAACTGTATTGGTGTGTTAATAATAAATACTCAAGCATTGCCGCAGCAACAAGCACGAACATTGCCATAAAATGGTAGGCAAGCCTGCCGTAGTATAATGCGTTATTATACCCGCGGTAATTCATAAAATACATAATTGCAGCAATTATACTGCTGGCAAATGCCAATGTTAAAACCAGACTTCCAATCATTTTTTCCTCATGTAATCAATTTATTATTAAATTGTTGCGCCATCGCTATGGTTGTAGAGACGGGGCATGCCCCGTCTCTTTATTCTAAATAATCCGGTAATTGAAGATTGCAGTAAATGAATTTGCAGGGACAGGTCGCGACCTGTCCCTATTGAATTTTGTTAATCGCATCCTACAAATTAGAAGTCTTCACTTCCTGTATATTCTGACCTTCGTATTTGCTCGGGCATTTTGTTAAGATGTTGCTAGCCTGGAAACAGCCGTCTTTATATTCGCCTGTAACCACAACGCTTTTAGCCGATTCAAAATTATTAGGCATAGTACCGTTAAATACAACTTTCATTTCATGGCCCTGTGCATCGGTCATATAGAAAGAGAATAACCTGTTCTTGCCGTCAATTTCATAACTTTTTTCTTTTACCCAGCTTCCGGTAGCTTTAACAATTTTAGCCTGGCTTTTTACCTTTGCAAAATCATTTTCATATTTAATATTACTTTGAGTAAACAGGTATGCCATAAACCCCAGGAATATTATAATTATTAAGCCGCCGAATAAGTATTTATTTTTCATATTTATCACCATTCATCTCTTTCTCAACATTCCTGATTCTTTTATCAAGGTTGTACAGGTAAAGGAAAATACCGGTCCAGACGATAAGAACGATTATCATTACGATGTAGATAGCGTTTTTATCCAGCAGTTGATATAAACCTTGCAATGTTACTCCTTTAAAGATTGTTTATTAATTTTATTTTTTAGCAGTAAAGATCTATAACCCAGGTTCCACATCCAGAAATAAAGAATTGTAAAACCTATTAAGGAAAGGAAAAAAATCAGTTGCATGTTTGCATTCATTTTAAAATCAATAACAGGACCGGAATTTGTATCATCGGCCGAACCGGGATGCAGTCCGCTCATTATCCTGGGCATAATAAAAACAAAAAAAGGAACTGTAAGGAATGCAATGATAGCATATACGGCGGAAAGTGTTGCGCGTTTTTCTTCCGATTCAATTGATGACCTTAATGCAAACCACGCGCCGTATATTAATAGTAATGCAAAAATACTTGTCTGCCTCGGGTCCCAGCTCCAGAATGAACCCCATGCAAATCTTGCCCACACTGCACCGGTAACTGTTGCCAGTATACAAAAAATTATTCCAAGCTGTGCGGCAGCGTAAGATTTTGCATCGTCATCCAGGTTCTTTTTTCTTAAATACTGAATGCTGTATATGGTGTTCATTAAAAATGCAATTACGGAAAGCCAGGCTGTCGGCACATGAAAGAAAATTATTTTTGCATTTTCTTTTAACCCCGGTATTAATGGGAATTCATACCAGGAATGGGGAACCGGCACTATAGGAAAGGCAATTCCGGCAATTGAAACGAAAGCAAGAAGAATAAACAGGAATATTTTCCAAACCATAATCTATAAACCTTTTAATTGTTATAAATTACTAATCTTTCCATACAAAATCGAATAACATGTATGAACCTGTGAGCATTATGACATCATAGCATAAAACTATTGCCAGTTCAAATTTTGCTTCAATAAAATCCGCGCCCTGGTTGGAAAGCAAAGTCAACTGAACACAGGTTAATATCAAAGGCAGTAAAATCGGGAACGAAAGCACCGGGTAAAGAGTCCCTTTTGCGCCTGCCTTGGATATAATTGCCGCTATTATTGTTGACGCTATTGCAAGTCCCGTATTCCCAAGAATAAATGAAACGGCAAACAAAGCAAAATTTCTTATTATAAATGCTTCAAATAAAACTGAGAACAATACTGCAACAATTGTGTTCATGCAGAATACTAAGATCAGGTTAAACAAAAGCTTACCTGAAAATACCGTGGATGGGGAAGCTATCAAATGAAGCGTTAAACTGGTTCCCCTTTCTTCCTCCGCCACAAATGCCCTTGACAACCCGGACATTGCCGAGAAAAATATAACAACCCAGAATAATCCTGCCGTCAGGCTCTGTGTTATCTTTTCATTCCCGATCGAAAACAATATTACACTAATAGCTACAATTATGAACATCGCTAATGAATTAACCGCATACCTCGTCCTAAGCTCGGAGTTGATATCTTTCTTATATAATGCGTATGCTTTGCTATTCATTTAATTTCTCAAATATGGGATTTTTTTATCATTATTTATATAAAAATTAAGCACTTTCCCTCAAATTTAGGAAATTACTAATTGCATATTTTTTAAAATGTTTATTATTGTATATCAAAGTTATTAATTCCGCGAAACTAACGATTGTCCTTAATAATAAACAATATCTATGCCGTCAAACTTTATTTATGAATTTTATATTCTTCCAGTTTTATTTCTACGGGACAAAGAGCCAAATCGGATTTTTCATTTGAAGCAATAATAACTATGCTTTTTTTACTTTCTTCTTCAATTATTTTATAAACTGATTCTTTGCCTTCCGAATCAAGATTTGAGGTGGGTTCATCAAGGATTATTAATTGCGGTGAATGCATCAAAGCGAAAACAAATTTTAACCGTTGTTTCATTCCTGAAGAATAAGTTTTTACAAAATCATTCCTCCGGTCGAATAAAAGAAATTGATTCAGCAGGTATTCAATTTTTTCATTATTAAACTTTACGCCCCTTATACTGGCAAAATGATTTAAATTTTCCCAGGTTGAAAATTCTTCATAAAGCACAAGGTAAGGGGAAACAAACCCGATATGATTATGCAGTTTATCAGGCAGAATTTCCTTGCCGTTAAAAATATGTATAACCCGGCCGCTTGTTGGAGAATCCACCCCGGCAAGTATTTTAACAAGTGTGGATTTGCCCGAACCGTTAGCCCCGGAAATACCCAGTATTCCGCAATCATCAGCTTTCAGATTCAGATCTTTGAAGATAAGTCTTCTTCCAAAAATCTTTTTAAGATCAATTGCCTGTAGAGAATAATTACTCATTAATTATAACTGCCTGATTGTTATGCAATTATTCAACGTATCCGTATAAACCACATGATAATTGCGTGAGCTCATTTTTTTTATGAAATAATGCTCTGTGTTTTCAGCTTCTGTTAAACGGGGAATTAAAATGTCTCTGCCTTTATTAAGAAAATCTATCCTGCTTATTGAACTGATACCGGGGGAATAAACAAATAATTTTTTCAAACCGTTGGGCCTTGTTTCTCCTAAAAATAACTGTTCCGTATTGCCAACTAAGTTAAAGTCGGGCACTTCCGCGGGATTAATTAAATAAGTGGACTTATAATTGGAAACGGCAATATAATTCTTGTCACCGGATTGAATAAAACTTATAGAAGCATCTTTATCGTTATTAAAAATATCTCCGGTAAAAGAATTAATTGAGGATACATTACCCTCCGAAAATGCAAATAACCGGTTTGAAGCAATAGAACCGTTGGCAATGGAAACTTTGTTTAATGCAGCCCCGTTTTGGGCTTTTGCCCAGTAAATTAATCCGGGCTCGTTAATAACAGTAACGCCTGCACTGTATACATCGCCCGCCAAATTAAAATAGTCTGCCTCGGTATACCTGTAATCTTTGTATTCCATAATGCTTAATCCGAGCATTGATTTTTGCCTGAAAGCAATATAAATATTATCAAAATTATTTTCAGTTCTTTTTATCTTTAAATCTTCTATTGCCCCGGGAGAGTACAGGGAGATTTTTTCAACGCTGTTTTTACCGAAATCTATTTTAAATATTTCTATTAATCGTTTCCCTCGTGAGAAGCAGTAAAATAATTTTGTCCGCGGCTCCGCATCATCTACCAGTATATCGGTGTAATTATCAAAAGCAGGGTATGAATAAAAGGTAGCCGGGATACCTTCTGAATTTCTGACAATCAGGTCCAGGCTCATGTTGTAACTATCTATAAAACAGATATCATTTATACCGTCGTTTCCTTCGTCAAAAGAAGAGATAACCGAAGGGTTTGCCCCTATAGATATATCAACATTACTTGAAAAAGATAACATGTTTTTCAGGGTGAAAACATTTCCATTTAAGCTAACCGAAGCAATTCCGTTTATAAACTTGCTGTAATAAGGTGTTATACTTTGCAGCCCGTCTTTTCTCATATAAATTATTTCAGGATAAAAACCCTGATCATTTTTAGCATAGATAACCGATAGAATGCCTTCATTATTATTTATATAAGCTATGTCGATTTTACCGTTATGGTTGAAGTCGCCGGTAATAATCTGATCCGGGTAGAAACGTGTATTAATTGTGGTTTTATTATTATATCCAGAAGCAAAATCACCGTAAATAATATTTATTGAATTTCCTTCAGAATATAATAAGTCGGGGTAGTTGTCTAAATTAAGATCAACGGCACGCAGGGAATGAATTGGCTGATCCATTTTTATTGATCTTACCTGTTTGAACCTGGTTCCGCCAATGTTGTAGAAAAATATCAATGAATTTTTAATGATATCGAACGCAGCAACATCGGGGTAGCCGTCGTTGCTCAGATCGGCGAATACGGCATCGGAAAAACTTGTATTGGAGGCAATCTTTTTTTCTGTTAAATTCCCTCCTGATTGGGAGAGTATGGATAATCCGTCAAAAGATGATCCGGAAATTAATAATACATCTGTGCCGCTTTTGTTAATATCGGCAGTACTGATATTTCCCGGGTATGAATTAAGTCTGATTGAATTTGTTAAATAAGGCCTGCCGCCCGAAGTAAAAGAATAAAAACCCGCCCTCATGTTTTGCCTGCTTATAAAAGCATAGCGTTTAACTTTACTATCTTTATCGTTTATCCCCCTGATGGAAGTTATCTGGTACGGTACTCTATAATCTCCGGATTTGATGAAATTTCCGTTTTTTTCACCTGCAAGTGAAACTACTTTTTTTTGATCCGGGCTGAACAGAAGCAGGTCTGTGTATGAATCATTATTATAATTCAGCGGGAAAATGGAGCTGAATCCCTTTTCAACATTAAATGAGGTGAATTGGCAGAAGCCATTAATTGGAATTTGAGAATAAATGTCCCTTGTTAAGAAAAAGACGATAAACAATATACTAGTATTCTTTAGTCCTATTTTTAAGCCTGTTTTCCCTTCTTTGTAAGGCTTCCTTGTACCGTCTTTTTTCATCTTCTGTTTCCGGAATAACTTCATTTGCTTTAATAGGTTTCCCGTTAATATCAATGCAAACAAAGGTTAAATATGCTGTATTAGTATGGGTCCGTTTTCCATCCTTCAAGGATTCTCCATAAACTTTAACACCAATTTCCATGGATGTGTTAAATACCCTGTTTACAGATGCAAGCAAACATACGGCATCTCCAAGTTCTATTGAATGATGAAAGTCGATTCTGTCTACGGAAGCAGTAACGCAAATCTGATTACTGTGTTTTGAGGCACAGATTGCAGCACAGATATCAATCCAATTCATTAACTGCCCCCCCAGAAGCTTCCCAATATGATTTGTATTATGCGGGAGGACGAGTTCTGTTTTTGTTATAAAAGATTCGCTGACTTTTTTAGCGTTTGCCATTATTTAACATCTGATATTTTATCTTCAATTAATGTCTTAATATTTTCAAGTTCTTTTACTCTTGGATCATCGGGGTATTTATCGATGAATTTTGAAATACAGTCAAGAGCATCAGTATTGCGTTTTAACCGGACAAGTAATTTAGCTTTATCGTATAATGCTAATGAAGCATAATGTGTATCATGATAGGTTTCAATTACTTCGTCGTAATAAATAAGAGCAGCGTTAAAGTACTCAAGTTTAGTATAAATATACGCGGTATAGTAAGATTTATGAGCTAATTTTTCATTCAATTCGGCAATTTTTTGCTCTGCATCAGGCACCTTTGGATCAGCAGGGAAGAAGTCAATAAAGGCCTGCAGTTCCTGTATTGCCTTAAGTGTATATTTTTGATCAAGCGAGTAATTAGGCGATAAGTTGTAATAACATTCAGCAAGCATATATTGACACTCTGTAACTAATTTACTGGCCGGCATATTTTTAATTAACCTGCTGTATTCATAAGCCGCCAGGATGTATTCATCTCTCTGGAATCTTGTCTGCCCCAAATAATACTGTGCGGAATCTACGATCGTACTGCCCGGGTATTGTAATACTATTGCCTGGAATTCTTTTAATGCATCTTCATAATTTCTGTTGTTATATAATTTTAAGGCAAAATGATATCTTTGGGAAGGATACATTGTGGATGTATCATAAGAGGATGAACATCCCCAGAAACCGAGTGCAAAAAGGAATACTAAAAAGAAATATTTCATTTGTAATAAACTATTGTTTTGTAAAAGAATAAGTACAATAATAATTAAATAATTTTAGGCTTCAAAGGTAAATATTGTTACTTGCTTCTTACGGTAAAGAACAAAATTACGGTTAAAGCGGCTGCTCCCAGTCCAATAACAGGCTCGTAAATACTTGTAAGCAGCGGTTCGGTCGGGATCTTTCCCTTTGTAAAAGGGAATGCAATATTTTCAATATTTTTAATTTCATTCATATTAACGGTATCTGAATATGAGAACTGAAAATCGTGAGAGCTCATTCCCTTAAAAAATAATATATAATTACCCGATATGGTTATTTGTCTCTCAGTATAAAAATCACCGAAAAGATTCTTTTGGAATAATTCTCCGTAACCGATGTTGGTTTTATCTATCCTGAAACTTACATTTATCCCGGTTGAATCATATTTGGGCCCGTTCAAAACAGTTTTACCCGCTTTCTGAAATGATTGCATAAGTTTGTTATTGAAAATACTGTAAATATTACCCGTACCAAAATCAAGTTTCACATTAGTTTCATCAGCAGGAATATTTTTAACAGCATGAATAGCAGCGGAATCGGCAAGTGTATAAAAAATTTCCAGGTTTGATTTTGTCTGGGAGTGCAGTTCCAATGAAAATAACAGCAAAGGCAGAATGAATATATAGCGGATTAAAATGAATTGAAACCGGATATTGCTTCCTTTACTGTTATTTTGCATAAAAACTTTTCTTTAACAGCATGATTATAATGATTAATAAATATATGTCCAAATTTGTAAAGAGAGACGCGGCCACCGCCCCGGCGGGGCAGGCATGCCGCGTCTTTATAAATAAAATATGTATAAAGTACCAATAAGTAACCAGGGACGCTGCTTTCAGTCACTGCCTTTGAGGAGAAAAGCAGGCTGTATTTACTTTATTACATACTGTCTGCAGCCATTGCTTTTAACCTGTTTATTCTTTCCGCCACCGGGGGGTGAGTGGAAAACAATTTAGAAATTCCACCGGCTCTTAACGGATTCACAATAAACATGTGAGCGGTTGCAGGACCTACATTATCAACAGGCTTAATCTGGTTTGCCTGAGAAATTTTGCCCAGGGCTGAAGCAAGCGCCAAAGGATTGTGTGCAATCCGGGCCCCGCCGGCATCTGCCGCATATTCTCTTGACCTTGAAACGGCTAATTGAAGTAAAGTAGCTGCAATAGGGGCAAGAATAATTAAAAATAATGAGCCTAGACCTCCTTTATCGTCCCTGCTGTTTCCTCTTCCGCCGAACATTAATGCCCAGCCTGCCATTTGTGCAATATAGGTAATTGTGCCAACAAAGGTTGCGGCTATAGTACCTGTTAAAATATCCCTGTGTTTAACGTGGGCAAGTTCATGGCCCAAAACACCGGAAAGTTCTTCTTCAGATAAAATATTTATTATGCCCGTGGTAGCTGCAACTGCTGCGTGCCGGGGGCTTCTGCCCGTGGCAAAAGCATTTGGAGTCTGATCATCTATTAAATAAACCTTCGGCATCGGCAAACCTGCGTTTTGTGAAAGGCGCTCAACAATTGAATAATACTGCGGTGCCGTTTCCCGTGTTATTTGCCTGGCCCTGTACATTGCTAAAACAACTTTATCAGAAAACCAGTAAGCGCCGAAATTCATCGCTAAGGCAAAAAGAAATGCTATTGTCATTCCATTGCTACCGCCGACAAGACTGCCTACAAAAAGGAATAAAATCATCATTATAGTCATTAAAAAAACTGTTTTAAGCGTATTCATATTATCTCCGGAATTTTTTCTATTCAAAATTAATTAAAGCAGGATGTTTAAGCAAGGAAGAATAAATTACTGAGGTTTTTTCAACAATTATAATAAATATACCGGCCGGGTTACTGATGGCACGGGACGAAAAGAATTCCCGGAATGAATTAACCAGCCCGGAAATTTCATCCCAAAAAAATTACCCCGCCTGAAAAACTTCAAATAAATTGACTTTTCTTACTTATTAGTAGTATTTTAAAACGATCTTTTACAGAACTTATCTGTATAAATTTTGTCTTTGAGTTATTAAAATTAATATTATTTACTTTTAACAGAATAGGGTTGATTATGAAATTTTTTCTGAAATTCCTGGTTGCTTCCATTATAATTTTACCTGTTTCGGGTATTTACGCACAAAATAATTTAAGTCAGACTTTATCAAATCTTTCAAATGATGCCGCAAGTGCTTACCTCGGTCCTGCTGTTTCAGGGTTCGGGGCAGATATAAATTCAAACTGGTTTCATGAAATAGTTCAACCTAAAATCCTGGGTTTTGATCTGGAACTTTCATTTGTGGGTATGGGAACATTCTTTAATGATGCTAATAAAACTTTTAGTGCAACCGGACTTTTCAGATTTAGTGCCAGCCAGGCAGCTACGCTAACATCAAGTATTACAAATTCAACTTATCAAAAGGGAGTTATTAATGAAATAATTACACAGGATTTACAGGTAGGAATTTCCGGTCCTACGGTTGTGGGAAGTAAAAATCAAAATGTGGTTATTACGTTCCCGGGTAAAACCTTTGTTTTTGACAACCAATCATTTAGTGTGCCGCAGCAAAATATATCTTTGACTGATGTTAAAGGTTATCTTAATAATCTACCGATTCTTCCTGTTGCTAGTCCGCAGCTTACTATTGGTACAATAGCCGGGACGTCTGTAACATTAAGATATTTGCCAAGTATGAAACTTAATTCGGATTTAGACAATATTACATATTACGGCATAGGAATTCAGCACAATCCTGCTGAATGGTTAAATATACCAATTCCCGTTGATCTTTCAATTGGATTAATATCTCAGACTTTAAAAGTCGGATCGGTTCTGAAAGCTACAGGGGAAGCAGCATCTTTAAATGTTGGAAAAACTTTCGGGTTTGGTCTTTTTTCTATATCACCTTATGCTAATTTTGCGGTTGAAAAATCAACAATTGATGTAAATTACACAGCCACATACAATACTGTAACCGGTTATGAGAATGAAAATATTTCATTTAGCGAGAACGGCGCTAACAATGCAAACGTTACAATAGGTACGAATTTGAGGCTTGGATTAGTTAATATTAATGTTGATTACAGTATTTCAAAATATAATACCGTAAGCGCCGGTTTAGGATTTATTATATTTTAGCAGGCTTCTATAAAAGCAAGAACCATTATAAAAAACGATCTTGTGGGCCTCGGCTTAAATTATTACTGATACATAATTTATCGCCATTGTAGACGGGGCATAGAAACTATATGACCCCGTCTTTATTAATTGCCGGTACAATACGGGCTAGATTTACTTCCATTAAATTTGCCCTTGCCATTCTTTCATAATCTTATTAAATATGAACACGAATTTTGGGAAAGTTATGCAAAAATTATTGTCCGCCCTTTTTACATTACTCTTTGTTTCAATATCGTTTAACAGCGCATTTTGTCAGGAAAGCACATACCAGTTTCTAATGCTGGATATGAGCCCGAGAGCGGCTTCTCTGGGCGGCAGTTTTGTTGCCAATAACGATGACCCTGATGTAATATTTTATAATCCTGCAGGAATGGAGTTCTTAAATAATACAGAGGCTTCTTTTTCGTTTGTAAAGTATCTCCTCGATATCAATTTAGTAAGTTTATCGTATTCAACTCAATTGGGCAATATTGGAAGAGTAGGGGCTGCAATCAGGTATGCAAATTACGGCACTTTTACCGGCGCTGATGAAAATGGGAATGTTACAAGTGACTATACCGCCGGTGAGGGCGCAATCCTTTTGGGCTATTCAAACCTGCTTGATGCAAATTTTTCTTACGGCGCCAGTGTGGAATTAATTTACTCGACAATAGCGGGAAGGTCATCGAGCGGGATTGCAATGGATTTAGGCCTGCATTATCAGATTCCTTCTAATCTTATTGATATAGGCTTTTCAATTTTAAACGCAGGTACTCAAATTTCCGAATACTACACCACCAAAGAAAATCTGCCTGTTACTATGGCTTTTGGTGTTTCAAAAAAAATGGAACACATGCCTGTAAAGATATACCTGGATTTGCATGATTTATATGAGCAGGATATTACTTTTGTTAAAAGGCTTAATAATTTTAGCCTGGGCGCTGAATTCTTTTTGAGTAAAGTTATCACAATGCGGTTGGGATATGACAACCAGAACCGGAGTGATTTAACGATCGGCCAATCTGCGGGTTTGGCAGGCATCAGTCTGGGTTTAGGTGTGGTGATAAAAGGTTACACATTTAATTACGGTTATTCGTCGCTTGGCCAGATCGGCGGCCTCAACAGGATTGGTGTAGCTACAACATTTTAAGATTTAAATTAAAGTAAGTTTTATCTGCGGTAAGGGGTTTTAAGATATTCTTCCGCGAGCGAATGTGAATTGCCGAATTCTTTCATATCCAAAAGCTTTTTGTAATAAGCCACAGCTTCATCCCTGCTGCCAAGCTGGTCTGCAATCATTCCAAGATATAAGCAGGAATTAATCAGGAATCCCGAAGTTTCGTTTTTATCGATTTCCCTGGAATATTTTGCACACAGTTCGAACTTTATTTTTGCCGAATCCGGTTTGTTCGACAGCCAGAACTGGTAGCCGATATAATATGCGGCTTCTCTTCTTGTATTAATGTTATTATAACCCGGGAAGTCTTTATCGGCTTTATATAAAACATCGCTAAAAATTTTTTCGGCATCGTAATAATCGCTTCTTTTAGCGGCAATCCTACCTCTCCATCTTTCAAATACCGGGTTATTTGGAAAATCATCGTTCAGCATTTTTGCCCATTCTTCGGCCTTAAAAGGATTATCATCATAACTGAAATAAAGAGTCATTAAAAAATAACGCGATTCGTATTTTGCATATCTGCCGTGCAAAGCTACATTCGTTAATTCCTCAATTCCTTTCTTTTTGTTGCCCGGAGGAAAAAATATCATTAATGGTTTAACCAGAGGGAACTGTTCGGGTATGACTGCAGCGTAGTAATCATAGATACCGAAGCCAAGCTGAACGTCAACATTTTTAGGATCTATTCTATAAGCATGCTGAACAATAGGAAGCGCAAGTCTTCCGTCATCAGCGGCTTTAATCCAACTGTCCCTGAAGGCTCTAAGCCTTGCCCTGAAACCGATTGATCCCCCTTTGAAAAACAGGGCATCCACATTATTCGGGTCATTCTTAAGAATTCCGTCGCACTGGTAAATTACATCTTCAAGCTTTTGAAAAAAAATATCATCGTATGCTTCATTATCCGGGTCCATCAGTATTTTCCACCAGTCTATCATTGCAAGAAAAAATCTTCCCTGCGGCTTATCAGGGTAGCTTGCTATTAATCCTTTAAATGATTTTTCCGCGCCGGGAAAATCAATATTATATATCTGGTCTATCCCGCGGGAGATTGTGGAATCGAAATCTGAGGATTTATTATAAGATTTTGCCGGCTGAGCAAATACCAATGGCAGTGTGAGAAGAAATAATATGAAAACAAAAAGATTTTTCACATTGAATCATCAGGTTTTTATAATATAATTTTATTAGATAATCCGGTAATACCGCAAGTGCTGACAAACGGGATACCGTTAAAACAGTTTTTAGACAAGCAGTTATAATCTTTAGCACCGCGTTTAATGCGGTGCTAAAAATTTATTAAAGATTTATCAGCTTTTTGCTATTTTTTCCAGAAGATACCCGGATATTTTATCCGAAGACACTCTTGTTTGCTCCATAGAATCGCGCTCTCTGACTGTAACGGACTGATCTTCAAGCGTTTGGGTATCAACTGTAATGCAGAAAGGCGTGCCGGCTTCGTCCTGCCGCCTGTATCTTCTGCCTACAGCGCCTTTATCATCGTAAAAGACTTTTAAATTTTTTCTTAAATCAAGTTCAATCTTTCTTGCTATTTCAGGCATACCGTCTTTGTTTACAAGCGGGAAGATAGCTGCTTTAACCGGTGCAAGCCTTGGGTGAAATCTAAGCACCGCTCTCGTTTCTCCGTTCACTTCTTCTTCAGCGTAAGCATCTACAAAGAAAGCCATGAACGATCTGCTTGCGCCCGCAGAAGTTTCAATAATAAAAGGTATGTATTTTTCTTTGGCTTCTTCATCAAAATATTTTAAAGATTTACCGGAAAATTGTTCATGCCTTGTCAGATCAAAATTAGTCCTGTTGTGTATACCCTCAATTTCTCCCCAGCCGAAAGGGAATTGGTATTCTATGTCTGTAGCTTCTTTTGCATAGTGTGCAAGTTTGTTTGCCGGATGATCGTGGTACCTTAATTTTCCGTCCGTCATGCCGAGTGAGTAAAACCATTGCATACGTTCGCTTTTCCATTGTTCATACCATTTTTTATCTTCGCCGGGTTTTACAAAAAACTGCATTTCCATCTGTTCAAATTCGCGTGTTCTGAACAGGAAATTTTTTGTATTAATTTCATTCCTGAATGCCTTGCCTATCTGCGCAATACCGAACGGAAGTTTCTGTCTTGAAGCGCCCTGTACATTAAGGAAATTAACATAAATTCCCTGTGCGGTTTCCGGCCTTAAATACACCACAGCGCCGGAATCTTCCACGGGTCCGATGAAAGTCTTGAACATAAGGTTAAACTGGCGTGCGGGAGTAAAGGTATTTTTGTTTCCGCACTGCGGGCAGGTTATCTCTTCCAAAAGAATTTTACTGAAGTCCGGGCTTTCTAATACTGCAGAAAAAATATCTTCCGCTTTCCCGGATAGTACCTGGTATTTATCGAAGAGGACGGAATCGTCTTTTATTTTTTCCAGAAAACTATTAAGGGCTTTCTCTTTTTTCTTCTCATTTATTGAGTCTCCAAGTACATCAACCCTGAACCGGGCTTTACACTGCCTGCAGTCTACCATCGGGTCGGTAAAATTTTCCACATGGCCGGAAGCTTCCCATACTTTGGGATGCATTAAAATGGAAGCGTCTATGCCCTCGATATTTTCGCGGTAAGTCATAAACTTCCACCATTCTTCTTTTACATTCTTTAAAAGCTCAACGCCCAGCGGGCCGTAATCCCAGCATCCGTTTAAGCCGCCGTAAATTTCACTTGACTGAAATACAAATCCTCTCCTTTTTGCAAGTGAGACTATTTTATCTATAATATCATTAGGGTTGTTTTTCTGCTTTTCGATGACCGACTCCTGCAAGATTTTATTAAAAATTAAGACAAATATAGTAAAATTGAACGAAAATTTGAGGAGTAGTATCGCTAAATTAATCATTAAAATGTATCCCGGTATTGGGATATAAAGGCTTAAAGATAAAAAAAAGAGACTGTGAATTAACAAAACAGTCTCTTTTTTTACAAATATTTAATCTGAACGCTTAATTTGAATAAGCTATCCAGCTTCCACTGATACCCAAAATTTTTGATTCGCTCCATGTTGAAATCTTTAAAACAAATCCTTCCTTTGTCACAGCAGTTGCTTCCACATTATAGCGCACATCACTCTTTGTATCCGCATCCAGTTTCGTAACAGAAAGGACAACAGCCGGTTTATTTGTAAATGGTTTATCAAAAGTGACAACTATTGTTAAAGAGCGGTCACCTGAAGTTTTATCCAGGGTATAGCCCTGAATCGTTGAACCATCGGCTGAAAAACTATTTGATTGAATCTGCACCTGGGCGGCAACATAGGAGGAACTGAAAATAATAAACAAAAAAATTGAAATAATAGAAAACTTTTTCATAGTTGCTCCAATTTGTTTTAAAATTATTGTTACAAAATAAACTACATATTTTTAAACACTATTCCAAAAGAAATTATTTTATCACCTTTCCCTGGATGGAAATTTATTTCCGTAAAATTTTAATTCTTTTGTATGATATCAATTTAATAGTTATAATATAAAATTTAAAATATTAATATTTATATTATCTATGACTATATCACTATAAAATAACCCCACAGTAGCGACATATTATCTGTTTCCAACCCTGATGCATAAAAATCAAAAAAAAAAATTTCTCCGGGGGCAAGCCTGTTTATCCCTCCAACGGCGTCGGTCACTATTCGACCGGGAAGTCCCGGGCCTGCCTGCCGGACAGCAGATAGTCAGGGGTGGGTGGAAGCGTTTATATTCAAAACACTTTTTAAAATGCTGTTACCCATAAATTGCAGAATTTGTAATGCAGGAATCTTATAAATATGATTTCAATAACTCCCTTATCTTATCATACATGCCGGTTTGCCGGCCGTGTTTCCTCTCCGCAACTTCAATCAAATTTAATGATTGAGCAATATAACTTAACAACAAAGAATTATTATTAGTCTGTTTAGCATCTTTTTTAAGAGCCGAAAGATGTTTCCTTATTGTTTGAATATCCCCGCGTTCAACCGGGCCGGACAGGGCATTAATGGCGCCGGCCTTTTTTATGTTTAATAAAGTTGAAGAAAGAATAGGCGACATCATTTCAATAAAGTCTATATTATTATTACCGGTTTTATTAAATGCTGTTTCGGCGGTGAATAAATTCCCGGCTAAAAAGTTGGAAGCAAATACTCCCGCCAGGTGGTAAAATGCTTTTGCATCGCTTCCGACTTTAAACGGTTTTAACCCTGTATCATTTGCCACTGCGAATAAAATTTTTTCTGCGTTCCTGCTGTCTGTTTCAATGGCGGCATAACAGTTTTTTATTTTTATACACCTTTTAGAAGGAAAAGTCTGCATAATATGAAGGGATGCAGTCAGCGCTTTTTGCTTTTTCAATGATGCAAGGCAGGAGATATCAAGCGTCCCGGAAAGGTGAACAAAAATAAACCGGTTGAACCGGAGCTTTAACCGCGATATTTTTTTTGCAACTGTTTCAATTGTGTTGTCGGGGACGCATAAAAATACAATACCGCCTGTATTACCAATATCTTTAAGTTTATCTGAGTAATATCCCTTTCCGGATTCTGCAGCAAGTATTTTTGCGGATTCAATTTTCCGGCTTATTATTGCAGAAATTTTGTAACCTGATTTTTGTAATGCAGGCGTGAGAGAATGTGCAGTTTTTCCTGCCCCTATAATGATAATATTTTTATTCGTGCTGTTCAATCAATCACCATAAATCGCTGCAGCTAGGTAACCAACTACTTGCCTGTTATCGCCTGATACGTCACCCGAATCACTGCGGTGTAATACTGCGGATCTGTTATTATCGAGTATTGCTGCAGACTTCATCATTGCAACTATAGGACCGCACCCGCAAGCTTCGCACTTTCCTTTGCCCACATCGTCCCTGAGTTTTTCATATTCGAAATTAATAATTCTTCTCTCAACTACCGAATCTAATTCAAACGCTTTAGCTTTTGTATGATAATGGGATAAATCCGAACTTGCAACAATTAAAGTTTTATCATCAATAATTTCCGCCAGTTTTAACGATAATTCTGAAATAAATTTTTCACCCTGGTCGCCCATAACAATGGGTACTATCTCAAAGTCTTTTAATACAACCTGCAGGAACGGCAATTGAACTTCTACGGCATGTTCTTCTCTATGCCCTTCAGCGCCCCTGAAAATAAATTTTCCTGCAGCCGTTAATTTTTCGCACATAATATCATTTAAAGGGACCGTACCCAGGGGAGTTTCAAAAGCATCGCCGTCGTACACGGAAATACCCGGAAAATATTCACGGTGGCTGGGTGAAATAATTACTACTGTTTTTATACCGGCGTCTTTGAGCAGGTTATAAGCATATCCGGCAGTTTTACCTGAGTATAAATAACCGGCATGAGGTGAAACAATTCCGAAAATTTTATTTACATTTACCTGTGTACCGGAATTAACCAGGTATGAATTTATATCTCTTTTAAGTTCATCTGGGTTTAAAGCATAAAAATATCCTGCAACAGCAGGTTTTCTAACCTTGTACATAAGTTTTTCTTCTCTTGCCCGTTTCAGAAAAAACTATTGCTGTAAAAGTTTTTACACTAAGCGGACTGGTTTGCCATGAATCGGGGGGAAGATCCGCTTTCTCACATAGTGCACTTAAAAATTGAGGGACATTAAAATTATTCTCAACTGCAACCTGCGGTAAAAGAACAGCTTTGTAATATTCACTTCCGCGTGCGGAACCCATATCCCAGATTACAAGTCCGTGCGTACCGATTTGAATCTGATTGTAGTCTGAAATATCGGTAAGTGGTGAAAGTATGGAAATTTCTATATCCGCCTGGAAAACTTCTTCTTCAGTTAACGGATAAAACCTTGGATCGTTCGTTGCCGCCTGAATTGCCGCATCACAAACTGAGTCAAACAGAGGCATATCGGATGTAACATAGCCTACGCACCCTCTTAACTGGTTCCTGATTGTAATTGTAACAAATGCTCCCAATCCAGTCTGACTTAGTTCCGTAAAAATATTGAAATCTATAACCGGGGGCTGTTTCTCACCAAAAAGAGATTGAATTGAATCCCTGGCAGCGAGCAGTAAAATACCTTTTGATGATTCCGAGAGTTCCATAAATCCCTCAATTTATTAATGGTAACTATTTTTTAAAGAACAAACTTTCAGTTTTACTTTTTCAATAAGTAAGAAAAGAAGTCCGTCCTTAATGAAAAAGCAATCAGGAATAAAAACATTTGTACTAAAGTTCAATGTTTCCTCTAAGATAATCTTTTTAGATGAAATTTCAATGGCTCTGAAAATATTTTTTAAATTACCTCCGGTCGCAACATGATGGCAGTTAAAAAAAATGATTTCTTCTGTTTCAATAAATTCAATTTTCCCGGCAATATTGTTCCCGGATTTAAATTGTTCAAAATATTTTCCGGCATATGAGTCTTCTGCCGGTTTACTATTGTAGGGTTCGGGAAATAAATAACCGCCAGCATTTACGGGGTTAAATGCATTTTCCCTGAGTGAATTTACGGGCTTTGAGTCATCGCCTAAACTTTCCAGCAGGCTGCCGGTCTTAAAGTCAAGACTGAAGAAATCCCTGCCTTCAAACTTATTCCTGTAGCAGTAGATTTTATCATTGCAAATGAAAAGGAAAATGTAATCATTATTCTGCCAGAGTATTTTTTTTGAATTAATATTGAATGCAATAATTTCGTCGTGTTCGGGCATATCGCGGCTGGCATATTTATGAAATATAATTATATCATTGTATATAGTTTCTATGCCTATCCAGTATTTTTCTTCAAGTTGAAAATCGAGAAAAATTTTCTTCCCGGAGTTAATATCAAGGCAATTAAAAAATACTTCCTTTGTTGAAGTATCCCGCTCTTCAATAATTAATTTGTTGTTATTATCCGGGATCAGGCGCCATATCTGCCTGCCGCTTGAATAGTTATATGCTTTTTTTATTTTTGCCATTAATCCTGTGTATTATTTAATTGCTTCAAATCTTGCGGTAAAGTGCCTTAGCATGGGGGCTTCATAAACAATTTTATAACCTTTAAGTTTCTTCCTGTTATTGAACACTTCAAGAATTATTTCAAGCACATAATCGATGTGGCTTTGAGTATATACCCTTCGCGGGATGGCAAGGCGTACAAGTTCCATAGGCGGCGGGATAAGGTTTCCGTTATTATCATATTTGCCGAACATAACGCTGCCGATTTCAACGCTTCTTATTCCTCCTTCGGTATACAGATCAACTACAATAGACTGGCCGGGGAATTGTTCCTGCGGTATGGAGGGCAGAAATCTTTTTGCATCAATATAAATTGCATGTCCGCCGGGGGGTTCTATTATAGGTACGCCCGCGGAGACTAATTTTTCACCCAGGTATTCAATACTTCTTATCCGGTACTGAAGGTAATGTTCATCAAGTATTTCTTCAAGTCCCTGTGCAACGGCTTCAAGATCGCGCCCGGCTAAGCCGCCGTATGTAGTGAAGCCTTCGGTTACGATTAAAAGATTTCTGCACTTCAATGCGAGGCTGCTGTCATTCATTGCAAGAAATCCGCCTATGTTTGCAAAGGCATCTTTCTTTGCGCTCATTGTAACACCGTCTGCATAAGAAAACATTTCCTGAGCGATTTGAAGTACGGATTTGTTTTTGTAACCTGCTTCCCTCATTTTTATAAAATAGGCATTTTCTGCAAAGCGGCATGCATCAATAAAAAGCGGGATACCGTATTTTCTGCATACTTCTTTTACTTCTTTTATATTCTGCATAGAAACAGGCTGGCCGCCGCCGGAATTATTTGTAATAGTAAGCATGCACAGAGGAATGTTTTCCGTACCTGTCTGCTTTATGAACTCATCGAGTTTTTGAACATCCATATTGCCTTTAAAGTCAGCCCTTATTTCCGGGTGTTTTCCCGTTTCATTCAGTATGTCCACTGCTTCCGCGCCGGTAAATTCAATATTTGCGCGTGTAGTATCAAAATGCGTATTATTGGGAAAGTATTTGCCTTTCCCGCCTTCGATAGTGAACAGAATTTTTTCTGCAGCCCTGCCCTGGTGGGTTGGTATAATAAACTGCATGCCTGTTATTTTTTTTACGACTTCTTCAAACCTGTAAAAACTTTTGGATCCGGCATAAGATTCATCGCCGTCCATTATGCCTGCCCACTGTTTGGAACTCATAGCGGAAGTTCCGCTGTCGGTTAAGAGGTCTATTAATACATCGTCTGCACGAAGCATGAACGGGTTATAGCCGACATTTTTTATTAACTCGATTCTTTCTTCTTTCGTGGTGAACCTGATGGGTTCAACGGATTTTATTTTAAAAGGTTCAATTATTGTTTTCATAGTACCTTTCATTAAATGGGATTTGTGATCCCTTTATATTTATTACAAATATGTGAGGCTCACTTCTAAGGTGAGCCTCACGTCGCTTTTGAGACACATCTCTTATTTGAGCCTCATGTCTTTGCGTTTATGATCGTAATTATAATTTTTGATTTTTTTTTGCTAAAACTCACTAAAAAATCTGAACAAAACAATAGGGAGTGATTTTTTATTATGAGGTGTTGTATTAATAGGGGGATAAATTACTTGAGGCTCACCTCGAATGTGAACCTCAAGTAATAGACGTCATTTTAAAACCATCATTTTTTTTATTGCACTGAACTCTTTTGATTTCCCGTCGCTGCTTTTTGCAGTTAACCTGTAAATATACATGCCGCTGCTTAATGCCCTTCCATTTATGCCTTCTGCGGAAAACCTGTTCTCGTAATAACCCGCTGTTTGAAACCCGTCAAACAGAGAGCTTACTTCTTTTCCGAGTATATTATATATCTTTATTGTTACCCTGCTGTCATAAGGAAGCTGATAACTTATAATAGTACTTGGATTAAACGGGTTAGGATAGTTCTGGTAAAGTTCAAATTTATCCGGCGCTCCTGCCGTTACCGTTATCTCTTTATTCCACTGCTCACCCGATTGGCTGGTTATTTTAAACTTTATTATTCCGTTAGTTCCTAAAGGCGCTTTTTTATCCGCGTCAAATGTAAATGTTACTACTTTTTCACTCTTTGATGCCATGTTCCCCGCAGAAACCGACGACTGCTTCATTGTTATCCATCCGGGTAAAGAATCAACTGCAACTATTACGTTTTTTGCGGTTATGGTTGAACTGTTTGTAACGGTCAATTCTACCCGGTTGCCGGATGATGCAAACGGCAGGTTATACACTGTTTGTGAAGGAGTTATTTCCGCAGATATCAGTGTTATTGCAATAAGCAAAAACAAATATTTTATTAAAGCGTTCATATTTAAACCCTCATAATATTTTTAATTCTAATGTGAATAAATAATTCACACAATTAAGGCAAAACAAATTGAACTAAATTGTTAACCGATAAATCCTGCGTTATATCCTGCTGTGTTTTTCCTGATTTAGCACGGAACTGCAGACTTACCGGCAGAAGTTCCTTTGCTGCTGTTCCGCCTGATGTAAGTCCGATCTCCCTCCATGCGCCGGCATAATATTTTGTATCTGCATTATTTACTGCCCGGCCAAGAGAGTCTTTAACACTGATAGTACAAAGTACCGTAGAGAAGTTAACGGTATTGGATATGCCAATGTTTTGAGTTGTATCTTCTGAAACATAATCATAAGTCATTCTGAACTTGTAACTGTTCGGAAGAAGTTCTTTATTTACAATTCCGTTGGCAGTAGTACCAAAACTTCTCCACGCACCGGCATAGTATTGAACAGTACCCGTATCGATGGGTGTACCCAAACTGTTCTTTAACTGCACAACAGTGTTTACTGTCTGGAAAACCACATTGGGGTTAATGCCTATATTTTGTTGAGTGTCGATGCTGACATTTGCATAAGTCATTCTGAATTTGTAGGTGATTGGCAGAAGTTCCATGTTAGCAATTCCGTTTACGGTTGTACCAAAATTCAGCCATCCACCTGAATAAAATTGTACTGTCCCTGTATCAAGCGGATTGCCGTGGCTGTCCAGTAATTGAACTGAGGTATTAACCGTCTTGAAAACCACAGTATCACTTCCCATGGGCACATTGGATAATGTCTGGGTGCAGTTGGCATAAGTCATTTTTAAGTTTACTTTTTTGCGTGGTGTATTAACTAAGAATGTGCCGTCATTATTATTAACGGCATTTTGCCATGTGCTATCGTAATATTGCAGTGAACCGGTAGTTATATTAATGTTGCTGCTGTTCACTAATTTTACAGCTAAACAAGAGTTTGGTAATTTAGTAAGTAAGTATTCCGTATTATACCTTATTAATGCATATGCTTCGCTTGTAAGATTAGAACTACTATCTAAGTTTACGTTATTCAGAACATTATTTAATGTATTACGTGCGCCGGCAATATTATTTTGCTGCAACTGCGATATTGCAGTATCGAAATAAGTATTATATTTATTTACTGTTAACTGGTTTTTTATCCATCCCAGATTTAACGATTGCTGATCAAAGTTCAGTAATGTATCTAAGAAATTCAAAGGAACAAATGGAGAAGGTGGATTAACAGGTGCAGTAGAATATCCAGTTATTGAATTTGTACGAATATCTTGAACTATCTTAGAATAATTAAAAATATTTAAATCTGGCCCATAAGCAATCCTTACTGTTTCACCGCGCAAGTGGTATTGAATAATTGAAGGTACCATTAATGATTTAACTAAAAATCCACTCTCTGTTGTCCCGGGATGAACAGAAATTTGAGGCCAAAAGCTGTTCCATCTAATTCCGGTGGAATCAAATCCACTTATTACCCACCATTCTTCAGGACTAAATATCTTTATTTCTTTGGACATATCCTCTAAGTAAAATTCTTCAATTCTTTGGTGCGAAGTACTTTGACTCGAAACCGAATAAGAATAAATCAAAGAATCATCATTTGCATCTTTATTTACAATGCAGTTAACCGAACCCGATAACCTGTTAGCGGGTAAGAATTGATTCAATCCCACCTGTACTGTATTGTTCCATAAACCGTATTTACTGCCGTTCCATCCAAAAGAAACATAGGGCAAGGTGGAAATATTTACCTGCGGGTATTTAAAAGCATCTACAGTTGTATCTTCGTTAGGCGGCCAATAGGTTAATATCTCTTTAATACCGTTACCATTAGGATCTATAAGATCAAAATAATCAACACCTATTAGTTTTGTTGTACGATTTGCTGGATCAAAATCATTAATGATTTCACCGGTCATGCCATCCCAGCTTATTATCCATAAATTAGTAATATAATAGCCGCCCACCATAAGTAAAATATCAACCCGCCCGTCTAAATTTATATCTGCAGTTGTCATAATTTCTGCCGAAGGGCCATAATCATAATTTTGTCCAAAAACATTTGTGTCAACATTTGTAATTGAAATTAATTGGCTTCTCCACAGAATAGCGCCGTTTCCAAAAAATCCTATAACTGCACTGTCCGGGCGTGTATAATAATTACCCTCATCTGAAGTACTATCTCCATTATAAGCAGGATATGCTATGAACAGCACTTTATTCTTTAATGTGCCGTATGGATCTGAAAGTTCGCCATATATTGAAAATTTATATAACATTGAGTCGAGAATAAAATAACTGAATGAATAATTTGGGCCAAGCTGTTGTTTAATCTGCAGGCTGAGCTGATTTCGAATAGTTCCATTAGGGTCAAATTGTGACATAGGCCCAAACTGACTGAATGTTAATATAGAAAAACTATATAGAAAAATACTTAATAATAAAATTTTGATTTTCATAAAATTCTCCTATTGAGGTAAAAACGTAAAATAGTAATTTAAAATCTGGTCTTCATAACCATTTATTCCGGAATCATATGTTTTCTCATAATTATACCAGGTACCTTCATATCCATTAACCCAATTATTGCCATTAAAATTAATATTCTGAGTGAATTTATTTTTAACACCTTTAGAAAAAATTCGAAGTATTCTTAATAGATATGCATCAAACCCGGGATTTGGTTCATTCAGTATTTCAGGGTAAAAATTTTGAGTATTATAATTAACTAAATTCCAATCAAAAGCATTGTAATATGTTTGTTGAAAAGGGCCATAAGAAGCAATTATTCTGGATTGAGCTATAATATTATATTTTGTTGTATTACTTTTTAGTGTTTGTTTTGTAAGATCAATCGCAATTGTTACTGCATTTATATTATTTATGTTATCGTTATAATTTTTTTGATATATCTTCGTAATATCATTTCCTCCATAGTTATAACTGTTAGAATTGTCAATTTTATTGTTATAACAAACATTACTACTAAGCCAATACTGGGAAAAGTTATTAGCAATAATTTGACCAATTGTTTCTGGATAAGTTGGATATCCTATTTTTTGATAAAAATAAACATGGTTTGCAGGTATTGAAGTTCCTGAGCCCATAGAATTTGCCTTAACTACAAATTTATTACCGGGACCAAAATAGCGTTGGAACGATTTGGGATCATTTTGATAATCTAAATCTATCCAGGGTTCATATCTGTAAGCTGGTTGAAATCCCGATTCTTTGAACATCTGTGCTTTTATAAGCTGCGGTGGAATACCGCTTCTTCCTGCTTTGCTGTCACAGGAATCGTCTATACTATATTTATTACCAAATACATCTTCTGCTTGGATACAATTAATTTTATTAATTATATTTTTTGCACCCAGTTTATTTGGTTTTGTTACTTCAATTTCAATAGAAGCAGTTTGAGAATTGTA
>Ga0181535_10001761_pt1 | contig 27521 bp, 14 predicted proteins | sample PEATcosm2014_Bin_44_FD_119774 | JGI IMG/M metagenome (GOLD analysis project Ga0181535, IMG submission 119774) | Peatland microbial communities from MTU Mesocosm Facility, Houghton, MI, USA - PEATcosm2014_Bin17_30_metaG | ecosystem: Environmental > Terrestrial > Soil > Wetlands > Peat | place...
ATAGACAGGGTGAGCGGACTGCAAACCGGACTCGGGGCCTGTTCTCGGTCGAACTTCGTCATCCGAGACTGCGCACCCGAGAGTATACGATAAAGGTAGCGTTATTGTAAACGCATATATTAATGGTAAAACTCCAATCCGGAGATTGGCGACGGCAAGACGGGTCTGCGACAGGCTGCGCGCGTAAAGAGGTCGAAGTTCGGCAAGAGTTTGTGATTCTCACGGTTCATTGGTTTGCCGCTCTTGAGATTGCAACGGGAAGATCCGCCGTTTGGAATCGCATGGGGAGAGCAGGTTGAGCACCTGGTCGCCAAAAATCGTATGCGTGTTGGCTGGAGTGGCGCTTTGCTCCGCTCACGCGCAGGGACCACCGGCGAATACCATCAGCCTGACAACTGCGGACAGATTGGAAGAGCCGGGCTGGTGGCCAACGAAAGGAACTCCGCCGCACAGCCAGTATTCCGGCGAAGCAAGTTGCGTCACATGCCACAGCAGGATAGCGGCATTCCAGCACTCGACACCGATGTACCATGCCGGCGTCCGCGCCGCACAGTCTGAGATCTTGATCAATCATGGGTTGCTTCAATTTAAGGAAGGCGGCTTCAACACTTCTGTCACAAGTTCGCCCAAAGGGATCTCCTTCACCGTCAATGACGGAGCGAGTACGGCATCATCGCCCGCCATTTGGGCCATGGGATTCAAGAAGGGGCAAACGTATGTCCTCGAGAAAGACGGCGCCTATTTTGAGAGTCGTTTGAGTTTCTTCACGTCGATTCACTCGCTGGATATTACTCCCGGACAGTCCCGTGACTTGCCGGGCAGCGTGGAACACGCGCTGGGCCGGAAACTGCGCATCGACGAAGCACAGCGCTGCTTTGGTTGCCATACAACTGCGGCCGTCACATCCAACGTGTTCGATTCAGAGAGCGCCACCCCGGGAGTTACCTGTGAGGCGTGCCACGGGCCCGGAGCCGCGCACGTCGCGTCCATGAGCGCGCACAACCCGGAAAAAGCCTCAGCGATGACGAATCCCGCCGATCTTTCCCCTTCCGATTCCGTCGACTTTTGCGGAGCCTGTCACAGCACCTGGGCCGACGTCGTCGAGACCAATCGCAAGATCGGACTCTCCTTGATACGGTTTGAACCGTACAGCCTTGAGCAGAGCCGGTGCTGGGGGACATCGGGCGACCCCCGGATTACCTGCATGGCCTGTCACAACCCGCATCAGCCCCTGGTTCGCGATCCGAGCGCCTACGACGCCAAGTGCCTGGCGTGCCACGGCCTCAATGGTGGACCGAGGGGAGCCCACACGGCCAAAACAGTCTGCAAGGTCGCGACGAGCAATTGCGTCACCTGCCACATGCCAAAGTACGAGCTGCCGGAGATGCACGCGATGTTCACGGATCACGATATACGAGTGGTCAGAGCGAACGCTCTCTACCCAGGAAAGTCGGCCCCATAGAATTTCGATTGCCGCGAACCGGCGAAAAGGAAGCCGATACCGTCGATTTCGAAGAGCCGCACACAACCGAGGAGCGCAGCACCATCCGCGAAGGCACAAGTGCCGGAACTGAGCGGAATTTCACCGCCAATTCGCCGGTAACCTTCCGCGATAAGAAATCCCCGCTTGAATATCAGCCGGATTCCAACACAAGGTTCGCATATTGAGTCGTGTCGCCGGTGCGGATAAGTCCAATCGCGCGCGGAACTCGCTTTTTAAACTCGATGTGGGGTTCAAAATCAAGAGCAACGCCATCCAGCGCGCGTTTGAATTGCAGGATCGTCTCTGGGCTGTTGACCTGGTTAAATTCCTCTGCCATGAAAGCCCGGGCCACGCTGAAGTTGCTCCGAATGGCCGCTAATACATCGAGAACTCGAGGCAGGTCATCGGCCAGCGAGATATCGACGATCTCCACTTCCTTCCAAAAAGGAAACCCCCGGTCAGCAATGACCAGCGTATTGGTGTGCCGGACCTGGCTTAGCAATGCGTTGATTTTCGGGTTTAGGATTCCTGATTTCAACATGGCGCATTCTCACAAAATCCTTTTTTGCCTCGGGTTCAAACGCTGGAAACCGCATCCACGCCAACAGTTTTGCGGGCCCCGGCGCCGGCACAAGCCCTGGATTCATGGATGCCATTCCGCCCGGCGTCGCATTCCATGGCGCCGCTATTGATCAATCGCCGCTTTCTTATCTGTCGAAGCCCGAACCACAAGTTGTGGCTGAATCACAATGGTTTTGTTGCGCGGATGAATCTTGGATTCCAGCAACGACAAGGTCAATCGCCCGGCGCGCTCGCCGATCAAGTCGGTCTGCTGGTCGATGCTCGACAGGGGGACGCGGAGTTCAGTGTCGTAATGGAGGTTTCCCGATCCTATGACGGCGATGTCCGCCGGCACTCGCAAGCCTGCGTCAAGAATGGCATGGATCGCTCCGATTGCCATGGGGTCGTTATAGCAAAAGACTCCATCCGGGCGAGGATTCAGGGCCAGCAGTTGCCGCATTAATTCCGCGCCGCTCTCTCTGCTTTGTACGTCCACAAGCCGCGGCATCGACACATAACCTGGGAGCGGCTTCAGGCTGTGTTTGGCCATGGCGTTCTGATAGCCCTTCAAGCGTCCGGCGCCGGGACTATTGTCGGGGCCGCGTAAATGAGCAATCCGCTTGCACCCTACTTCAATCAGATGTTCCGTAGCCAACAGTCCGATTGCCTCGTCGTCGGTCCCCACATAGTTGGCATCCAGCCCCGTGAGATTGCGATCGATCAAAACCAACGGCAGCCCTTGCTTCTGGATCCGCTCGAACACTGATGGGTCAGTGGATGAAGATGCGATCACGAGAGCATCCAGCCGGCGGCCGAGGAGCCGGCTGATCTCATGCTTTTCCAGCTCGACATCCTCTTCCGATGTCGAGATGGTGAGGCAATAACCTTTCTTCAGCAGCGCCCTTGATAGCGATTTTGCTACCTGGGCAAAAAACGGATGCAACAGGTCGGGGACCACCAGGCCAACGAGATAAGTCTTTCCGGTAACCAGTCCGCGTGCAGCCAGATTCGGAGTGTAATCAAGCTCTTTAACGCGATCCAGAACTCGCTTCCGCGTCGCCTCGCTTATGTCTTCGTGGTTTCGGAGCACTTTCGAAACCGTGACCACAGACACACCGAGGTCACGCGCGATATCTTTCATCGTTGTGGGCACAATTTCTTATACCATATTTGCTTAAAGGATGCGGTAACTGTATCGTTAACTATTCAGGCTTTTCAACCGATGGGCGCCTTGTAGCGCATCTACCGCTCGGCCCCTAACTCCTCTACACGGAGCCACTTTGGATCGTTTTAGGGTTGGCAAGCCGAGTTTGACGAGTTACGGTATATCGGGCAACAATCCGCGGGGTTAGACCAGAAGACAAGGAGTTTAGCGTGAATTCACCGGTTCGCCATGGTTTGATTTGGAAGTCGCAGTTCCGGAAGTTGGGACAACTGTTCCTTGCGATGTCGCTTGGAGGCGCCGGATTGGCCCAGAGCGGCCCGTTGGTGTTGGAGCGCGACGGGAGCGTGATTTCGCTCGAGTCCTATGCCCCGAATATCCTCCGCGTCACCATAAGCTCTGACCGGGCCGAGGCCCTTGGCGCGCCTGGTTATGGATTTGTGGCCAAGCCATCGACAGCGGGATGGGCGCACGAGCAAAGCGCGGACGGCAGCGATGTATTCCGGTCCGCGCGAATGGCAGTGACATTGTCGCCGGGAAACCTTCCCCAGGATCAACTCCCTCATTCCATGCCATTGGACGCAATCAATCAACAGTTGCGAGATATCTACTTTGGCGGTGGCGGCGGGCATGGACATCACCAGGACTCGCTGCTGGTGACCACAGCAGAAGGCAAAATGCTCCTGCACATGCGCGCCTGGGCGATGAGTCCGGAACCGCCGCAAGCGACGCAGAGCGACCCGAACGCAGCGGCCTATCGGGTTTCCGCAACCTTCGATTCGCCTTCAGACGAGCATTACTTCGGATTGGGTCAGCAGCAAAAAGGCTGGATGGATCTGAGAGACCACCAGATTCGCTGCTGGCACGACTATTTGGCAATCGGCGGCGAGGATGTGTGCGTGCCGTTCATGGTCTCCAGCCGCGGCTATGGAATCGTGTGGGACAACCCTTCGAAGACAACCGTGGACCTTGGATTCAACGGGAGAAACGTCTGGTCATCGGATATCGGCAACCGGGTTTCGTACTTCATCATCGCCGGCAACTCGAGCGACGAGATCTACGAGGGCTACCGCCTGTTGACTGGAATTACGCACCTGCTGCCGCGCGCCGCCTACGGCTACATCCAAAGCAAGGCGATCTACCCGACGCAGGAGCAAACGTTGGATGTTGCCAGAGAGTATCGCGACAAGAAGCTGCCGCTCGATGTGATGGTTGTGGACTTCCTGAATATGACCCGGCAAGGGGAGATGGACCTCGATCCAAAACGATGGCCCGACCCGGCAGCCATGAACAACCAACTCCACGCGATGGGCGTGCGGACATTGTTGAGCGTATGGCCGCATTTCTCCCAAGGCACGCAGTTTTACGACATGCTGCGGAGCAAAGGGTGGCTGATTCACACGCCGGCAGGATCACCCGACCAGGGAGGCTTCAAGGACGTCATCGGGCCCAACATCGACACCACCAACCCGGAGGCGGCGCAATGGTTCTGGGAGAAAATTCGCGACCGCTATGTCAAGCCGTACGGATTCGATTACATCTGGCTTGATGAGACGGAGCCGGATGTCGATCCGGCAAATGACGTCTTCTTCATCGGTTCCGGCCCGCGCTTCTACAACGTGTATCCCCTGTTTCACACAGCCTCTGTCTATGAGGGCTTCCGGCATGACTTCGGTGACGCCCGAAGGGTTATGATCCTTGCCCGTGCGGCCTATCTGGGCGCGCAACGGAACGGCACCGTCTTCTGGTCGAGCGACATTATCTCCTCGTGGGACATGCTGAAGCGCTCAATTCCAGCGGGACTTAACTTTGCGGCATCCGGATTACCTTACTGGGACACGGACATCGCGGGATTCTTCTCGCCATCGATTCCCGCCGACTACCATGCCCAGCGCAAGCCGCTCATCGATGGATCGGATGCGCGCGACGTCATCGGGAACTATGAAGATTACCCGGAGCTGTTTGTCCGGTGGTTTGAGTGGGGAGCTTTTCAGCCGGTGATGCGCGCTCACGGCGAAAGAAAGCACAACGAGGTTTGGGCGTATGGCAAGCAGGCTGAGCCAATTCTGGCTAAGTACCTAAAGCTGCGCTACCAACTCTTGCCCTATACCTATTCAATTGCGTACCGCAGCTACCAGACTGGCGCTCCATATATGAGGGCGCTTTTCATGGACTTCCCCGGCGACCCGAGAGCGATGGAGATTGCCGACGAGTATATGTACGGGCCGGCATTCCTCGTCGCCCCGGTAACGGAACAGGGTGAGACGCACCGCGCGGTTTATCTTCCCGCGGGCTGCGACTGGTACAACTACTGGACCAATGAGCGTTTCCACGGCGGACAGACCATTGTGGCCGAAGCTCCCATCGACACTCTGCCGTTGTTTGTCCGCGCTGGAAGCATTATCCCGCTCGGATCCGAAGTCGAGAGCGCGCAGCAGCCGCAGACCATCGCATCGGTGCGCGTATATCCCGGCGCTGATGGCAACTTCACGCTTTTCCAGGACGACGGGAGCACCTACGCATACGAGAAGAACGGCGGCTCTGTTACTCGTTTGGTATGGGACGACGCCTCCCGCCACCTGAAGCAAGAGGGAGCACCGGCGTGGAGCGGGCCTGATAACTCCGTGGTGAAAGTTGTAGCCAAGTAGCAGCGGGCGAGATACGATTTCTCCAATCCTCGATCAGGTTGGAGATCGCAGCGCCCGCTGCGCCGTTTTCGGGATAGCTATTCCGGCAAAACAAATGAGCCTTGCATCTCGAATGTTCCTTCGGCTGTTGGAGCGCCGGTATTCGGCTGTCCGCCGCCGATCGAAATCGAGTATTGTCCCTCTGGAATCTCGATCTCGCCTTCGGACGTCACCATGCTCAGGTCACGCGGATTCAGGTCGAAGTGCACTGTTTGCGACTGGCCCGGATCGAGGTGCACGCGCTTGAAGCCGCGCAACGCGCGGATCGGAGCGCCCGCAACATTCGGGAAGCTCAGATAAAGTTCAGCCACTTCGTCCCCCGCGCGCGAGCCCTTGTTTGTCACCGTCACTTCGGCGGCCATCGGTTGCCCAGCAGTAACAGGGCTGGTTGGAAGCGAAAGGCCACTGTAAGAAAACGTTGTGTAACTCAGACCGTAGCCGAAGGGGTAGAGCGGTTTGCCCTGAAAGTAGCGATAGGTGCGGTTCTTCATCGAGTAGTCCTCGAACGACGGAAGCTGCTCGATGCCGGTGTAGAAAGTTACAGGCAAACGCCCGGCGGGGTTGTTTTTCCCGGAAAGCGTTTCAGCCACGGCCGTGCCTCCCTCTTCGCCGGGGTACCAGGCATCAATGATGGCGTTGGCGTGCTCCTTGGCCCAATTCACTGCGAGTGCGCTCCCATTGGTGAGCACGAGCACGACAGGCTTGCCGCTGGCAGCCAGCGCTTCAAGCAGGTCTTCTTCGGGCTGCGGCAGATCGATGCTGGTACGGTCGCCGCCCAGGAAGCCGGCCTCGTTCACTTGCCTTTCCTCGCCTTCCAACTCGCTGGTGATGCCGAGAACGGCAATCACCACATCTGCACCCTTGGCCGCCGCCAGGGCCTCGGACTGGGGTTTCAAATCGAGCTTCCTCCAGACCAGCGTAGCGTTGGGCGGTGCGCCTGCCGCCGGCGAGTATTGCACGCGCAGTTCAGCGGGCTTGCCGGCCTCCAGATGCACGCGTCCCAACTCGGCCTCATTTGGATTGCCGTCCCAAGCCGAGGCCACGCCTTTGCCATTCAACTGCACGCGGAAGAAGCCCCTGACCTTCATGCCAAGACTGTAGTCGCCCGTCTCGGGTGCGGTAATTTCGCCCTCCCAGTGGATGCTGAGCGGGTGAACGTCGGCAACCTCAGCAGGCAATGGCTCGGCAGAAGCATCGATAGCGGATTCCGTGCGCACCGCCAGCACCTTCATCGCCTCGGGATGGTTAATGTCGCTCAGGTCGAGCTTGGAGTAGCTGGCCTTGACGCCGGGCTTTCCGTCGAACGTAAGCGCGGAGGCCGGCACGGGGTCGGCCTCGAGGCTCAGGAATTGCGTTCCCCGCACGTATTGAATTGTGGCGCCCGAGAACTCCTTGCGCAGGCCTTCAAGGATCGACACCGTGTGAGTTGGGCTTCCGTTGTAGTTGCCCAGCAAAACTCGGTTCTCACTTGCAAGGGGCCCAATGACGGCGATCTTGATGCCGCTTGTCTTAAGCGGCAGCGTGCCATCGTTTTTCAAGAGGACCATCGACTCATCCGCCAGCTTACGCGCCAGTTCGCGGTGTTCCGGGCTGCTGAGATCGTTCGGGTCGATCTTGGCGTAAGGATCCGTGTCGGGCGGGTCGAACATCCCCAGCTTGATTCTCGCGGTAAAGAGGCGGATGAGCGCTGTGTCCATTGCGCTCTCGGGCAGATAGCCCTGCTGCACCGCCTCAAGATACGGTTTGTAGTCGTACTCTTCGGGGTTCTTGCCGGCCCCGAAACATTCATTGTCCATGCCTCGTATGACCGAAATCGCCGCGGCCTGCGGTAGCGTCGGCCGGTAATCGTGACCAGTGAATATGTCACGAACCGCGCCGCAATCAGAAACCACATAGCCCTGGAATCCCCACTTGTCACGAAGCTGATCCTGAAGCAGGTGCTGGTTGGCGCAGGCTGGCTCTCCGTTGATCGCGTTGTAGGCGCACATCACCGATCCCGCCTTGCCTTCGACAACGGCGGCGCGGAAACCCGGCTCATAGGTGTCGAGCTCGTCGTGCTTGCTCACGTCGACGTCGGCAAAATGCCGTGTGGGCTCAGGGCCGCTGTGAACGACAAAGTGTTTGGGCGTCGCGATCACACGGAAATACTTCGGATCGTCTCCCTGCATGCCCGTAACGAACGCCACACCCATGCGGCCAATGAGGTACGGGTCCTCGCCGTAGGTCTCCTGGCCGCGTCCCCAACGCGGGTCGCGGAAGAGGTTTAGATTCGGTGCCCAGAAGTCCAGCCCACCCTTATTGCCGGTGAGGCCGGCGGGCACATCCTGCACATGCTTGATGCGCCCCTCAATGCCAATATCGGTCCCCATCGCATGGACTCCCGGCACGTCGAAAGTCGCCGCCAGGCCGATCGGCTCGGGAAACTCGGTTACGCCGTCGTCAATCACGCCATGAAGCGCCTCGCTCCACCAGTTGTAAGCCGCGATGTCGAGCCGCGGAATGGCGCGCGAACCATTCACCATTTGCGAAGCCTTTTCGTCCAGTGTCATGCGCTGGACAAGGTCAGTCGCGCGTTGCTCTGGCGAAAGGCTGGTGTCAAGATACGCAGGCTTCTGCTGCGCGAAACCACTCCAGCCACAGCACAGAATTGCAGCAACTCCAAAATGCAGCCTGAAACGTTTCATCGTTTTTCTCTCCGAGATCTTATGTGGGTCCGTTGCGTGCCGAAACTCAGTGCTCGGCGCGCGAATTGTCATACCGATTGTGCGCCCGGTTCAACATCGAGCAGCCTGCACTGCCGTTCGCCGTGGATCGCATCAACAAAGATACAATCTGAGTCTTTGGCGCCGCCACCAGTCTATTCGAACACCCGGTCTCGATTCACCCGCCTGAACAGTCTGGTGACCGACGCTAGCCCGCTTTGCTGAATTGAATCGTCATCGGATGTCCGATATAGTTCGCCGTCCGATCCGGTCCCGCCTCAGGCCCAATTCCGGTACCGTGCCCCTCTTTCACCAACACGATATGGAATGTGTGCTTGCTCGGCATCCCAGGAAACGCACCGGAGCGATCTCCGATGGAGAGCGACTTGCGGCGATCGTCCCAATGCAGGTGAATTGTCGACCTGGCCCCATCCTCGTATGCATAGCCATCCCCGCTGTCCTCATAAAGCACGAAGTCGGCATCTTTCCCGCCATAAATGCGAATCTCCATCGGGTCTTCAGCATCTGCTGCGGACTGCACTTGAGGCCCCATTGGAACAATGCTGCCTTCCCTCACCAGGATCGGAATCCGGCCCAGGGGGGCATCAGCAACAATCGTCTGTCCACCGCGTTCGGTTTTTCCCGTCCAAAAGTCCACCCAATCGTCTCCGGCCGGCAAAACAATGTTCCGGCTCACTGCATGGGGCTGTGTGACCGGACTAATCAGCAGCGAACGACCAAACAGGAATTCGTCATCGATATCTCTCAGCGCAGGCTCGCTCGGATAAACAAAGGGTAGTGCCTGCATGATCGTTTCCCCGCGGCTGGTTACGCCCCAGCCGCCTGAATAGATGTAAGGCATGAGACGGTACCGAAGCTGATCGTATTGCGTCAGGATCTGCTCCACTTCCGGACCGTAGTTCCACATCTCAGTCTTGGATTGATATCCATGAATGCGGAAGATCGGGCAGAAGGCGCCGAACTGAAACCAACGGACCAGCAGTTCGTGATAGTCCTCGGATGAATATTGGTCGGCTGGCCGGAAGAAACCGCCGATATCCGTCGTCCAGTAGGGAAAGCCGGACATCGCGAAGCTGAGGCCGGCTGGGATCTGGCGCCGCAGGGTCGCCCAATTCCCAGAGATATCGCCTGACCACGATATAGAAGAATTGCGCTGCTGCCCGGCATAGGCTGAACGCGACAGGATGACGACTCGCTTGCTCTTGGTTGTCGCCTTTTGCCCGTCATAGACTGCCGAAGTCTCAAACAGGGGATATGCGTTTCGCACCAGCCTGCCCGGTCCCAGGAAAGTAATGTCGTTCTTGAGAGGATCGCCCTCCGGCTCTGAAGCATCGAGCCACCATCCGTCCAGCCCCTCGCGAAACAGATTCCGATCGATCTCTGACCAAAAAAGCTCTTGCGCCTTGGGATTGAACAAATCCGCCCAGCTCTCTTGTTCTTTCGTCTCGCCCGGTTCGCCCGTGCTCGCCGCGCTCTTTAGAACCAGATTGGCGTTCTCCATATCGTGGTTTACCTGGGTCTCCGCGCCGAACTTCGCCCAGACTGAAATCACCATGTGAAAGTCCTGGCGATGGAGTTCGGTCATCATCTCCGTGGGATTCGGATACTGGCTTTCATCGAATCTCATCGCGTTCCAGCCGTACTTGCCCCAGTACTGCCAATCCTGAACAAGCACGTCGACGGGAATCTGCCGCTTGCGGAACTCTGCCGCCGTATCGAGAATCTGTTGCTGGCTCGAATAGCGCTCACGGCACTGCCAAAAGCCATAGGCCCATTTAGGCAACAGCGGAGCGGGGCCTGTGAACTCGCGATAGTCGGCGATCACCCGGCTCGGTTCCGGTCCATAGAAGAAGTAGTAGTCAACCGCCGTGCCGGCTTCCGACCGAAAACCCATCAGGTCCGACGGGCGGCGCACGAACAAGTGGGTATCGCCCCCAGTCGCAGCGGTCACGTTGTATGTCGTATTGGCCGCCAAATGGATCTTGCCTCCCGCGGACCATGGAAGCCACATATTCTTCAGATCGATCACCTTTTGGTCATTGACGCTGAGTTGCAGCTTGCCTCTTCCATTCCCGCTCAGCAGAAATCCATATTCTCCTTCCGCACCTGTCTGAAATGTTCCCGCGCCATTTCCGTCCAGTTGAATCGCCTCCGTCGGCGGATTGAATTCAGTCAGCGACGGATTGTTCCACAACAGTCCGTACCCGTTCGTCGAAACCACAAAGGGTATCGCGATGTTTGAATTTGCCTGCAACATCCGGATCGGAATGTCGCGCAGATCCAGGAAACCCTCTTGATGTTGTCCCAATCCGTACAGCGCTTCGCCGGGAGTCAACTGAAAGTCCTGGCGAATCTCGTTGGTGTGCGTTCCATCGATATCGACAGGCGCTATCGTGCGGCCATCATGCTCTTGTTCGCTTAACACAGGTTGCCCAGTTGCCGTCAGAAACCGCACGGAGTTCGTCGCCCGGTCGATCTCCACTTTCAGAACACTCGTCTTGATGGAGACCGTCGAAGCATTGGAGGAGGTCGTGAACGCGGCTCCTCCACACGGGCGAATCACGGTGGGCACGATTGATTTTGGAAACTCTCCGCTAAGACTCGCTTCAACTCGGATCACCCTGTCAGAGCAGACCGATACGCGAAGAGCGCCTGTCGGCGAATGCACTGTCACTCCATTTGCGCTTCGCTCGATCGCCTGGGCATGGAGATGGAATGGCTGGGTAAGGATGCCAATGCATGCTGCCACTCCGAAAGATGCAAATAACGTTCTTAAGGTTGAAGACATCGGATGTCGCTCCTCGAATCGTTGTCAAATCGTCTGCAGAAACTCAATGAATCTCAGCTTGAAACCACCTGGAAAACTACCGAATCGCGCCTCAAAAAAAGTTCAGATCGCTCAGGCCGTCTGGGCTCGCAACCGATCACTGCCGGCTCGTGTCGGTCGGGAGTTGTTCAATCGCTGTGTGTGCCTGATCGTCCCAGCGCTCGCGCAGTTGCTGCGATATCCGAATCTGCTCTTCAGCCGCGCCCTTGTCACCCGACTTTTCATAAAGGCGGGCCAGTTGATAGTGAATGCTTCCATCCTTATCGTTTGCCAACCCCAATTTGTATTCCGAAATAGCCTCTGAAATGCGGTTCGTCGCCGCATAGACCTGACCGAGTAAAACGTGAAGACGAGGCGCCAAATCTGGATCGAGGTTCTTGCAGTTAGCCAGATACGGTTCGGCCTCTGCAAACTGATGTCCCTGCACCAGAATCTCGCCCGCCAGCAGATTGGCTTCAGCATCTTCGGGCGCCTCCGCCAGAAGAGACTTGGTGATCTCAAACGCTTCATCCGTCTTCAATTCGGTGAACAAAACAATGGCCAGGCTGAGCCGTGCTTCGCGTTTCGTCGGATCGATGGCCAGTGCCTTTCGATACTCTTCCTCCGCCTCGCTCCAGCGCCGCTTTTGGCGGAACACATCTCCCGCCAGCACATGCATCTGCGGAGAGTTGGGGTCGATATCGCCCGCACGGTCCAGCGCCGCAATGGCCAGTTTCTGATCGGCCTTGGTTTCCCAATACAACCCCCGCACCAAAGTCGCGGGATTTGCTTTTTGGCGCTCGGCGACCCGCGAAGTCGTGACAAAATCGCCCGTGTAGTACGAGCAGGAAGCCAGGAGTTGCTGTTGAGCGCTGCCGAGCGTCTCCAGCGCCGGCTCCAGGAGATGATCGCAGGCGCCATATTTCCCGGCCGCATAAAGAGCTTCAGCCCCCGTCGGCAACGGCCCTCGTGACGCTTGAGACGGTCCTTCCTCATCGATTTCTATTACCGGCGGTTCCGCGGATAGGAGCGCCTGTTCGACAGTAGAGCCAAGATCGATCGAGAGAGCTCCGGCACTCTGCCGCTCTCGTGCCAGATCGACCAGCGATCTCGCTTGGTCGGTAGATAGAGCGTCGCGGAACAGGTATAGGCTCGACTGAAGGAACCCGGAGTCGTTCACCTCAATCTCGGCAAGCCCTTTGAGCGCAGAATCTGGATGCCCGTCGGCAGCCTCCGCGATAGCGATGCCAAGCGGCGCTAATCCACAGTGGCTCTCCGTTCGGGTCTCTGATTCGAATTGCTCGCGCGCATCAGCGGTCTTCTTCTCGCGAAGCAGAGTAATCCCGAACTCAGCGTGAGCACACGGCGCGGGTGAAGGTGAGGCCGTCGCGATTTTGTACGCGTTCTCTGCGTCAACAAGCTTGCCCTCTTCGGCATAGGTCTCCGCTGCCCGCAGGGTGGCATAAGGCGAACGGCTGTAGGTTGAGGTCATCAGCCGCGCATCGTTGTCTACCTGCTGCAAATAGATCGTCCCGAGGCCGAGCCAGGCTTCTCCATTGTTCGGGGCCAGTCGAATCGCCTTTTGGAACGCCTCAGTTGCGCGGTCATTACGGTTCAGGCTGGCGTAAGCCTTTCCCAGAGAAAGTTCCGCCAGCGGATCCTTCGAATTGAGCCGGGTGGCAGTTTCGAGGAACGGCACGGCCGCATCTGGTTTTTGGGTCTTAAGGTATTCAATGCCAAGGAACAACTGGGGAACATAAAGAGTCGCTTTCAGGCGTATCGCTGCTTTAAAGCTCTGAATGGCGTCATCGGATCTTCCCGTTTCGTAGTACATGAGCCCCAGATTGGCCCAGAACTCCGGAACGGCGGGATCGAGTTCAGTAGCCTTGCGATACGATTCCGCCGCCGCGCTAAAATCTCCCCTCGACTGCGCCGCCGCGGCATCAGCCAGGACAGATTGAAGAGCTCGCTCCTGATCTTGCGCCTGGGCCATTTCGCTTACGTCGGATTTCGTGAATACAATCGCCAGGCACAGGACCAGAGCGAACCACCGTGACATGTGCAGAAAGCCCCCTGTTCTCTTGTAAAACGCTGACATCATTGCGTCCAATCACAGTTCAGGAACTTTCAGTCTCTATCAAAGGGCGCTTTCCGACTGCAAACCGCCCCAGAGCACATGCAAATCCGCACATGAATTGACATGCACAGAGAGTAAGCGATAACTTTGCTGGTATTGGCAAGGTACAGCACGGTACTGTTCGAGAGCGATATCGAACGGAGCACGGACCTTGTCATCGCCGGTGGGGTGGAGTACAGTACGGCGCAGATCGCAACTTCCACCGGGGGTGGGCAGATGGAACACGCAGTTGGATCCAATGACACCCGGCATCAAGGAGCTTCTCCCCACGAAATCCCCGCCGCGCAGATTCAAGAAGTGCTTGCCGAAATCCTGGTCAGTGTCCCCTTTCGCTCGAGTAAGCAGTCTCAGCAACTCTTGCGGTACATTGTTGACCAGACGCTCTCCGGGCATGGGCAACTCTTGAAGGAGAGAGTGATCGGGGCAGACGTTTTCGGCAGGCGTCCGGACTACGATACAAATTCCGACCCGATCGTCCGGGCACGGGCGGCTGAACTCAGAAAAAGGCTTGCTCAATTTTACGTCGGGCCAGGCGCCGATTGTGCCGTCCGAATCGAGATCAGTCCTGGGTCTTATCACGCTTCGTTTTCAACCTCATCACGTCCGGCGGCGAGTGTCTCGGAGAGCGGCGCCACCGAAACCACCCATCATTGGACGCCGGAGCCTGAGCCACTCCAGGTCGTCGCTCCACTTATTGCAGCAACCAGTCTGGACATCAAGCCTCGGCGAACCTGGCCATTCTGGGTTATCTCGATCGTTTGCGCTGTTGCCCTGGCGTCGTCCTTGGTTCTGTTCCGAGCGAAGAGTCCCATTGAGCAATTTTGGGAGCCACTATTAACCACAACGAAACCGGTTTTGATTTACACCGGGTCAAACCCGGTCTACCTGCCGACCACAGAGCTGCTTGAAAAGTACAAGGCCACCCACAAGCTCGATGAACTGGAGACACAAGGGCAGGAATATCTGATTCCGCTCACTGCCGACCAGAAATTCGGTCCCGGCGATCTTGCCGCCGTCAGAAACACGTATGTGACCCTCGGCGACATATCGGCAAACGTTGCCGTGGCTACCTTCCTTACACATAACAAACGGACCTTCGATCTTCGCTCCGGAGAGGACATGGTATTTGGCGATCTTCTCCAATCACCATCCATTTTGATCGGCGCATTCAATAACGGTTGGACCATGCAAATGACCGGCGATCTCGGATTTGTCCTCGGCCCTGGTTTAATGATCCGCGATCGATCCGACGCAAGTCGTACTTGGGCGCCGCTGTACTCCCCCGATGGCAACGTCCTGATCGACTACGCTGTCGTTGCGCGACTTCCTCACTCGAAAACCGGCGAACCTCTCTTGGCCATCGCCGGAATCACTCAAAGCGGGACTCGTGCGGCTGCTGAGTTTATAACCAATCCGCAAGAGATTAGAGACTTGCTCAAAGCCGCGCCCAAGACATGGGCCAGCAAGAACGTGGAATTTATTCTGCAAACAAAGGTTGTTAACGATCTTCCGACAACTCCGACGGTCGTTGCCGTGCGCTATTGGTAGATGCCGCCACTCCCCTGCATGCATCGTTCTTTCACGATGACTTACGCGGAGTTAACTCTGGATCCGGAACGAAACGGCATGTTGACATGGCGGTGAGTCCGGCAACTGAATCTCCAGCCCCTGCGCCGTTTGCGTCCATCTCAACTCCGATTTCGCCCCGAGCAGTTCCACTTTTCGAATTGGACGAGGGTAGTTTGCGGAGTTTTCAGCTAGCGACTTAATGACCATTTTTCCATCAGACGGCCACCCCAGAGCGATCGCATAGAGCATGTCGCCCTTGGTCGTAAATCGTATATCCGCGGCCTGGAACTTGAGCTTCAAAAGCTGGTAACTCGGTAGCTCTTTAGCTGCTTCCGTGGCCGGCCCTTCCCCATAGATCGTCCATGGGCGCGTCCTCTTGATCGCCTCGGAATTGACATCTTGCCAATCAGAAAGTTCTGCCAGGAATGCGAGCTCGTCGCTGTCGGGCTCCCCATTGCCCGGTAAAGGAATGCTAAGAAGCAGATTGCCGTTCTTGCTGACAATGTCAACCAGAAGTGGAATCATCAACGATGCCTTTTTGTAAGAGTGGTTCTCAAAGACTGAGCGATCGTAGTGCCAATTCCCAATGCAAGCTTCCGTCTGCCATGGCTTTTCCTGCAGCTTATCCGCCAGCGTCATTTCAAAGTCGCGTGTAAGTGTTCCCCATACGGGTTCAGGAACCTCTTTCAGGTCCAGGACCCCTTCCAGATGGCCTCCATGTGCCCGCATATTCTTGTTGTAGTAGTAGGCCATGATCTGCGGCGCCAGATCCGGAACGCCGAGCCAAACACCGATGCCGCGATCGAAATTGAACTGCGCCCCATCGTCAAAGTTCAGGATGTCAGGTGAATAGCTGTCGATCACGTCCTGGACGCATTCGAGAAACCACTGCACAAACTCGGGGCAGGGCGTGTTCACCGCGTGAGGCTTGCGATTGAGCTTTTGCGGATCTCTCCCCTCCCACCATTTTCCCTTCCCGTCGGCAACTGTCATCACGCCATCGTAGGGGACTCCGGCGAACGGCCCCGTAGTATCGCTCTTGTAGCGAACCGGTAGAAACTCGTCCCAGACTCGATGCGGAGTGCCATGGTAACTCACGCCGAATCGCAGTCCGTGGGAACGCGCAACCTTGGCCCAGGTTCCCACGATGTCTTTCTTCGGCCCTATCTGGACGGCGTTCCACGGCTGATGCTTTGAGTTCCAGCAGTGGTAGTTATCGTGGTGAGTGGCCAAAGCCACCATGTACTCGGCTCCGGCGCGCTTGTACATCTTGATCAACGCTTCCGGATCCCACTTTTCCGCTTTCCAGAGAGGACAAATGTCCTTGTATCCGAACTGCGAGGGATGTCCATAGGTCTTTACGTGATAGTTATATTGAGGCGATCCTTGGATATACATATTGCGCGCGTACCAATCACCTTGTTCGGGAACGCACTGCGGGTCCCAATGAGCCCAGATTCCGAACTTCGCGTCGCGAAACCAGTCCGGACACTGATAGGACTTCAAAGACTCCCAATAGGGCAAAAAGGGTCCATTCGGAATGGCGCCGGTAAAGAACCCCGAGTTCTGTCCCCTCGCCATCCGAGACAACGCAATCGTAGATAGGCCACTGGCCAGGAACGTCCTGCGGTTCATCGATTCAATCTCTCCATAAACTGGGTGTGCGTTTGTCGCATCACCTAACTTTTGCCACTTGTCATCGTGCCCAAATGAACGGCTTCTGCTCCGCCCGTGTAGTTGACGATTCGGTCCGGCTGGGGCGTCGCATCCATTCCAGTGCCGTGGCCGGGCCTGACGATAACAACCATGAATTTCCGGTCTTTGAGCATGCCCGGGAACTCGCCGCTACGCGCCCCAATGGTCAATGTTTGGGTGGAATCGTTCCACCTGATTGGAATCGTGGCATGAATGCCCTTCTCGTAATCGTAATTGTCGTTTTCGTCCTCATAAAGAACAAATGATCCGTTTGCTCCTGGGTACACTCTCAATTCAATCGGATCCTCGGGTTTCTGAGTTGCGTACTCCATCGTCGGCCCAAGAGGAAGAATTGCTCCAGCGCGCGCAAAAAGAGGAATCTGCTCCAAAGGAGCTGTAACGCTGAGATGCTGGCTTCCGGCGACTCGCTCTCCAGTCCAGAAGTTAGTCCATTTTGTCGCCCCCGGTAGATAGACTGACCGTTGATCGGCGGAGGTCGTGACGGGAGCAACCAGAAACGCGGAACCAAACATATATTGATCGCCGATGTTATCCGCGTTTCGATCACTTTGAAAGTCCATAACCAGTGGACGCATCATCGTGTTGTTTCCATCGGTCACTCGCCACGCTTCAGAATAAATATAGGGCAACATGCGGTAGCGGAAGTTGTCGTACGCCAGCAGGTACTTATACGACAGCGGCCACTTCCACATCTCCGTTTCGGTTTTGTAGCCATGAATACGAAGGATAGGACAGAAGGTAGAGTACTCAAACCAGCGAACCAGCAAGCGGTTATAGTCTTCTGAGCTGTATTGATCTTCAGGGCGAAAGAATCCGCCCGTATCGGTGGTCCAGTAAGGCATACCGCCAACAGAAAGGTTCAGGCCGGCTGGTATCTGCTGGCTGAATGCTTGCCAACTGCCATGGACATCCCCCGACCACGTAACAGCCGCATACCGCTGAAATCCCAGCGTGGCGGTCTTGCCCAGTTGCACCACCCGCTTCGATGGGTCCGCCGCTCGTTGGCCTTCGTAGATTGATTGATTGGCAGCATGGGGATAGTAATACGTGTAGGGATTTCCGGAGACAAGTCCCAGGTTATCAACCCAAACTTTGTGATTCCTCACTTGTCCATTCACTTCCTCGCCGTCTTGCCACCAAGCATCGACGCCGAGATCGAACATATACCGCTTCAGATACTTCCAGCGGATGCTGCGCCCCTCAGAAGAAAGCTCGTTGACATAGCCGGTGTCTTCGATTTCCCCATGATGCTTGGCCAGGTCATCCAGAGTCTCGCCTTTGGGATCCGCCCACACTGAAATCATGTAGTGAAAGTTCAGCTCGTGGAGTTTCTTGATCATTTCCGCGGGATCTGGGTAAGCAGTCGGGTCAAATTGGTAAGCTCCCCAACCCCATTTGCCCCAGTACTGCCAATCCTGAACGATCAAATCCACAGGAATATGGCGGCTGCGGAATCCCTCAGCAGCATCGAGTGTTTCCTGTTGGCTCGCATAATGCTCGCGGCATTGCCAGAATCCATACGCCCATTTGGGAAAGAGCGGCGCCGTCCCTGTGAGCACGCGGTAACCCGCGACGACTTTATCGAGGTTCGGGCCATAAACAAAGTAGTAGCTGATATCGTTGCCGGCTTCCGACCGGAACACCGACGTGTTCTCCAACAGCCGGCCATAGAGCTTCGCCGTCTTGCCGCCGCCGAGCAGCTTCACGGGATAGCTTTCGCCTGCGGTCAAGTGTGCTTTGACCACAGACGTATAAGGCACCCACATATTCACGTCATCGTGCGTCACTCGGTCGCCGACTGTGATGCCGATTTCGCGGGCTCCATCCCCGCCGCGCGCGAAGAATACATAGTCTCCGTTTTTTTGCGCTTTAAACACGCCCGCTCGACTCGAAGGATCCACGGCAATCTCATCGTCTTCACTCACCGGGTTGAATTCCGTGAGCGACTCGTTATCCCAAACGACGCCGTAACCTTTGCTGGAAACCATGACAGGAAAGGCGCCAATGATGTTCTGACTGATGAGGTCAATGGGCATTCCTCGCCAGTTCCAGACTCCATCTTGCCCTTCCGCCAGCCCATAGAGTGCTTCGTCAGGCGGGGAAAGAAACTCCTGCTGCAGATGGTATGTGTCTTCCTGGTTCACCATGGCCCTCTGCATCGCTTTCCCGCCGCCTTGCGGCTCCGCCAGAATCCTGTTGCCTGTTGGGGTCAGAAACGTCAGCGCTCCTGTGCTTCGATCCACGAGCACGGATAGCTTGTCCCCGGAAATTGTGATATTTTTTGCGGTCTCAACAAGACTTAGAGGAGGATCGTACTGCTCCTCGCATCCGACTACCGCAAGACTCTTCCCGGAAGGCGACTCGCTGCCCGGAGCATAGGAAACGTGGACGATGTTGTCACTGCAAAAGTGAATTGTCGTCGCTCCCGGCTGCATCGTAAAAACAGCTCCTCCGGCGATCTTGTGGAACGACAAGACCGCAATCGGAGCTGCCGGCGTCATGGGTATAAGGTTGGTCTCCTTATAGTCTTGATCTTCCCGCTCCTCCGGATCGATCGTCCTGGTAGTACTTCCAGGTGAGTTTTGAGACGGCACGGCGGATGTTTGCGCTACGCTTCTCGATCCCGCCCCGTAAGCGCAGCAAAGTGTTATAACCGCGGCGAAGCAAAGCTTTCGCAGCCGCGCTGAAAAGTTTTGTTCTGTGGTTTTGGACTCGATGCCGTGAGTTGAGTCGATTTCGATCGTCTGCCTGGTTCTGAGGATCATCTCAAAGTGTTCATCTCTTAAGCGACGCATAATCCCTGGTTTCACCCGGAGTTCCGGGATCGACGGTTTGAGCTCAGCAGCCTTGCGATCGGCTGCGGCCGCCAAGCGAAAATCCCCCCGAGCTGAGTCATGCGGGCCTCAGCCCGGAGGGATTCAATGGCTTGAGTTGGCGTTTCTCCACCGGCAATCGCGCTCACAGTTGAATCTGTGAACGCGATTGTCAAGCCGAGTGCAACAACGGTTCATTGCATTGATCGCTTCTAGTAAGTGATCTTCAGCACCCCCTGCATTTGTCTCGCTCCCTGCGTCGACGAACTCTCGCCCATCGTTCCATCGCCGACTCCGGAGTCCGGTATGCCGAAATTGGGGTGATTGAAAGCGTTGAACATCTGCACGGCGAACTGCATCTTCAACTTATCCGTGAAGTTGAACCACTTGGCCAGCGTTAGGTCTTCGTCCACGTATCCCGGCGCCCGCAGATTCGAATAGTAGCGGGGTCCGGTGCCGAAGGTGAATGCGGGCGGAGGTGTGAAGGCCGCCGGGTTGAAGAAGCAATACTTCGTTCCCACGGCAATGATCGGGTTACCGGGAGTGCCATTACCGCAGCTACCAGTTCTGAAAGGTTGCCCGGTCAGGTTTGCATGTTGACTGCCGCCAAAGACGGTTGAGGTGTTCCCGTTGGGACCAATCGACATCGGGAATCCGCTCTGGACTGTGGTGATTCCGTTCACCTGCCAGCCGCCCACGACTGCATCCTCGAGCCTGTTCATCCCGCTGCCGAACTGCTTGCCCCGGCCAACCGGTAATGAGTACACATAGTTCAAGACCAGGGAGTGAGGAATATCCTCGCCGTCGACCGTCCAATCCGCTTTCAGGTCATAGTAATTGCGGATGCCAGAGCCACCGGTATCGCCGTTGATCGATCCCCATTCCTCCGGGCCGGCCACATCGGACAGGAACTTCGAGTAGGTGTACGAGGCAGTGAAGATCAAACCTGCCCCGAAACGATGCTTGAAGTTTGCCTGCAAGGCGTTGTAGTTGTTAGTTCCAACCGGCTCGTCTGTCGCTGAGACGCCTCCGCAGAACTCCGGATACGGCTCCAGCGATTGCGCCACAGTCCACGGGCAAGCCATAGCAGTCAGGTTAAGGGAGCTCAACGCAGCGGCGTACGGATTGGTGCCTGCCGATGCATTCAGCGCCGCCCCCATGGAAAGATACTTTGGATCCAATTGGCCGTAGTTCATTCCGCCGAGGGTAATGCGCGTTCCGCGGCCACCGACGTAGGCGATATCCAGCACGTCGTTGTTCGTGAAAGCGTATTGGAATCCAAGACTGAACTCCTTGGTTCGAGGATCGGGACGGAAGGGATTTACAGCGCTGGGGCTCTGGCCAACGCTCGTCAGGCCTCCCAACGCATTCCCCGTCACCGGCACCAGTCCGGTTTGGAAGGCCTGCGCAAGAGGTGTCGTCACCGTGACGCCGTCAGGCGAAGAAGTCCATTTGGTTGAGGTCGAGTATCCCGGGTCAGGTCCGGAGCCGCCATACCAGTTTCTCGCGTAATACAATCCGTAGCCGCCGCGCATCACCAGCTTCGGGATGATGGCGTACGTAAAGCCAATGCGGGGCTCCAGGTCAACGAGGTTCTTTTCATAGAGACCGCGGTTCCCTGGATTGTTGTAGACGATTTCGCCGTAGACCGGAATCCCCGTCGCCGCGCTGATCGGGTTGAGGGCGTTGAAATCGAAATACGCCTGTTGGTTATGCCGTGCAGTTGCCGGCATCTGGATTTCGTAGCGGAGGCCGAGGTTCAACGTCAGCTTCTGGCTGGCCTTCCAGTCGTCCTGCACATACATTCCGTGCAGGTAATTGGTCGTCGCCGCAAACGCGGTGTAGCCAGTGGAACCCGCTGAGCCGATACCGGAGTTTCCGGCGCCCGCCAGGAACGAAGCAAGCCCGTCTCCGTTTGTCGCTGTTGTGGGGTTCGACGGATCGGGACCTGCCGTCATGCCAACCGAGAAATTCAATACAGTTGGCGTCAACCTGCCACCGTCTGTGGTTTGCCAAATGCCCAGGTATCCCACCGAAATGGAGTGAGCTTTGTAGGCCTTGTTCACGTCGGCGTTCAAGCTGCCATTGTTCTCAGGGAACGTGGCTTCGCCGGATTGTTGCGTCGCTCCCAGGGGAGCATAGGATCCCTGGCCGCTAAAGGTGTTTCCAAATGAAATTTGCGGAAACTGCGGAGTCCAGGAGTCAAGAGTCCCAGGCAGCCCCAGCGACGAAGGTTTGAACGGATAGCCCTGGACGATGTTGCCTGCGGCAAAACGCGTGAAAAACAAGTCCGTGGACAGGACAAGGGTTGGCGTAAACACGTGAGAATAGCCCAGAACCCCAAACAAGCGGTTGTTCGGGTCATCTACGTAGGGACCGGCAATATCGTTTCCATAAAAGGCCCCTGTTTGGACCTTTGCTTCGTGCTTGTTCGAGTATTGTCCGTAGATCTTGTTATTTGCATTGATGTTTTCGTCAATGCGGATTCCCCACTCGTTGGAGGAGGTCGGTGCGCTCACCACGGTGTTGAAGTTGTAGCCTCCGCCCGGGTTCTTTGGCGCCGGCCAATAATTTCCAGTGGCGAATTTATTTGCCAGTGCGTCGATTGCGCCCACGCCTGTTGTGGGTATGATGTTTCCCGAATACGCGTCGCGGATTTGAACCGTTTGTCCAACAATGTTATTGGCCGTGGCGCAAGTAGCCGTGACCGACCTGGAGGTATATGGGTTGTAGATCGCCCCTTGGTAGATCGGCCGGCAGAGCGCATCGGTTCCGACCTGAGTGGTCGTGAGTTCCGATGCGAAGTTCCCACCCAACTCGGTAGTCGTCGGTATATTCCCGCCGAAGGTGAGGCCGCCGTTGAGCCGCAGACCCTCGTAGTTGGCGAAGAAGAAGGTTTTGTCCTTCTGTTTATAGATGCCCGGGATATACAACGGTCCGCCACCGGCGATTCCGAACTGGTTCCGGTGATCGGCAACCCTGGACAAGTGGGCGAGCTTGTTGAAATAAAGGTTGGCGTCCAGGTCCTGGTTGCGCAAGTATTCGTCGGCCAGGACATGGTAGCTGCTGGTGCCGGCCTTGGTCGTGATGCTGATCGCATTGCCGGTGCTGAATCCGTATTCGGCTGAAAACTCATAACTGGTTACTTTCACCTGGTCCGTGTCTTCCGGAGCGGGCACATACTGGCTTCCGCCCCAGCCCTGGGCGACGTCGTATCCGCCCTCCAGAAGGAACAGGTTGGTTCCGAAATAGCCGCCACCGAAATTCAGGAACGAATAATCCTGGTCTGCTGTATCTTCACTGCCACCCGCTCCCAACAATTGCCGGTAGCCCTGTGTGTTGACGGCAGAGTTCAATGTCGCAAAGGAGAGGTCGTTCCGGAGGTTCAGCGGAAGCTCCTGAAGTTGCTGGTTCGTGAGCTCGGTACTCATGCTCGCGTCCTCTGTTTGGAGCAGCGGCCCAGTCGTATTGACCGTAACCTGCTCAGTGGCGCCGATGGTCAGGCTCACCGACATGGTCACCGAGTCTCCCTGAGCGAGAACGATTCCGTTTTGCCGGGTCGTCTTGAATCCCGGCGCGCTCACCTCCAAAACGTAGTTGCCCGACGGAAGGAGGGCGAAGGTGAAGTCTCCCTCCGGGCCGGCTGTTACAACCCTGGCGAGTCCAAGGTCTGGGTTGGTGAGTTTGAGAGTCGCTTTCGGCACCCTGGCCCCGGATGGGTCGGTCACTGTCCCCGACAGCGAGGCGGTGATGCTCTTGCCTTGCGCATGCATTTTCGAAAGGAACGTCAGTCCGATGGCGACCGTTAGCATCACCAAAACTACGAAACGTAACCTCTTCATTTTGCCTCCTGGAATTCTTCTTTGTTAATTCCACATTTGACTGGCCCAGGCCGTTGAATGACGCCCAGAGCCTCCGCTGATCGATGGGTCGGGTGACCCTCCCCTAACAGACCCCGGCGGACACACCCTTTTCAAGCACCCAAGGAGTAAGCGCTAACTTTATGGTTATTGGCAAGGTACAGTACGGTACTGTTCGAGTGCGTTCTCCAACGAAATGTTGAGTTTGTCACCAACATTTAGTTGGAATACAGTACCGCGCTTACCTGAGCGCTGCAGCTTTATGGGCCGATCCGTCGTCTCGTTTCGACGCATGGATTCTCTACGAATGTTGGCCCGGAACCGCTCGCAGCCTTCCTTCTCCGTCGTAGGAGGAAATCGCGAACCTGGCGGTCTCAAATCGGTTCGAATAGACAGCCACTCTCGTGAAATCCGCGAATTGCCCGAAAGGAACCGCTAACTTTGGCTTTATCGTGCGGCGTATAATCGGGTTGGCCGAGATGCCAGGAACACAAAACTATACTTTCAAATGCCGCACCTTGCCTGATCGGGCGCAATCCGATTCAGCTGACAGATGAGGGAATCGCTCACGCCATCGGTGCTTCGTCGGATTGTGTGACGTGTAGAAACCGCGAGCCCATGCAATCGAAGACAACACGCTGTCGCCTGGCAGTAACGAAGTTCGAGCGCATCTATCGGAGCCTTCATCTCGCTGCCGCTCTAGCCTTGATATCGGCGTCCGGATTATCCACTCAAGAATTGCCTTCCGCGGCCAAAGCGTCCCCACAATCGGGCGCGGAAAACGCGGGTAAACCGGCGCAGCAATCCCAGGGCGGTATGGCGACGGCGGGTCCTCATGAAGCCATCTTCGACAGCCAGCAACGTCCCATCACTGCCGGCGGATTCGTCAAGAATGGCCCGATCGTATTCCGGGATGTTGCGGCCGAGGCGGGGCTCACCACATGGCATCACACGGCCGGCACTCCCGAAAAGCGATTGATCGTCGAGGCCAAGGGGCCCGGCGTCTGCCTCCTGGATTATGACAACGATGGCTGGCTCGATATCTACCTTGTGAACGGCTCAACTTACGACGCGCTCGCTGGCAAGGCCACTCCTCCGCACGCTGCTCTCTTTCACAACAACCGCGACGGCACTTTTACCGACGTAACGCAACAAGCCGGCGTCGCCAACGACCGTTGGGGATTCGGTTGCGCGGTAGCGGACTACGATAACGACGGCTGGCCCGATCTCTACGTTACCAACTACGGAAAGAACCGGCTTTACCGCAACAACCGCGATGGCACTTTTACCGATGTCGCTGACAAGGCCGGAGTGGCGGTTGGAACCTGGTCAACCGGCGCGACCTTCGGCGACTACGATGGCGATGGCCGGCTCGATCTGTTTGTCGCCGGCTATCTGCAACTCGATCTCGCAAATTTGGCTCAATCCGGCGGGAAGCCCGGTTCCTTGGTCTGCCAATTTCGCGGTGTGCATGTCATGTGCGGCCCGCGCGGTCTCCCCGGCGAGCATGACCACTTGTTCCACAACAACGGCGACGGCACCTTTACCGACGTGAGCAAGAAGCTTGGCGTCGACGATCCCAATGGCTATTACGGGCTGGGCGCCCTCTTCGCCGACGTCAACAACGACGGCAAGCCCGATCTGTTGGTCGCCAATGACTCCACGCCGAACTATCTCTACATCAACAAGGGCAATGGAACATTCGAAGACGACGCTTACTTAAACGGCTATGCGCTGAACGGAGAAGGACGCGAAGTCGCCAATATGGGAATCGCGGTTGGGGACTATGAGAACAACGGACACCTTTCGGTTGTGAATACGACCTTTGCCGACGATTACAACGTGCTTTTCCGGAATGACGGAACCGGAATCTTCGACGACGTCAGCTATCAGGCCGGCATTGCAGAACCAAGCATTCCGTTCGTCGGATTCGGCGATGGGTTTCTCGATTACGATAACGTCGGCTGGAAGGATCTGCTGGTCGTCAACGGCCACGTCTACCCGCAAGCGGATCAGCACCAAGACTGGGGTCAAAGTTATGCCCAGCGCCCCCTGCTCTTCCACAACCTGAAGAACGGCAAATTCGAAGTGATTCCGGCAGTGGAGGGTACCGGCCTGGCGAAATTAATGGTGGGCAGGGGCGCTGCGTTCGGCGACATCTTCAACGACGGAAAGATCGACGTCATCGTCAACAATATGGACGGAGTTCCAGTGCTGCTGCGCAATGTGAATCCCGATCACCACCACTGGGTCGAGCTCAAGCTGATCGGCGGCTCGAAGAGCCCACGCGATGCGGTTGGAGCAACCGTTTACCTCAACGCAGACGGAATCCGCCAGCGCGAGGATGTTCTAAGTGGCGGCAGCTACCTCTCTTCGAACGACATGCGTGTCCACTTCGGCCTGGCAGACGCCACCGACGCCGGAACGGCGGAGATTCACTGGCCATCAGGCGCGAAAGAAAGCATCAAGCTGCCCGCCGTCGATCGCATCTTCACGGTCGCCGAAGGCAAGGGAATCGTTGCGGAACTTTGCGCAACATGTAATGCCGGAGCAAAGTAGAAACGCCCGCGAGCGGAGATCTCGCTTTCCGTCACGCAAGGGCGATTGCTCGGAACCGGTGCAGCCCCCGGCGCCTGTTGCAAACATTTTCACTCAATTGTGGATGTGGCCTGCCCGGTTTTTTGTACCAGCGAGATTGTTAGTGTAGCGCGGAAGGTGAATCAGTTAACTCGCCGCCGCCGTTTGGTATTGACCGAGTACCCTCATTCCGAATCCCCCGTCTGTATTGAGTATTTGTTCAAACATGAACGCGTTGTCTGTTACGAAATCATCTATATCCAGTTGAGATCTAACGGGCGGGGCTTGGGAGCAAGGTTGTTGTCGAAGGCTCCGGCTGGTAAAGAGCGCAGGGTTGGATGCTGCCGGAATCACATGGACCGCAATATGAGGGCCAAGGTCTCAAGGGAACGTTGCCAAAGTGTTCGATGCCAGAGGTAGGCGTCCGCGGAGACAAGGGCGGTTTGGCGGAGCTCGAGAACGCTGCTGCCGAAGTTTCCCCGAATACGGAAATCGACGAAGCTCTCGGCAAAATTCGGCCGGCATAAGTTACGCCAGGACAGGCGCATCTTTCGCTGGTGGCAAAAGAGGAAGGCGCCGATGATACTGGTGACGACACGGCCGGCGCACCAGTGATCGAGCCCGTAGCCGTATGACCTTTTCGAGGCTACGATCGACGAGCCTTCGACTTGATCGGGCATGGAGATCCAGGCCTCGAGATACTCCGGCTCGGTGAGAGCCTGAGAGATGCGGCGCGCATCCGCGTCGACACTGATCGAAAGGGCGATGGCCCAATCTAATTTAGGCGCAGGAAGGACAGCGTGATTAAGTCTTTGCGCCGGCTGCTCTGGGGAAGCTTCCAGTGTCTCCAACACGACAATGACCTCACTCATGAGGATGTGCACGCCGCAGTCCACAATGCGCATCTGTTCGTGCAGAGTGACGAATACAATCTGCGACGGGATGAATCGCAGCCGGCCGGGAGGAGCCGCACGAATGGATGAAAGCTAACAAACTGCCGCAAGTTGCCGGCTTCTTCCATTTAGGAGATTCGCGTGCTTTGCCTTCCAATAGAGGGATTGAGGGTTGGATCGCCGGGTAAGAGTGACGAACGGCCGGAAACCTTCGCCAGGATGCAGATCGAGCGAATGAACCGCCCTTCGAAACTGGACGCGCTCTTCAAGAAACGGAAGATTCAGGAGCGATGGAGGCGATCGCCGAGGGATGACCTGTAGCTGCGGCCCATTGCGACCTTTTGGCCGTTGTCGAGGATGACCACGGAGTCGCCGTTCATTTCCCTGCGCACTTCCTTCACATACTTCAGATTCACAATGAATGAACGATGAACGCGAAGGAATCCCCGCGGGTCCAAACGATCCTGCAAGTGCGCCATGGTCTCGCGCAGGAGATGTGTTTCAGTGGCCGTGCAAAGGCGGACATAGTTGCCC
>Ga0181535_10001763_pt1 | contig 27488 bp, 20 predicted proteins | sample PEATcosm2014_Bin_44_FD_119774 | JGI IMG/M metagenome (GOLD analysis project Ga0181535, IMG submission 119774) | Peatland microbial communities from MTU Mesocosm Facility, Houghton, MI, USA - PEATcosm2014_Bin17_30_metaG | ecosystem: Environmental > Terrestrial > Soil > Wetlands > Peat | place...
CGAAGAAGCCGAAATCGCCGGAATCTACATTATAGATTCCGAAGGCCGCCCGCGCCGAGTCGGCATGACGTGTGGTAACGAATTTTCCGACCACGTTTTCGAAAAAAAGAATTACCTGAACCTAGCCGGTTCAAAACTCCGCACCGCTTCGCTAGGGCCTGAACTCGCGATAGATCCCGACTTTGATTCCGTCTCCGGTGATGTCTCCATCGAACGCGGCGGAATAACACTCTGGAGCAAAAAAATCCGCACCGGCGAAGCCGAAATGTGTCACAGCCTGCGCAACATGGAGCACCATCATTTCAAATACGAAATTCACCGCCGCCCGGGCGACGTGCACGTTCATTTCTTCGGCGCCGTCAGCCTGAGCTTCGGCGAAGGCATTCGCCTGACCACCGGCGACGTAATGCAAATTCAGTTCGCAGGCTTCGGCCGCCCGTTGCGCAATCCACTAAAAGTGGCTGCCGCCGACCCCGCACCAATCGAAATTATTTCACTGGATTAATTTCACTGGGTTAATTTCGCTGGGCCAATTTCACTAAGGTGAACCAATCAATGACAAAGCCGCGCGTAGCAATCTTGGGTTTAGGACTGATGGGCGCAGGGATGGCAGGGCGCGTCCTCACGGCCGGATTTCCGCTGGCGGTTTACAATCGCAATCCGGAAAAGACCGCACCCTTCGCGAAAGCCGGCGCATTCGTCGCTCGCACGCCGCGCGATGCCGCCGCGCGCGCCGACATCATCATCAGTATGCTCGCGGACGACAACGCCTCGCGCGCCGTCTGGCTGGATAGAGACACCTGCGCGCTGGCAGGCGCCGCCCCCGGCAGGTGGCTCATCGAATCCGGCACGGTAAGCGTCGCGTGGATTCACGAGCTTGCCGCTGCGGCCAAGAAACGCGAATGCGAACTGATCGATGCGCCGGTAACGGGCTCAAAACCGCAAGCCGCCGCCGGCGAATTACTCTTCCTCGTAGGAGGCAGCGCCGAAGCTCTCGCTGCCGTCAAACCGGTGCTAGCCGTGATGAGCCGCGACATTTTGCATCTCGGCCCCATCGGCAGCGGCGCGACACTGAAGCTCGTGAATAATTTTCTCTGCGGCGTGCAAGCCGCATCTCTGGCCGAAGCCATGGCATTACTCGATGCCACCGGCCTCGATCGTGAAAAGTCTGTCGCAGTCCTCACCGGCGGCGCCCCAGGCAGCCCGCTGGTAAAGCTGCTCACCACCCGCGCCGCCTCAGGAGACTTCACGCCAAATTTCGTCCTGCGCCTGATGGCGAAGGACCTAACTTATGCCCGCGAAGAAGGCGCCCGCCACGGAGTACAGATGAACACCGCCACCCCCGCCATTGCCGATTTCGAAAAAGCCATCGCGGCAGGCTACGGCGATAAAGACTTCTCCGCCGTAATCCCCGCTCTGCAAAAACCCTAACGCAGCCCCCAACGCGGCACTGAAACATCTGCAACAGAGCCCCGCCGAACCCCATATGGAGTGCGGCGGCTTGCCGCAACCGTCGCGACAAATTAAGACTCGGCGCGTTCAAGCTAGGCGAGGCTTGCCTCGCCCTCTCAGATATCCACAAAACCGGGCTCTTGCGACGATAAACCGAAGCGCACAGTCTGAAGCCTACGCCCTCGCCGTAAGCACCGGGCAAGGCGCATGCGCCACCACCTTATGTGCAATGGCGCTCCCCAAGTGAACCGCCGCGTCCATATGCGTAGCCTTGCGCACCCCCAGCACGATCAAATCCACTCCGCGCTGTTTGGCGACTTCCACGATCCGCTCCGCCGGCTCGCCATATTCCACGACCGCTTCCCACGAGAATTCGAGGTTCGCATCGTCAGGAACGATATCGGACAGACACTGCATCGCCTCGGAGGTGCACATCTCAAGACGCTTTTTGTCGTCAGCACTTGGATACGCTGGTTTTGGCATCACCAGCAGCAACAACAGCAGCGCCTGATTTTCTTGCGCCAGCGACACGGCGTATGGCGCTCTCGCGAGCGACTCTGGCGTCAGATCCGTAGCAAACAACACGCGGTGGAACCGCCCGCCCTCGTGCGCACCGCTACGCACGTTCGGACCTACGGTTAGCACCGGCACCGGCGATCGCCGAAAGATCTCTTCCGCAACGGAACCCATCATGAGCTTGTTCGCACCCGTGCGGCCGTGCGTTCCCACCACCACCAGGTCAATGTTGTCTTCCTGAATCGCTTGCTCCACTTCCGGCCAAATCCTGGTCCCTCTCTCCACATCCGTTTCGTGCTGCAGACCGGTCAATTGCGAGTCAACCTTCTGCATTTCCGCCTGAGCGTTTTCCTCTTCGGCTTCCAGCGCGGCTGCGATCAGCCCAGGGGCCGAGTAAGCGTAAGGATAGGGCGTTGGCAGCAAGATGTGCAGAGCATGCACGTTCGCGCCGTACGCGCGCGCCAGGGTGACCGCAAATGGCAGCGCTGCTTCCGAGGCTCCCGAGAAATCCGTGAGGTACAGAATGTTCTGCAGCCTGATTTGTGTCTCGGCCTGAGTCTTCATCATAATCGGCCTCCTGGCGCTACCTTGCGCTGTCCCGCCTATGCTGGCGGTGACCCGTCGCACGTGCAAATGTGACGGCAGTCACATCCCCCTCGGCCGCTTTCTTGGCAAACTGCAACCGGGATTAGGCCAAACACGAAGTCGAAGATACGCAGCAAGGAGGCACAAAATGAAGGCTCTTGACACCACCACTCGAATTCAATTGCAGAACATTCTGTTCCTTACCGATTTTTCACCAGCGGCGGATGCGGCGATTCCGTACGCCAAGGAAGTGACCAAGCGCTTCGGCGCGAAGCTGTTCGCTCTGCACATGCGGACACCGGTCATCAACCCCATGACTGAGCCGGCCACCTGGACCACCCTGGAAAAGGCTGCTGAAATCCAAGCAACAGAGCAGCGGGAAACTCTCCGCAAATCGTTCGCCGGATTCGAACCGCAAGTACTTATCGAAGAAGGCGATCTCTACGCCGGTGTGCTCGATATAGTTGAGAAAAATAAAATCGATCTGATCGTCCTCGGTACCAGCGGCCGTTCCGGCGCTGCGAAATTTATCCTGGGCTCCGTTGCCGAAGAGATTCTGCGCCAGGCGCCTTGCCCGGTACTCACGGTCGGCCCATTCACTCCCGGAAGGCTTCTGCCAGACGGCAAGATCAAGGAGATCGTTTACGCGACGGACTTCAGCCCGGAATCCGTGCGGGCCGCCGCTCACGCCATCTCTTTGGCGGAGGAATTCCAGGCGCATCTCACCCTAATGCACGTGATCGCGAACGAAGCGCCGGGCGATTTGCTGCTCCCCGGCGAGCTCGTTAAGGCCACCGAACAGCACCTGCGCAACCTCGTCCCGGCCGAAGCCGAACTCTGGTGCGAGCCGCGATTCGTGGTCGAGCAGGGCGAAACGGCGGAGAAGATCCTGCAGGTCGCAAGAGAGCGTGACGCGGACCTGATCGTTCTCGGCGTGCACCAAACCACCGGTTTCCCAGGCGCCGCAACGCACCTGCCCATCGCCACCGCTCACAAGGTCGTCTCGCATGCACCTTGCCCGGTTCTCACCGTGCGCGGCTACGTGCGCGAGGCGTATCGCAAATCCGCCAGGGCATGAGTAAAACCTAAGACGCGATTCAGCCCGCGTCAAATTGCAGCAAACGGCCGCCCGGCCCCCACTTCCCGGGCGGCCGTTCCTTTCGCGTAACCCTCCCCGACCCCGGCGCGTACGCATTTACCCTGATTGCGGTGTCCGACAGGCGCATGCCAGAATGCATCGTAAGCTTTATCGCGGATTCCAACATGCCAAGCGCTTTGCCCGATCACGCCAAGAGAAATCCCACCGGGCACAACATTGAAGCGATCGCGAAACTGGAGCACGACGCGCTTGAACGGCGCAGCGCGGCCGAACGTATCAGCGAGGCAATCGCAAAATTGATCGGAAGCGTGGCTTTCCTACTGCTGCAAATCCTTCTGGTGCTCACTTGGACCGCGATCAATCTGAAATTGATCCCGGGAGTGAAGCCATTCGATCCATTCCCCTTCGGTATCCTGGCCCTGGTTATTTCATCGGAAAGCGTGATCCTCACTATTTTTGTATTGATCAGCCAAAACCGCATGACCCGCCAGGCCGAAAGGCGTTCCCACCTGGACCTGCAGGTCGGCATGCTCTCCGAACAGGAACTTACTACCATGCTCGAGATGCAGCAAAAAATCTGCCGCCACCTTGGAGTGGACGTAGCTTCTTCCAACACCGAATTGCAAGGCTTCGCCGCCACAACCGATGTCCACAAGCTAGCCAGCGAACTGGAAGACAAGCTCCCGCAAAAGTAGCTCGCCGGACGCAACGCGACGCAAAGTGTTCGAGGATTCGAGGGCGTAATTTTCTTGAATGAAGTGCCCGGGGTGGGGGTCGAACCCACACGTCCCGTTAAGGACAAAGGATTTTAAGTCCTCCGCGTATGCCATTCCGCCACCCGGGCAGTGCCGACAGAGAAACCGCGCGAAAACTCACCAAAGATTAGCACGACGCCCCTCCGCGAGGCACCTGTCCACAAGTTCAAAAAATTCTGCCCGACGACCGTCATGCTCGGGCCGGTTAGTGATAGCCTTAGCCTCCGCCGCACAGCTCGCGGCGAAACGCATTCAGCGGTAGCCGTTGACTCTGTAGCGGCCGCCTGCTTTTGCTTTTCAGGCGGGCGTCTTTGACTTTGCCGTTTTCACTCTTACTTGGTCTGTGACGTTACTGTAGCCGTCGTAGCGGCGCACTTCAGTGTGCCATCGGCGTTGCAACGACAACCGATGTCGCTCCAAAAATCGCAGCTGCGAGTGCCCGACGCGCTTTGTTCCGTAAACCGCGAACTCGGAGGAGCACACCAACAATGCGTAAACCAATCGTAGTCGTCGGCAGCATCAATCTCGACCTCGTCGCCACCGCCGATCACGTCCCACTTCCCGGCGAAACCATCATCGGTAAGGATTTCCGCACGTTCCACGGCGGCAAAGGCGCAAATCAAGCCGTAGGCGTCGCGAAACTTGGTCACCCGGTAAGTATGCTGGGAAATGTCGGCGACGATTCCTTCGGCTCCGCGCTGAAGAAAGCCTTGCGCGCCGTCGGCGTCGGAGTGCAATCCGTTCGCACTGTGAAAGGCTCCTCTGGCGTCGCGCTCATCAATATCGGCAGCGACGGCCAGAACAACATCGTCGTGGTCCCCGGCGCGAATGGCAAACTTCAGCCGAAAGACATCACCGCGCACTCCGCGCTGCTGCGCAAAGCCGGCATGATTCTCGCGCAACTGGAAATCCCGCTCATCACTCTTGAAACTCTCGGCGCTTTCGCGCATCGCCACAAAATCCCGCTGATGCTCGACCCCGCCCCCGCCCGCGAACTGCCGAGCGGCCTGCTACAAGTCACAGCCTGGATCACACCCAACGAAAGCGAGACGCGCATCCTCTGCGGCCTCGCGCCCACCGAGCCGGTGACGCCCGCAACAGCCGCCCGCTGCGCCAATCTCCTGCTCGAACGCGGCCCCGAAAATGTCGTGATCAAAATGGGCGCGCAAGGCGGCTTCATCGCCACCGCCGACGGCATCCGCGAAATGGTTCCATCCTTCGCCGTAAAAGCGATCGACTCCACCGCCGCCGGCGACGCCTTCAACGCCGGCCTCGCCGTAAGCCTGCTCTCCGGCAAAAATCCCCTCGCAGCCGCCCGTTACGCCTCGGCCGTAGCCGCCATCTCCGTGACGCGCAACGGCGCCCAACCCTCCATGCCCACAGCCCGCGAAGTCGCAAAATTTCTAAACTCCCAGAGCTAAATCGTCGCCAGAAAACTCGACGCCTACGGCAATTCACGGAAGAGCCATCCGGTAAATCGGCGATGGGAAGGGCGGGGCTTCAGCCGTGCCGTAACCGTCGCAGCCTACGAGCGGCTTCAGCCGCTGAGGGATCCGCAATTTCAATTTTCTCTTTTCTATTTTCCCTTTTCGCTCTTCCCACGCACGACGCATCACCGCACCTTCGGCTCAGCACTAAGCTCCGGCGTCGGCAAAGCTCCCTCGTTCAACTCGTTGTGCCGCCGCTCGCGACTAGCATTCAACAATCCCGTAGCCGCAGCCAATTCCGCGCGCGCCTCCTGCGTCCTCCCCAACCGCATCAAAACCTGCCCCTTCAAATTGTGATAGTTCGGATTATCGGCATCCGACTGCAAAGCCGAATCCACCGCCCCCAAGGCCAAAGAAAATTTCCCCTGCCGCTGGTAAACTCGTGCCAATCCAAAATAAGAGCTGGAAAGGTGCGCATCCAGTCGCAGCGCCCGCTTGAAATTTTCCTCCGCCTTCGCGTCATCCTGCAAATACGCATACACCACGCCCAACCGGTCGTAATCAAACGCCACGTCCGGCTCGATCTCCGCATCGCGTAGAAATTCGTCCCGTGCCTTCTCAAAATCCGCTCGCGTCAAATAAGCCAGCCCCAAATTGAAATGCACAAACGGCAACCGCGCATCCATCTCCACCGCCTGCTGCAATTCCGCGATCGCCTTATCATTCTCCTCGCGATTCAGCGCAGCCTTCCCCATCAACATGTGATACTCAGCCGTGTTCTGCCCCAACTCCACAAATCGCGAAAGCGCCCGCTCCTCCAAATCGCTCTGCCCCGCCTTGTTCGCCGCATTCCCCAGCACGTACAAATAATTCAAGTCCGACGATTCCTTCGCCCAGATCGGCTCCAAAGCATTCACCGCATCTCCATACCGCTCCGTAAAAAAATAACAAAGCCCCAGCAAATATCGCGCCTGCGCCGACGCAGGCTGATCGCGCACCACCGATTCAAACGGCGCGATCGCCGCGCGAAAATCATTCTGCCGGTAATAAACCAATCCAACATTCAAACGTATCCCTGCCACGCTCGGTGCCAGCCCCTCCGCCTTCTGCAGGAGCTCCAGCGCCTCCCCCCACTTCTGCCGCCGCATCGCAATTACGCCCAAATTCGCATAAGCCCCCACCGCCCCCGGATCCACCGCCAAAACTTTCCTGAACGCGTCGCTCGCCCGGTCCAATTCCCCAGCGCGCAAGGCCGCTTCCCCCTCCGCAAATAGCCCCGCCACATCTTGTGCCGGCATCTTTCCGCCGGATTGCACAGCTTGCCGCGCCTGCGAATAGGCGGCCAAGTCCACCGGAACGTCCGCAGCAATAACGGCAGCCGCCAACACCACCACGCGCAATTTGTCGCCGCAAGTCACGGCTAAAAACTAGCACACTTCGTGAATCGCGCTGCAGCGCGATTCACCCTTCGATCCCGCGGTGCGGGATCAAAGGGCCACGATGTCAGCCTCGTCGCACCTCAGTGATCGCTCCCCCCGCTTCTCCCGTAAGCGCCGCGCCGCGGCTTCGGTCTCGTCGTAATCCCACCTCGGTTTCCCCCCGCCGTTCTGACCCCAAGTTTTTCGCTTGACATCTCCCCACTCCCGTATATAAATCAGTTTTAATAAATTTAATAAAACGTTTGGGGTGGAGTCCATCACGCTACTTGAAGCCGTTTGCCGGGATAACTGTTCCCGCGCTCGCGCCAGCGCAGCCTGCCAGCCGCGCCGCGCCCTCCGCCCCGTTTCGCGCAAAACCCATAAGTTCGGGTACTAGTATTTCGGGCTCGCAAATCAAGCGCACACCACGCGCTACCTGGAGACGTAAATGAAATTTCTTCGCCAAGCGTGTTGCCTGATCGCACTATTCTTCTGCGCCTCCATCGCCACCCTCGCGCAAGACACCGCCACTCTGAACGGCACCGTGCATGACACCACCGGCGCGGTCGTCGCCGGTGCCACAGTCACCGTCAGCAACGCCACCATCGGCATGAACAAGACCACCACTGCCAACGGCGACGGCGACTGGGTCATCCCCTATCTGCCCAGCGGCGCCTACGACGTCAATATCAGCGCCAAGGGATTCAAGACATACGAGGCCAAAGGGGTGGTCCTCCGGGTTGGCCAAAAGGCGCGCATAGACGTCACCTTGGAAGTCGGCTCCCTCACCAGCGAAGTCGTCGTCGCCGGCCAGGGCCTCGCCCAGGTGGAAACACAATCCGCCCAAGTTGGCGGCACCATCACCGGCTCCGAAATCACGCAGCTGCAGTTGAACGGCCGCGACTTCGCGCAGCTAATCACCTTAACGCCCGGGGTCAATAATCAAACGGGACAAGATGAGGGAACAGTCGGTATCGCAGGCAATACGGTGTATTCCGTAAACGGCGGCCGCGGCGAAAACAATAACTGGGAACTCGACGGCGGCGACAACATGGACAATGGCAGCAACAACTCGCTGAACGTTTATCCCAGCATTGACGCCATCCAGGAAGTGCGTGTCCTAACCTCGAATTACGGCGCGGAATACGGCCGCAATGCCTCCGGCACGGTGGAAACCGAGCTGAAGTCCGGCACCAGCAGCTTCCACGGCGACGTCTACGAATTCAATCGCAACAACATTTTCAATTCGCGAAATTACTTCGATCAAACATCCTCTGCCCCTCCCTACAAGAAAAATGATTTCGGCTACACCATCGGCGGCCCTATCTACATTCCCGGGCACTACAACACGGATAAGAGTAAGACCTTTTTCTTCTTCTCGCAGGAATGGCGCCTCGAACGCGTCCCCAACACTTTCAACCTAGCCGTGCCATCCAACGCAGAGCGCGGCGGCAATTTTTCCGACGTTTGCCCCGCGGCTGGCACCGTATTTTACCGCGGCGATCCCAATATGGTGCTCAACCCCGAGCCGGCCGCGTTTTATCCGGATTGCCCCGCAGCCTCCGCCAACACCGGCAATCCCGCGATCACTTCCTATAACACCTTCCCCAACAATCAAGTGACCATCGACCCCAACGGCCAAGCCATCCTCGCCGAGATTAGCGCTCCCAACAGCACCACGGGCTGCCCTTCCACGATCGGCGCCTGCTACGACGCGTCCATTTCTCAACCCACCTTTTGGCGCGAAGAGCTTCTCCGCGTGGATCACAATTTCACCAACAACTTGCGCGGCATGTTTCACTACGTCCACGACTCCTGGAATACCACCACGCCCACCACGTTGTGGTCCAACGCCACCCTGCCCTCCATCCAAACAAAATTTGTCGGCCCCACTACCAGCGCCGTCGCTCGCTTGACGTACACCGCGTCGCCCACTCTGGTGAACGAATTCGTCTTCAGCTATACCGCCGACCACATTGACCTGACCAACGTTGGCCCCTTTGAACGCCCGGCTAGCATGACTATGACGGGCCTTTTTCCTGAGTTTGGCGGGAAACTCCCCACCGTCTCGGTCGCCGGAAACGCCGCCTACGGTGCAGGATTCACCGCGGATCCTTCCGATGAGCCCTGGAACAACGCGAATCCCACCTACACCATTCGCGACAACCTCACCAAAATTTTCGGCAAGCACACGCTGCAGATGGGCGCATACGGTGTCATCGCTCAGAAGAACGAATTCGCCAGCATCGGGCTCCAGGGCTCCCTCAGCTTCGACGCGGCCAATTCGGTCGTTTCCAACGGAAATGCCTTCGCCGATCTTCTCGTCGGAAACATCTCCAGCTTCTCCCAACCCAATCGCGAGCCCAAATACTACAACCGCTACCAGTACGTCGAACCCTACATCAACGACGATTTTCACGTCACTTCGCGCCTCACTCTTAATGTCGGTGTACGCTTGAGCCTCTTCGGCAATTATTACGAGAAGTACGGCCATGCATTCAACTTCGAGCCGTCCGCTTGGACAATGGCCAATGAGCCCGCTGTCGATCCCAACGGTTCAGGTGCGCTAGTGGAGCCCCCTCCAAATACAGGCGTATTCCTTTCACCCACAAATCCAGCCGACGCGCCCCTCCTGTACAACGGCATCGTGCAATGCGGTACGTCAGGTTTTCCCCGCACTTGCATGCAAGGACACGTATTCAACCCCGCGCCGCGTGTGGGTTTCGCGTGGGATATTTTCGGCGACGGAAAAACCTCGCTGCGTGGCGGTTACGGCGTCTTCTTCGATCACGGCAACGGCAACGAAGCCAACACCGAATCCCTGGAAGGTAACCCTCCGTTCGTGCTCAACCCACAGCAACCCAACATCGCTGCGGGCGTCAACGGCTGCGCTCAATCCACCGGCTACCTTTGCATCGGAGGCAGCGGCGCACTAGCCTATCCTCTGACCGTCTTCTCCATCCCAACGAAAAGCATTTGGCCCTACGCCCAGCAATGGAACCTGAGCATCGAACGCGAGCTCTTCAAGAACACCGTGGGCCAAATCGGATACGTCGGAAGCAAAGGTACAAATCTCTCCCTACAGCTGGACGGCAATCAACTACATCCGACGCCAGCGGCCGAGAATCCCTATCAACCCGGCCAGGTCCTTACTCAATCGGATTGCAATAACAACGTCGTAAACGGAACTACTCCGATCACTAATTCTCCTATGAGCGTGCAGGAGAATTTCGCCGTAGCCTGCGGCAACGACCCATCGCCCTTCCGTCCGTTTGTCGGTTTCGGCTCCATCACTTCGAAGTCCTATCGCGCCGATTCATCCTATAACTCGCTGCAAGTGTCCATCCGCCGCACCATCGCTCCCCTGGTCATCTCCGCCTCCTACACCTACAGCCACTCGATCGATGACTCCTCCGACTGGGGCGATCAGAACTTCGTGAATTCCTACGATGTGCGCGGCAACCGCGCCAGCTCCAACTTCGACGAACGCCAAATTTTCACCTTCAGCTACGTTTACAGCATTCCTTGGTTCACTCAAGAAGGCTGGTCGAAAAAAGTCTTCGGCGGCTGGGAATACTCCGGCATCACCTCTTTCAATACCGGTCAGCCGTTCAGCGTTCTCTACGGCGTATTCGGCGACAACGCCGGCGTGGGCAACGGCGTGGGCACCAACGGCTCCTACGCCGATTTGACCGGCATCAGTCCCTACAGCAAGCCGTCCGCAGCCGTTCTCGCGTCACTCGTTCCCGGCAGCGGACCGTTGCTCTACAATCCCGCCGCCTTTGCCGCGCCCACGGGCCTCACCTTCGGCGACTCCGGCAGGGACTTCCTGAACAATCCCAGCCGCTTGAACTTCGACATGGCCCTCTTCAAAAACATTCCGATCCACGAATCTATTGCCCTGCAGTTCCGCGCCGAAGGTTTTAACATCTTCAATCACACCCAATGGGAGAGCGGCAATTCCACAGCCAGCACCACGGGCAGCGGCGGCGACGCGAATAACTCGCTGACCTGCTTCGGTGGCGCAAACAATTCCGCCGCCGACCCGTCGTGCCTTGGCCCCGCCGCCTGGAACGGCTTCCTGCAGCCACAAGCCGCCCACAACCCACGCATCTTCCAGTTCGGCCTAAAGCTGCTGTTCTAGTACGCGAAGGTTCGCACGGCGAGGTACGCGGCAAAAAAAAGGGCGCCGCAAAAAACCGCAGCGCCCTTTTTAATTTCGCACAACGCTATCAGGCGTTAGCCCCGGCTGGGGGGTTGCTTGTGAATCGCCCCGCTGCGCCATCGACGGGATACGTCGCTGGTCGGTCTCCGCCGAGTCTATTTTGGAGTGCGGCGGCTTGCCGCCGCTTTCGCGACCATGGACTATTTGTCGCGGTCGAGCCACGCGAGGCTTGCCTCGCGAGCTCTCGCTCGGGGCTTCACATCGTCTTGCCTTTATCGGTGTTCATCTGCGTTTATCAGTGCCGCCTTGGACTTAGCTTCGCCCGCAAACTCAGTCGCTCCCCGAATCCCCTGCCCCTCCCCCAAAACGTAAATCCGATCCGCCGCAAGACCAGAAAATTTCTCCACCGCCCCGCTGGGCCATAACACCTCGACGGATTCCAAACTCGCCGCCTTCCCCAACCCAAAATGCAACCTCAAATCATTCTGCGAAAGATAACTAGCCCCGCCGCGCACCTCATCAAACTGCACCAGCTTCCCCGCCCGCACCGTCACCCGCGCCCCAATCGCCGCCCGATTGCTCTTCGTGCCCACCAACCGAAATTCCACGCGATGATTCCCCGCCAGTCCATGATTCATCAACAACGTCGGCGCCTCGCCCACATTCAACAACAGCACATCCACATTCCCATCATTCGCCACATCCCCAAACGCCGCCCCCCGCCGTGACGCCACCGGCACCGCGCCCAATCCCGCCGCCGCAGCCGATTCCGTAAACGTCCCGTCATGATTGTTCATGTGCAGCAGCAAAGGCTCCTTGTAACGCGCAATCCCCTCCAGCTGATCCATCTGCGGATACACGTGCCCGGTCGCCACAAACAAATCCACCCAGCCGTCATTATCAAAATCAAAAAAACCTGTCCCCCACTTCACATAAGGGTAGCTCGGCTTCGCCACTCCCGCCTTCCAGCTGACATCATCAAACCCCTTCGCGCCCAAATTGTGATAAAGGTTGTCTTCCTGATCCGCAAAATTCGTCACAAAAATATCCAGCCGCCCGTCGTGATCGTAGTCCCCAAAATCCACGCCCATCGACCCATCCGCGTCGCCTTCGCTGCTCAGTGCCGCTCCCGCCAGCATTCCCTGGTCGGTAAAAGTCCCATCATGATTATTGTGATAAAGAAAATTCGGCCCCGTATCGTTCGCCACATACAAATCCGGCCAGCCGTCGTTATCGTAATCGCCCCACACCACGCCCAACCCGTAATACCCGTTGGAATCGTTCACGCCCGCTCTCTTTGACACTTCCTCAAACGTCCCGTCCCCGCGATTGTGATAGAGCAAATCCGTTTCGCCCGTCATTCCCCAAGGCCCGCACTGCACCACGATCCCGCGAAATTTGCATGTGCCGAACGCCGCCACGTTATCCAAATCCACGTGCACGTAGCGCGAAACAAAAATATCCACGGCCCCGTCCTTGTCGTAATCCGCCCAAGCCGCCCCCGTCATGAACCCGCTTCCGCGCACCCCAGCCTTCTCCGTCACATCCTCAAACGTGCAATTTCCGCGCCCGCGATACAGCGCGTTCCCGCCGTACCCCGTAACAAAAATGTCCAGCACTCCATCATTGTCGAAATCCGCGACGGCCACGCCCATGCCCCAGCCTTTGCGGGTCAGCCCCGCCGCCTGCGTCACATCTCCAAATTTCACCGGCGCTCCACTAGCGCGATCCCCCACCTGCCGGTACAAAGTAACCATCAAATCGCCGCCGTTCTTGTAGCGCTCCACCGTCGATCCATTCACCACTAGTGCCGACAACACTCCGCTGTTATCGCAATCAATAAACCCCACGCCCCCGCTCATGGACTCCACAATATATTTTTTCTCAGCCGAAGCGATGTGCGCCACAGTAAGCCCCGCCCGCGCGGAAATATCCTCAAAGGTAGGAACCGCAGAAGAGCCATTAGTGCGTTGCGTCAAGCCGAAAGCAGAAAGCCCGCTGGCTTGCGCGGCACGAGGAGAAAACAACCCGTCATCTTGCGTGCCGCCAGAAATGGAAAGCGCGCCGCCCGCCGCGCACAAAAACACAAACACCGCGAGCGCCACAAGCGCAAATTTTCGTGTCCCGCTAGAGCGAAGTCGCAATGCGCAACCACTCTAGCCCGCGCATCATCCCCTTGTCCATGTTTGACGAAGGCCCTCAGCTCGATCCCCGTCCAGCCCATTTTGGAGTGCGGCGGCTTGGCGCCGCTTTGGTGACAGCTGCAGACTTATCGCGGTCGAGCTAGGCGAGGCTGGCCTCGCCCATGACCCACAGCCTCTTCCCCACGCAGCCACGGTAGGGGCGCTGCTCGCGAATCGCGCCACAGCGCAATTCATCCTGAGATCCCCTGGCGCGGGATCGAAGGGCTGCGCCCCTTCTCGCCACGATCTCAACCCTTCGACGCCTCGTAACGGCGATTGTCAAATCTGTCCTCCGTTACTTTTCGTGAGGGCGGGGCGCATTAGGTTTTCTCTGCGCCCTCTGTGCTCCGCCCTCTGCGTCCGCTGCGTTGATTGTCTTACCTTGCAGTGACCAAACGCACCGCAGTCCCTATTTCGCCGGCAAATAACTCAAATCCGGGCGAAACTCGATCAGCTCGTCGTAAGTGCTCTCCACCGAGCTATTGATCCGCTCAATCACAGACATCGCTTCCTGCTCGCCAAATGCCTCTCGCAGCACGTCGCGCAATGGCTTGATCGCCGGATCATCTTCAAACGACGCCCAGTTCGCATGCTCAATCGTCAGCACGTAGGTTCCACCCGGCCCACCCGTCACCAGGTGATACCAGTTATAGTGAGTCGGCGTTTTCAGCTGCGTCCGCGCCTCGTGCACCCGCGCAATAGCGCTGCGGAAATCGTCGTTGTGACCGTAGCGAACGTGAAAGGTAATGATGTCCGTATACTTCCCGTTCATTTCCGTCGGGGGATTGCTCACTTTCGGCATGTACTCATAGTAAGCCGTCACCAGCTTGTCCACCGTCGCCCCAATCGCCTTCTGATATTCCACCAGATCCGCCGCATCCGTCACCGACGGCGTATCCATATCCGCCCAATGCTGCCCCAGCCGCCCCACCAGATAAGTTCCCGTGCGTTCGCCGGTCAGCGTTTCGAACACGAACAACGGCTGCGTGTCCTTCTGCTGCTTGTGCCATTCCACTTTCTGTTTCCGTCCAGCCTCGTACTGCTGCACCATTCCACTCTTCGGCGTCTGGAATTCCAGCGCAGCAATTTCCGCTTTCGGCGCCGGCGCCTGCGCCGCCACCGAAACCGCACCAAGCAGACACACACCCACACCTGCCGTCAGAGTCGTCAATCTCACAAGTTCCTCCTGGATTTGAAACGCAGTGGGCCCAAACCGCCCGACGCTACACCGCTCCGCCCGAGGAGTCAATCCGTATCTCCACCTGCGCCGAAAGCAACGCTCGTCCACGTCACGGTCTTGGCGTCGCGACCCACAACGGGAATTGCGTTTCAGACTCGGAACCAGATCGTCCGACGACTCCGTCGGCTGCCCCTCCGCGCCATCTTCCCCGATACAAGCCAAACCAGTTTGTGTCTGCCCGCTATCTCGAAACGCTACTCTCCAGCGCGTGTCTGTCGCTAAAAAAGCGCTGAAACTGCCATTTACTCTGTGCCAATCCGGAAAACGATTCAGGCCGTAGCCACATTCTTACAAAATTAACTACGCTCCCACCCGAAATTCGCCGATAAGTCAAATATGCGAAGTGCCACCCAGGAGAGATACATCCATGTTTGAAAATCTCAAACTTACTCCCAAGATCGCCGGCTCCATCGCCGTCACTCTCCTGGTCACTTCCGTCGCAGGCTTCTTCGTCACACAAGACCGCATTAATAAACAGGCCGAAGCCGCTTTCGTGGACAAGCTGCGCAAGACCGACGGCATGGCCGACAAGGCCCTTGTCTTTTTCTCCGCCAATATTGATCTCTACGTCCCCAACCATCAATTCAAGGAACTAAAACAGGTGCCCGTCGTCGTCGCCTGGAGCGTCGCCCGCGAGTACGCGGAATCACAGGGCATGAAATTTACCACTCCATCTTTGCACCCCAGAGATCCGAAAAATGTTGCGGACGATTTTGAAAAAGAGGCGCTCGAAGCGTTTCAGGCTGATCCCAAATTGGCGGAATTCTACAAACGCCGCACCGTCGCCGGTCAGGAAGTTATCAGCTACGCCCAACCTGTCCGCTTGACGATGGATTGCCTTTTCTGCCACGGCTTTCCTGCGGGCGAGAAGGACCAATTTGGTTATCCGAAGGAGGGCATGAGCGTCGGCGACCTTCGCGCAGCCTTCGTCGTAACCGCTCCGGTTACTGCGCTGCAGCAGGAATCCTCCAGCAACAGCATGGCCCTGATGACAATCAATGGAATGACCCTCACTGCCGCTGTCCTGGTCGTCCTGTTCGTCGTGCGCCGCTTCGTCGTTAAACCCGTCGCCGCCTCCGCCGCCCTCGCAGAACGCATTGCCGATCGCGACCTCTCCGTCGCGGACATCGCGATCACCTCCAACGATGAGGTCGGCCAGGCCGTCGCCGCCCTCAACAAAATGAAGAATAATCTGCGCGCCATGATTCAGGAAATGTCCGGCGCCGCCGGCGAGCTAAGTTCTTCCAGCGAGAACGTTACCTCCTCCAGCCAGCAGATCGGCGCAAACTCCGAGGAAACCTCTGCGCAGGCCGGCGTCGTCTCCGCCGCCGCCGAGGAAGTCAATAAGAATCTGCAAACCGTGGCCACCGGCGCCGAAGAAATGAGTGCCACCATTCGCGAAATCGCCAAAAATGCCGATGAGGCCTCCCGCGTGGCCGGCGAAGCCGTCCAATCGGCCCAGGCCACCAGCTCCAGCATGGCCAAGCTCAGCGATTCCAGCATCGAAATCGGCCAGGTCATTAAAGTCATTACCTCCATCGCCGAGCAAACCAACTTGCTCGCACTCAATGCCACCATCGAGGCTGCCCGTGCCGGCGAATCTGGAAAGGGTTTCGCCGTCGTTGCCGGTGAAGTGAAGGAACTCGCCAAGCAGACCGCCAAAGCCACCGAGGAAATCAGCAGCAAAATTGCCGTGATGCAAGGCGCCACCAAGGGTGCCGTGGACGCCATCTCTGGCATCAGCTCCGTCATCGCCAAAATCAGCGAAATCTCCGTCACGATCGCCAGCGCCGTCGAAGAACAGAGTTCTACAACCGCCGAGATGTCGCGCAACGTCACCGAGGCCGCCAAAGGTTCTGAACACATCACCCAGAACATAACCGGTGTCGCCGACGCCGCCCGCGGTACTTCCACCAACGCTCAGCAGTCTCTTAAGTCGGCTAAGGAATTGTCCGGATTATCCAAACAGCTCGAACAAATGGTCGCGCAATTTAAACTCGCCGCTGACTCCGCGCGCAACCGGCAGGATCGGCCGCGGGTCTGAGGTCATCTTCAAAACCAGCGTGTGCGCTGGCGGTTCTCGCTACACTAGCTCTCCCCCGGCGCTGCCTCGTGTTCTTAATTGTCAGGGCTGCGACTCTCGCGCCCAAGCGTCGCCGCGTACCGCCCAGAATCTCTATCCCGCGCATTCGGATTTGCGATTGGACTTCCGCGTCCCATCTCGCTAACTTTCTATATGGACACCACCACAACAACACACGACACCGATGTAGATTTGCTTCACGACCTCGGCAGCAGCATCGCCGCGAGCGGCCAAGACCCACTCCACGAAGTTCTCGCACGCGTCCTCGAATTCGCCGTCGCCCTTGTAAAGTGTGATTCCTGCTTCATCTACGTCCAGGAACAGGAAGAACTAGTCCTGCGCGCCTCGAAAAATCCCCATCAGGAAGTAGTCGATCGCCTGAAGCTCCGCGTCGGCCAAGGCATCACCGGCTGGGTCGCCGAACACCGCACCGCCGTAGCCGTCTCGCGCAACGCTGCCAAAGATCCGCGATTCAAGTTCTTCAATCAATTGCCCGAAGACTCATACCAGGCCTTCCTGTCAGTCCCGCTGCTCTGCCGCGGCCGCCTCGTCGGCGTCATCAACCTGCAGCACATCCGCCCGCACATTTACAAACAGCGCGACATCCAACTGATCTCCACAGTCGGCTTCCTGGTGGGCGCCGAAATCGAAATGGCGCGCCTGGAGACCGCCAATACTCAACTCTCCGAGCGCCTCGAAACCCGCAAGCTCCTCGAACGCGCCAAAGGCATCCTGCAACGCGACATGTCCATGACCGAAGAGCAAGCCTACCTGACTCTCCAGCAGCAAAGCCGCCAAACCCGCAAATCCATGAAGCAAATCGCCGAAGCGATCATCCTCTCCGAAGAAGTAAAACGCTCCTCGAAATCCGCCTCATAACCACGCACAAAAAAACCCCGGCGCGGCAGCAAGCGAACTCTCCGCCTCCCGCCGCACCGGCGCACAAATCACTACTTACTAATCACCACTCTCACTTCGCCTGCAAATACGAGCTCATCTTCGAATCAGGCGCAGCCATCTTTCGTGCCAGTTCCGCATTCCCCCGCTCCGCGCCGTAGTGCAGCACCAATCCCAGCCGCTCCACGTACAACGCGGTCACCACCGCTTCTCCGTCTCTCATTTCCATCGTCACCTTCGCCGTATCGTCGCGCTTAATCTCGCTGACGAACGCCGGCACCACAATCCCCTTGCCATTGCCATCCGCCGAAAAAATTATCACCGGCGGCGGCGACACGCTGTCCTCCACCGCAAAGGTGTACTCTCCGGCCGGCAGCACCAGCGTGCCCCACTTCGCCGGGCTGGTTAGCGTGAACTTGCCGGCGATCACCGGCTGCGCTCCCGCGTTCGAGGGAAATGCAAAGCACGAAACCAAAGACAGCATCAACACACAAATCCGGGACAGTTTCTTGCTCGAAGTCATAAATTCCTCCTCAGGAATTCGTTGTCGTAAACGCCGCCGCACCCTTCGTGCCGGCGCTGCTAAGGTTGATTCGTTGCGGACAACGGTGTCAGCAAGTGTCGCGTTCGAATTACAGCGGTTAGGAGGGAACCTCTGAGTTCGCGCCCATCACCACGTCGGGGAGATGATCGGCATGTTTACTTTGCCTGCACCTACAAACAATGTCCAATCCAAATATTCCATGCAATCCATTAATCTTTCCCAGTCCCTTTTCGGCCCCGGCCACGCCAGTCGCCGTGGCCTTTGAATTTGTAGCGGCCGCCTGCTTTTATTTAGGCGGGCGTGGTTGACTTTGAATCTGAATTTGACCCAGCTTTCGTAGCGGCGCACTTCAGTGCGCCATCGATGGCCCGCCATCGCCGTAACGCCACCCAATCTTCAACCATTCCACCACATCCCCAACAATCCCCTCCGCCGTATCACTCGCGCGCAAAACCAAAGCCTCCCCCGGCTCCTCCAGATCCGCAAACTGCCCCGCCAAAATCCCCTCCCCCGCAAAATGCCCCGTGCGCCCTCGCAAACGCGCCGCGATCTCAGAATAAGTTCCCTTCAAATAACAAACCCGCATTTCCACCCCCGCCGTCAACCTTTCCCGATAACTCCGCTTCAACGCCGAACAAGCCAGCACCGCATCCAAATTCTTCGCTGCACACCTCAGCAGCTCCGCATGGATCGCATCCAACCACGGCCAGCGCTCAAGGTCCGTCAGCGCCACCCCGCGCTTCATCTTCGCAATACTTTCCGCCGGGTGAAAATCGTCCGCATCCAAAAACACCCACCCCAATCTCGACGCGAGCAGCTTCCCCACGGTGGTCTTCCCCGACCCCGTCGCACCCATCACCAGTACAATCATCAACAGGATTATCCCCCATCTAACCGCAACTCCGTCGCCAAGGTAGCATAGGCAATCTTGGCCTGTGCGCCGTCGCCGTTGCGCAGCGCCGGCCTGCCTGCCGGAGGCAGGCGTCCCGTCGGCTCTTTTCCCTCTGCCGTCGGTGATGGCGGTTCGCGAGCCGCCCCATTGTTCCCAACAACTCAGTGGCTGCACCCGCCGTCCCAAAGGCCGCAACCGCCTCCATCGCAACCAACACGCACGAATCTTCCCGCTTCACGAACTCACATAACTCGCCCACCGCGTGCCTCGCATCCAGAGAACCGCGGCGATACAGTCCACCTCGATATCAAACCCGCCATACCAAGCAGGAACACTAATAAAGATTCGCGCAGGAGGATTCTCCGGGAAGTAACGCCTGTACACCTCGTTAACAGCTGGACTCGCCCTCCACAGCGGGCGATTCGCAAGCCAACACCCGCGCCTTTGCTCCATTTCCGAGCACTCTCAGCGCGGCTCCGCAAATTCTAATCTCTAGTGCTCCAGGATTAGAAATCGCCGCAAATGACTAAAAACAAACATCAGCGACCCATTCTAATCTCTAGTTTTTCGGCCGTTTTTGCGCCTGCGCAAGTTTTCGCGCGCGGGCGAGAGAGCGATGGCCAACTGAAATCTGCAAAGCGGCTAAATCAACGGAAGGAACACCGTAAGCAGGGGCTGTGCCACATTTCGCGAGGCACAAATCACGATTCACAAATCACGCGGCGCCGCTTAGCTGACCATCTCTTCCTGCGCCATGGGACGATCTTGCAGGCAGTAAAGGACCAACTCGACGCGGGTGGAAACGCCCAGCTTGTCGAAGATGCGGAAAAGGTAATTTCTTACGGTGTGTTCGCTCAGGCCCAGGTCGCTGGAGATCTGGCGATTGGTGAGGCCTTCGGAAACCAGGCGCACCACATTTTCTTCGCGCTTGGAAAGGATGTTGAGGCCGCGCGCATCCTGCAGGTGCAAGGGTTTGGCGTGGCCCAACGCATCGAGCAAGTAGCCGAGGTGCTCGCTATTGGCCCACACCTGGCCGTGATGCACAGCGTGGATACACTTGGAAAGAGTTTCAACAGGCTCGTCACGGAAGATCACGCCGTGCGCGCCGCAACGGAACGCATCCACCACCAGGTCGCGATCGCGCGACGCAAGCAACATCACCGCGCGTGTCTTCGATTGCAGCGCGCGCAGCTCGCGCAGCACCCGAAAACCTTCCAGCGGACCTTCGTTCAGTTGCGAGCTGATGATCGCGACGTCCGGGTGGCACTGCTTCAGCAAGGCCACGGTCAGCGAAGACTTCACCGCGCTGGCAACCACCGCCACGCGAAAGCGCTTCGGCCGAAATGCGCTTTGCACCAGCTGACAATTCATCTCGTTGGCTTCAGCGACGACGATGTTCACGACATCACCGCGCGCCTCCGATACGTTGGGCATCGAAATCCTTTTGAGCTGGGATTTTTGAAGGGATGCAGATTCTACCGGCCTTGGCGCGCGCGGCACAAGCGCAAGTTGTGCTATACAGCACACAATAAATACGTACGCGCAGCACCGGCCGAGGCAGCTAATCGAATTTCGTGCGGACAAAATTCGCGATCCACTTCTCGCGTGCGGCCGATAAGCAATGCCTACTTCTGGCGCGATGGCCGGGAGGCGTTCGCTCGGAACCGAGCCGGAATTGTTGCGATGTGGCGCGCGATGCGCCAATAAATCTAATCCGGCAAACGGCGTAAGTGTTGTGACCCACTGGCGATGTGGGCTTGTTGCGCGCGCGGATTTTCTGGACTGTGCAATCTTGCACTCGCGCTGAGAGCTGCAAACCTTCGTCTTCTCACCTGAGCCTGCTGGCGCGATTCCCCTTTTGGCACGAACAAAACTACCAGTGTATCCAGCCGCATTGCTGAGGCCGCTCGGTGTAGGACAACCATCCCCGTTGCCGCGCCCGCCATAGCGAAAGCGAGAGCCAATCCGCCACTTTCGCCCCTGCGAAACGCTCCGCGATCGCAAAACATAAGGCTCCTTGTGGCACCTCGATGGTCACAGTAGTTTGATCCGACCATAGCGGTGCGCGTCCCCGCGAGAAGACGCAGGCGGCAGCGATGCCGCCCCAGCCCCCAGCCCGACGGTTCCGGTGCAGGCGCGGAGTGCAGTGCGAACTGCGCCGGGACCATCAAGCATCGCGGCGGGTCTATCGGACAACGATCGCATCCTGACTGTTGCAACCGCAATAGATGCGACGTTGCTCGATTTGTGCATGCAGCATCTGGAGCGGTTCGACACGAAGACGCTGGAAGAGACAATAGCGCTGAATCCGTCTCTTCGCGACGTGAGCCACATCGCGGCGGGACAGCGAATTCGGCTGCCTTTGTATCTGAAGCCGGGATTCGTGAGTCAAGCGGAAACTGCGGATAGGCCCGAAACGCTGGAAGCGCACAAGGAAAGACCATAAGCCGCAATTTCGACATTCTGCTGAAAGCCGAAAAAGCAGCAGACGGTGCTCGCGACGCGACGCGGCCCAACGTCCAGCCAAATGGCACGGCGCGGCACCGCAAGATCCATGACGTGATTGACGATGAAGTACTGAAGCTAGTGCAGCGCGTCTTCATTCTGCCGGGAGCGGCACAAGCGCCCGGCGCGGTGACGTTCGCGGGGGTGGATCGCGCCGCCGGATGCTGCTGGGTTTGCGCGCACGCCAGCGAAGTGCTGGCGGACCGAGTGACTGGCACGGTTTGCATAGTGGATGCGAACTTGCGGGCGCCATCGCTGCACGAGCATTTTCGCTTCACCAACGGCGCGGGATTCACGGAAGCGATGAAGGGCACGACACCCATGCACGAATACGCGCGACGGGCTTCGGGAAACCAATTGTGGCCGATCACCGCTGACGCGACGGGAAAAGAGCCGAACGGCGCGCTGAATCCGGCGCGGCTGCGCACGCGGATTGGGGAGTTGCGTGATGAATTCGATTATGTGCTTCTGGACGCGCCGCCGATTCATACCTATGGAGATGCCGCTTTGCTGGCGCAATTAACCGACGGAATCATTTTGGTGGTGGGGTCAAACAGCACGCGGCGCGAGCCCGCGCGCATGGCCAAAGAAAGTTTGGAAGCGGCAAGAGTTCCGATACTGGGGGCCGTCCTGAACAAGCGTACGTTTCCGATGCCGGACGTAATTTAAAGAAACTTGTAAACATTCCGAACAGCTTACAAGGTCCGAGTCACCGTAACGCGGGCGTGGAGGTGTGGGTGCTGGGTGCGGCTGTGACTCAGACGGCGGAGCTGTGCTCTGGCGGGGCGGAGACGGCCGGGTTGAGTTCAGGTCAAAGGCACCACTGATAACCGCAGATCAACACTGATAACGTTAGAAGCGAAAATGGAAATAGGAAATTGGAAAGTTAAGACCTCGGATGCTGGCGAAATTGGTTTCGAATTCGGACGCGGAATCGGATTGACGTAGAATGCGCATGTGGCTTGGATAGCGGCGACGGCGGGTTTGTGGGTTCGCCGCGTGGCCGAATTCGTGGGACGAAGCGGGTGGTTTGAGCAGCACAAAACGGGAAAATCGGGGTCACAAATGAATAGCCTCTTGGTTGCACAGGCACCGGCGAGAACGAGTTGGACTTTGCAAGCGAATCCAGCGGCGAGCGCGCAATTTACGGTGGCGCGCGTGGCTGGCTGGGCTTGGCGCAAGCATCGGTCCGCGTTGGTGCTGGGCGCGGAATTATTTCTGGCGGCGGTTTCTTACTCGCTGGCAGTTTTTGCTGTTGCCGAAACGCGCGGGGTGGGTTGGCCTGGCCGCGCGCTGTGGGCGACTTTGGGCGTAATGATCGTGTTCAGGCTGGGAGGGCTGGTGAGCGTTCAGCTCTACCGGCGATCGTTGCAGCACGCAAGTGTGCCGGATTTCATTTCAATCGTGAAGGCAGTTGCGACGAGTTCGTTGCTCGCAGGCGCGGCGACCGCGTGGGTTCTGCCGGCGTTGCGGGTTCCAGCGGCCGCGCTGTTTGTGGATGCGGCGTTTCTAATTTTGTTGTGGGCCGGATTCCATTTCGGCGCGCGGGTGCTGAAGACGGAGCGCGCGGAGTGGCGCAAGGACGGGAAACGCGTGATGGTGGTCGGCGCGGGCGATGCGGGAATCACCTTGTTGAAGGACTTGGCGCAGGACGCGGCGGCGGCTTCCCGGGCTGTGGCGATCGTGGACGACAATCCGGAAAAGTGGGGCCGCACAATTCTGGGCGTCCCGGTGGTGGGTGGAACACGGGACCTGGCGAGGCTGGCCGCCGTACACGAGGCAGATGAAATCCTGATCTGCATTCCGAGCGCGACTGGCGTGCAGATGCGCGACATCCTGGCGGCGTGCCGGCAGATCGGCATTCCGGTGCGCACGCTGCCGTCGCTATCGGAACTGGTGGACGGCAAAGTGTCGCGGCGCGATTTGCGCCGCCCGCGCATTGAAGATTTGTTGCAGCGAGAAGGGGTTCGCGTGGATGTGCAGCAGACGCGACGAATCGTGGGCGGGAAAGTGGTGCTGGTGACAGGAGCGGGCGGGAGCATTGGATCGGAATTGTGCCGGCAGATTGCGGAGGCAGGACCGCGGATGCTACTGCTGCTGGATAAATCCGAAAATAGCCTGTTCTACGTGCACCGCGCGATGTGCGAGCAGTTGGGGGCGAGCCGCGTGAAACCACTGCTGGCGGACCTGGTATACAAGGACCGGCTGCGCGAAATTCTGCGGCAGGAGAAGCCCGAGATTGTTTTTCACGCCGCGGCGCACAAGCACGTGGGATTGCTGGAATTGCATCCGCAGGAAGCGATTCGAAACAACGTGCTGGGCACGCGGAACCTTGCCGAGGCCGCGCTCGAATGCGGGGCGGCACGGCTGGTGAATATTTCCACGGACAAGGCGGTAAGCCCGCGCAGCTACCTGGGGCTTTCGAAAAAGTTGACGGAATTGTGCGTGCAGGAGCTGGCGCGCGCGCACGGCGCGAAATTCTCGAGCGTGCGATTTGGCAATGTGGCGGGAAGCACGGGAAGCGTGCTGCGACTTTTCTGGGATCAGATTCAGAAAGGCGGGCCGATACGGGTGACCGACCCGCGGGCAACGCGCTATTTCATGTCCGTGCCGGAAGCCGTGCATTTGATTTTGCGGGCGGCGGCGCTGGGGAACGGCGGCGAAACTTTTGTGTTCGATATGGGCGAGCCGCTGAATATTTACGAGCTCGCGAAGACGATGATGCTTTTTGCGGGATTGAAGCCGGAGCGAGACGTCGCGATTGAGTTCACGGGGCTGAATGAAGGCGAGAAAATCGCGGAGGAATTGTGGGAGGAGTGGGAGCGCCCGGCCGCGACCGCGAACGAGCGAATTCTGGTGGTGGCGGAGCAGAATGCGCAGGCCGCGGGAATCTTGAAGAAAATCGAGCGCATGGAGACGTTTTTGGCGCACGAAAATTACCACGGGCTGCTGGAGTACCTGGGGGAATTCGCGCCGGAGTTCAAAAGGGGACGAACGGCAGACGCTTCCGCGGCTGCCGTGATGCTGCCAGCGGAGATTTCCGCGCTGGCGGGCGTGGAGGCGGCATGAGAATTCCACTGTCGCAACCGGACATCGGCGAACGCGAAATCGAATATGTGACGAACGTGCTGCGCTCGGGACAATTGTGCCTGGGGCCAAAGCTCGCGGAATTCGAAGAGAAATTCGCGGATTACGTGGGGACGCGGTATGCGGTGGCCACGAACAGCGGGACTTCGGCGCTCCATTTGTGCGTGAAGGCGTTGGGGATCGGACGCGGCGATGAAGTGCTGACGACTTCCTTTAGCTTTGTGGCGTCTGCGAATTGTTTGCTGTATGAAAAAGCGCTGCCGGTGTTTGTGGATATTTCGCCCACGACGCTGAACATTGATCCCGCGGCGATCCGGAAAATATTGGCGGCGGATTACATTTGGGACCGGATGAAGTGCAGGCATACAAACCGTCGCACGGGGCACGTGTTGAAGGCGATTTTGCCGGTGCATGTTTTTGGGCAGCCCTGCGACATGGGCGCAATTTTGGAAATCGCGCGCGAATTTAATCTGCGCGTGCTGGAGGATGCTTGCGAAGCAGTGGGCGCGGAATATCGCGGGCAGCCATTGGGGACGTTTGGGGACGCGGCGGTATTTGCGTTCTATCCGAACAAGCAGATGACCACGGCGGAAGGCGGGATGATCGTGACGGATGACGCGCAGCAGGCGTCGGTGTGCCGGAGTTTGCGCAACCAGGGGCGCAGCGAGGATTCGGAGTGGCTGCGGCACACGCGGCTGGGATTCAACTACCGGCTGAGCGACCTGCACTGCGCTCTGGGGCTCGCGCAACTGGAACGCATCGAAGAATTGCTCGCGGGACGCGCGGCGGTGGCGGATCTGTACGCGGACGGGCTCGCGGGAATCTCCGGGATCGCGCTGCCGACGGAATTGGCGGGCTCGAAGCGGAGCTGGTTTGCGTATGTGATTCAGCTGCAGGGGATGTTTCGCAAATCCACACGCGATCGATTGATGTTTGGATTGCGAGAGCGCGGGATCGCGTGTCAGGCCTACTTCCCTCCCATTCACCAGCAGCCTTATTTCCGCGAGGCGGGCGTGGGGATGGAGCATCCTTTGCCGCAGACCGAACTGGCGGCGGATGGGTGCCTGGCTCTGCCGATGTTTTCAGCGATGAGCGCGGGGCAAGTGAGCGAAGTGTGCGAGACGATTCACGACTTGATGCTGGAGATTGCGCCGCTGGCGCAGCCTGTGACGAAGCGATTCGCCGCGGCGGCCGGAACAGCGGACTGAGTGGCGTGCGGCGCTAGCCGCGGGGCGCTTCGCAACGAGATCGTGGGCTGTCCGTCGTAGATTGTAAATTGAAATTGCAGGAAGATTATCGAGTATCGGCGGGCGGCGATCAGGACGCGCGCGCCGGCTGGTTTCACCGCAAGAAGTCCTAAAAGAGCGCAAATTATGAAGAAAACATCGCAGGCAAATTCTGCACGCCCGCCTTTCTTGCTGCGCGCCGCGCGCAGCAAGCCGCATCTTTACAGCGCGATCTGCGAGGCACGGCTGTTTTATTCGCGGCGCGTCGCGGGGGCGGGCATGCGGGAACTTTTTCGCAGCAATCAATCGCGCTTCGCGATGAGCGAGTTCGAGCGCACGCAGGTGCGTTTGCTGCAGGAAAGAGGTTACGCGTTGATTCCGGAGTTTTTTTCGCAGGCGATGTGACGGAATACTGCGGCCTGATTCACGAATGCGCGCACGGGCAGATGCACCTGGTTCCGGAATTCGGATTCCTGGAGACTTTGGATCCGGATTTGGAGGGCCGCACGAAGGTGGGTTGTTGCGACGTTTGTCGGTGCAAGCCTACCGCGCGGCGGTGCAAGCTACTTTTTTCGGCGCGCTGATTTCGCCGGGGAGCCGGATTTCGTTTCTTTCGCGTGACCGGCATCATGCGAACCGCTTGAAGCACGCTTGGCGCAGCACATTGGCGCACCTTCCTGGCGGCACGTTCGGGTTGGCTTGCCATCCGGGACTTTTCGAGAAAGGATTTTCGGAGATGGATCGGATTTGCGCGCTGCGGGGGGCGGAGTTTCGCTGGTTGACCGATCCGGAACTGCGCGAGGTGGTGACGCGCAGCGGGATCCAGTTGATAACATACCGAGAACTGTGCGAACGTCGGGCCGTCCGGCATGCGGCTGGTGCGACGCTGGCGCAACGGCATTTAGGATGACAGCTTGCTGATCTTATTCCGGGCTTGTTTCTGGATATGTTTCGCGATCGTTGGGTACGTGTATGCGGGTTATCCGCCGCTGCTGTGGATGGGTGTGCTTGGGCGACGGAGAGATGATGCGGCGCGGGCCGATGCCGCTACGACTTCGGCCGACGCGCGACTCGCCGCGGGCGCGGGGACGTTGCCACTGGTGAGCGTGATTGTGGCGGCGCACAACGAGGAAGCGGCGATTGGGGCGAAGATTCGAAATGTGCTGGCGTCTGATTATCCGCGCGAGCGCCTGGAGATATTGATTGGGAGCGATGGGTCGTCCGATCGCACCGAAGAAATTGTGCGCAAGTATAGAGGCGATGGCGTGGGGCTGATTTCGTTTCCGCGACAGATGGGGAAAAGCGCGATACAGAATGGATTGGTGGCGGCGACGTCTGGGGAAATTCTGGTGTTCAGCGACGCGGATTGTGAATTTGATTCTGGGGCGCTGCGAATGCTGGTGCGGCATTTCGC
>Ga0181535_10001765_pt1 | contig 27470 bp, 17 predicted proteins | sample PEATcosm2014_Bin_44_FD_119774 | JGI IMG/M metagenome (GOLD analysis project Ga0181535, IMG submission 119774) | Peatland microbial communities from MTU Mesocosm Facility, Houghton, MI, USA - PEATcosm2014_Bin17_30_metaG | ecosystem: Environmental > Terrestrial > Soil > Wetlands > Peat | place...
CATCGTGGCGGTCGCCCGCCTTTCGCAGCAACCCCTCGGACCCGATATCGGGTGGAACAAAGCAATGCTGGCCATTACACTCGGGCCGGTTCTAGAAGAAGTGATCTTCAGGGGCTATCTATTAACTGCTGCTCTAATGCTGACCCGACACCTGTCGCTGTCGGGCTTAGGCTCGGCTACATGTTCAACTGTGACCACAGCCGTAGTATTCTCGATTGCGCATCTCACGACAGCCGGAACAACCGCGATTCAGCTTTGCTGTATTCTGCTTACGGGCTGCCTGTACGGTTCTCTCCGATTCCGGCACGGATCGACCGCGGCAGCGGCTCTTGCCCATGCAGCGTACAATCTGTCGCTTTACCTCAGCTACTGGTGCGGGATTTCTCGCTGAAAGGCACGTTCTTGGCGGTCAGGATGGATTTTTTGCGAAATTCCGAGTATCGTTGCCTCTGAGGCAATTCGGAGCGGGCACCGGCGGCGGTTATGGCGTGCCCTTACATTACATTAGGCGGCTTCGGCGAAAATCAGCACTTTTCAAGTGGAGCCCGACCGGGTCCTTCTGGTAGGGCTGCTTTGACGTTGATTGATCGCAGTGGTCGCAGCATAAATAGCCGCAAGTGGCCCGACTGATCAGAGGGCCCAGGTCAGATGCCGTTGTACATTCGGCTGAGGACACTCGGAACAGGGGTTGAGACGACGGAGAGTGAGCAGCTTTAAGCGGGCACAACGAAGGGCACCTCTGGGGCTACATCGAGCCACATTGGTGGAGCCATCGTTCACTGCGGAATGCCGGTGGACGACGCGGCAGCAGTGCGTACTGATATGGATGAGCAGTCCTTGGTCGCTGTCGCTCAGATGTACTTCCAAGACTACGTAATCCCTACCGTGCTTCTCCTGTTTCCAGCCCATTGAGGCTCTCCAGCGAAAGACGAAATTGCGGCTCACGAAGTAAGCGATAGAGCAGAAGAGTGAGCAGCAACCCGACGATGGCAGCTACTGAGCCATAGAGGAAAACCGCCGAATAGCCAAACTTTCCGACAATAACTCCAGCGATGGGGCCGGTAATACCCATCGCCAGATCGAGGAATGCCGTATACACCCCAAGTGCCGCCCCGTGATCCTGATCTGCTACCATCTTGAGAGCTTCCACTCCGAGTGCTGGAAATACCAAGGCGAATCCACATCCACTGAGAGCTGCCCCCGCAAGAGCGACGTCGTGAGTGGTGGCCGACCACAAAACGAACAATCCGGCAGACTCCACAATCAACGACACCAGCGCAACTCGGAAGCCGCCCCAACGATTGATGGTGTCGGCGAACACGAGCCGAGTGACGATGAAACAACCCCCAAAGAGTATCAGTGCGAGAGCAGGATCAGTCCAATGCCGGCTGGCATAGTACAGCCCGGTAAACGTCGCAATCGCAGCAAATCCGACCGTGCCGAGAGTCAGCCCTAGCCCGTGGAACGACACTCTGGAGAGCACTTTTGAAAACGCGAGGTGTGCACCTCGCAGTATCGGCACTGCAGCCACTGGCAGGGCAAGAACAAGGTTTACTACCGCTACTCCCGAGGCGACTGCCCCTATTGACATCAGGCCATACCTGGTCACAAGCCAAATACCAAGAGGGGCCCCCGCAGCCATTGCGCCATAGGATGCAATCCCGCTCCAGGAGATCACTTGCGCGGCATACCCTGGGCCGACTCGCCCCAACCCCCAAGTGGTCGCACCCGTTGCGACGCAGCTTTCGCCACAGCCGAGGATCAACCGACTAATCAGAAGAACGACAAAACAGGCCACAGTCTTGGTTTGGAGCCATGCTGCAACAAACAGGCAGAGTGCACTAAGCAAACCGACTACCTGGCCGGCCAAAACGGTTGCACGGGGACCCACAACGTCTGTCATTCGGCCGGCTCTAGCGCGTGTGACAAGGGTTGCCACATATTGCAAGCTGATTGCGACTCCGGCCCAAAAAGGGGAAAGGCCTAACTGGAGATGAACGAAACCGGGCAAAACTGCGAGGAGCAGCCCGATCGTTAAATAGTAAAGAAACACGAACAAAGACGTGTGAATGATTCGGATTGTTGCCAGCGTTGCGATCAAGTGTTTCAAGAATGCCTCCAGGCATGTTCTGTCGTTGTGGGCTCGCAATTTCGCTCCGGACCACGGAGCGAATTTCTACGATGCTATGCACCTCTCCATTTGCTTCAGGATGTATTCAGGTCGCGCCACCTTCAGGAGCGGTCTGAAGAGCCTTGCTCATCAAACGCCAGAGATACTGTGCGGTGTGCCTTTTTCCTGAGTCAACTGGACTCTCAACGGGGACAAAGCAATCAATTCGCCGTTCAACAGCCTGCGGCCTCCTGAAGCAATAGCTCTACCCGCGTGCACTGGTATTTTCAGATGGCTGGCCGACGCCGCGACGCATTAGAGACAGGGCGTGTCGATATAGCGCCGCCGTGTGTCCATCAAGCGCCTTGTCAACCACCGACGACGCGCACTCTCAGGATTCGGGAATTTCGCTTCGGCGGCATTTCCCCATCTTCGACGGTGAAGCTCGGCGGAATTCTCCGCCTAATGAAGAGTCAGCGGACAGCGTGGCTTTGGAAGATAAACGGGATCTGGCGATTCATCGACGCGCCATATTGACCGGCGATTCGCGTCGTGAGTAATCGAGCGCCTCTTGTTTGGCATCTTATATGCCTTAGTAGACGGTGTGCAGTTCGGAGCCCGCCTGGATTGGTGACGCGGAAACCGAGAAGCACATAAGGAGACTGTGATCATGAGCTTACCTCTTGAAGGAATCAACGTAATTGACTTTACAGGCGTGCAGGCGGGCCCAGCGTGTACGCAGTTGATGGCCTGGTTCGGCGCGAGCGTGCTGAAGGTAGAACGCCTCAACGGCGGCGATATTACCCGCCAGCAACTGCGCGACATTCCTGACGTAGACGCCCTGTATTTCACCCAACTGAACAGCAATAAGAAATCTCTCGCGGTGGACACCAAAACTCCCGAAGGCAAGAAGATCATGGAACAACTGATCCGGGAAGCCGACGTATTGGTGGAGAACTTCGCCCCGGGCGCAATGGACCGTATGGGGTTCACCTGGGAGCACATTCAGGAACTCAACCCGAGGCTCATCTATGGGTCGGTGAAGGGTTTCAATGATCAGTCGCCGTACTCGGACCTGAAAGTTTACGAGAACGTGGCGCAGTGCGCCGGCGGCGCCGCCTCCACCACCGGTTTCTGGGACGGTCCCCCGCTGGTCAGCGCGGCCGCGCTGGGCGACAGCAACAGCGGAATGCACCTCGCGATCGGCATCCTGACTGCTCTGATTGGCCGTCAGAAGACCGGTAAAGGCCAGAAAATTTCGGTCGCGATGCAGGACTGCGTGCTGAACCTTTGCCGTGTGAAGCTGCGCGACCAGTTGCGCTTGGAGCGGGTCGGCTATTTGGAAGAATATCCGCAGTATCCCAATGGCACCTTTACCGATGTGGTGCCTCGCGGCGGAAACGCGGGCGGCGGAGGCCAACCGGGGTGGGTGCTGAAGTGTAAGGGGTGGGAGACCGATCCCAACTCGTATATCTATTTCACCATCCAGGAGCAGGACTGGGGACCGACGTGCCAGGCCATTGGTAAGCCTGAGTGGATCACCGACCCAGCCTATTCCACCGCGCGTGCACGCCAGCCGCATATCTTCGAGATCTTCGCGGACATCGAGAAGTGGCTTGCCGACAAAACGAAGTACGAGGCGATCGATAAATTACGGCCCTACGGTGTTCCATGCGCGCCCGTGTTGAGCATGAAGGAAATAGCATATGACCCGGCGCTGCGCGCGAGCCGCACCATCGTCGAGGTTCCGCACAAGCAACGCGGCAGCTATCTCACCGTGGGCAGCCCGATCAAGTTCTCGGACTTCACTCCTGAGATTACCAGCTCCCCGCTGCTGGGCGAGCACACTGGCGAGGTGCTGGCGGGATTGGGATATAGCTCCGAACAGATCGCCAGGCTGCGTGAGAAGAAGGTTCTTTTAAAGGACGGGGTTGCGGACACCCATCCGGAGCACAACACGCCCGCCCTAGCGAGCAAGTGATGAATAGCGCTACGCAAACACCCGTTGATTTCGAACACCTGGTCGAGGCACTCGGCGACGCAATTGTCGTCGCCGATCCGAGCGGCACCATCACCGTATGGAACCCCGCCGCCGAGCGCCTCTTCGGATTCACTCCGGCTGAGGCGCTCGGCAATTCGCTCGATCTCATTATTCCCGACCGCTTGCGTGCGCGCCATTGGGCTGGTTACGGAAAGACCATCGCGAGCGGCGAGACACGCTACGCTCACGACGTGCTGCGGGTTCCCGCCGTGCATAGAGACGGGCGAGCGTTGTCGATAGCATTTACGGTCGGACTGCTGAATGGTCCGCAAGGCACGGTAGCAGGTATCGTGGCAGTGATTCGCGACGAAACCCAATCCTTCAACGAGAAGCGGGACCTGCTCAAGCGTCTCGCTGAGTGCGAGGGAAATAAAGCCCACTAAGAGGAGAGGTATTCCATGATTGCGACCGAAACGAAATCATCGAACGAACTGGAATCGTCGAACGGAAAGAAATCGGCTTTAACCGACGGATTTCACCTGGTAGTCGATGCATTGAAACTCAACGGCATCGACACGATTTATGGCGTCGCGGGAATTCCGATCACGGATCTGGCCCGGCTGGCGCAGGCCGAAGGAATAAGGTTCATCGGCTTCCGGCATGAACAATCCGCTGGAAACGCCGCCGCGATCGCCGGCTATCTGACCAAGAAGCCGGGGATTTGCCTGACCGTCTCCGCACCGGGGTTCCTGAACGGCCTGGTGGCGGTCGCGAATGCCACCACCAATGGGTTCCCGATGATCCAGATCAGCGGATCGAGCGACCGCGAGATTGTCGATCTCCAGCAAGGCGACTACGAAGAACTGGATCAGATGAATGCGGCGAAACCTTACACCAAGGCAGCCTTCCGGGTGAACAAACCCGAAGATATCGGCATTGGAATCGCACGCGCAATACGCGCCGCGGTTTCGGGAAGACCGGGTGGCGTCTATTTGGATTTGACCGCGGAAGTGCTCGGCGCGGCACTCGATGCGAATGCGGGTGCGGAGTCGCTGGTACAGGTTGTGGAACCAGCGCCGCGGCAGATTCCCGCGCCGGAATCGATCGAGCGCGCCCTCGACCTTCTGGCGAGCGCCGAGCGCCCACTTATCATTCTCGGCAAAGGCGCGGCCTACGCACAGGCTGACTCCGACATCCGGTCGTTCATTGAGAAGACCGGTATTCCTTATCTGCCGATGTCGATGGCTAAAGGGCTCCTGCCCGATAACCATCCGCAATCCGCGGCTGCGGCCCGCTCATTGGTTCTGGCTCAGGCCGATGTGGTCATGCTGATCGGAGCCCGGCTGAACTGGCTGCTGGCACATGGCAAAGCCCCGCGTTGGTCCCCAACTGCGCGTTTCGTGCAGGTCGACATCTCGCCGACGGAGATCGATAGCAACCGGCCCATCGCGGCGCCGGTCGTTGCGGATATCGGGTCAGCTATGGCAGCGTTCCTGTCCATGCTCAAGCCCGGACAAATCGTGCCTCATGCTGCCTGGATCAAATCCATCGAGGAACGCAAACAACACAATATCGAGCGCATGGCGGCTCGGCTGACTGCCAATCCCAGCCCGATGAACTTCTCGAGCGCACTGCGGGCGGTCCGCGATTTTCTCGCGGACAAGCCGGATATATATCTTGTCAACGAAGGGGCCAACACGCTCGACTTCGGCCGCGACATTATCGACATGCACGAGCCTCGCAAACGTCTCGACTCCGGCACCTGGGGTGTGATGGGTATCGGTATGGGTTATGCCATTGGCGCAGCGGTGACGAGCGGAAAGCCCGTGGTCGCCATCGAAGGCGATAGCGCTTTCGGGTTCAGCGGCATGGAGATCGAGACCATTTGCCGCTATTCGCTTCCGATCGTCACAGTCGTCTTCAACAACGGTGGCATCTACAGGGGCGACGACGTCAACCGTAGCGGGGGCGCCGATCCATCGCCAACTATTCTCATGAGGACTGCGCGCTATGACAAACTGATCGAGGCGTTCGGCGGCACAGGCTATCATGTGACCGATCCGCAAGGCCTCACCAAGGCTCTCGCAGAAGCAGTGGCGTCGGGTAAGCCGGCGATCATCAACTGCGTCATCGATGCCACTGCGGGAACCGAGAGCGGCCATCTGCAGAGTCTGAACCCAACTTCCCAGATCGACAGTGGACGAAAGTGAACGCCATCGCGACCATCCCCGCCGCTGCACCGCTTCTGAACAACCTTTCTGAGCTGCTCACACGGCACGTTCAGGAGCGGCCCCAGCGAACTGCCGTTGGGAGCTCAGACCGCGGGACCGTACTTAGCTACAGCCAGCTTGACGTTCTCGTCCGGTCGGCGATGATCCAACTCTCCGGGCTCGGACTGAGGCGCGGCGCCACGATCGCCCTCGTCTCGGACAACACGGTTGAATTCGTGGTCGGTCTGCTCGCTATTGTGTCTTTGGGAGCCCGTGTCGCGCCGCTGAACCCGGCGCTTACGTCTGATGAATTGAGCACGCGACTCTCGGAACTCTCTGCGTATGCCGTGTTCGCTCCGAGACATCTGGCAAGCAAGCTAGACTTTGCGGATGCCGGCGCCGGAAGCGCCGCGCGGTGGATCATGAGCATCGAGGGTTCCGGCAGCGACTATGACGTAAGAATTGAGAATACACACCGACAAAGCCCGGTGCCTGGCGTGGCTATCAACACGACGGTTCTCATCGACGGTGAAGACGTCGCTCTTTTGATGTTCACCGCCGGGACTACTTCAGCGCCCAAGCTCGTTCCCTTGACGCACGGCAACGTTGTCTCATCGATCCGGGACATAGTCTCCGGGTATGATCTATCCCCGCAGGACGCGACCCTGATCGTCATGCCGCTGTTCCATGGGCACGGGCTCGTGGCGGGGTTGCTGGCAACCCTGGCGAGTGGCGGCAGCGCCTATCTTCCGAGCACTGGCGTGTTCTCGGCTCACCTGTTTTGGGCAGACGTAGTCCGCCTCGGAGTGACGTGGTACACGGCGGTACCAACGATTCACCGCATTCTCCTGAACCGTGCTTCCCAGGATTACCCAAGCGGTTCTCGAGTGGCCCTTCGTTTCATCCGCAGTTGCAGTGCTCCGCTTGACCAGGAACTCGCAGCAGCGACGAGCGCCACGTTCCGAGCCCCGGTGATCTCCGCCTACGGGATGACAGAGACTTCTCATCAAGTGTCGTCCAACCCACTTCCCATCCATGGATCGAACAGGAGTGCGTCAGTGGGCCTGCCGACGGGAGTCCAGGTCCGAATCGCCGCCGACGATGGAAAGGAAGCTGCAACTGCTAGCGTCGGCGAAATCTGGGTCCGGGGCGCAACGGTTACGACCGGATATCTCAACAATCCTGTCGCAAACTCCGCGAGTTTTGTCGACGGATGGTTTCGGAGTGGCGATCTCGGCAACAGGGACGAGGACGGCTACCTCTTTGTGACGGGAAGGCTCAAAGAAATCATTAACCGCGGCGGAGAAAAGATCTCACCGGGTGATGTCGACGCGGTCCTCTTGTCCAACGCGAAAGTGCTCGAAGCGGCATCATTCGGCGAGGCCGACGTGACCTATGGAGAGAATGTCAACGCTGCTGTCATTCTGCGTCCGGGAATGGAAGCGACTGAAGGTGAGCTGCGAGACTACTGCCGAACGAAACTCAGCGCGTTCGAAGTTCCCCAACGGATCTACATCGTGGCCAACTTTCCACGCACCGCAAAGGACTCCACTGATCGGCGTGCGCTTGCTCTGCAGTTTGCCACCGGCTGATCAGCGTCTGAGCAATAGAAATAGTCAAGAGACATTGAAGGAGCGATTCAAGCGATGCCCACCGAACTTATGACAATTTCCCCCGATCAAGCACTTAAAATCAGGATTCGCGACATCCTGCTCAACGCGCTGGCGGTTTCGTCGGGAGCTATCGACGCGGTCAGCTTTCTTGATCTAGGCAAGGTCTTCTCGGCCTTCATGACAGGAAATGTCGCCTTTCTCGGGCTGCGGGCCGCAGGCGCCACGGGGCCCGGCTGGACGAACATCTTCGCTGCGGTGTTTGGCTTCACTTTGGGGGTGTACCTTTCGACGCGAATCGTTAGGCCTTCCGAAGCCTTTGGTATTTGGTCTCAACGGGTGACGGTCGCGCTCTGCTTATCGCTGATTGCGCATGCAGCCTTCCTGTCCGTTTGGTTCGCAAGTAACGGCCAGCCTTCGGTTGGCGTCGTCCCCTTTCTTCTCGCCGCGTGGAGTTTTGCGATGGGGATGCAGAGCGCCGCAGTTCGAAGGCTTCATGTGGACGGTGTGTTTACAACTGCTGCGACCGCAACCATCATATTCCTTGCCGGCGACCTCGCCAACTGGCCCGCGACAGCGAGAGAGAGGCGGCGGCTTACAGGCGTCCTCGCCTCGTTGTTCGTTGGCGCCACCGCCGGAGGCCTGCTTTCGGTTCATGCGCACATCTACGCCCCGGTCCTGCCATTCATGATCACCGTCGTGGTGGTCGCAACGGCAGCGTTCGCGTTGGGAAATCTTGACGCTGAGGGGGCAGAGGAGGCACAACCGTCGGCGACGCAAACCTCTACCGGAAGGGTGGCACCCACGGGATTCCCATCTCTCCCGCACTCGAATTGATAAGTCGGGGTAGAACAAAGCTGCGCTAACGAATTGTATTCACAGGAGGTTTACATGGGAGAAGCATCTCAAGAGACAGGCCGAATTGCCGCACAAAGTGAAATAAGAAGTGTAGTCGTCCGCGGTAGTGCTACCGGCTTCGCACAGGAGATTCTTGCAGGTCCTCATCGCCTGTCGGCTGATGAACCCGTGTCTGTAGGCGGCGGAGACACGGGCCCATCGCCTTACGATATTCTGCTCGCCGCCTTGGGCGCCTGCACTTCGATTACCTTGGGGATGTACGCCCGGCGGAACGGATGGCCCCTCGCGGAGGTCATTGTCAACCTGCGACATTCGAAGGTACACGCCATCGATTGTGCCGAGTGCGAGGCGAAAGAAGGGATACTGGATCGGATTGAACGGGACATTCATCTTACGGGATCATTGACCGAGGAGCAGCGATCTAAGCTGCTCGACATTGCAAATAAATGTCCGGTGCATCGAACACTGACATCAAAGAGTGTGATTGTGACTCGTGCCGTTTGACGGAACTGAGTTCTGTTCCCCTCTGCCGCGCCAGGTTCTCCGGAGTGCGCCAGGCACGCGGCTAATGACGATGTTCCTGAGGTCGCCTGCGCGGGCAGCTTGGAGTGAAGCTGCCCGCGAAAGGGCTCGGGGGGGCTCGGCAGAGCCCGTTCGCACTTGGTTAGCCGTTGATACCCAGCCGCTTCATCTTAGAGATCAAAGTTGTTCGCGGCAGGCCCAGCCGCACGGCCGCGCCATTCCGGCCGCCGAGCACGCCGCCGCTTTTCTGGATAGTCTGCAGGATGTGCTGGCGCTCCAGTTCTTCCATCGTCACAGGCGCGGACGATTTCATTTGAGTCAGCTCGGGCAGCGAACCGTTCAACAGAGGGCCGGTTGACAGAATCACAGAGCGCTCAACCACGTTTTGCAGCTCCCGGACGTTGCCCGGCCAGGAATGGCGCACAAGAGCCGCCATGAATGCCGTTGAAATCCCACTAATCCCTTTTCCCATGCGAAATGCGTAGTGCATCGCAAAGTGGTGGGCTAACAATCGGATATCTTCGGGGCGACTCCGCAGCGGCGGCAGTTCGATGGGAAAGACGCTAAGCCGGTAGAGGAGGTCCGCGCGGAATTGCCGTTCGTCCACCATCTGTGCAAGATTCCGATGTGTCGCGCAGATCACGCGCACATCGGTGTGAACCGTGCCGGCTCCGCCCAATCGCTCGAACTGTCTTTCCTGCATGACCCGAAGGAGCTTTGGCTGTAACTCCAGCGGAAGGTCGCCGATCTCGTCCAGGAGCAAGGTGCCGCGATTCGCCCGCTCGAACCGCCCGATGCTGCGGGTGATCGCTCCAGTGAAAGCGCCGCGCTCGTGACCAAACAGCTCGCTTTCCAGCAAACCAGAAGGAATGGCAGCGCAATTCACCTTCACAAACGGGCCGTTCGCACGGTCGCTGGACTTGTGAATGGCTTCGGCAATCAGTTCCTTGCCAGTCCCGGTTTCGCCGTTCAGCAACACCGTGGCATCAGTCGGAGCCACAATCCGCACCATGTCCAGTAGGTCCCGTAGAGCAGGGCTCTTGCCGATAATGCCCGGAAATATCCTATCGGCGAGTTCGTCACCGTCAGTCCCGACTATCGAAGCCGCATTCTCGATTTCAAGAGTCTTGGGCAGGTCACCTACCCACGTTGCTTGTGCCGCCATTTGTTAACTCCTTTCGTCAGTTACGCCCTGGACCTTTTGATCTTGTAGCTAATTGTGGAGCCAGTCTCGCTTGCGGCCAACCCTGCAAAGAGATTACCTGTCCACTATATGGTGACTCCCCGGAGCGCCTTTTGAGGCAATGAAAAGTCTCCTACGGGTATGGTGGCTAGCTCTTCCGGTTTGGAATGTTGATACGCTTCCATCCGAAAAGGCGCGCGTCGACCGACCAGGCACCAGGCCCGAGCAGTGCCACGGCAGTTCCCAGGGTTGCCAACAGGATATGAGTCAACGGATCCCCAGGCTGCGAGAAACGCTGCGAGAACGCGCACCATAACTCAACCCCCGCCGCAAGCGCCCCCGCGATGGGCGTCCATAAACCTGCAAGCAAGAGTATTCCTGCAGCGGTTGCGAGCACGGATACGATCAGGTTTCCGAGCGGTGGTTCTCCCTGCAATCCGGTGATCCCTTGATCGACCAATGTAAAGCCGGCAACCAGCCGCATCAGCAGAAGGCCTGTGCCGGGCCACCCGCGTGGGAATGTTGAAAAAAACCGTCGAAGAGGGCGCACTCAACTTGAATTTACGCGGTTCCCTGTGCAGTGAAAAGCTCAATAAGGGAATTCTGAGGCACTCTTTCTAGGTTCTAGGAATCAGAATTCAATGATTCCGCGCTTCAGCCCGATCATCGCGGCGTGGGTCCGGTCCTTAGCGTCCAGTTTGGCTAGGATGCTTCTGACGCGGCCCTTCACGGTTTCTTCCGGGACCGAGAGCTGGGCGGCAATCTCCTTATTGGCATTCCCGCCGGCAATCAGGCGAAGAACATCGATTTCCCCCGCGTTCAAAGCATCGTCGGTGGCATGTTCGGCAACTTGATAGGAGATTTCCGGAGAGAGAGTCTTTTTGCCGGCGTGGACCGCGCGAATGGTTTCGACGAGCTCCTTATACAATAGATTCTTAAGCAGATAAGCTCTAGCTCCCGCCTTGAGAGCGCGCAGAACCTGGACGTCACCGGTATAGGTGGTCAGGACGATAATTCGAGCATCGCCGAATTCCCCGAGAATCGCGATCATCGCGTCCAACCCGTTCATCTCCGGCATCTGCAAGTCCATCAGGGTCACGTCCGGACGCAGCGCGCGGAACTGCTGGATCGCTTCATGCCCATTGGACGCTTCGCCGACTATACTCATGTCCGATTGATGACCGACAAGCGCCACGATCCCTCCGCGGAACACGGGGTGATCGTCCACTGCCAGGATTCGAATCATGAGTTCGTCCGTGCCTTCTTTGCAAACAACCGGAAACCGCGGGCGGGAGACTTCCCGTAGGTAATGGAGGCAGGAATATTCAGTTCAACCTGAGTGCCGGATTCCTGCTGACTCCAGATTTCCAGTTCGCCGCCGATGAGTTGGGCGCGCTCGCGCATGCCAGCCAGGCCCCAGTGTCCGGCGCGCCCTTGTTCGTCAAGCACCTCTGGGGCGATACCCTTTCCATCGTCACGGACGCGCAGCCGGAACTGGCGCTCGCCATACCAGATGGTCACCTCGATCCGTCGCGCCTGTGCATGACGGAACGCGTTGCGCAGCGCCTCCCCTGCGATCCGGTAGATTTCATCCCGCAGGATCGGATGGATGTCCCGGGGCGTGCCTTCCACTTCCACAAACGATTCCACGCGATTCGAATTGCTTTCTTCGCCCGCCAGTTCTTCTCCGCCCGCCCGTTCTTGTCCCCCCGCCAGTTCTTCTCCTAAAGACCCGATCGCCCGCGCCAAGTCGTTGGTTTCGACGGAGGAGGAACGCAACCCCTGCACGGCGTCCCGGCCTTCCGTGATTGCCTGCGCGGCATGATCGAGAGCGGCCTCTAGTGTCTTCCGGGCTTCCCCCGCGTGGGGCGGGATTTCGTCATGAGCCACTTGAAACCGCAGCATCAACCCCTGAAAACTCTGCAGCAGCGTGTCATGCAAATCGCGGGCGATGCGCGTGCGCTCGTTGACACGTTCGTCCAGGCGCGTATTGAATTGCTGCGCAATCTGGTGGAGGCGGTACCGGTACAGCGCCCAGAGCAATCCCAGAAAAGCGGCCACGCACGATGCCTTGAACCAGGCAGTCTGATAGTACGCCGGGTCGATGGAGAAATCGAAGGATGCGCCGGCCTCGTTCCAGACGCCGCTGTTATTGCAGGCCTTCACGCGGAAGCGGTAGTTGCGGGGAGGAAGATCGTTATAAGACGCCTTTCGTTCATTGCCCACGTCCTTCCAGTCGGGATCGCGACCTTCCAGCTTGACGCGAAAACGGATCTTCTCCGGCGCCACCAGGCTGAGAGCGGTATAGTCGATTTCCACATCGCGCACCAGCGGCGGTAGGTGCAAGTTCAAAGAGGCTTCGTGGGTCTTGCGGTCGGCGATGATCTGCTCGATGTTCACCGGCGGCGGAAGTTTGTTGAAGTGAAGGTTATGCGGATCGATGACGCTGACGCCGTCGGAATTCGCGAACCACAATTTTCCATCCGCGGACTGGGCGAAACGCGGGTTGAAGTTACGGATAGGGAGCGCATGGCTCGTCAGTCCGTCGGAGCTGTCGAAAACCGTGGTCTGGATCGTGCGCTTTGAATCCGTCGACCAGGCCTCCAGCTCGGGCCGGGCAATGCGCACCAGCCCGCAGGCCATGTAAAGCCAGAATGAACGATCGTCGTCTTCCAGCACTGCGCGAACCGTATCGCACGGCAATCCGTTCTTACTGGTAAGTGTGGCGACTTGACCGTTTTTCACCCGGCTCAGCCCGCCGTCGGTTGCGGCCAAGAGCGCACCGTCCCGATCGAGTTGAAGACCGCTGACACGTCCCTCGCCCAATCCCTCGGCGCCTGCATACGATGCGCGGACCTGACCGCCTTTGAAATACGCCAGGCCACCCTGAAAAAAACCAATCCATAGCCCCCCCTGTATCGGGTCGGGGAGCAGAGCCCGAGGATCTTCACGCCCTAGTCGGGACCACGGGATCCGTTCGACCACGGTCTCCCCAAGAAGATGCAATAGTTCCTGGTCCTTGTTGAGCCATAGATTCCCCAGCCGGTCGCCGTCGATGGAACGTATCTGTCCGGCGGGTACGCTTACAGCGGCAAACCGGCCATTCTCGAAGTAGCCAACACCGCGACGCGTGGCAACCCAAATGCGCCCGCGATAATCCTCAAAAGCGGCCTCCACGGAATCATCCGGCAGTCCACTAGTTCCCTTACGATAAATCGTGATTTGGCCGTCTTTCCATCTGTTAAAGCCATCGTTCGTGCCAACCCAAACGCTGCCGTCCCTGGCCGCCAGAATGGACGAAACGGTGGCGTTGGACAAGCCTTGATTCAAGGAAATGGTGGGGATGGCGAAGTCGCGAAAGCGGTCGAGGCCACCGCCGGTGACAACCCAAAGATTGCCTTCACGATCCTCAAAGAGGCTTTGAACGAAATCGCCGGAAAGACCGTCAGGCCGCGCAAACTGGTCGGTCCTTCCCTGGTGTACATGCAACAGCCCCTGATCGATCGTTCCGATCCACAATCCGCTATCGCGATCCCGGAACAACCGAATCGGTCGGACCAGCCGCTGGATGCCAGGAAGCGGGTACGCCTCGGCTTTCCCGTCCACCAGTTGTTTGATTCCGCCGCGCGTGGAAAGCAAAAGAGCATCGCCGGCGCCTTCCATCGCGCTTATCGGGTCCATCGGATAGAGTTTCGGAGGACCGGGCTTCCATCTCCACAGCCCGCTAAACGTTCCAGCCCATAGATAGCCGCGGCTGTCCTCGTACAGAGAGAGCACTTCGCGGCCGAAACTGCCGTCCGCTCCATCGCAATGTATGCCGCTGCTCGCAATCGCACAGAGCCTGCCGGTGGACGCCACAGAGCCGCCAAACCACACCGTCCCTTCCCGATCCTCAAGGAGCGGACGAACTTGTCCGGCAACCTCAGGGTAGTGCGTCAGCTTGCCGTCTTTCCAACTTGCAAGCCCTTTGGTGGTGCCGATCCAAAGGCGCCCATCGCGGGTGGCGAGCAGGCTTCGGATAGATCCGTCAGGGAGATGCTCACCTGCGGGCGGCCGCCAAGGGACCGTTCGAACGCCGTCGAAGTGGACCAAGCCGGATTCCGTGCCGAGCCACAGATAACCGTTGGGCGTCTGAGCGATGGCGGCGATGGAGCCTTTGAAAAAGCCGCCGCGGACCGTCCAAGCGTTGTGCGCGTATTGATCGATGTCGAGAGATGGGTTTAAGGCGGACGCGCAAGGGCAGCACGCCAGAAGGATGAGAGTGGCGCAGGCTCTAGCATGTATGCCGCTGGCAACCCGTCGCTCCATGCGCACAATTATATAGGTTTGGGGCGGTTTTTGAGCGTAAAATACGCCTATTATCGAAAATCCTTGCTCACGCGCGCGACGGAGAATGGGAGGGTTGTATAACATCAGGGTGACTAAGTGTCGCTCGTACGACAGCCGAGACGTCCGGCCGTCATCTCGGTGGATGAGAATCTCGCTCATGGCCCAGATAGGTCCTTTAAGATGAATAAATGTGAACCCTCCGTGGAGTCCTATGGAAATGGAATCTCAAATGCGATAACTGACGGGATCAATCGGCAGGTCGGTGAATCGGCAAATCTCCATGAGGTGGAGAAAATCATGGATGCATCGGCAGTCCTTGGTTTGGCGTTGGGCATACGCCGAGGCATGGGGCCAACCCATCGGCTTGCGTTCGTTATTACGGCTCTGCTGGCCGCAGCGCCTCTGCTCGCGCAGAACGCCGAACTCTCCGGCCTCATCACCGATCCCTCCGGACTCGCGGTTGCCGGCGCACGAGTGGTTGTGCAGAGCGCGGACACCGCGGCAACCCGCACTGTCTCCACCAACCAGCAAGGCGAGTATAGCGTCCCAGCACTGTTGCCGGGCCCTTACAACATCGCGATAGAAGCGAACGGCTTCAAAACCCTCCACCAGAATGGTGTCGTGGTCGAAGTCGACCAACGGGCACGGCTCGATTTCGCGTTGACCGTCGGCAGCAACACAGAAACCATCGCGGTGCAAGGAAGCGCGCCGCTGCTCAACGCCTCCGATGCATCGGTGAGTACTTTGATCGCTAATCAGTTTGTGGAAAACCTGCCGTTGAACGGGCGGAGTTTCAGTTCCCTCATCGATCTAACACCGGGAGTGGTGCTGTCATCGGCAAATCAGTATGAGGGAGGCCAGTTCAGTGTGAATGGCCAACGGCCGGATGCCAATTACTTCCTGGTGGACGGAGTGAGCGCCAATCTGGGAAATGCTGGAAGCGGCTCCTTATTGGGCCAGGGCGGAGCCGGCCAGCTCCCCGCCACCAGCGCGTTTGGTGGGACCAGCAACCTGGTGTCGCTGGATGCGCTCGAAGAGTTCCGAATTCAGACTTCGACTTTTGCGCCGGAGTATGGGCGTACTCCGGGCGCTCAAATATCGGTGGTCACCAAGTCCGGCACGAACGCCTTTCATGGTGCTGCATTCGACTACTTCCGCAACGACAAGCTGGATGCTAACGATTGGTTCGCCAATGTCAACGGTCTGGCGAGGCCCGAACTGCGGCAGAACGATTTCGGCGGCGTGCTGGGCGGGCCGATCAGGAAGGACAAGCTATTCTTTTTCGGTTCATACGAGGCGCTGAGAGTGCGCCAGCCTCAGGTTGCGGATACCTTTGTGCCGTCCCTGGTCTCGCGCCGGAATGCGCCCGCAGCCGTCCAGCCGCTGCTCAACGCCTTCCCATTACCGAACGGTCGGGACCTCGGCGGGGGAACGGCAGCATTTTCGGCCAGCTACTCCGATCCGTCCACGCTAAATTCTTCCGGCCTCCGGATCGACTATCTGCCGTTGCAAAGAGTGACAATTTTCGCGAGGTACAGCGACGCTCCGTCGAGCCTCGATCTGCGGGCCGGATCTTACGCGTACAACACTATTTCGGCTTTGCAGTACCGAACCCAAAGCCTGACTTCGGGGAGCAACCAGGCGATCGCCTCCCGATTGACCAACGAGCTCCGCTTCAACTACAGCCGAAGCCGGGCGAACAACTTCCGAACGTTAGACAATTTCGGGGGCGCACAACCTCCAGCCGGCTCGGAGCTATTTCCGCCATTTGCTTCCCCGCAGAATTCCGCATTTTTCTTTAACGCCGGCTCTGGACTTGTATTCTCTGCCGGCAAGGCGGGAGACAACTTAGAGCGACAAATCAACTTGACGGACAACGTTTCCTACGTCATTGGCGCGCACCAGCTCAAGTTCGGGCTTGATTATCGACGTCTCAATTCGGAGGCCGGACCCGTACCCTACCAACTGCAATATGCTTTCAATTCTCTGTCGAATGTTCTGGTCAATATAGTGCCTAACGCTCAAGTCCTGTCCAGGACTGCGGATGTACAACTGGTCTTCTCTAACTGGAGCCTATTCGCCCAAGACAACTGGAAAGCCACCCGCACACTGACGATCACGTACGGATTGCGATGGGAGTACAATGCCGCGCCCTCATCGCCTAATGGCACTCTTCCGTTCACGGTCACGCAAGTGAATAACCTCGCAACCATGACGCTGGCTCCGCCGGGCACACCTCTGTGGCTTCCGCAGAACGATGATTTCGCCCCGCGCCTCGGCGTAGCCTGGCAGCCGCTCCCGAGTCTGGTCCTGAGGGGTGGCGCCGGCATCTTCTACGACCTCGGATATTCTAGTGTGGCGAATGGGGAAACCGCATTCCCGTACGTTCAGACGAAGACTATTCCAAAAACCTCATTTCCGCTCAGTGCTAGCCAGGCAGCGCCGCCCCCTTTTACGACGGCCCCTCCAGCAGGACTCATGGCGGTTGTAGACCCGAATCACGTCTTACCCAGAACCTATGAGTGGAATGTGGCGCTGGAAAGAGCTTTCGGAAAGGCTGATGTCCTCACTGTGACCTACCTCGGCGCGGCGGGCCGAAAGCTGATGCGGCGGGACCTTTATAACGCCGCGAATCCCAATTTCAGCGGCATGTTGAATGTGCTGTGGAATGGCTCGGACTCCAGCTATGAGGCGTTGCAAGCTCAGTTCCGCCATCGGCTGGCGCACGGTCTCCAGACCCTGTTCTCTTATTCCTGGGCGCATGCCATCGACGATGCTTCCTCCGACGCCTATCCCATAAATTTGCCGGCGAACTACGCGCCTTTGTCTCAGGAGCGTGCTTCGTCCGACTATGACATCCGGCACACGTTCTCGGGCGCAGTCTCCTATAGCATTCCCGCTCCGGGCAGTGGAATAGGGAAGACGATATTTGGGAACTGGTCGACGGATTCGATCGTTTACGCTCGCAGCGCGCCCCCGGTGAATGTGGTCACCGGACTGAGCGCCTCCCCTCTCGGTCAACTTGCGACCGGAGCTACCGGCGGACCACGTCCGAATCTGGCTTCCGGAGTACCCCTCTGGATCGCTAATCCGGACGTAGCCGGCGGAAGGGAAATCAGTCCAGCCGCATTCCCGATACCCAGCACGGCGGTGCAAGGAGATCTGGGACGCAATGCCCTGCGCGGATTCGGCGCCACGCAGGTCGACTTGACGCTGCGCAGGCAGTTCCAACTCCGGGAGCGGCTTTCTCTTCAGGCGCGAGCGGATCTTTTCAACGTCCTCAACCACCCCAACTTCGGCCCTCCCACCAACTACATGAGTTCTCCTCTCTTCGGCCAATCGACGCAGATGCTGGGAGCGTCGCTGGGAAGCGGCGGCCAGAATGGCGGCCTCAATCCGCTGTATCAAATCGGCGGACCGCGCTCGGCGCAACTGGCCCTGAAGCTTCTGTTCTGAGAATCTGCCCGCCCTTCGACATTTCAGACCGATAGCCTTATTTCAGACCGATAGCTTTATTTCAGATCGATAGCCTTCGCAGCGAGTGACCAAGTGAAGACTCGGACTGCCAAGAACCCGAATCATGAGTTCGTCCGTGCCTTTCTTGCAAACAACCGGAAACCGCGGGCAGGAGACTTTCCGTAGGCAAGGGACGCAGGAATACTCAGTTCAACCTGTGTGCCGGATTCCTGCTGACTCCAGATTTCCAGTTGGCCGCCGATGAGTTCGGCGCGCTCGCGCATGCCAGCCAGGCCCCAGTGTCCGGCGCGCCCTTGTTCGTCCAGCACCTCCGGGGCGATACCCTTTCCATCGTCACGAACGCGCAGCCGCAACTGGCGCTCGCCATACCAGATGGTCACCTCGATCCGCCGCGCCTGTGCATGACGGAACGCGTTGCGCAAAGCCTCCCCTGCGATCCGGTAGATTTCATCCCGCAGGATCGGATGGACGTCCCGGGGTGTGCCTTCCACCTCCACAAATGATTCCACGCGATTCGAATTGCTTTCATCGCCCGCCAGTTCTTCTCCCCCCGCCAGTTCTTCTCCTAAAGACCCGATAGCCCGGGCAAGGTCGTTGGTTTCGACCGTGGAGGAACGCAACCCCTGTACCGCGTCCCGGCCTTCCGTGATTGCCTGCGCGGCATGATCGAGAGCGTTCTCCAGTGTCTTCCTGGCTTCCGCCGGACGGGCCGGGAGTTCCTCATAAGCCACTTGAAAGCGCAGCATCAACCCCTGAAAACTCTGCAGCAGCGTGTCGTGCAGTTCGCGGGCGATGCGCGTGCGCTCGCTAACACGCTCCTCCAGGCGCGCGTTGAATTCCCGCGCGATCTTATGGAGGCGGTACCGGTACAGCGCCCAGAGCAATCCCAAAAAAGCGGCCACGCACGACGCCTTGAACCAGTCGGTCTGATAATATGCCGGGTCGATGGAGAAATCGAAAGATGCACCGGCCTCGTTCCACACGCCGCTGTTATTGCAGGCCTTGACGCGGAAGCAGTAGTTGCGTGGGGCGAGATTCGAATATTGCACCTCGCGGTCGTTGATGACCTCCTTCCAGTCCGGGTCCTGACCCTCCAGCTTGTATCGAAAATGGACCTTCTCCGCCGCTACGAGGCTCAGCGCCGTGTAATCTATCGAGAGATCGCGGACCAGCGGAGGCAGGCGCAACCCACGGGATGCATCGTAAGTCTTGCCGTCCGCCTTCACTTGCTCGATATGGACCGGCGGCGGAAGCTTGTTGACGGGAAGGTCACGTGGATCGATGACGTTGACGCCGTCGAATGGCAAGAACCACAATTTTCCATCGGAGGCATTGGCGACGCGAGGAGTGTATTCGCTTGTGGCGATGGCACGAAGGCGGACGCCGTCGGAACTATCGAATGTTGTACTTTGAATGATCCGCTTCGGATCGGCCGCCCACGCATCTAGCTCGGACCTGGCAATGCGCACCAAGCCGCAGGCCGTGTACAGCCAGAACGAGTGGGCGTCGTCCTCTAACGCCCAGTGGACCCTATCGCAAGGCAGTCCGTTCTTGCTGGTGAGCGTGGCAACGCGACCGTTTTTCACCCGGCTTAGCCCGCCTGCGGTTGCGGCCCAGAGCGTACCTTCCCCATCGAGTTCAAGGCCTGTGACACGCCCCTCGCCCAACCCATCGGCGCTCGCGTAAGACGCACGGACCTGACCGTCCTTAAAATACGCCACGCCCCCCTGATAAAAACCAAGCCATAGGCCGCCCTGCAAGGAATCGGAGAGTAGAGCAGAAGCGAAGTCCTTCCGTCCCATTTTGGCCCAAGGGATTAGATCGACTACGCTCCCCCCGATCAAGTGAAAAATCCCCCGCTTCTGGTCGCCGATCCAGAGATTCCCCCCACTGTCGCCAGCCATGGAATGCACGATGCCGCCGGGCACGGCGCCTACTGTGATAAACCGGTCATTCTCGAGGTAGGCGACCCCGCGATGGGTGGAAACCCAAATTCGCCCGCGATCGTCCTGAAAGAGAGAATCCACGTTATCATCCGGCAATCCACTGCTCCGTTTGCGGTAAATGGTAATCTTTCCGTCGTTCCATCTGTTCAAGCCATCCCTAGTGCCAAACCAGATGCTGCCATCCCTGGCAGCCAGCACGGACACAACGGAAGCGTCGGACAAACCTTGCTTTACGGAAATCGTTGGGATGGCGAAGTCACGAAAGCGGTCGAGGCCATCTACCGTGGCGACCCAAATATTGCCCTCGCGATCCTCGAAGAGCCTTTGGACGTAATCGGCTGAAAGCCCGTCGGACCGCCCAAACACATCCGTCCGTCCGTCATGCACATGCAAGAGTCCCCGGTCCGTTGTCCCAATCCACAGACCGCCATTGCGGTCCCGGAGCAGCCTGAGAGGCGTGTACTTCCCCACCGGGCCTGGAAGCGGATACGGCTCGGCCTTTCCGTCAACGAGATGTCTGATTCCACTGCGCATGGAGATCAGGAGTGCGCTGTTGTCGCTTTCGATCTCGAGCGGCTGATCCGGCATCGGATAAAGTTTCGGAGGATCCGGCTTCCATCGCAACAGCCCAATCGGCCCCGCCGCCCAAAGACTGCCCCCGCTATCCTCGTGCAAGAAGAAGAATCCGCGGCCCAGACTGCCGTCCTCTCCGTAGCACTGGGCGCTGCCAGCCCGAATCGCGCAGAGTCTCCCGGTGGGCAAGCCGCCGCCGGCCCACACCACTCCCTCGCGGTCCTCTACCAGCGCATGGATATTCTGCCCGGCCAGTTCCGGGTAGTGCGTCAGCTTGCCATCCTTCCAACTTGCCAGCCCTTCCGCGGTGCCAATCCAAAGACGTCCATCGCGCGCGGCCAGCACGCTTCGAACGTAGGTGCTAGGGAGACGGTCGCCCGCGGGCGGTTGCCAGGGGACGCTCCGAACGCCGTCAAAGCGAAACAAGCCGAATTCCGTGCCGAGCCAGAGATAACCGTCGGGTGTCTGAGCAATCGAGTAGATGACGGATTTGAAAAAGCCGTCGCGGATGGTCCAGGCATTGTGAGCGTATTGATTGATGTCGAGAGACGGGTTTAGGGCGGTGGCACAACGGCAACACGCCAGGAGCACGGCCGCGGCAATGGTGGCTCTTCTCTCCACAGTACAAACGATTATATGGCTCTGCAACGGATTTTGGACTGTAGAATACGCCACATCACCACAGAACCTTGAGTGCAAATTGAAGTTGCCGCGACGCAGTCGATGTCGAAGTTAGGTTCCCCGCCGACGGGATCGGCGCCAGAGCCTGCGTGAACAACTGGAGGCTCGTCGAAGTCGGCGGGCCGAAGTTGGTATGATTCAATGCGTTGAAAGTTTCGAACCGGAACTGGAGGTTGCAGTTCTCCGAAATTCGTGGGACGCGAATGTTCTTGAACAGCGATGCGTCCCAATCTACCAGGGCTGGACCTCGCCCGACGTTGCGTCCTGCGTCGCCCAAGCGAGTCGCGGGAGCCGGAGCTGCAAAACAAGAAAGTTTGATATAGCTCGCCGGGCGCCCGGGGTTAATTGGATTGCCGCAACCGGGCAGGTCCAGACGGTCCGGGAAATCGTAAGCGACGCTGCTGTTCAAACCCAGTGCATCGCTGGCGACGGTCGGCGTGAAAGGCAGCCCGGACGACACTTGCAACTGCGTGCCAAGTTGCCAACCTTTCGCAAACTCCTTAAACGGTTTCCACACGCTTCCGGGGCTAGGTAATTCCCACGTTCCGCTCACTGCCAGATTCTGCGGTACATCGAAATCCGACACAGCCCTCCGCAGCCGTGAATCGAACACCGGAAGGTTCGTAGCGGTATTCGTATATGCCGTCATCAGGGAGTTCGACCCGGTGTCGAGGCTCTTGGACCAGGTATACGATCCCTGCACCAGCAGACCGTGGCTGAGGCGCTTCTGTAACCGCACCGGGAGAGCGTTATAAGTCGACGAAACCTCCCATATTATGGCGTTGACGGTGCCCCAGGTGGGCCAGGGCTTGACCCCGCTGCCTCGCGGCGTGGGCCACACATATCCTTCCAGCGTGTGTTCAGCGGGCGGTACCGTATTGATGTCACCCACAACCAGCGGCAAATGCACCCCATGAGTTCCAGAGTAGCCAGCTTCAAACAGCAGGTTCGGCGTGAGTTGGCGCTGGATGCTGAAATTCCACTGGAGCACGTAACTCCGCTTCGGATTTTGCTCGATGAAGTCCGCCCGCGGCCCACCCGCGGCCAGGGACTTATATAGCCCGTCAGGGAAGGATCCCACCGGAACTGAAGTGCTGGAACCCTGCAGGTTGAACGGCGCGCTAATTACCGAGAGCAGCGAGAACTGGCTGGTTAGCGGCAAGTTATCGTACTGGCCGATGGCCGCCCGTACAGACGTTTTGCCATCCCCGAACGGGTCCCAGGCAGCACCCACGCGGGGCGAAAAGTTCCGCAAAGTTGGATTGTGGAAATAAGGCACCCCGGCCTTGAGCTGCTGTGACCCCAAAACCAGTGTCCCCAGCCGGTCGTGCTCTTCCGTCGGCACGGTAGCCATCTCGTACCGCACCCCAAGATTCAGAGTCAGGTTGTGCAGCACCCGCCAGTCGTCTTGCAAAAAGGCACCAACTACGGATTGCCTCAGCCCCTCGGGAACGCTGGTGCCCGGGATGGTCGCCACGAATGACGTGGGCTGATCTGTCAGAAACGCTGCGAGCGAACCGAAACTCGCCGTTCCGTTGTTGGCGCCCGCTCCCAAGGTGTTCGACTGGATCCGCTCGAACGCCGCGCCCGCCCTAATGGAATGACTTCCTCTGGTAATCGACAGATCGTCATCGGCCTGGTAGGACGTGTAGTGAAACAGGTAATCACCCTGGGCGCCGAGACCACCAGGATACGCCGTGACTCCCGCAATCGATATCTGTCCCGCATTCCGTCCTGGCAGAAACCCGTAAGAAGGATCGTCCGCGAGCGGATTGATCGCGGAGAGCGACTGCACCTGCTCAGCGACGTTTCGATTGAACCCGACTCGGGTCAAATTGACCATTGATGGCGAGAAAATGTGGCTTTCCTCAATACTGGCGCTCTGACGTTGCGAAAACGTCCCCAGAAGGATGCTGTCGAAGCCATCCGGTCCGGTTGTCTGGCCACGGTCCAACAGGTAAGTCGCGTGAATCGCATCGTAGTCCGAGAAGCGGTGATCGACGCGCGACGTGACAAAATTTTCCGTCGTTCTGTTCTGTGACGCGAAGGTATACGTTCCGGCGTCGCCCTTGACCGGTCCATTGGGCGAGGGGAAGAAGGCCAGGAACGGAGCCACGAGAGGGCTTACCGTGACAGGTCCCGCAACCAGGTGGCCGATGCGTGCCTCCGCCGAGGGCACTGTGTCCACGGTAGTCACTCCTAACCCCTGGCGAATCCCCTCGTAGTCGAAGAAAAAGAATGTTCTCTGGCGTTTGATGGGACCACCAAGGGATCCGCCGAACTGGTTACGTTTAAAAGGCGGCACGGAGTGGCCATCAAAGAAGTTGCGCGCGTCCAGAGCGCTGTTGCGCAGAAATTCGTACAGCGAACCATGGAACTGGTTCGTTCCCGCACGAGTGACGGCGTCGATGACACCCCCGGAAGTCTTTCCGTAGTCGGCCGGTGCGTTGCCGGTGACCACGGAGAACTCTTGAATAGCGTCCACGCCCAGGCTGATGCCAAGAACGCTGGCGGGTCCCCCACCGTCGTAGTCATTCACGCTCACTCCATCGAGCCGGTAACTGGACTGCTCTGGCCGCGAGCCGGCGATCGCCATCATCGTCCCAAGCCCCCGGTTTCCGCGCGAGTTGCTCAGCGCGGGAGCATTCTCGGTCCGAACGATGGAAACCTCCGGCTGCAAGGCTGCCAGAGTCGTCCAGTCACGGCCGTTGAGTGGAAGTTCCCGCACGACTTCGCCACTATTCACCGCGCCCGTCTGCGAAGTGGCCAGGTCGACTGTTGCGGCTTGCGATGCGGCCGTTACTTTCTCCTCGGACTTTCCTAGGGCAAGCTGCACATTGACCACACGCTCCGACCCCACCTGCACATCTATGTCGGTGCACTCCGTAGTTGAAAAGCCCAGGGCTTTGACGATCACTCGATATCTACCCACCGGCAGATTAGGCGCATTGTAAAGGCCGGCGCTGCTGCTTACCAGCCTCCAGTTTTCGCTCGTGCTGATCTCTTCGATAGTGATACCTGCCCCTGGCACCATGGCGCCAGAGGGATCGGAAACCGTACCGCGAATCGCTCCCCCGGATGTCTGGGCGGAGGCCGTCGCCGCAACCACAAATGCCAATAGGATCGAACCCCAGCGCGCTCGTCGCGAGCGAGAGTTGTTCATTGGGGAGGCGGCCCGGCCGCCGGTATGCTCGGCCGAGTCGCCAGCCACCTCCGACGGGATTCGCTTTTGCCCGGCCTGCACCGCCTTGATAGTGTCCAGGAGTTCTCTCCGTTGTCCGTTGGCGGCTTCCGCGACCTGCTTCATGTTGGACTGCATTGCCTGTTCGGAGCGCTGGGTGAGCATGATGCGAACTGCTTCGAATCGAAACATCACTCCGTGAAAACGGTCTGTGTGCAACTCTTCCCACGCCATACTGCGCCTCAGAGCTTTCTTAAGCTGAATCATTCCCAGGAGTTGGTGCCGGGAACCGCAGTTGCTCGCCCCGGCAACGCTGAGAGCCGCCCCCGATTGATACCTAGCCGCTGCATCTTGGCGATCAAAGTCGTCCGCGGCAGGCCCAACCGGACAGCGGCACCATTCGGACCGCCGACCGCTCCCGCTGTCTGCTGGAGGGTCTGAAGGATGTGGGAGCGCTCCGCCTCTTCCAACGTCACGGGCGCGGATAAGTTCTTGTAGGTCAGTTCGGGCAGTGAACCATTCAGCACAGCGCCTTTCGAAAGAATCACGGAGCGCTCAATGAAGTTTTGCAATTCACGAACGTTGCCGGGCCAAGAGTGACGTGCGAGAGCGGCCATGAATTCAACTGCAATGGCCACAATCGGTTTCCGCATGCGCGCCGCGTAATCCATCGCAAAATGGTGGACTAACAAACGAATATCTTCGGGGCGATCGCGCAGCGGCGGCAGTTCAATGGGGAACACGCTGAGGCGATAGAAGAGGTCGGCGCGAAACTCACGTTCTTCGACCATTTCAACGAGATTGCGGTGTGTGGCGCAGATCACGCGCACATCGGTGTGAATCGTGGCAGCCCCGCCGAGACGCTCGAACTGTCTTTCCTGCAAGACGCGAAGAATCTTCGGCTGCAACTCCAGCGGAAGGTCGCCGATCTCGTCCAGGAACAGGGTCCCCCTGTGTGCTCGCTCGAACCGTCCGATGCCGCGCGTGACCGCTCCGGTGAAGGCGCCACGCTCGTGACCGAACAGCTCGCTTTCCAGTAAACCGGCCGGAATCGCGGCGCAATTCACCTTCACAAACGGCCCGTTCGATCGGTCGCCGCATTTGTGAATGGCTTCCGCAATCAGTTCCTTGCCGGTGCCCGTTTCTCCGTTGATTAACACCGTGGCGATGGTCGGCGCCACGACCCGCACCATTCCGAGTACCCGCCGGAGAGCATCGCTGTTACCGACAATGCGGGGTAAGCCGTCGCCGGAACGTTCGCCAATATCAAGCCCGATTGTCCTCGACACCGTATCCTTGATCTCAACAGATATGCTGTCGTTGACTGCGGGCGCTTCACCTAACCAGCTCGCTTGTGCCGCCATGCATTACTCCTTCGATACTACATTCTTGACGTTCACGCACCAAACCCTGTTTTAGGGCTAAATTGCGCCGCGAGATCTCGTGATCCACTCGCGGACGTATCCGGCGCAATTCTTCAGCGTGATATTGGGTCCGCAACTTTGGAGAAAGCTGATGCCTTCTTGACCTACTAGAGTCACGTCCTTGAGGTCCAACACTATACGGCTTCCACTCGCTTCAGAGCGAATCAGTTGTTCCAACTGGGCGGTAGCTTCTTCGTCCATTCCGCCGCTCAGGGTAAAGACGACTTCCCCGTTTTCCGACCGCTGAATTCTCAGCATTATCCAGTCCTTTGCGAGGGATAAAACTCTTCAGGTTAAGGTGCCGACGGCATTCCGGTCCATGCCGGATCCGGTAATTCGTTTCTTGGCTCCCCAATTCCCTCGGCGGACAACTGGCAAACCAGGGGCCAGTCCTAACCGACTGATGTTTAAAGAGTTGGCGAAACTGCTAATTGGCGAAAGTTCACCAATTGGCGAAAACTGTACAAGCAGTCGTTGTCGAGGATCGCCAGCGCAGTCGGCTAAGTGTCGTTGGAAGAACCTACCGCCTTAAAGCGATTCTAGTTGATCTTCAACGACCTAATTCTCGACTCCAGGGTAGATCGTGGCATCCCCAGTTTGGCCGCCGCGCCGGAAGGTCCGTACACCCGGTCGCTGCTTTCCCTCAACGATGCCTCGATGGCTGACTTCTCCTCGGAAGGAAGCCCGCTTAAAAAGGTCAGGGCACCGATTGGGTCCAACCAATGGAAGCGTTAGGTGCACGAACGTAATCGTGCTCAATTTCCCGTTCGCTGCGGCAGAGATAATAGCAGAGCGGCAAGATCGCGTTTGAGGAACGAGACCTTCGCGCGCACGTCTTCCAGCATGGCGGAGCGATCCTCCAAATCGTCGATGGTAAGCGGCAGTTTATCGGAAGGCTGACTGGTCACCCGGTCGATTTTGTCCTTGCCGGCTGAAGTGGAAGGCGGGTCTGTCCGCTTGAGGGTAATCCAGGTCTGAATGAGGTGCTCCTTCCGCGTGAGACCTTCCTGGTCTGCGGGCGCCACGTCGTTCAGAAAGCTCCAGACAATCGCGTCGTAGCGGCTATCGCCGAGTGCCGGCCGATCGAAGAACTCTGCCAGCATATTCGAGTTGAAGTCGAATATCCTGGTTCCGCCCTTCGGTGCCCGGATGGCGGAGATCGCCAGACTGGAGGACACCAGACCCGCGGCTATGCCGACCATAGAGGAAGCCTTGTTCTCTCCCGAAGGCAACTGGAGCCCTGCGCTCGTGGCTCCCAGAGTTCCGGCCGAAACGATACTTAGTAGATTAGCGCGGTTAACAGCCTTGTCCCTTTTGTCGGAGAGATAGCCGCGGATCTCGTTGGATTGAGCAATCTCGTTGTCTATCTGCGCGATAGTTGCGTC
>Ga0181535_10001769_pt1 | contig 27437 bp, 24 predicted proteins | sample PEATcosm2014_Bin_44_FD_119774 | JGI IMG/M metagenome (GOLD analysis project Ga0181535, IMG submission 119774) | Peatland microbial communities from MTU Mesocosm Facility, Houghton, MI, USA - PEATcosm2014_Bin17_30_metaG | ecosystem: Environmental > Terrestrial > Soil > Wetlands > Peat | place...
GAGATCCTGCGCCGGGTGCGGCTGGGCGACGCCATGAAGGCGAAGAAGCTGCGCCAGGCCCTGCGCGAGCTGGCCGAGGAGGGGGTGGTGCAGCTGTTCCGCCCGCAGGACGGCAGCCCGCCGATGGTGGGCGTGGTCGGCACGCTGCAACTCGACGTGCTGCAGGCCCGGATGGCGGCGGAATACGGCATCCAGATCGGTTTCGACCCGCCGCCGTTCCAGCTCGCGCGCTGGCTCACCGGCGAGCGCGCCCTGGTGGAGAAATTCGTCGACGACCAGCGCGCCGCCATGGCCGACGATGTGGACGGCGACCCGGTGTTCCTGGCGACCTCGGCCTTCATGATGCGGCGCACGATGGAGCTGAACCCGGGGCTGACGTTCCGCGACATCAAGGACCACCGGGTGGAACCGGCGGCGCTTGCGAAGCCGAATTGACTCGGCCCCCCCACCCGCGTTTGATCGCCCGACATTTCCGATCGCCACAAGGGAGCTAAGGACATGAAGCTACGGTCCGCCATCGCCGTCATCGGCCTGGCCGCTTTGCCCCTGGCCGCGCCGGCCCAGGCCAAGGACGACCTGGTCATCGGCGTCGCCCAGTTCCCCTCCAGCCTGCACCCGTCGATCGACGCCGAGGTGATCAAGAGCTACGTCGACGACTTCGGCATCCGCCAGATCACCGCTTTCGACGCGGACTGGAAGAATACCTGCCTGATGTGCACCGACCTGCCGACCGTGCAGAACGGGCTGGCGAAGTTCGAGGACCACGGCGGCACCAAGGGCATGGCGGTCACCATCAAGCTCAAGCCCGGCCTGAAATGGGGCGACGGCGTGCCGGTGACCACCAAGGATCTGGAATTCACCTGGAAGGTCGGCCGCGATCCGGCCTCGGGCTGGTCCAACCCCAACCCCTGGGACCGCGCCACCTCGCTCGACATCGTCGATGACACCACCGCGGTCCTGCACCTGCCCGGCGTCATGGTGTCCTACAACCAGTGGGACACGCTGCTGCCCGAGCACATCGAGGCGCCGATCCTCGCCAAGGCGGCCAACGTCGGCGACTACATCAAGCAATCCGCCTTCAACCGCGCGCCGACCACGCCCGGCCTGTGGGACGGCCCGTACCGGATGACCCAGTACGAATCCGGCAACCAGGTGGTGTTCGAGCCCAACGAAAACTGGTCCGGCACCAAGCCCGGCTTCAAGCACATCGTGCTGCGGCTGATCGACAAGACCCCGGCGCTGCTGGCGAACCTCGAGTCCGGCGACATCGACATGGTGAACGGCGAGGGCGTCGGGCTGACCATCGACCAGGCGATCGCGCTGCAAAAGAAGGAGCCCGACAAGTTCACCTACATCTTCCGACCCGCGCTGACCTACGAGCACATCGACCTGCAGATCGGCAACCCGATCCTGACCGACGTGCGCGTCCGCCGCGCGCTGCTCTACGGCATCGACCGCAAGACGGTGACCAGCCGCCTGTTCGAGGGCAAGCAACCCGTCGCGGACACCTGGGTCAACCCGCTCAACCCGATGTATTCGCCCGACGTGGCGACATACCCGTACGATCTGGCGAAGGCGAAGGCGCTGCTGGCCGAGGCCGGCTGGAAGCCCGGGTCGGACGGCATCTGCCGCAACGCCAAGGGCGAGCGGCTGTCGCTGGAACTGACCACCACCGCGGGCAACCAGTTGCGCGAACTGGTCGAGCAGGTGCTGCAGAACCAGTGGAAGGCCGCCTGCGTCGATATCACCATCAAGAACGAGCCGCCGCGCACGATGTTCGGCGAGACCGTGAAGAAGCGCGCCTACACCGGCCTGATCATGTACGGCTGGACCAGCGCGGTCACCGAAACGCCGAAGCGCACGCTGCATTCCAGCCAGATCCCGACGGCGGCGAACAACTGGGCCGGCGCCAACTACATCGCGTTTGACAACAAGCGGATGGACACGCTGATCGACCAGGCCGAGACCGAGCTGGACTCGGCGAAGGGGAAGGTGCTGTGGGCGGAGATGCAGAAGATCTACGCCGACGAACTGCCGGTGCTGCCGCTCTTCTTCCGCGCCGAGCCGCACGTCATCCCGAAGTGGCTGGCCGGCTACACCCCGACGGGGCACGGCGACTTTTCCGCCCTCTGGTCGGAGAACTGGCACACCCGGTGAACCGGCGCGGAACGGACTTGACGGCAATGCCGGTCTGATTGTTTGCTTCCTGCCGAGGCCGGCATACCGGCCCATTGGAGACGAAGGATGATACCTGGGGCCGCCATGGTGACAAGCAGTGGCGGCCCTCTCTTCGTCCGCGCCCCGCCGCGGTCCGCCATTGGTCCCAGCCCGCGCCGGTGGCAGAGTGGGGGGCCGCATCGAGGAAAATGACCGTGATCCGCGCCGTCCTCGTCCCCTGCGCCGCCGCGCTGCTCGCCCTCGCCCAGCCCGCCGCCGCCAGGGACACGCTGACCATCGGCGTCTCGCAATTCCCCTCCAGCCTTCACCCCTACATCGATCCCGAGGCGGTGAAGGGCTACATCCTGGGTTTCGCGCTGCGCCCGGTGACCGCCTTCGACGCGGGCTGGCGGAATACCTGCCTGCAATGCACCGTGCTGCCGTCGATGCAGAACGGCATGGTGATGCCGGAAACCCGCCGCGACGGCACCGCCGGCATGGCGATCACGGTGAAGCTGAAGCCCGACCTGAAATGGGCGGACGGCGTGCCGGTCACCGCGAGCGACCTGGCCTTTACCGCCAAGGTCGGCGGCGACCCGGCCTCGGGTTTCGCCAACACGCGCACCTGGGGGCGGGTGGCGCGGGTGGACATCGTCGATGACCACACCGCGGTGATGCATCTCGACGAGATGTGGGCGCTCTACGACCGTATCCCCTACCTGTTGAGCGAGCACATCGAGGGGCCGGTGTATGCGCGCGCCGGCAGCCCCGGCGAGTACATCAGGCAGACCAGCTACAACCGCGCGCCGACCACGCCCGGGCTCTACAACGGCCCGTGGATGATGACGCAGTTCCAGGCCAGCAACCTGGTGGTGCTGGACCGCAACCCGTACTGGTCGGGTCCGGCGCCGTATTTCAAACGGATCGTGGTGCGCGACATCGAGAACACCGCGGCGTTGCAGGCCAACCTGCTGTCCGGCGACATCGATTTTTCGCCCGGCGAGGGCATGGGCCTGTCACTCGATCAGGTGCTGGCGCTGCAGAAGCAGCAACCCGACCGGTTCCGCTACATCTACCGTCCGGCGTTGACCTATCTGCACATCGACACCAACCTCGACAACCCGATCCTGGCGGATCTCAGGGTTCGCAAGGCCCTGCTGCTCGGGCTCGACCGCAAGACCATGGGCGACAAGCTCTACGACGGACATGTTGAGCTCGCCTCGGCCTGGGTGGCGCCGAAGGACCCGATGTACGCCGACGACCTGCCGCGCTTCGACTACGACCCGGCGCGCGCCCGCGCCCTGCTGGAGGCGGCGGGCTGGACGCCGGGTCCGGACGGCATCCGCCGCAACCGGCAAGGCGACAGGCTCAGCCTGGAGTTCCGCACCGGCGCCGGCAACAGCGTGCTTGAGCTGATCCAGCAGGTGGCGCAGAGCCAGTGGAAGCAGATCGGCGTGGAGATCATCATCAAGAACGAGTCTTTCCGTTCGCTGTTCGGCGACTCGCTGAAGAAGCGCACCTATACGGGACTGGCGCTGTATTCCTGGTTGCTGGCGCCGAGCTATCCGCCGCGGCAGCTTTATGCGATCGACATGATCCCGACGCCGGCAAACAACTGGTCCGGTTCCAACTACATGGGCTGGCACAACGCGACGATGGACGTCGCTATCCGCACCGCCGAGACCGAGCTCGACGAAACCGGGCGGCTCGCGGCCTGGTCGGCCATGCAGCACGCCTATGCCGACGACCTGCCGGTGCTGCCGCTGTTCTTCCGCCCCGAAGGCCACGTGATTCCGAAATGGCTGCACGGTTACCGGCCGACCGGGCTGACCGACTACGCGCCGTACTGGGCCGAGGAGTGGCACGCCGAATGAGCCTGTTGGAAGTCGCCGGGCTCAGCGTGTCGTTTCCGCGGGCCGGTGGCATGCGCCGCGTCGTCGCCGGCATTTCCTTTTCCCTCGATGCCGGGCGCACGCTCGGCGTGGTCGGCGAGAGCGGCTGCGGCAAGAGCGTCACCGCGCTGGCGTTGATGGGGCTGGTGCCGTCGCCCGGGATCGTCGAAGGGGCGGTCCGCTTCAACGGGCGCGACCTGCTGGGCCAGCCCGCCGCCGCCTGGCGGGCGCTGCGCGGCAAGGACATCGCCATGGTCTTCCAGGAACCGATGACGGCCCTGAACCCGGTGATGACGGTAGGGCGGCAGATCGCCGAGGCGCTGGTGCTGCACCGCGACGGCATGGGCTGGCACGAGGGCGAGCGCGAGGCCATCGGGCTGCTGGAGGCGGTCGGCATCAACTCCCCGCGCGAGCGCGCGCGCGCCTATCCGCACCAGCTTTCCGGCGGCATGCGCCAGCGCGCGGTGATCGCCATGGCGCTGGCCTGCGAGCCCAGACTGCTGATCGCCGACGAGCCCTCCACCGCGCTCGACGTGACCATCCAGGCGCAGATCCTGGACCTGATGCTGGATTTGCAGGACCGCACCGGCATGGCGATCCAGTTCATCAGCCACAACCTCGCCGTGGTCAGCGAAATCGCGCACGAGATCATCGTCATGTATGCCGGGCGCATCGTCGAGCGGGCGCCCGCCGAGGAAATGTTCGCCCGGCCCCTGCACCCCTACACGCTGGGGCTGATCGCGACCCTGCCCGATCCAGGGCACCGGGTGGCGCGGCTGCCCGTCATTCCGGGCGGCGTGCCGGACCTTGACACCGGTCTGGGCTGCCGCTTCGCCGACCGCTGCCCGCGCGCCGAGCCGGCCTGCCGCGAGGCCGAGCCCGCGGCGGTGGAAATCGCGCCGGACCACGTGGTGGCCTGCTTTCAGGTGCGGCCATGAACGCCGCGGCCGAACTGGTCGCGCTGGACCGCATCAGCGTGCAATTCGACCTGGGCAGCAGCGGTTTCTTCGGCGGCAAGCGGCGGGTGCTGAGCGCGGCGCACGATGTTTCCTTCGCCATCGCCGAGGGCGAGACGCTGGCGCTGGTGGGCGAGAGCGGCAGCGGCAAGAGCACGCTGGGCAACGTGGTGGCGGGGTTGCAGAAGCAGACCTCCGGCACGATGCGCTTCCGTGGTCTCGCGATGGACGCCGCCACCAGGGCGACGGCGCGGCGCTCCATTCAGATCGTGTTCCAGGACCCGTTCAGCGCGCTCGACCCGCGCATGCCGGTGTCCGACATCATCGCCGAACCGCTGCGCATCCAGGGCATCGGCAGTGCCGCCGAGCGCCGCGCGCGGGCGGGGGAACTGGTCGAACAGGTCGGGCTGCCCAGGGACGCGTTGAACCGCTACCCACACGAATTCTCCGGCGGCCAGCGCCAGCGCATCGCCATCGCCCGCGCGCTGGCGCCGGCGCCGGCCCTGATCGTGGCCGACGAGCCGCTGTCGGCGCTCGACGTGTCGATCCAGAGCCAGATCCTCAACCTGATGAAGGAACTGCAGGAAACCCATGGCCTGTCCTATCTTTTCATCAGCCACGACCTGGCGGTGGTGAACCACCTCGTCGATCGGGTGGCGGTGCTCTATCTCGGCCGGCTGGTGGAACTGGCGCCGCGGGAGGAGCTGTTCGGGCGGCCCTCGCACCCCTACACCCAGGCGCTGCTGGAAAGCGTGCCGCGGATCGGCGTGCGCCGGCGCCGCCACCATACCATCCGCGGCGAAATGCCGAGCCCGCTGGCGCCGCCGTCGGGCTGCGTGTTCCATCCGCGCTGCCCGAAGGCGCAAGGCGTGTGTCGCACCGACGTGCCGGAACTGGCGCCGGCGGCGGGACGCCCCGCGCAGTTCGCCGCCTGCCATTTCAAGGACTGATGGGCATGGGACGCTTCATTCTCCGGCGCATCCTGCAGGCCGCCGTCGTGCTGCTGGCGATGTCGTTCGTGATCTACAATCTCATCGGTCTGATGCCGGGCGATCCGATCGATATCATGATCGCCTCCAACCCCGGCGCGACGCCCGAAGTGGTGGCGGCGCTGCGCAAGATCTACGGGCTCGACCAGCCCCTGCTGTTTCGCTACGGCCATTGGCTGTGGGCCGCGCTGCGCGGCGACTTCGGCTTTTCGCGGGTGCATTCCCAGCCCGTGCTGGAGGTGCTGGCGCCGGCGCTGGGACACACCTGCCTGCTGATCTTCGGCAGTTTCACTCTGGCCGTGGTGATTTCCTTCACCCTCGGCATCCTGGCGTCGCTGAACCCGGGCGGCTGGGTGGACGCGCTGGTGAGCCTGTTCGCATTCGCCGGGATTTCGGTGCCGGTATTCTGGCTGGCGCTGATGATGATCCTGGTGTTCGCGGTGCAACTGCACTGGTTCCCGGCCAGCGGCATCTCCAATGTCGGTGACGGCGGCTTCATGGATCAGTTGCGCCACCTGGTGATGCCGGTGGTGACGCTGACGCTGTTCCAGACCGGCGGTTTCACCCGCTTCACCCGCGCCAGCATGATCGAGACGCTGCGCATGGACCACGTGCGCACCGCGCGTGCCAAGGGGGCGGGCGAGGGGCGGGTGGTGCTGGTGCACGCCTTCCGCAACGCGCTGATTCCGGTGGTGACGGTGATGGCGCTGAATTTCGGCTCGCTGTTCGGCGGCGCGCTGCTGACCGAGACCATGTTCGCCCATCCCGGCATGGGCAAGATGATCTACGATTCGATTCTGGGTAACGACTACGATCTCGCGCTGACCGGGCTGCTGTTCGCGACCCTGATCACGCTGCTGAGCAACCTGGGTGCCGACATCGCCTATGGCTGGCTCGATCCGCGGATCACGCTGGCATGAGCGCCTCCGCGATTCCCGCGGACCTGCCGCGCACCGAGGCGGCGATCGGCGTGTGGCGGCTGCGCTGGCGGCGCTTCCGCCACCACCGACCGGGCATGACGGCGCTGGCGATACTGGTGCTGCTGGTGATTTTTGTCCTCGCGGCCTATCCGCTGGAATGGTTCGGCGGCTTCGATCCCGACGCTACCGATCTGTTGCTGCGTTTCGATCCGCCCTCGGCCGCGCACTGGCTGGGCACCGACGAGGCGGGGCGCGACGAGTTGGTGCGCCTGATGGTGGGCGGCCAGATGTCGCTGCTGGTCGGCCTGCTGGCGACCCTGTTCGGCGGCGGCACGATAGGGTTGCTGATCGGCATCACGGCGGGGTATTTCGGCGGGCGGGTGGACGCGGTGCTGATGCGCTTCACCGACGGCATGATCACCCTGCCGTTGCTGCCGCTGCTGATCGTGCTGGGCGCGGTGGATCTGACCAAGCTCGGTTTCTCGGCGGAGTTCGCCCATTCCGGCGCGGCGGGGTTCTGGCGCATCATCGTTATCATCTCGATCGTGGACTGGACCTCGACCGCGCGCATCGTGCGGGCGGCGACGCTGTCCGTGCGCGAGCGCGACTATGTGCGAGCGGCCCGGGCGAGCGGGGCGCGGGCGGCCTATACGATGCTGTCGCACGTGCTGCCGAACGTGGCGACCCCGATCATCGTCGCGCTGACCCTGACGGTGGGGCGGGTGATCCTGTTCGAATCGGTGCTGAGCTTCCTCGGCTTCGGCATCGTGCCGCCGACGCCGTCGTGGGGGAACATGCTGAACAACGCCCAGGAGTTGGTGACCAGCGCGCCGGCGCAGGCGGTCTATCCGGGGCTGCTGATTTTCATCACCGTCATCGCGGTGAATTTTCTGGGCGACGGCTTGCAGCACGCCTTCGATCCGCGCTCCGAGCGGTAGGGATCGGGCCGGCAAAAGGGAACGGTGCCGGTACGTCGCTTGTGCCGGATGTCGCCGCTGCCTATGATAGCATCGGGCAAGTGTCGCCAGGCCGTTTCAACAAAGAGCAAGACATTGCCCGCAAAGGAAGGAAACCCACCGATGTCGTTCACCCTCGTTGCTCCCCGTGCGATTGTCGTCGGCGGTGGCGCGGTTGCCGAGATCGCCGGCCTGTTGGGCAGGTTTGGACTGTCGCGCCCGCTCGTGGTCACCGAGCCCAACATGGTCTCGTCCGGCCTGTTGGCGCGCTGCCTCGACCCGCTTGCGCGCGCCGGCGTGCGCCACTCGGTGTTCAGCGGTGCTGTCTGCGAGCCCACGGATATTTCGGTCGAGGCCGGTGTCGCCGTCCTCCGCGCCGGTGCCTACGACTGCCTGATCGGCTTCGGCGGCGGCTCTCCGATCGACACGGCGAAGGCCATGGCGATCCTGGCGACCGGTGCCGAGGGGACGAAAACGCGGGCTTTCAAGGTGCCGTTCATCGCCGACGTCGCCGCCCTGCCGGTCATCGCCATTCCCACCACGGCGGGCACCGGCAGCGAGGTCACGCGCAACTCCATCATCACCGATACCGAACGCACCGAGAAGATGCTCATCACCGGCCTGGGCGCCGTGCCGTTGGCCGCCATCGTCGATTTCACCCTCTCGTTTTCGGTGCCGAAGCGTACCACCGCCGACACCGGCCTGGACACGCTCTGCCACGCGCTGGAGGCTTTCGTCAGTCGCCGCGCCAACCCCTACAGCGACGTCCAGGCCCGCTGGGCGTTCGAGTTGATCGGCCATAACCTGCGCACGGCCTACCACGAACCGGAGAATGCCGCGGCGCGCGAGGCCATGATGCTGAGCGCCACCATCGCGGGGTTGTCGTTCTCCAACGCCTCGGTGGCGCTGGTGCACGGCATGTCACGGCCGATCGGGGCGCATTTTCACGTGCCGCACGGACTGTCGAACGCCATGCTGATGCCGGCGATCACCCGGTTCGGGTTGTCCTCGGCAGTGTCGCGCTATGCCGAGGCGGCGCGGCACATCGGTTTGTCCGACAGCCCCGACGACACCGTGGCGGCCGAGGCGTTGGCGGACGGACTCGCGGCGATGAACGCCGAATTCGCCGTGCCGAGCCCACGCGAATTCGGCATCGACCCGCAGGCCTGGGAGAGCAAGATCGACCTGATGGCCGATCAGGCGTTGGCTTCCGGAAGCCCCGCCAACAACCCGCGCCTGGCGGACAAAGCCGAAATCCTGGCGCTGTACCGGGCGGTCTACGCCGGCTAACGCCGACGGCGGGGCGGGTGATTTTCATCATCGTCATCACGGTGAATTTTTCGGGGGACGGATTGCAGCACGCCTTCTGCCCGCGATCCGAGCGGCAGGCGAGGGGCTGATGACCACGCGCGCCGTCGTCATCGATACCGATCCGGGCACCGACGACGCGGTGGCGCTGTTTCTCGCCCTCGGCTCGCCGGAACTGGACGTGCGGCTGGTCAGCGTGGTGGGCGGCAACGTCGGACTGGAACGCACGCTGGCGAACGCGCGCGCCATCGTCGGCTTGAGCGGGCGGCGCGTGCCGGTGGTGGCGGGGGCGGCACGGCCGCTGCTCGGCGGCTTCACCGCCGCGGCCCATGTGCACGGCGATGACGGCCTGCTCGGCGTGGCGCTGCCCGAGGGGCCGCCGACGGCTCCTGGTGTGGCGGCGGATGCCATCCGCGCCGTGCTGCGCGCCGCCGCGCCTGCCTCGGTCACGCTGGTCGGTATCGGCCCCGCCACCAACCTGGCCATCGCGCTGGCCACCGAGCCGGCGCTGGCCGGGCGGGTGCGGGAAATCGTGCTGATGTCCGGCGCCGCCGGCGAGGGCAACGTGACCCCGGCCGCCGAGTTCAACGCCTGGAGCGACCCCGAGGCATTATCCATCCTGTTGGGCTGCGGCCGGCCGGTCACCCTGGCGACGCTGGAAACCACCGCGGCGGCGCTGTGCACCCCGGCGCGCCGGGCGGCGCTGCGGGCGCTGGGCGGCGGGGCCTGCCTGCGCGCGGTCTGCGACATCATGGACCGGGTGCCGCCCGCGGCGCGCATGGGCGGGCTGGGCCATGCCGAGCACGACGCCTGCGCCGTCGCCTGGCTGGTGGCGCCGCGTCTGTTCGCCGCGCGGGAGGTGTGCGCTGCGGTGGAACTGGCCGGCGCGAGCCGCGGGCGCACCAACATTTTTCATCGTGGTCTACCCGGTCCGGCGAACGCCTGGTGGCTGGAGATGCGCGACGCCGACGGCTTCTTTTCGCTGCTGGGGGAGCGGATCGCGGCTCTGAACTGCCCCGGAGGAACGGGATCGTGAGGGCAAGGCGTGCGGGCGGCGTTTCAAGTTGTCTTGAAACGCCGCCCCACTGATCAGGCCAGGTCGAAGCGATCGAGATTCATCACCTTGTTCCACGCCGCCACGAAGTCGCGCACGAACGCCGGTTGCGAATCGCTGCAGGCATGGACTTCCGCCAGGGCGCGGAGCTGGGAGTTCGAACCGAAGACGAGATCGACGGCGTTGCCCATCCACTTGATCTCGCCGGTCGCCCGATCGCGTCCCTCGAACACGCCTTCGGATGTGGCGGACTTCTGCCACTCCGTGCCCATGTCGAGGAGGTTGACGAAGAAATCGTTGGTCAACGTCTCCGGCCGCCTGGTGAAGACGCCGTGTTTGGACTGCCCGACGTTGGCGTTCAGGGCGCGCATGCCACCGACCAGAACCGTCATCTCGGGAGCGGTCAGCGTCAGCAGGTTCGCCCGATCCACCAGCAGGTCCACCGCCGATCCTTGCAGTCCCTTCCTGACGTAGTTGCGGAATCCGTCGGCGGCCGGCTCCAGCACGGCGAACGAGTGCACATCGGTCTGCTCCTGCGAAGCATCCATGCGCCCGGGGGTGAAAGGAACCTTCACGTCGTGCCCGGCCTTCCCCGCCGCTTCCTCGACGGCCGCGCAGCCGCCCAGAACGATCAGGTCCGCCAGCGACACCTTCTTCCCGCCGGTCTGCGCGCCGTTGAAATCCTTCTGGATCGCTTCCAGCGTCTGCAGGACCTTCGCCAGTTCGGAGGGCTGGTTGACTTCCCAATCCTTTTGCGGCGCCAGGCGGATGCGCGCGCCATTCGCCCCGCCGCGCTTGTCGCTGCCGCGGAAGGTTGACGCCGACGCCCAGGCCGTCGTGACCAGTTCGGAGATCGACAGTCCGGAGGCGAGGATTTTCGCCTTCAGCGCCGCAATGTCCGGCTCCCCGATCAGCGGATGATCGACCGCGGGGATCGGGTCTTGCCACAGCAGCGATTCCTGCGGAACGAGCGGGCCGAGATAGCGCGCGATCGGGCCCATGTCGCGGTGCGTCAGCTTGAACCACGCCCGGGCAAACGCGTCCGCGAACTGATCCGGATTCTCGAGGAAGCGCCTTGAGATCTTTTCGTAAGCAGGGTCGAACCGCAAGGCGAGGTCGGTGGTCAGCATGGATGGCGCGTGACGCTTGGACCGGTCGTGCGCATCCGGCACCGTAGCGGCGCCGGCGCCATGCTTCGGTTTCCACTGATGTGCACCGGCCGGGCTCTTGGTCAGTTCCCAGTCGTAGCCGAACAGGTTCCAGAAGAAGTTGTTGCTCCACTTCGTCGGCGTCGTGGTCCAGATGACTTCCAGGCCACTGCCGATCGCGTCGCCTCCTTTGCCCGTGCCGAACTTGCTCTTCCAGCCCAGGCCCTGCTGCTCGATGCCGGCGGCTTCCGGCTCTGGGCCCACCAGCGCCACATCGCCGGCGCCGTGGGTTTTGCCGAAGGTGTGGCCGCCGGCAATCAGCGCGACCGTCTCTTCGTCGTTCATCGCCATGCGGGCGAAGGTTTCGCGAATATCCCGGGCCGCCGCGAGGGGATCGGGGTTGCCGTTCGGCCCTTCCGGATTGACGTAGATCAGGCCCATCTGAACGGCGGCGAGAGGATTCTCGAGGTCGCGGTCGCCGCTGTAGCGCTCGTCGGCCAGCCACTTGCCCTCGGAGCCCCAGTAGATGTCCTCTTGCGGCCCCCAGACGTCCGCGCGCCCTCCGCCGAACCCGAAGGTCTTGAACCCCATCGACTCCAGGGCGACGTTGCCGGCGAGAATCATCAGGTCGGCCCAGGATATTTTTCGGCCGTACTTCTGCTTGATCGGCCAGAGCAATCGGCGCGCCTTGTCGAGGTTCACGTTGTCCGGCCAGCTATTGAGCGGTGCAAAGCGTTGCGCGCCGGAGCCGGCGCCGCCGCGACCGTCGCCGATGCGGTAGGTGCCCGCGCTGTGCCACGCCATCCGGATGAACAGCGGCCCATAGTGGCCAAAGTCCGCCGGCCACCAATCCTGGCTGTCCGTCATCAAGGCATGGAGGTCCTTGATCACGGCCTCCAGGTCGAGGCTCTTGAACGCCTCGGCGTAGTTGAACTTCTCGCCCATGGGATCGGACAGGGGAGAGTTCTGATTGAGAATTTTCAGGTTTGGGTGATTGGGCCACCAGTCCTGGTTCGACATGGCCCCAACCGCCTTGCGCTCGTGAGACCCGCCCGTTACCGGGCACTTGCTATCGCTTTCCATGTCAACTCCATTCGTATTTTGGGCTTTTTAGTCTGTTTCGACCAGGTGACGCGTCGGCCTGTATCGGCCCGATCATTTGGGTGAAAACATTATTTAGCCGACATTTCCCGCGGAACTGGCCGAGCCGGCGCGACCGGCAGTGAGCATAGCCAGTGCCGGGCATGATCGCCACGGATTTCCTGCCAATCACAACGGTCCTGGCGGTCAGAATGTCGCCACCACCCCGGCTCGGGCGCGGCTGCCTGCCACCGCTTCCTGCTGTTTGGTATTACCCAGCCGCCACACCTTGCTGAGCGCGGCTGGCGCGCAGTTCGCCCCGGGCCTGACGGACGATCTGCCATCCCCCCGACAGTCCCAGCCCACCCATGAGGGCGGCCACGACCCCGTCCGGCCAGCCCGTGCCGGTGCCAAAAACGCCAAGCGCCGCCAGCAGCACGGCGAGATTGCCGAACACGTCATTGCGCGCGCAAATCCACACCGACCGCATGTTCGCCTCGCCATCGCGGAAACGGTAGAGCATGAGCGCCACCCCGCCATTGGCGAGCAGGGCCGCGAGCCCCACCACCCCCATCACCGGGGCTGCCGGCACCGTGTGTTGGACCATATGCCAGGCGGCGCTGCCCAGCACCCACAGCGCGAACACGACCAGCGTGCCGCCCTTGGCCAGCGCGGCCCGCGAGCGCCAGGTCAGCGCCATCCCGGCCACGCCAAGGCTGATGGCGTAATTCGCAGCGTCACCGAAGAAGTCCAGCGCATCGGCTTGCAGCGCGGTCGAGCCGGCGGCGACGCCGGCGATGATCTCGGCCAGGAAGAACCCGCCATTGACGAGCAGGGCGATCCAGAGCGCCCGCCGCCAACCGGCGCTGATCGGCGGTGGGGCACTGGCGCAGTGGTCGTCGTGACAGCAGGTCATCGTCAACCCCGGCTCTTGTTATGGACCATTGACCTCGATGGTGAGGTGCGACAGCGAACGGAACCGTGCCAGCTTGGCCCGGTAGTAGTTGGGGCGGCGCGGCTCTTCGGTGCTTACCGAAACAATCGTGCCGAGATGTCCCGGACCCAGCCGCCAGAGATGGAGATCGGTGACTTTGTCGCCGCCGCTTTCGATGGTCTGCCGGAGATTGTCCGCCATGCGCCGGTCCGGGTTCCTGTCGAGCAGGATGGCGCCGGTGTCCCGCATCAACCCGTAGGACCAGTTGGCGATCACGCAGGCACCGACGATGCCGGCGAGCGGGTCCATCCAGAGCCAGCCGAACGCGCGGGCGAGCAGCAGCCCGACAATCACCAGCACCGATACCGCCGCGTCGGCCATCACATGGATCACGGCGGCGCGCATGTTGTTGTCGCGGTGCACCGATCCGTGTGCGTGGTCATGCCCCGCGTGCGCATGATCGTGGTCGTGATGATGGTCGTCGCCGCCGAGGAGCCACGCGCTGGCGATATTGACGGCCAGGCCGAGACAGGCGATCGGGATCGCCTCGGCGAAGTGAATGGGGATCGGCGCGAAGATGCGGCCGACCGATTCATAGCCGATCAGGAGGGCGATCATCGCCAGCACGATGGCGCTGGTGAAGCCGGCGAGGTCGCCGACCTTGCCGGTGCCGAAGGTGAAATCCGGATCGTCGGCATGCCTGCGGGCATAGGCGTAGGCGAGCGCCGCGAGCAGCAGCGCGCCGGCATGCGTGCTCATGTGCAGGCCGTCGGCGACCAGCGCGATCGAGCCGAACAGCAGGCCGCCGGCGATCTCGGCGATCATCATCGCCGCGCACAGCCAGATCACCGCCCAGGTCTTGCGTTCGCTGCGCTCGTGCCCCGCCGCGAGGAACAGATGGCTGTGCGGGGCAGGGGATGCGCCGCCGCTGGTCTCGGTCATGCTGCCCCTCATTTCAGATAGGTGCGGACAACGTCCAGCAATTGCTCGGCGGCCTCGGTGTTCAGCGCATGGGGATGCTCGCCGGCATCGACCAGGTGGTTGCGCACGTGGTCCTCGACGACCTCGGCCATCAGCCCAGCGATCGCGCCCCGCACCCCGGCGATCTGGTGCATGACCTGTTCGCAACCGGCCTCGCCGTCGAGCGCCCGCTCGATTGCCTCGACCTGCCCCCGGATGCGGCGCACGCGCACCAGGAGCTTCTGCTTTTCACGGACCGTGTGTGTCATGCGGCTTTATAGCATAGGCCCCCACCCTATCCAAGCACCGGCCGGCGCCGATGCGGGCCAGCCCCGCCTCGCCGGGGGTTGATCCCGGTCACGCCATCCCGCAGAAACACCGGCACGAACGACCTTCCAAGGAGAACCGCGCATGCCAGCGGCGGCCGGACGATACGGCAGACCAGCCTGGATCATCGCCGCCGCCATTGCCGCCGGCGGGATCGTGGCCGGCGTGCTGTGCTGCGGCGGTCTCTACGCCGGGCTCGCCTATACCGACCAGTTGGAGTTCTGCGTCTCCTGTCACGAGATGAAGGCGACCTCGTTTGCCGAATACAGCCAGTCCATCCACTACAGGAACGCCTCGGGCGTGCGCGCGGTGTGCGCGGACTGCCACGTGCCGAGCGAACTGCTGCCCCGGCTGGTCGCCAAGGTCGTGGCCGGCAACGACCTGCTCCAGCACGTCCTCGGCACCATCGACACGCCGGAAAAATTCGAGGCCCAGCGGCTGCGCATGGCCAAGATCGTGTGGGCGCGGTTGCAGGCCGACAACTCGGCGGAATGCCGGAGCTGCCACTCCTGGCAGGCGATGGATTTCCACAAGCAGAAACCCGATGCCGTCGCCAAGATGCAGCCCGCGTCAACCAGCGGCGACACCTGCATTTCCTGCCACAAGGGCATCGCGCATCACCTGCCCGACATGGCGCAGGGCATCCAGCAGGCGTTCGGCGACCTGATGGAGCAGGCCCGGCAACAGGGCGCCAAGGCCGACACGCTGTATTCCATCGTCACCAAGCCGATGTTCCTGGAACGCCCCGCCGGTCCGCCCGAGGGCAACGGCGACGGCCGCCTGCTCGCCATTTCGCCGGTGCACGTGCTGCAGCGCCAGGGCGACTGGCTGCAGGTGCGGATCGAGGGCTGGCAGCAGGAAGGCGCCGAACGGGCGCTCTACGCCATGCGGGGCCAGCGCATCCTCGACGCGGCGCTCGGCACCGAGGCGGTGGCGAAGGTCGAACAACTCAGCACCGAAACCGACCCCGACACCCAGATCGTGTGGCACCGCGCCGCGGTGACGATGTGGATCACCCGCGAGGCGCTGATCGCCGACCGGGCGCCGGTGTTTGCCTACGGGGCCGAACTCTTCGGCGATACCTGCGGCACCTGCCATTCGCCGCCGCCGACCGACACCAACCTGGCCAACCAGTGGGTCGGCTCGCTGAACGCCATGAAACCCAACATCTCGATCGACGACGAACAGTACCGCTTCCTGCAGAAATACCTGCAACTCAACGCCAGCGACACCGCCGGGCGGAGCTGAGCAAGTCCAGGGACTGGTGTCTTTGGAATATTCGGCCTGAATGGAGCAGCCAGCTGGAGGCGGGTGCGATCCAGGCATGCCCTCGTTCAGACCAGGTCCGCGACGACACGTGCCATGCGGTCCATGCCCTCCATAAGCGTCTCGATAGAGGTCGCGATCGAGACGCGGAAGTATGGCGACAGCCCATAGGCGGCGCCGGCCACCACGGCGACGCCCGCGCTTTCCAGCAGGTGCATCACCACATCCCCATCCGTAGCGAGCCGCTTGCCCCCGCGTGCGCTCTTGCCGATCAGCCCAGCGCAGTTGACGTAAAGATAGAACGCACCGTCCGGCACGGCGCAACTGAGGCCGGGAATGGCGTTGATGCGTTGCGCGGTGCGGTCGCGGCGCTCCTGGTAAATCGCCACGCATTCAGCGACGAATCCCTGGTCCCCGTTCAGCGCGGCGGCCGCGGCGGCCTGACTGACGGCACAGCAATTGCCGGCCGATTGCGACAGCAGCGTTTCGAGCGCCTGAATCAGGTCGCGCGGCCCCGCCGCCCAGCCAATCCGCCAGCCCGTCATGGCATAGGTTTTCGACACGCCGTTGATCGCCAGGGTGCGGTCGCGCAGGTCGGGCGCGACTGCGAGCAGATGCAGGGTTTGCCGGCCGTCAAAGCGGATGTGTTCGTAGATGTCGTCCGTCATGACCAGCACATGCGGATGCCGGGCGAGCACCTCGGCGAGGGCACGATATTCCAGGGCCGAATAAGCCGCCCCCGTGGGGTTGGAAGGGGAGTTGATGAGCAGCCAGCGCGTCCTCGGCGTGATCGCGGATTCCAGCTGGGCCGGCGTCAGCTTGAAGCCCTGGTGCTCGGGACAGGCAACGGCGACCGGGGTGCCGTCGTTCGCCAGCACCATGTCCGGGTAGGAAACCCAATAGGGGGCCGGGATGATCACTTCATCGCCGGGCTCCAGCGTGGCGGCGAGCGCGCTGTAGATCGCGCTCTTGGCGCCGTTGGTGGCGATGATCTCCGTCGGCGCGTAGGTCAGCCCGTTCTCGCGCGCGAGCTTCGCGACGATGGCCTGGCGCAGCTCGAGCGTGCCCAGCATCGCCGTGTAGCGCGTGGCGCCGTGCTCCATCGCATAGGCGGCGGCCTGACGGATGCTCGGCGGCGTATCGAAATCCGGCTCGCCGATGACGAGATTGACGATGGACTTGCCCTCGCGTCGCAATTCATTGGCCCGATCCGCGGCGGCGGTGCTCGGGGAGGGTTTGATGCGCCTGACGCGCTGGGCGATCCGGGATTGGTTCACGACGGAACTGACCTGATTTCTGGAAGCCTCGCGACAGGGTAGGAGCGCCCGGCGGCGCTGGCCAAGACGAGTTCGGTCTGCCTTTATAGGCAACTCTTATGGATGCCATCGATCTGTGACATAATCTGGGCGGTGGCGGCCGGCGAGGTTGCCGCGGGGCGGAGGTGGTGACGTGAACCTCAGGCGCTTGCAGTACTTCGTGAAGATCGTCGACATCGGCAGCCTCACCCAGGCCGCCGATATCCTTCATGTCGCGCAACCCGCGCTCAGCCAGCAACTGGCGACGCTGGAAGGCGAGGTTCGCCAGCAACTGCTGGTGCGAACCAAACGGGGCGTAACGCCGACCGAGGCGGGGCGGGTGCTGTACCGGCATGCGCAGTTGATCCTGCGCCAGTGCGAGCAGGCGCGCGTCGACATGCTGGCGGCAAGCCAGGGCCTCTCGGGCGCCGTATCGGTCGGTCTGGCCCCCGGCACGGCGGCCGCGGGACTGGCGCTGCCGCTCCTGCGCACGGTTCGCGCACGGCATCCCGGCATCGTGCTCTATTTGAATGAAACCTACGGCAACACGCTGTCCGAGCTCGTCATGAACGGGCGGATGGACCTTGCCGTGCTGTACGGCGGCAAGAATGCCGTACATGGACTCTCGTTCGTGCCTCTGCTGAGGGAGCAACTCTTCGTGGTGGGGCCCGACCGGATGCTGGCGCCGCCGGAGCAGGTGCCGCTGAGCATGCTCGGCGAGATGGATCTCTACCTGGCACGCCCATACAACGTGGTCCGCAAGATGGTCGACGAGGCTTTCGCCGGTATCGGCATGGCGCCGCGCGTCGTCGCGGAGATCGAGTCCGCGGGAACGCTGACGGCGGTCATCGCCGATGCGCTGGGCGCGACCATCCTGCCGGAGTCGATGGCGCGGCAAATCGTGACGTCCTGCAACGCCTGGCTCTGCCGCATTGTCGAACCAGTGATCGAGGCGCCGCTGGCGCTGTGTCAGTCGGATTATCTGCCGCTGTCGGAACCCGCGCAGGCCGTCCGGGACATCCTGATGGAGCTGGTGGCCGGCCTTCCCGGCAACCTGCTCACGCCCGACGACGTCGCCAGGGTGACGGCGTCATAAGTCAGCCTTATCGGGACAAAGACATTCGGTCTTGGCGCGTCCCGGCGGGCGCCGATAGCCTTGTGGACCAGGGATGTGCACGCGCATGGCGTGCGGGTCTGCCGTGAGGGCTCATGGACCTGAACGACATCAAGGCACTCATCGAGGCGATGCAGTCATCCGACCTCGCGGAGATGGAGTTCAGCAGGAACGGCTGGACCCTGCGGCTGGTGCGCAACACGGGTCACGACAGGCAGCCGGCGAACCCGGATCCCGGCAGACCGGTTGAATTGCCGCCCCCCGTGCCGGCGCAACCGGACATGGGGGATGCCGTCACGCCCGCGCCTGTCGAAGGGGAAGTGCGCGCGCCGCTTTCGGGCATCGTTCATTTGCAGCCCGCCCCGGACCAGCCACCCTTCATCCAGGCCGGCCAGAGCGTCCAGGCCGGAGCGACGCTCTGCATCATCGAGGCGATGAAGGTGTTCAACGCGATCCGCGCCGAACGAGACGGTACGGTCGAAGCCGTCCTGGTGGCGCCAGGAGACGAGGTTGAGGCCGGGCAGACGCTGATGCGGATCGTGTGACGACGCCATGTTCGACACCGTCCTGATCGCCAATCGCGGTGAGGTCGCATTGCGTGTGCAGCGCGCCTGTCGGACGCTCGGCCTGCGCACCGTCGCCGTGCATTCCGAGGTGGACCGCGACGCTCCGCATGTCCGCCATGCCGACGTCGCGCTGTGCATCGGCCCCGCCGCGGCCAGCGGCAGCTACCTGGACCAGGCGGCGATCCTGTTCGCCGCAGAAGTCAGCGGCGCGCAGGCCATCCATCCGGGCTACGGTTTCCTGTCGGAGAATGCGGACTTCGCCGAGCGCGTCGAGACGGCAGGCCTTACCTTCATCGGGCCGGCTTCGGCGTCGATCCGCATGATGGGCAACAAGATCGCCGCCAAGCGGGCCATGCGCGACGCCGGGGTGCCCTGCGTGCCAGGATCCGATGGGGCGCTGCCCGACGATCCCGATCGGTTGCGCGTTCTCGCCGATCGAATCGGCTTTCCCGTCATCGTAAAGGCCGCGGGCGGCGGTGGCGGACGTGGCATGCGGGTTGTGCACGATGGGTCCGGCCTCGCGGACGCGCTGGCGCTGACCCGCGAGGAGGCGCGCCAGGCCTTCGGCAACGCCGATGTTTATCTCGAGAAGTTCCTGCTCCGCCCGCGCCACGTGGAGATCCAGGTGCTCGCCGATCAGCACGGACAGGTCCTGTGGCTCGGCAGCCGCGACTGCTCGTTGCAGCGCCGCCATCAGAAAGTGTTGGAGGAAGCCCCGGCGCCGGGCATCGCCGCCGGCGCCATCGATGCGATCGGTGCCCGCTGCGTCGAGGCGTGCCGGCGAATCGGCTATCGCGGCCTTGGTACCTTCGAATTCCTCGTCGAGGACGGCGCGTTCCATTTCATCGAAATGAACACGCGGCTGCAGGTGGAACACTGCGTCACGGAGATGATCACTGGCATCGACCTCGTGCAGCAGCAGATCCGGGTGGCGCGCGGCGAGAGGCTGGCGCTGGCGCAAGACGCGATCCGGCTTCGCGGCCACGCCTTCGAATGCCGAATCAACGCCGAGGAGCCGGAGACTTTCGCGCCTTCCCCCGGCCGCATCACCGGATGGGAGCTTCCGGGCGGCCCCGGCGTGCGCGTGGACAGCCATGCCGGTCACGGCACCGTCGTCACGCCGTATTACGACTCGCTGATCGCCAAGCTGGTCGTGCATGGCGACACGCGCGCCGGCGCGCTCGCGCGGCTCAGGGTTGCCCTCGACGAAATGCGGGTCGGCGGGATCGAGACAAACCTGGACCTGCACCGCAGGATCGTGCGCGATCCGGACTTCGTGGCCGGCGGCGTGGACATCCACCACCTGGAGCGCCGGCTGTCACAGGAACGCGGCACATGAGCCTCGGGCCGCCCGTGATCAGCCTGCTCGGCACCAGCGCCCTGCTGTTCGAGGCGCCGGGGGAAACCAGCCTGCCGACGCAGCAGCGCATCTGGGCGCTCGCCCGCGAAGCCGGACGCTGGCCCGAGGTTCGCGAGACCGCCCCCGGAATGAACAACCTGATGCTCGGCTTCGCCCGCCCGCCAGCCCGGGTGGACGAGATCGCGGCGCGGTTGCAGGCGGCCTGGGCCGCCGTGGAGCCGTTGCCGCTGCGGGGGCGGATCGTCGAATTGCCGGTCACCTACGGCGGCGGGGCCGGTCCACATCTGACGGATGTGCTTGCCCATACCGGCCTGGGCGTCGACGACATCGTGGCGATCCACACCGCGCCGCTCTATCCGATCTATGCGTTGGGCAGCCACCCCGGCTACTGCTACCTCGGCGGCATGGACCCGCGGATCGCCACGCCGCGGCGCAAGGTGCCGGTGCTCTGCATTCCCGGCGGCTCCGTCTCGATCGGGGGTGGGCAGACCGGCGTGTCCGCGTCGCCCGGACCGAGCGGCTGGAACACCATCGGCCGCACCGATCGGTGCTTTTTCGACCTCCATTGCGATCCGCCCGCGCTGTTCCGCCCCGGCGACAGCATCCGCTTCCGGGTCGAGCGGGTGATCCGATGATCGAGGTCCTGTCGGACACCGCGCTGACCACGGTGCAGGATCTGGGCCGGTTCGGCCACCTGAGCTGGGGCGTCGGCAGTTCGGGCGCCATGGATCCGTTGGCGCTGGCCGCCGGCAACCTGCTGCTGGGCAACGACGAAAACGCCGCCGCTGTCGAGGTGCAGGTGTTCCCCTTCGCGGTGCGCTTCCACGCGCCCTGTGGCTTCGCCGTGACCGGCGCCGATTGCGCGGCGCGGCTCGATGACCAGCCGCTGCTGCCCTGGTGGTCCGGCGAGGCGGCGGCGGGACAGGTCCTGCACCTTGGCGTGCCGGCGAACGGAATCTGGCGCGGCAGCCGCGCCTATCTGTGCCTGGCCGGCGGAGTCGATGTGCCATGCGTGCTGGGCTCGCGCAGCACCCAGTTGCGCGGCGCCTTCGGCGGCCACGAGGGCCGCGCGCTGCGCCAGGGGGACCGGCTTCGTGCCGGCCTGCCCGGCGCCGGGGTGCGCCCAACCGGCTTCGGCCTGGTGCCGCCGGCGCTGGCGATGCCGCTGCTCAGCGAGGGGATGGTCGCCATCCGGGTACTTCCCGCCGCCGAATACGAGCGCTTCACGCCCGCCTCGCGCGACGCCTTCTGGGCGGCGGCGTGGAAGATCACGCCGCAGAGCGACCGCTACGGCTATCGGCTGGCCGGCCCCCGGCTGGACCCGGTTGCCCCGATCGAGCTGCGCTCGCACGGCATCGTGCCCGGCGTGATCCAGGTGCCGCCCGGCGGCCAGCCGATCGTGCAGATGCGGGATGCCCAGCCGTCCGGCGGCTACCCGAAGATCGCCACCGTGATCGATGCCGATCTCTGGCGGCTCGGCGAGGCGCCGATCGGCAGCCGCCTCCGCTTCCTCGAAAGCACGTGGGAGGACGCGCTGGCAGCGCTCGACGAAACCGCCCGATGGCTGGCCAAAATGCGTGGGCTGACCACCCTGCAGCGCGGCCGGGCGGGGAGGGCTTGAGCATGCCGCTGAAACATGTCGGGCAGATCGCCGCCTGGCTCGCCGGCACCGACATCGCCCTGCTGGAATTGCGCGGGCCGGGAGGCTCTCTGACGCTGCGCCAGCACGACGGCAGCATCACCGCCGATCTGGACGAGAACGCTTCATGCGCCGCCATGCCGCCAGCGCCGTCGGACATCGTCACGGCGGCATCGGTGGGCGTCTTCCTGCACCGCCACCCGCTGCACGAGGCGCCGCTGGTGCGCATCGGCGAGCGGGTGCGGGCCGGTCGGACTCTTGGCCTGCTGCGGATCGGCGCGCTGCTGCTGCCGGTGCCCGCCCCGCGGCCGGGGATCGTCGCGGGCGTGCTGGTTGCGCACGACACGATGGTGGGTTTCGGAGCCCGCCTCTTCGAACTGCTTCCCCTCCAACCATAGGGCCTGTCATGGACATCGACCTCAACGCCGATCTCGCGGAAGGATATGGCGCCTGGCGAATGGGAGACGACGAAGCCCTGCTTGAGGTGCTGTCCTCGGCCAATGTGGCCTGCGGCTACCATGCGGGCGACCCGTTCATCATGGACCGTGTCGTCAGGCTCGCCCTGGCCCGCAGGATCGATATCGGCGCCCATGTGGGCTTTCCGGACCGCCAGGGTTTCGGCCGCCGCGTCATGCAGATCGATATCGCCGAGCTCGCCGCGATGGTGATCTACCAGCTTGGCGCGCTGGACGGCATCGCCCGCGCGGCCGGCCACCGCATGACGCACATGAGCTTCCATGGCGCGCTGGGCAACATGGTCGCCGCCGACGCCGCGATGGCCGGGCCTCTCGTTGGGGCTGTCGCGGCGTTTGATCCGGGGATCATCATCATCTCATCGAGCAGCCGCGCCATCGAGACGGCGGCGGCCGAGCACGGGCTGCGCGTGGTGACCACATTCCTCGCGGACAGGGCGTACGACGACGACGGCCTGCTGGTTCCGCGCCGGTTGGCCGGATCGGTCATCCATGATGAGGCGGCGGTGCTGGCCCGGGTGCGGCGCATGCTCGCCGAAGGCGTCGTGACGACCTACAGCGGCAAGGAACTGGCAATGCGCCCGCGGAGCATCCTGGTGCATGGCGACACCGCCGGCGCGGTCAACCTCGCCCAAAAGCTTCGCCGCGAGATCGAACGGGCCGGCGGTCGCATCGTGCCGGTTTCCCGGCAGCGGGACTGAAGATGCATAAGAGCGTCTTATCCCACCACAGCCAATACGTCTTGGCGCACCGGACCGGCGCTGGATAGCGTCTCCGTTCAACCCAGCGGGGAATCAGATGCCTTTTTCCGATTACCGTACTGCGCTTGTCACCGGCGCATCCTCCGGCATGGGCGCCGCCGTCGCTGAACGGTTGCGCCGCGAGGGGATCGAGGTTCACGCCCTGGACCGCAACGCCGAGGCGCTCGCCGCGGTGGCCGCGCGGACGGGGTGTATTGCGCACGCCATGGACGTGACCGACCTCGCCGCCGTCACCGCGCTGACCCGGAGCGTGGCATTCGATATCCTGGTCAACTGTGCCGGCGTCGATCGACCCAGGGGATTGATCCGCGGGTCGGCCGAAGACATCGACCTGCTGGTTGACGTCAATCTTCGCGCGATACTGCATCTGTGCCGGCTCGTGGTGCCAAGCATGATGGCGCGCGACCGCGGCCACGTCATCAACATCAGCTCGATCGCCGGCTCCTATAATTTTGGCGGCAACTCCATCTATCACGCGACCAAGGCCGCCATCGCCATGCTGTCGCGCCAGCTTCGCATCGACGTCTTCGGCCGCCATGTGCGGATAACCGATATCTGCCCGGGGCGGGTGGCCACCGATATCTTTGCCCATGTTCACGGAGATTCGCCGGAGACCCGCGAGAAATACATCCGGGGCTTCGAGCTCCCGGAGGCTGCCGACATCGCCGAGGCGATCGCGTTTGCCATCGCCGCACCGCGCGCGGTCAACATCGGCCACATGGAGATTACGCCGACTCTGCAAGTGCCGGGGGGACTGTCGACCGTCCGCTCCTCCGACGTGCCCTCCGAGGACGCGGGCTGATCCGCAGGACGCCACATGAAGGGGTCCGATCTCGAGAGGCGCAGCGCTGAGAACCTTAGAGGGCACAACGAAACGCACAAATGCACGTGTATGAATACCTAATCACATGTGCATTGAAAAGCAATGTCGATCAACTGGAGGAGCGTAAACATGCAGAGCAACATTGGCGCGAGAATGGATCGTCTGCCAACGTCGGCATGGCATCTAACAGTGTTCTGGCTGATTGGCTTGGGTCTTTTGATAGACGGGTGTGACAATTACCTGAGTGGTGTCGTGCTGGCTGACTTGGTGAAGTCCGGTTGGTCCAACAACTGGTGGAACGCCACGTTCAACTCGGCAACCATGGCCGGCCTCGTCGTTGGCTCGCTGTTTGCCGGCTTCTCCGGCGACCGTTTTGGCAGGAAACTGGCCTATCAAATCAACCTTCTTATTTTCGGGCTGGCATCCATAGCCGCCGCGTTCGCCACGGACATGCTGACGTTGACCATCTTGCGTGGCGTCATCGGCATCGGTCTGGGCGCCGAAATTGTCGTTGGCTTTGCCACGTTTTCGGAATTCGTGCCGGCGAAAACGCGCGGGAAGTGGTCTTCCACCTTATCTCTGGTGGGAAATTGCGCACCACCGATCACCACCGTTACCGCCTATTTGGTCATGCCGGTTTTTGGCTGGCGCGCGATGTTCATGATCGTTGGTGTTGCCGCCATCCTGGTTTGGATTGCTCGTCATGGTCTCCCCGAATCTCCGCGCTGGTTTGAATCCCGTGGCGATTTGAGAAAGGCCGACGAGATTCTTTCCAAGGTTGAGAAAAGCATCGAGAGAAAAACCGGAACCCCACTTCCTCCTGTTGACACATCAGATGTTAATCTGCATCACGAAGTGAGAAATATTCCTTTCACGCATCTTTTTAAGGGAAAGCTGCTTAGGACAACGATTCTCGCAATCAGCGTCTTGATCGCCATGAACACGGCTATTTACAGCATCATGGGCTGGATACCGACGATCTTCGTGCAATCCGGCATAAGCGTCAAGACAAGCCTTGGTTTATCAGCTCTGATGTTCTGCGGCGCACCGCTTGGTGTGTTCTTGACATCGAGGTTCATTGATAAATTCCCGCGGAAACTGACGGCCATAACCCTTCTGCTGTCCCTGGCCGTATTGGCCTACGTTTACTCTCTTCAGCGTACGGAGATGATGATCGTCGGGTTTGGTTTCTGCATGACAGTCGTCTTGTTCATGTACGTCTGCTTTGCTTCCGCGGTTTACGTTCCTGAAATGTGGCCAACCGAAATTCGCCTGCGGGGCTCCGGGTTCTGCAATGCGATTGGCCGCTTAGTGACTGTTTTTACGCCCTTTGGCGTTGCCTGGATCTTATCCAACTACGGCTCGGTCGCGGTATTTCTCACCATTGGAGCCGTGTTGTGTGGTGGTGCGGTAATTGTTGGCTTCCTGGGCATCGAAACGCGGGGCAAATCGCTTGAGGAAATTGGCCTGTTCGTGGCCGAATAAGGCGGAAGGTCTGGATGGCCTGAAGAACCGGCCCGTGGAGGGAGGGCCGGAGCGCAAACTGACGCCCGGGCAGGAGGCGGATCTGGGACAAATGACTTGGTCCAAACACCGCGTACAAGGAAAACGTCGTCCCGTTGAAGGACCTGCAGTTTACGCGTATACCTCAATCGCCGTGGGTGGAGTTGCGGCGCGACGGCCCCCGCAACCCCACATCGCATTCATCGGGTGGCCGCGTCATTCAGATGAGGATTCAGCATGACCGCTCCTGAAGGCCTGCGCGCGCTGTTGGCCGAGCCCGGCTTCATCGTTATGCCCGCCGTGTGGGATGGACTGACCGCCAAGCTGGCCGCGGGTGCCGGCTTCAAGACGGCCTTCATGTCTGGTTCCTGCGTCGCGGCCAGCCGTCTGGGCGGGCCGGACCTCGACCTGGTGTCGTTCGGCGAGATGTTCGACTCGTTCAACATGGTGCATGGCGCGGCGCCTGACCTGCTGGTGCTGGCCGATGGCGACCACGGTTACGGCAATGCCATGAACGTGCAGCGCACGGTGCGTGCCTATGGCCGCGCAGGCGCAGCCGCGGTGCTGATCGAGGACAAGATCACGCCGCGGGCCCTCACGGCCGGCGGCAAGCCGTGTCTGCCTCGTGAGGACGTGCGCATGAAAATCCGCGCGGCCGTCCAGGCAGCCAAGGATTCCGGCATCCTGGTGATGGCGCGCACGGACTGCCGTCCGACCCAGGGCATCGACGAGGCGGTGGCTCGCATCGAAATGTACGTGGAAGAAGGTGCGGACATCCTGTTCCTCGACTCGCCCGCGGACGAGGCGGAGATCCGTCGCGCCGTCGCGGCCGCCGCGGGGCGGCCGTCTTTCGCCGTGCTGTCCCCGGGAGCACCGCGGGAGACTCCGACGCAGAGCCGGGCAGCCGAACTTGGGCTCAAGATAGGAACTTATCCGACCGGCATGCTCTCGCCAGCGATAGCCGGGATGAAGGCCGGATTGGCGGCGCTGGCGCTTGGCCAAGCCGGGGCTGCCAGTGCGCTGCCGCCGGCGGAGCTTCGTGAGACGCTCGGCTATGCCGAGTACGACGCGCGCGCGCAACGCTTCGTCACCTCCCGCTGAACTCACGGCGATCACCTCCGCGGTCGAGGAGTTGATGGCGGAGGTCGGGTGTCCGACCCCCGCGTTCGCCGAGCGAATTTTCGGGGGCTGGGGAGCATCGACCAGCCCGAAAGGACACGGGCGAGCCTTATTGCGCTTGCACCGTTGCGGAACGGTCAACCGCAAACTAGGCTGCCGTCCGGATGGCCGGGGAACCGGCCATCTGGCGGATGTCGGTTCATGTCGGTCGGGCCAAGACTACCGCTCGCAAAGGACCCGCAAAACTGTCGGCTATCCGGGAAATGCCGGGTCGGTGCGCGTTGCCAAAGGGAGGAAAAACATGAATATGCAGAGACGTGACGTCGTCATTACGGGAGCAGCGGCGCTTGCGCTGGGGTGCAGCGTGTCGGCGCCGGGGCGGGCGGCCGACCCGACCGTAACGATCCGCTTCGCGCACACGCTGCCGGCGACCGATCCGATCGGCCTTGGCGCGATTCGCTTCAAGGAGATCGTCGAGTCGATGACCCACGGCACGGTCACGGTCGCGATCTTTCCCTATAATCAGCTCGGCGGTGAGAACCAGATACTTGAGCAGGCCCGGCAGGGCTCCATCCAGATGGCAGTCACGGCCGCGGGAACCATCGGGAACCTGGTGCCCGACATGAGCGTGATGGATGCGCCGTACATCTGGAAGGACTGGGAATCCGAAAAGAAGGTGCTCGCCGGCCCGGTGTACCATCACTTCGAGCAGGAACTTTCCGCGCAGGGTTTGAAGCTGATGAGCGCCACCTGGTTCTACGGAAGGCGCAACCTGACGTGCAACAAGCCTATCCGGAGGCCCGAGGACGCGGCGGGGCTGAAGATCCGTACCCCGCC
>Ga0181535_10001775_pt1 | contig 27374 bp, 22 predicted proteins | sample PEATcosm2014_Bin_44_FD_119774 | JGI IMG/M metagenome (GOLD analysis project Ga0181535, IMG submission 119774) | Peatland microbial communities from MTU Mesocosm Facility, Houghton, MI, USA - PEATcosm2014_Bin17_30_metaG | ecosystem: Environmental > Terrestrial > Soil > Wetlands > Peat | place...
ACGCGGAATCCGTATCTCTTCAGCGATATGACGTGGGGCCTGATGTATGTGCTGCACGGACTGGCCGGAGTGGGGCTGATCGCGCTGGTGATGGTGCATGTGTACATGGGAATCCGCCCGGAAAAGCTGCCGATTACCAAGTCGATGATCTTCGGCTGGATGAGCCGCGACTTCTATTTGGAGGAGCACGACACGGGGCGGTGGGCGGTGAAGGCGCCGGTCTCCAAGACGAAAGAGGGCTATGCCGCAAGCGATGGCGATTGAGATTGAACGGCAGTGCGAGACGATCGAGTCCTGTTACGAGTTCACGCTTTCGTATGCCGCGCGGGGTTTGGCGGGCGACGATGGGAGCGACGCGGGCCGGCAAGTCCGCGACCATCTGACGCGGGCCGCTGCGGCGATGCGTGGACTGGGGCAGAGCTGCTCGGATGCGATCGAGCTGGAGCAACTTGCGCCCGCGGAAAAGTACGAAGCTTTTTTCGAAGTGCTTAAGCGCGACGCTGAGGGCGCGATTGCGGCGGTGGAATTAGTGCTTGCGCAGGCGGCGATCGGGTCGCAGATGATCGACAATCTAAATGCTTCAATCCATCTGCGCGCGCTGCTGGCGGATTTGTTCCTCGTGACCGAGATTCTGGACGCGCGGAAGACTCGGGCCGATGCGAGGGGCGCGAACGGAAGCGTTGGTCCGCGCTAGGCGCACAGGCAACGCGCATGTATTCTCCGCAAGTTCTCGACCACTTTGAGCACCCGCGCAACGCGGGAACCGTTGCCGATGCGGACGCCTCGGCGCGAATCGAGAATCCAGCATGCGGCGATCTCCTGGAACTGACAGTAAAAGTGGAAGACGGACGAATCGAGGAGATCCGCTTCAAGGCGAAGGGATGCGTGGCCGCGATGGCGTGCGGATCGGCGGTCACGGAGCTTGTGAGCGGGAAGCCTGTGGCGGAGGCGAGAACGCTCAACCGGGAAGAGTTGGTGCGGGCGGTCGGTGGCCTACCTGCGGCGTCGACACACGCAAGTCACCTGGCGATCGACACGCTGGCGGCGGTGTTGAGAAATATTTCCGTGTAACCTTAGCGCGCGGCCGGCGGAGCTTTTCCGGTGAGCGCTTCATAATCTTCCGGTGTATTGAGGCCGGCGCTGTCGAGCGAATCAGGAACGGAGACGTAGGCGACGCGCGATGCACTCGCATGCAAGATCTCGCGCGCGTTGCCAGTGTCAGGCGCATCAAGGAAATGCGCGATCAATTCGCGGCTGACCAGAAGCGGGTGGCCGTGCTTGCCATCGTTCTCCGGGACGATGGCCCAGATGCCTTGCGTAAGCGCACGCTGGAACGATGCGCAGAGAAGCCCGAGTGAGCTGGCACTTAGGGGGGGGCAATCGACGGGCGTGATCATCGCGGAATTGCAGCCGCGGGATAGAGCTTCACGCAGACCAACTTGCAGGGAACTGAATTGACCGCGCTCGGGGTTCGGATTCTGGACCATATATGCGCCGCAAGCGCCAGCTGTGTTTCCGATGGTTTGAGAGTTTCTGCCCGCAACAACGACGACCAGGCGCGTGAATGACTCAAACGCGAGGATGGCCGCGGAGAGAAGTGTGGGGCCGGGCCGTGGGGCAGCGCCCGGTTCGGGCGGAGGCCAGGGAAGCAGAGCCTTGTCCGCGCCCATCCGCGAAGACTCGCCGGCCGCGAGGATCAAGCCGCAAAGATTGGAGGCGCCGGTCATAAAGAAAAGATATCAGGGCGCAAATGGGCTGAGGCTATTTTTCCGTGGGGGCGGAAAAGGGTTCGCCGGGCACCGCGGATTCGGCTGTGGCTGCGGCGTGCCTGCTGTTTTGGAACCAGCTCATGTGGGGCAGGGCGCGCTCTGCGCGGCGGCGCACGGCAATTAACTCGGCGACGATGGAGACAGCGATTTCTTCCGGCGTGACAGCGCCGATGTCGAGGCCGACGGGGGAATGGACGCGGTCAAAAAGTTCGGGGTTGAGGCCTTCGCGCGTGAGCTCGCGAAACACCGTGATGGCTTTGCGTTTGGAGCCGACCATGCCGATGTAACGAGCGGGTGTTTGTACTGCCCAGCGCAGAACGCGCATGTCGTCGCGGTGGCCGCGGGTGGCGATAACGATACAGGAAGACTCGCCAGGCGCAAGCTCCTTCACCGCTTCATCGAAGTCGCTGGCGATGACCTGGAGCGCATTCGGGAAGCGCTCGGCGTTAGCGTAGGCGTCGCGGTCGTCGGTGACGACGCAGTCAAAACCGGCATTGCGCGCGGCCTTGAAGAGCTCGACGGCGACGTGGCCTGCGCCGAAAATGTAAAGCAACGGCACGGGCAGCACCGGCTCGACGAAGATTTCGAGCGTACCGCCGCAAACGAGGCCGGTGTCATATTTGGGGTCCTGGTTGAGGTCGAAGGTGAGGGTGCGCGGCTTTTCCTGGGCGATGACTTCGCGCGCCGCCTGCCACACTTCAGCCTCGACGCAGCCGCCGCCGATGGTTCCGGCGATGGAGCCGTCGTCGCGGATCAGCATTTTGGCGCTCTGAAACGAGGGGATGGAGCCTCGCGAGTTCACAATGGTGGCAACCGCCCCGCTGCGGCCCTCACGTTGCAGCTTCACGATCTCCTCATAAATATTCATCTAGCTCGATTATTGGATTGGTTGAGAAGTAAGTCAATGTTAGGCTCGGCGCCGCTGAATGGCATCGCCGCTTTCACTCGGGCGAAGCCGCCAGAACACTATTGCCGAATGGAAGCAATTCAATTAACTTCTAAGACTCACAGTTTATTTACTTTGGAGGCTGCACGCCATGGCCCGAGTGGTCCGATGTTCCGTAATTCAGGCGTCGAATGCATTGCCTGCAACCGAACCGCTGCCTGCGCAAAAAAGGGCAATGGTCGAAAAGCATGTGGGGTTGATTCGGCAGGCGGCAAAGCAGGGAGCGCAGATTGTGTGCCTGCAGGAGATTTTCAACGGGCCGTACTTTTGCGCCGAGCAGGAAACAAAATGGTACGAGATGACGGAGGCGGTTCCCGATGGGCCGACCGTGAGCCTGATGCGCGCGCTGGCGAAGGAGCTGCACATTGCGCTGATCGTGCCTGTGTATGAAGTGGAGCAGGAGGGCGTCTTCTATAACACCGCGGCGATGATCGCGAGCGACGGGGCCTATCTGGGCAAGTACCGCAAGACGCATATTCCCCACGTGGCGCCGGGGTTCTGGGAGAAATTCTATTTTCGGCCGGGCAACCTGGGGTATCCGGTGTTCGATCTGGGTTTTGCCAGGGTGGGAATCTATATCTGTTACGACCGGCACTTTCCCGAGGGCGCGCGGTGCCTGGGACTGAACGGCGCGGAGATCGTGTTCAATCCATCGGCAACCGTGGCGGGTCTGAGCGAGTATCTGTGGAAGCTGGAGCAGCCGGCTCACGCGGCGGCGAACGGGTATTTTATCGCGGCAATCAATCGCGTAGGGACCGAGGCGCCGTGGAACATCGGCGAGTTTTACGGGACGAGCTATTTTTGCAATCCGCGCGGGAAAATCATCGCGGAGGCTGGGCGCGACAAGGACGAGGTGCTGACCGCTGACCTGAATTTGGACGAGATTGCCGATGTGCGGCGGACGTGGCAGTTTTATCGCGACCGCAGGCCCGATTTGTACGGGCCGCTGGTGGCGTCGTAAGGCGGAGGCGAACGAATGAGCACCGCAGCACTACCGCATGACGAGCAGCTGAGAGTGCGATTTGGCGAGCTGAAGCCGGCATTGACTGCGCAGGCCGCGGTGATTGAAGCGGACCGCTGCCTGAATTGCTTCGATGCGCCGTGCACGGCTGCGTGCCCCACCCACATCGATGTGCCCGGATTCATCAAGCGGATTGCGTCGGGGAATTTGCGCGGGTCTGCGCTGCGAATTCTGGACGCGAATATTCTGGGCGCGAGCTGCGCGCGAGTTTGCCCTGTGGACGTGCTGTGCGAGGGCGCATGCGTGCTGACGCGGCAGAATCGGAAGCCGATCCAAATTGGGCAGTTGCAGAGGCACGCAATGGATGCGTTCTGGGCGTCGGCCGAAGCGGTGCCTGTGGCTGCATCGGGGACGCACAATCTGCGCGTGGCCTGTATTGGGGGTGGGCCGGCGTCGCTGGCATGCGCTGCGGAGTTGCGCCGCAAGGGGGCGCGGGCGACTGTGATCGAACGGCGCGAGCTGCCAGGAGGATTGAATACCTATGGCGTAGCGGAGTACAAACTGCGCGCCGCCGATAGCGTGCGCGAGGTGGAGATGATCCGGCGGCTGGGAGTGGAATTCCGTTGCGGAATGGAAGTGGACTCGGCCGCAGCGCTGGAAGCTCTGGAAGCCGAGTTTGACTTTGTTTTTCTGGGGCTGGGCCTGGGCGCGATGCAGCGGCTCAATGTTCCGGGCGAAGATGCGGAGGGCGTGATGAACGCTCTGGAGCTGATTGCCGCATACAAGACGGGACACTTGCGCGAGCTGCATGGAACGGTGGTTGTGGTGGGCGCAGGGAATACGGCGATCGACGCTGCCAATGCCGCGCGGCGACTGGGTGCGGACACAGTCTACATGTTGTACCGGCGCAGCGAGAGCGAAATGTCGGCGTTCGAATTTGAGTATGAGCACGCCAAGCAGGAGGGCGTGCAGTTTCTTTGGCGGAGACAGCCGGTGGCGATTGGACGGGACGAGCGCGAGCGTCTGTTACTGGAAACGGTACAAGTACGCGAAGCGGACGGAAAGCTGGAGGTGATTCCAGATTCGCAGGCGGCGATTGCGTGCGATCTTGTGGTGCCGGCCATCGGGCAGTCGCCGCTCACGGAGATTTTGCGGGAGCTGCGCGGTGTTGAGGTCCACGATGGAAAGATTGTGGCCGATCGCGCTACGGGGCGAACGGGGAATCCGAAGTACTATGCCGGCGGCGATTGCGTGAACGGCGGGCGCGAAGTGGTGGATGCGGTTGCCGGGGGAAGACGCGCTGCGCACGCGATGTTGAAAGCGGTGGAGGTGGTCCATGCCTGACATCGGCGTGCGTAATTTTGCGGGCAGCATCAACTCCCCCAATCCGTTCTGGCTGGCGTCTGCGCCGCCGACGAATACGGGCGAGATGATCATGCGCGCGTTCGACGCGGGCTGGGGCGGCGCGGTGTGGAAGACGATCGGTGAGCCGATTACCAATGTGAGCTCTCGCTACTCTGCGACGGACTGGAACGGACAGCGCATCATGGGGTTCAACAATATTGAGCTGATCAGCGACCGGACCGTGGAACAGAATCTGAGCGAGATGGCGGGAGTGAAGAAGCGCTACCCGAAGAACGCAGTGATTGCGTCACTGATGGTGGCGTCGACGCGCGAAGCATGGCACGAAATTGTGACGCGCACCGAGGATGCGGGAGCGGATGGACTGGAGCTGAACTTTGGCTGCCCGCATGGGATGAGTGAGCGCGGAATGGGCTCGGCGGTTGGCCAGGTGCCGGAGTACGCCCAGATGATTACGGAGTGGGTAAAGGAGAAGGCGCGCACGCCGGTGCTGGTAAAGCTTACGCCGAACATCAGCGATATTCGCACGGTGGCGCGGGCGGCCAAGCGCGGCGGAGCGGACGGGCTGTCGGCGATCAATACGATCAATTCAATTACCGGAATCGATCTTGACACGTTTGTGCCGCGACCGAATGTGGACGGGAAGAGCTCGCACGGTGGCTACTGCGGGCCGGCGGTGAAACCGATCGCGCTGAACATGGTGCAGCAGATTCTGGCCGATCCGGAGTCGGCGCTACCGCTTTCTGGAATCGGAGGCATCGGATCGTGGCGTGATGCAGCGGAGTTTCTGCTGCTGGGTTGTGGCACGGTGCAGGTGTGCACGGCGGTGATGCACTTCGGCTACCGCATCGTCGAAGATATGGCCGAGGGGCTGGACAACTGGATGCGCGAGAAAGGCTTCGAGACGCTTGAGGATTTGCGCGGGTTGTCATTGAATCGCGTGACAGAGTGGAAGCACTTGAACCTGAACTACAAGATCGTGGCGCGCATTGACGAGCAGAAGTGCATTGGGTGCGATCTGTGCCACATTGCCTGCTGGGACGGCGCGCACCAGTGCATTCATCTGGATCGAGTGACCGGGCCGGTGGACGGGCACGTGGAACTGCATCGAACGCCGGCGGCGAAGGAAGCGGAGAGCAGAGCTTCGATCGCGGAGACTCCGGTGACGCGCAGAGAGCGCGCGGTAGCGTTTGCGCCGGGACCGTATGCGACGCCGCTTGAACGAATTCCACGTGTGGACGAGACAGAGTGCGTGGGGTGCAACTTGTGTTCGCTGGTCTGCCCGGTTGATGACTGCATCACCATGGTTCCGGTGGACACGGGCCTCAAGCCGGAGACGTGGGACGAGCGCACGCGCAGAGCGGCGTGCGTGACGCAGGTGAGGCAACCGTGAATTGAGCTGCACCGTGACCGGTCCGCCCTTTCTGCGGTTTGCGATGGAGGGCGGATGGCCTGTTCGCCCGGTCAATGAACATTGAATGGGGTGAAAGCAATGCCTAGGGTTCTCATTCAAAACGGAACGATTGTGAATGCCGACGCCAGCGTGAGGGCGGATCTGCTCATTGATGGCGCGTTGATCAGGGAAGTGCGGGCGGGGATTCCGGCAAGCGCGGCGGACAAAGTGGTCGACGCGACCGGGTTGCTGGTGTTGCCGGGCGGAATCGATGCGCACACGCATCTCGATATGCCGTTCGGCGGGACGAACTCGGCGGACGATTTTGAGACGGGAACGAGGGCCGCAGCGATTGGCGGGACAACAACAATCGTAGACTTCGCGATACAGGCTCGCGGCACGAAGATGCGCACGGCGCTTGATACGTGGTGGAAGAAGGCCGAGGGGAAAGCGTGCATTGACTACGGGCTGCACATGATCGTCACGGACCTTGGAGACGCGGGTCTGGAAGACATGGACGACATGGTGCGCGAGGGCGTAGCCAGCTTCAAGCTATTCATGGCGTATCCCAACGTGCTGATGGTGGATGACGCCACGATCTTCAAGGCGCTGCAGCAGACGGCGAAGAATGGCGCTCTGATCTGCATGCACGCGGAGAACGGGTCGGTGATCGACGTGATCGTGCAGAAGGCGCTGGCCGAGGGGAAGACGGCGCCGGTTTACCACGCATTGACGCGGCCAACGATCGCCGAGGCCGAGGCGGTGCATCGCGCGATTGCGATGGCGGAGATGGCCGGCGTGCCGATTTATATTGTGCATCTCTCGAGCGAAGATGCGCTCAATCAAGTGCGCGAGGCGCGCGACCGCGGTTTGCCGGCGTTCGCCGAGACTTGCCCGCAGTATTTGCTGCTATCGATCGAAGACAACATGGACGGCAAGGGATGGGAGGGCGCGAAGTACGTATTTACGCCGCCGCTCCGCGAGCGCAAGAACCAGCCGAAGCTCTGGGAGGGTTTGCGCAAGGACAATCTGCAGGTGGTGTCGACCGATCACTGCCCGTTTTGTTTCGAAGACCAAAAGGCGCTGGGCAAGGATGACTTCACGAAGATTCCTAATGGCGGCCCGGGAATCGAGAACCGACTGCAACTGCTGCATCACCATGGAGTGGGGCAGGGGAATTTCTCGATTAATCGATTTGTGGAACTTGTGTCGACTGCGCCGGCGCGGATTTTCGGAATGTATCCGAAGAAGGGTATGCTGGCCGCGGGAAGCGACGCGGACCTGGTGCTATGGGATCCGGCGGAGGACTATACGATCAGCGCCAAAACGCACCACATGCGCGTGGATTATTCGATGTTCGAGGGATTCAAGGTGCGCGGAAATGCACGCGATGTCTATTCGCGCGGCGAGCTGATTGTGAGTGATGGGAAGTTCATCGGCAAGCCGGGGCGAGGGAAGTATCTGCGGCGAGAGGCGCGTGGCGGGGCGTGGAAGTAGCTGCTGGAAGGCGGCTAGCTTTCAGCTTTCCAGTGCAGGACTATCGCTCTTGCTATCCGAGTTCGTGTCCGCAGCTGCGGAGGCACCCGGGGCACCCAAGTGTCTTACTTTAGATAGATACTCTCTCGAATTCACGGAGGAGGTCCCGTGAGCAGCGTTGATCCGTCACTATCGAATCGCGACCTGACGCCGACCACTCCGGCGCAGCGCACGTGGGGTTTCTACAACTACACGGCGCTGTGGTTCTCGATGTGCATGGAGATCACGACTTACCGGCTCGCGTCGGGGCTGATCGCCAAAGGGATGGATTGGAAGCAGGCGATCGGGACGGTGCTGCTGGGGAACCTGATTGTGCTCGTTCCGTTGCTGCTGAATGCGCATGCAGGCGCGAAGTACGGGATTCCGTTTCCAGTGTTTCTGCGCGCTTCGTTTGGCGTGCGCGGGGCGAACCTGGCGGCGCTGTTGCGAGCGGTGGTGGCGTGCGGATGGTTTGGGATTCAATCGTGGATCGGCGGCAGCGCGATTGACGCGATGCTGATTGTGATCTGGCCGAACGCGGAGGGAAACCGCGGCATTTTGTGGGCGTGTTTCCTGGGCTTCTGGCTGCTGAACATGGTCGTGGTGTGGCGGGGTGTGGAGTCGATCCGGCGGTTGCAGGCGTTTGGCGCACCATTCATGTTCGTAATGGCAGTTGCGCTGCTGGTTTGGGTGCGGATGAAAGCGGGCAGCTTTGGCGCGATGCTGTCGACGCCGAGCCAGTTCCACACGCAGGGTGAGTTTCTGGCTGTGTTTTTTCCGTCGCTGACGGCGATGGTCGGTTACTGGGCGACACTGGCGTTGAACATTCCCGATTTCACGCGCTATTCGAAATCTCAGAGCGCACAGTCGTGGGGGCAGGCGTTCGGGCTGCCTGTTGCCATGGTGCTGTACACGTTTCTGGGGATCGCGGTTACGTCTGCGTCGGCGGTGTTGTTCGGCAAGCCGATCTGGGACCCGGTCGAACTGATCGGAATGTTCCATCAGCCGGTGATCGCGTTTGTGGCTCTCATCGCGGTGCTGGTCGCCACGCTGAATGTGAACATCGGCGCAAACGTGGTTTCGCCGTCCAACGATTTTTCAAATCTGTGGCCGCGGCTGATCAGCTTCAGAACGGGCGGGTTGATTACGGGGTTTCTCGGTCTGGCGATGTGCCCGTGGAAGCTGCTGGCCACGCCCGACGCGTACATTTTTGGATGGCTGGTGGGCTACTCCGGACTGCTGGGGCCGGTGGCCGGGATCATGGTATGCGATTACTTCTTCATTCGTGGGACGGAACTTGATGTGAACTCGCTCTATCATCGCGAGGGCGCGTACCACTACACGAAGGGAGTAAATCCGCGGGCGTTGATTGCACTGGCTCTCGGAGCTGGAATCGCGCTCGTCGGCGTGTTCGTCAAGCCGTTGCACTTTCTCTACGATTACGCGTGGTTTGTCGGATTCTTCGCGGCGGGCGCATCGTATGTGGCGATGATGAAGCTGGCCGCGCCGGCTGGCGCGGTGGAGAGAGCGGAAGAAGTGGCGTAAAGGCAGTTCACTGTTCGTAGTTTGCTTTTCTCAGGGATTGTGCCACCCCACCCGAGCGACGCTTGGATCGAGCACCCCAATCAGTTCGTAGTTTGCAATTCCGGTTGCCCCGGTCTCTAAGCTTCCACGAGCGCGTCGGCGATGGCGAGATGCTCATCGAGGGCGGCTATGCCGAGGTCGAGCTCTTCCTTGGTGACGATCAGCGGCGGCGCGATGACGAAGTGGCTGACCCAGGCTTGAATCGAAACGCCCTGCGCCATCATCTTGGCGGCGATTTGATCGACCACGAGCGGCTTGCCTTCCACCTTGTCTCGCATGGTGTTGAAGAGCTGCTTGGTTTTGCGATTCTTCACAATTTCGACAGCAAAGAAGAGGCCGAGCCCGCGCACGTCGCCGACTGCGACGTGCTTTTCTTTGATTTGGAGCAGCTTTTCGCGAACATACGGTTCCAGCTCCGCGGCGCGCTCGACGAGCTTGAGGCGCTGCATCTCTTCGATGGTGGCGACGGCGGGGCCGAGGGTAAGCGGGTGCGCCTCGTACGTATGACCGTGTGAAAAGTAGTGGTCCTCAAAGTAGTCGGCAATCTTGGTAGTGGTGGCGCAGAGGCCGAGGGGAACGTAGGCTGAGGTGATGCCCTTGGCGGTGACAAGGATGTCGGGCTTAACGTTCCAGTTATCGACAGAGAACCATTTGCCGGTGCGGCCCCATCCCGCCATGACTTCGTCGGCGATCATCAGAACGCCGTACCGATCACAGATTTCGCGCAGGCGTGGGAAGTACTCGGGCGGCGGAACGAGGACACCGTTGGTGCCAACGACTGGCTCGACGATGATGGCGGCGACGTCGCTTTCGTTGCGGATCATGTGCTCGATATAGTCGGCGCAGGCAATGTTGCAGGCGGGGTAGGTGTGCTTGATGGGGCAGTCGTAGCAGTTGGTCTCAGGCGCAAAGGCGACGCCCGCGCCTTTTCCCGCAGGCTCCATAGCCCAGCGGCGCGGATCGCCTGTAGCCGCGATTGAGCCCATGGTTGAGCCGTGATAGGAGCGGTAGCGCGAGATGATCTTTGTCTTGCCCGAGTACATGCGGGCGATTTTGAAGGCCGCCTCATTGGCCTCGGTGCCGCTGGTTGCGAAGAAGAATTTGTTGAGGCCTTCGGGGAGGACTTCAAGGAGCTTGGCACTAAGGCGGGCGCGTGACGCGGTAGCGTATCCCGGAGCAACGTAGCAGAGCTCGCGGGCTTGTTCGGCGATAGCCTCGACCACGCGAGGATTCTTGTGGCCGAGGTTGACGCACATGAGCTGCGAGCTGAAATCGAGGTAACGCTTGCCCGCGCCGTCAATGAACCAGCAGCCTTCGGCGTCAGCAATGTAGAGCGGTTTCCAGGTCTTCTGGAAGCGCCAGGTGCCGTAATTATTCTGGCGCGTGAGCGAGGAAATCTGCTCGGCAGTGAATGTTGCGGGCGCGGAAGTTTCAGTCATGATTGGCGACCTCCGAAACGGATGCAACCTATCCTAACACTCTGATCGCATGGAGAATCCATGCGAACTATGGGCTGCAACGGTTTGATTGAGTAGTGGATTTCGGTGGCGCGAGCTGCAGCAGGATTTCGGAGGTTCCCGTTGACGAACAAGGTTCCGGCGGCGTGATTCTCCGGCTTTTCACGGAGGGATCGCCGGAACTTCATTGCTTTGCCCTCATGATGCTCACAGGTCACGTTGCGGAACGGAGTTCTTCGGCTCCGGAGGTGATGCGATGCGTGTGCTCTGGCCGACGATGGTGGTTTTCACAGTGATGCAAGGCGCAAGCTACGCGCGCTCGGAGCCACCGATGCCGGCGGGGCAGTTGGTTCGCGAGGTGGTCTACAACGAATTGAACGATCACTCGCGGCACGGCTATTGGCGGTACTGGGTGGAACACCGGTCGCAGACGGGGACGCGGCTAGAGGAGCAAATAGAAACCTCCGAGGGGCCGGTGGCGCGGCTGGCGCTGAGCAATGGACGCGCGTTGACGCCTGCGGCTGAGCAGCAGGAGCAAGAGAGGCTGGAGCGGCTGCTAAGCTCGCGCGACGAGCAGGCCAGACAACTGCGGCAGTACGACGAGGATGAGCAACGGATCGGGCGGATTTTGGCGCTTTTGCCGACCGCGTTCGTCTACGAATACGACGGCGAAGAGAATGGTTGCTACCGGCTGCTGTTCCAGCCCAATCCCGCGGATCAAGCGCACAGCATTGAGGAACGAATCTTCCACTCCATGAGCGGGACCTTGTGGGTAGACGCGAGGTCGAATCGGCTGGCCAGGCTGGAGGGCCGGATCGATGAGAATGTGGACTTCGGTTTCGGGATTTTGGGCAGGCTGTACAAGGGAGGGTGGTTCCGGCTGGTGCGCCAACAGGTGAGCGCGACCGACTGGAAGACGGAGTCTCTCGAAGTGCACATGAACATCCGTGCGCTCCTGGTGAAGACATTTGCGCGAGAGACCAGCGAGGTGCGCGGGGGATTCGTTGCGGTCCCCGCGGGAATGAGCCTCGAACAGGGGCTGGCACTTCTGAATCAAGACCGGGCCGGGAATGAGGGACCGAGCGGGAGCCAACAGCGCTCGTACGGCGGGAACGGGCTGCTGGCTTCAACGGATTCGACGCTTCACCGGTAAAGCAGCTTCTGGCGCAAATGTCCGAAAATCGGACGAGAATGGTGAACGAAGATTAAAGACTTTCCCTTCCTTGTCGATAAGAAGCCACAGCAACCGGGACGTGAAGATGGAGATTGCCCCCATTCCGGGAATTCGCGCTTTGCCTGCCGTGAGGGCGGCGCAGGCGGAGATTCGGCCGTCCATCTTCGACATCGACGCTTCGGCCAGGCCGGGCGACGACGGAGAGCAGCGGAACAAGAGAAAAGCCGCGGGCGCTGAGGAAAACGAAGAAGACGATCTCGGCCTTGAGGGCGAGGCGGCTGCGGGAGCGGAGCCCCTTGAAGCGGCGCTACCGAAGCAAGTCGATTATTTCGCGTAAATCAAGACGCACGAATGAACGCCCAATTGGATGAGACTTGCAGATGGCTCGCGGGTTTCAAATTGCCGTAGGGTTTGAGTGCAGGGATTGGCGCGTCAAGCGGTGACTGTCTCGCGCAGCTTGTGTTCCGCATAGAGAGGATCGGGCTCGGGGAGAGCTTCGTTCTCGGCGAGCCGCAAAAGCCTGTGAAGATAGGCGCGCGAGATGGAGAGGCTGCGCGCAGCCAGGGTCTTGTTCCCGTTGTTTTCGCGGACAGCGGCGACGGCGAGGCGGATCTTGTAGTCGCGGAGCTGGCGCTCGAACGAGCCTGATGATTGATAGTCGGCGATGTCGACGATCTGGTCGAAGTCGGCGGCATCCTCTTCCGGTTCCTGGGCCTTGAGGTTCAAGTCCTCGGCGCGGACCACGCGGCCGGGAGCCAGGATGATAGCGCGCTGCATGACGTTTTCAAGCTCGCGCACATTGCCCGGCCAGGAGTAGTTCTGGAGCATCTCCATGGCCGCCGGCTCGATCGAGTCCATTGGCTTTTGGAAGACGTTCGAATAGTGGCGCAGAAAATGGCCGGCGATGAGGGGAATGTCCTCTGACCGCTCCTGGAGCTGCGGCGAATCGATGCGCATGACGTTGATGCGATAGAAGAGGTCCTGACGGAATTTGCCTTCGGCGACCAGCTTGCCGAGATCCTGGTGGGTGGCGAAGATCAGGCGCGCGCGCAAGGGAATGAGCTTGTTCGAGCCGAGGCGGCTGAATTCCATCTGCTGCAGGACGCGAAGCAGCTTGACTTGGGTGAAGACGCTTAGGTCGCCGATTTCATCGAGGAAAAGTGTGCCGTCCGCCGCCTGTTCGAAGTAGCCTTCGCGGGAGCCGACAGTGCCGGTGAAGGCGCCTTTCTCATGGCCGAATAACTCGGCTTCAATGAGGGTCTCGGGAATGGCGCCACAAGAGACGGCGACGAAAGGCTTGTTGGCACGGCTGCCGAGATTGTGGATAGCGCGGGCGACGAGTTCCTTGCCCGTTCCGCTATCGCCGGTGATCAGAACAGCGGCGTTGAGACTGGTTACGCTGCGCACCAATTGATAGACGCGCTGCATGCCCGGGCTCGATCCGATGATGCGGTCGCAATTGCCCGGCTCCTCGATGCGCTGCTGTACGCTGTGTAACTGCTGCTTCAGCGACGAGGTTTCGCAAGCCCGGACAAGCATCGTCTTGAGGTCGCGAATCGATGGCGGGCGGCGGCAGAAACCGAATGCCCCGGAACGAACAAGTTCGAATGCGGTCGAACGCAGGCTGTCTTCGGCCATCAGGATGGACGGGACACTGGAGGCGATCATGCGCCGGGCAAATTCAATCCGAGTTTGCAACTTGTCCTGGGAGGAATAGAGGTCGAGGATCATGACATCGCAGTCGGGGGCGGACGTGAGAGCGTCCGTTCCATCTCCATCCGGCTGGAGCAGGACCTCGAAGTCCTTGCCAAGGGCAGAAGAAAGGAGCGGGTGCAAAGTGCGGTCTTCCGAAAACAGTCCAATTCTAGTCATTGGCGGGCGATCTATGATCTCGCCGATAGCTCGACGCCATTTAATGGGCTAGGGCGATGTGAGTTCATCATCGGCAAATGGAGACGAAGGGAACATTCCTCTTTCGTGCTACTAAAGATCAGACCTTGGTAAGGGTTCTGAAGCGGAATCGGGCAGCTGAAGCGGAGCTGCGAGAACGTGGCGAAGAATCCAGCCAGCGCCAGCCAAGGAACAAAACGCGCTGTCGGCTAATAAATTCTATATATTCAAGCACTTCATGGTCCTCTCGAGTTCACGATCAGCCACAGACCGCGTTCGCAATCGAACGAGACGATTTGGCCGTGATTTACGGGAGAGACGGCAATTTTCGGAAGGTAATCCGATCGGGTGCGCCGGGAGATTGGTGCATGCGAGCCCCGAGCTGGGAGGACACGAGCCGTTGTCTCAGAACGAGACATGAATTGCTGAGTGCTTTCTCACTGAGGTTTTGGGCAGCAGATCAAATTTTACATAGGACAGGCTGATTTGACCTTCGTAACTAGCCTCGTAATCTTCTGATTTAGCAATGAGTTACGGCGGTCATCGAGGCAATAGGAGGAGGACGAGGAGGTGTATACGGACCACTTCAGAGGAAAGCCTGGGTGTAAACGAACGTGGACACCAGGTAGGGCATTTTGCGCACATCCATCTGAATCGACATGGCTTCAGGCCAACCGGAGTTTGGCGCAGGAATTGCTCTAGTGGGTGTGTGGTCCTGCAAGTCGTTCAGGACAAGGAGCTCTGTAATGCACTCGTTCGCCTGGTGGCCCACCGTCATTGTTCTGGCGGTGGCTACCTTCACAGATCTTCGCAGTCGGCGGATTCCGAACTGGCTTGTGTTTCCTTTCTTTGGCTGTGGGCTTGTGGTTTCGGTGTGGCTCCACGGGTGGCAAGGTGCGCAGCAGAGTCTCTCCGGGGCGGGACTTGGGCTGCTGATCTACGGGTTCCTGTTCTGGATGGGAGGAATGGGCGCGGGCGACGTAAAACTTTGCGCTGCGATTGGAGCATGGATTGGACCATACCAGTTGATTTTGGCGCTGGTGATGACCGGCGTCGTGGGCGGACTGATGGCACTGGCGGTGGCCGCGTGGGGCGGATTCTTGAAGGAATTATTTCAACACACCGGCGATCTGATGTTCAGTGCGCAAGAACGTGGGGAAGCGGTTTTGAGCAATCCGCGACGGCGCAAGATGCCGTATGCGCCGGCGATTGCGATCGGGACATTGATTTCGTTTTTCGCACGTTGAAGACGGAGCTAGACAGTGTCGAGCTCGGAGCAAGCCAGGTATCAACTTCCGGCTGACTGGGATGCTGTGCCAGCCAGTCATCGCGCATACCGCACAGCAAGGAGCGAAAGCAACGTGGCCACGAATCAATCCCCATATTCGAGCAGCTCGTTTCCCGATTCGATCGGCGTCGAGGATCTCTCCATCGCGGTGATCAGCCCCAGCGAGGAGCACCGTCTGGAAGCCATGCAGGCGATGAATGGATGCGCGGGCTCCTATGTCAGCGAGTTTTCAAACTATACACCGGGAACAGGCGATCTTCCCGCGACGCTGGATGAGGAATTCGACGTCATCATCATCGATCTGGACGGCGACGCAGAGTCTGCCCTGGACCTGGTGGAGAGCATCGGGGCCAACGGCACAGCGACGGTGATGGTGTATTCGGAAACCTCGGATCCGGAGTTGCTAGTACGCTGCATGCGCGCTGGCGCGCGCGAGTTCCTAACGCTTCCATTCTCGCCGGACGTGATGGCTGAGGCCTTGGTTCGTGCCGCAGCGAGGCGGCCATTAACGCGGCCGCCGAAGAAGGCGGCAGGAAAGCTCTATGCCTTCATGGGCTCCAAGGGTGGGGCCGGGACGACGATGCTGGCCTGCAATTTTGCCGTAGCGCTGGCCAAGGAGTCGGGTGAGAAGACTCTGCTGATCGATCTCGACCTGCCGCTGGGCGATGCAGCCCTGAATATGGGAATCAATGCGGAGTTCTCGGCCATCGATGCTTTGCAGGAAGTGGATCGGTTGGACGCGAAGTTTCTGGAGCATCTTCTGGTAAAGCACAGCTCGGGCCTGTGGGTGCTGGCGGCGCCGGGACGGTTTGTACAGTATCAGAGTGACAACGAGGGCATCAACCGGCTTTTGCACATTGCTCGACATGAATTCGACAACGTGGTCGTGGATCTGGGGTCGAGGCTGGAGCTGATGGGAACAACGGCCTATAAGGAAGCGACTACCGTGTACCTGGTGACGCAGGCAAGCATTCCGGAATTACGCAACTCCAACCGGCTCATCACGCAGTTCTTCTCCGCGCCATTGCCCAAGCTGGAAGTGGTGATCAACAGATTTGAATCGCGGGTGCTGGGGGTGTCGGAGGAGCACATCACCAAGGCGCTCACCCGGGCGGCGCATTGGAAGATCCCCAACGACTATGAGTCGGTGCGGAACATGCAGATCAGCGCCAAGCCGCTGGTGCTCACGGATTCGGCCATCTCGCGGCAGATCCGGAAGATGGTAGATGCGGTGACGGGAAAGAACGAAACCACGGCCAAAAAGAAGAAGGCATTCAGTCTTTTTGGATGAGGACATTTAAAAGCAGAATTCCCTTACTGGAGCGAAGGTAAAAAGTGGAAATACTCAACTTGGAATCGTACAAAGCCGAGATTCATCGGACGCTGATCTCAAAGCTGGATCTGGAGAAGCTTTCGCGCGTGAACTCGAGCCAGGCGCGCCAGGCGGTCTCAGGCCTGGTGAAAGAGATCATGTCGGATCAGCGCGTGCCGCTGAACTTCGACGAACAGGAAAAGATCCACGCCGAGCTGCTGGATGAGGTGTTCGGGCTGGGACCACTGGAGCCGCTGCTGAGGGATCCGAAGATCTCCGACATTTTGGTGAACGACAAGGACCACGTGTTTGTGGAAAAAGGCGGACTGCTGCAGAGGGTGGATACATCGTTTCGCGACGACAGGCATCTGATGCAAATCATCGACCGGATCGTTTCGCGCGTGGGCCGGAGAGTCGATGAGTCATCGCCGATGGTGGACGCCCGCTTGCCCGACGGCTCGCGCGTGAACGCAATCATTCCGCCGCTGGCGCTCGATGGTCCGTCAGTGTCGATCCGGCGCTTCGGAACCGGACCGCTGGCCGCCAACCAATTGGTGCAGTTAAAGAGTATTTCGGCGGAGATGATGGAAGTGCTTTCGTCGGCGGTGCGGGCGCGCATCAGCCTTATCGTCTCGGGGGGCACGGGCGCCGGCAAGACGACATTCATGAATATCCTGTCGCAATATATTCCCAACAACGAGCGGCTGGTGACAATTGAGGACGCGGCCGAATTGAGGCTGGCGCAGGAGAACATCGTGCGCCTGGAGACGCGGCCGCCGAACATCGAGGGACAGGGCGCGATCCGGCAGAGGCAATTGCTAATCAACGCCCTGCGTATGCGGCCCGACCGGATCATCATCGGTGAGGTTCGCGGCGAGGAAGCGTTTGACATGCTGCAGGCCATGAATACCGGCCACGAAGGTTCAATGACTACCATTCACGCGAACACGCCGCGTGACGCGCTGTCGAGGCTGGAGTCGATGGTGGCTATGACCAACATGAACCTGCCGGAGAAATCGGTGCGGCAGCAAATGGCTTCGGCCATCACGATCGTGGTGCAGGCCACACGTATGAGCGACGGCACCCGCAAGATCACCAACATATCCGAGATCACGGGTATGGAAGAGAACGTGATCAGCATGCAGGAGATCTTCACGTTTGAGAAGAAAGGCATCGGCCAGGATGGCCGCGTGATCGGCGTGTTCAAGCCCACACGCATCCGACCCAGGTTCCTGGAGAGACTGCGCGTGTCGGGCGTGATCCTGCCGCCGAGCCTGTTCGAGCGAGAAACGCCGGTCAACTGAGAGGAAAGGAGGGAATCGAGATGGGATTGATTATTGGTCTGGTCTTCGTGGGCGTATTTGCGTTAATCGCGATGCCCTTGGCGGCAATGGGACCGTCCAACAACGCCAAGCAGGCGCTTGCCACTCTGGACTCGGCGATTAAAGTCGACCGGCGGGAATTGCTCCCGCAGAAGCTGAATGTACGCAAGAACGAATTGCTGAGCACCATTCCCTGGCTGAACCAAAAGCTGCTGAATTTCGAACTGACGCCTTATCTACGCAGAATGCTGAGCCAAGCCGACTTGAATTGGAGCGCGGGACGGCTTCTGTTGTTTTGCGCCGCCGGTTTTGTGATCCCGGCCTATGGGCTTCTGCAGGCGACCGATAACCCCCTATTAGCGTTCGCGACGGGCGTAGTGCTGGGCGTGATGCCGTTTGGCTTTGTTCTGGTCAAACGCCACAGACGCTTCGGAGCGTTCGAAAAGCACTTGCCCGAGGCACTGGACCTAATGGTCAGCGGACTGCGTGCCGGGCATAGTTTGCTTGCTGCGATGGCCCTGGTGGCGCGCGAATGCCCGGAACCGATTTGCGGCGAATTCAAGATTTGTTTCGAGGAACAGAACTACGGCCTGGAGATGAAGGCCGCGCTGGAAAGCCTGATCACGCGGGTTCCCTTGCAGGATCTAAAGATCACGACGACCGCGATCCTGATTCAGAAGGAGAGCGGAGGCAACCTGGCCGAAGTACTGGACAAGACCGCGTATGTCATCCGGGAACGTTTTCGGTTGAAACGCCAGATTATGGTTCACACCGCGTCGGGGCGTCTCACCGGCTTGATTCTTACCCTGTTGCCGGTTGTGCTGGGCGTGGCCATTTACTTTATCGATCCGGGAATGATCAGCATCCTTTGGCATCGCCCTATTGGCATCAAGCTGATGTGGCTGGCCGCCGGTCTGATCGCGGTCGGCGGGTTTGTAATTTACAAGATCGTCGACATCGACGTGTGAGGGAGAACCATGACTTTTGCAATTCTGGCATTCGCGGCTGTGTTCGTGCTGATCGGTAGCATCGGTGTATTGATGTTCTATCGCGAGGCTGCGCTGGATCGCATCAGCCAGGTAATCAACCCGCGGCGCAAGGAGAAGACGCTGGTCGAGACCTTCCAAAATACCGGGTCTTCGATCGGCAACGTGGTCAAGCGGTTCGAGAACCTCATGCCGAAGAGCGAAAAGGAAGTTTCCGTAATTCGGAAACGTCTGTCGCTGGCAGGCTATCGCAACGAGAACGCGATCAAGATCTTCTACGGCTGCAAGGTGCTGGTACCACTGCTGCTGGGGACCATTGCCGCAGTGAGCGGATTGGCGAACATTGGTCCGTTCTTCGTGTATCTGATAACGCTGGGCGGTGGATTTCTGGCCCCAGACTTCTGGTTGGGCAAGCGCATCGCGGCGCGGCAGAAGAAGCTGACGCGTGGCTTGCCTGATGTTCTCGACCTTCTGGTGATTTGCATGGAGGCGGGACTCAGCCTGGATCAGGCTACGGCGCGCAGCGCGGAAGAGTTGCGCAGCTCGCAGCCCGAGATTTGCGATGAGCTGAACGTGGTTGTGCTGGAACAGCGTGCGGGACGGGCGCGTTCGGACGCCTGGAAGAACATGGCGGAGCGCACCGGCGTTGAAAGTCTGCGCAACCTTGTATCGATGTTGGTGCAGACGGAACAGTTTGGAACAAGTATCGCCAAGATGCTTCGCGTTCATTCGGACACGCTGCGCGTGCAGCGCGTGCAAATGGTCGAGGAGATGGCAGGGAAAACTTCAGTGAAGCTAGTGTTTCCGCTGGTGCTGTTTATTTTTCCTGCGTTATTTCTGGTTACACTGGGACCAGCCGCTATCGTGATGGCTGAGTCGTTCAGTTCACTAAGCAAATAACCGAGGCAGGAAGGGGAAAAATTGTATGGATAGCACCATGATTATCAGAGTTGTTGCCGGTGCTTTGGCGGTCATCATTTTGGTGATTCTGATACAGCGCCGCCGGACACGGGTGAAGTAGAAGCCGGAGCGCACACATCCGTGGCTTGATTAGAGATCGCATTTAGCCACGGCGAGGACGCGATGATTCCGTTGCCAAGGGGGCCTGCCGTGCGGACGGCAGATGCCTGAGTGAGGAGCCTGGGCAAGGGGAACAGGTGAAGTGTTCCCTTCGCGGGGTTAACTGCAGGCGAAGAGAAGGGTCGGAGCCGCACATGGAATTGATGGAAAAAGACGATTTGGCAAATGGAACGCAGGGTAAAGAAGGAACTGCGGCTCAGCCGCCAGGGACCAAGATGATGGAATCGCAAACGTTTTGTGCTTACAACCAAACGCGGGAATGTTTTTTAGGTTTGAAGGTAAAGGCCGGCGACCTTTCCTTAAACCATGTGGCACAACCGATGCTAGAGAAGCCGATGAAGTCGGGCGAAGGTTTGTGGATGAAGCCCTTCAGAGGAATCGCGGCGACGGCGATGCCAGCTCCGCTGGATCTGATTTATCTGGACGAGGAATGCCGGGTGATCGATTTGGCGGAATCGTTTCCGACCTTTCAGGTGAGCTCATCGAGCCCGCAGCCGCAGAGCGTGCTGGCGCTGCCGGCGCACTCGATTTATTCGTCGCAGACTCAATCGGGCGATCAGCTTGTGCTGTGCGTCGCAGAGGAGATGGAGCGGCAGCTGGAGAGGCTGACCAATACTCGCGAAGAAGTGGAAGCCGAACCAGTGATTACAGGGGCGGCGGTGCTCCGCGAGAAGCCACTTTGGAGCGGGGGCCCGGGCCTGTTGGAGCTAGAAGACCGCAATGGACACGAGAAGCCGGAGGCTCTGCAGACGCACAGCATGGATCTGACACCTCCAAGCGTGAAAACAAAGAGCCAACTGCGGACCTGGATTGAGCGCTGGTGGTCACCGGATCCGCGAAAGGCTCCGCGGGTCAAGGAGCCCGGATTGGCTGCGTATTACTGGAATGGCGCGGCCCCTGCAGCGCACGGTGTGCGAGATATCAGTTCGTCAGGACTCTATGTGGTGACAGAGGAGCGGTGGTATCCGGGGACTCTGGTTCTGATGACTCTGCAGAGGACCAATCGCGGCGAGGAGTATGCGGAACGGTCAATCGCTGTGCAGTCGCGGGCCGTGCGCTGGGGGCCGGACGGCGTCGGGTTGCAGTTTATTCTCTCCGACGACCAAGACTTACGCCATGGGAAGACCACGATGATGGACGCGGCCAGCAGGGAAGAGTTCGAACTCTTCCTGGCGCAGCTGAAGCTGGAAAGATGATGAACACCATAGAGCTCGGGGAAGTCCCTGGGCAGGCGCGGCCGAAAGGCGATCTCAAGGCCCGCTGAGCCGGGAGGTGAAACGATGAAGATCGGGAATGACCTAAGAAGGATGGGCAATCTGCTTGCCGAGCGCGCAAGACGCGTTTTTGGACGGCACGGCGAGGAGGGTTCGGCCCTCGTCGAGTTCGCGTTGACGCTGCCGATGCTCTTTGGCCTCATATACCTGGGGGCTTCGTTGACTCTGGGCATGTACAACTTGCAACAGCTTGGGAATGCAACCTCATCCACCGCGATGGCTGTTGGAAGTGAAGCCGGCCTGTTTCCGAGTAGCGACCCGTGCGCTTATGCCGAGAGCACGATCACTAAATCGCTGCCGACCTGGACGGTCGCGAATTTCTCGTATTCGCTCACGATCACGAATACGAGCCTCACGACTGATAATTACACGGGAAGCGGAAGTTCATTCTCCTGCAGTTCGGCGCCAGCGATGGAGCCCAATTACCCCGTGACTCTCACCGTGAGCTACACGTACTCATGGCTCGGAATACCTGCGATGCCGTTTTTCAATGCCGGCACCAGCAAGGCGGGCACTTTGTCAACGAGCGAGTCAGCAATACAGATGTGAACGGAGAAAGGCTTTCTATGAGTCGGATTCTGTCTCGACAAGTACGCAGACTCTTGCGAAGTCAGCAAGGCCAATCCATCGTAATGGTAGCAATCAGTGTGACGGCGATTCTGACCATGGCTGTGGCCTCGGCGGAGGTCGGCCATGTCTACTATGCGTACCGCCAACTGGTAACCTCGACGGACGCGGCCACACTGGCCGGAGCTGAAGCCATGTCTGAAGCGCTCCTTAATACCAGTTCGACCGGGGCTTACACGGCGGCAGTGACGGCGGCAGTGAAGCAATTCAGTTCCGTATCACCAGGGGGACTAAACGCCAGCAAATTCCTGACGAATGATGCCATTGCAACACAGACTCTCTTTTGTTCGTCCACCATGTCGTCGGCGCCGTTCAATGTGGAGTGCCAGCTTCCCCCGGGCAGCACGACAGGTTACAACGCGATCAAGGTCACGCAGACGGCGACTGTGAATCTGTGGTTTGGGGGGCTGGTCGGCATGCCGTCGATGAGCCTGACATCCACGGCGACCGCGGCGATGAAGGGTGGAACGAACATCCCGTACAATCTGGCCGTCATCATGGACACCACGGGATCGATGAATAGCACCATACCAGGAGATAAAGATTGCACGACGTCGCAGATTGTCTGCGCGGTTCAGGGTCTCGAGGTGATGCTAGAGAATATGGATCCCTGCCAGCAGAACACAACCTGCAGCTCAGCCACGCCCTACGTGGACGACGTAGCCCTGTTCGTGTTCCCCGCGCCCAGCACATCCTATAGCGCAAACAACTATAAGTCGGAATACTGCGGCACCGGAGCCAGCAGTGTGCCGTACAACTTCGTCAATGTGTCAACGGGGTCCTCCCAGAATCTCGCTATGGAGTCGAGCGGAACAGATGCGGGCGCCTACGAGATCATTCCCTTCAACGACGTCTATCGAACGAGCGATACGTCGACCCTCGCAGTTTCGTCGGCTCTGGCCGAGGCGGTTGCCTACAGCGGTACCGGCTGCGCGGGCCTTTCGGCGCCTGGCGGGCAGGGAACCTACTATGCACAAGTGATTAATGCCGCGCAGGCGCAGCTTGCCCTGCAGCAGAGTTCGAATCCCGGCTCAAAGAACGTTATGATCATCCTGAGCGACGGTGATGCGACTGCATGTAATCTTCAGGCGAACAGCGCAGCCGGCGGGAATTCCGCCTGCACAAACGGGAGCCAGATTATTGCACAAAATTGCCCGGCGCTTAGCTCAACCGGCACCTGCACTTCCGCAACTGCCACTACCGGCACCATCAGTTGCCCGACAGGCGGATGCACTGGCACTCCCCTGAATGGAACCGGAACGCATACAACGAATCCGAATGGCTATCAGTCCCCCACTTACCCTTCGGCGCTGGGCGAGTGCGGGCAGGCTGTTCAGCAAGCGCAATTGGCCACAGCGGCGGGAACGGTTGTCTACACGATTGGTTTTGGGTCGGAGACTACGGGGTGTACAACGGACGAAACGTACACCACAACTGCCGGTTCCACGGACGGCGCAGAGGCGTGGCCGAGCGGTACCTATTCCAGGACGCCTTGCAACGCGATTGCTGCGATGGCTTCCAACACCAACACTTTTTATTCCGACAATTCGGGCGGATGCCCAGCACTCTCGCCGGCAAACGCGAACTTCACGAGCCTTGCCGCTATTTTCCAGGCGATCGTTAATGGCCTCACCTCACCGCGGCTGATTCCCAACGGGACAACGTAGAGAATTTCACCGCGCGGACGGGAACGCGAGAAGTATCTGAAGGGTACAGGCGCAAAGCCTGTACCCTTTTTTGCGATGGCCTGCCGCCAGGACAGATGAGCGGCAGACGGATACGCGCGAGGCAATCGGTCGCACCTTTTTCTTTCTGTTCGCCCAGTTTGAGCTCGCCGTCACTTTAGTACCGTGGTCACCATCCCCTAGCACGAAAGTGCAATTCTCCGATTACTGCGGAACCTAGATGATCACTGAAGGTCCCCAGTGTCTGGGAAGGCCGCCGTGGAGTCAACAAGATCTCGCGGTGACACATTCCAGGACGAAATGGGAGATCACAGTGTGAGTTAAGCGCTTGACTTCCCCAGCAACGCGGCTACGACCTTGAGAGCTTAAACAGCGGGAATTCGTTCTCCTGTACGACGGGGGATTGGGAGATGAACGAATCCGAGTCGTTCAAGGTTCAGGCTGTGAAGTGATGGCTCCCAGTACCGCAAAGCCAGCGTGATGGACCGGTTGGCGCTGCCGCAAAAAGCGGTCACTGCGTGAGAGGAAGGATTAGACCTATGGGTATGAAACGGTTCCTAAATTCATTAAAGCGCCGGTTCCTGAAGAACGAGCGGGGCCAAGCGATCGTGGCCGTGATGATCACGGCATCCACAATCATGGCTCTGTCCGCGGCATCGATTGAGACAGGGCATGTTTACTACGCGTATCAGAAGCTTGTGGCGTCGACGAACTCGGCGGCGCTGGCCGGCGCGGAAGCCATGCCAAACACGACGCTGGCGGAAACCTACGTGACGACCTACAGCGCGCAGTCGAATGGCTTGAACGCGAATCCAATGCTGCAAAATGCGACCGCGACACCGGCATTCCTTTGCCTGAGCACTGTGTCGACCAGCCTGAACGTGCCGTGCCAGACCTCATCGGGCGCCACCGGCGGATACAACGCAATGTCGGTGACCCAGACCGCGACGGTTCCGTTGTGGTTCGGCGGACTTGTCGGCATGAAGCAAATGAACTTGTCTTATACGGCGGAGGCGGCCATGGCAGGCGGCCAGAATAGCCCATGGAACATTGCCATCATTCAGGACACCACGGCATCAATGAACGACGCGGACAGCGGCGACCAATGCAATGGAACGCAAATCACCTGCTCACTGCTGGGAATACAAGCGTTGCTGAGTGACTTGTATCCCTGCGGGATGGGCCAAACCTGCACGAACGCCGGAGTCACGCCGTTCGATAGCGTCAGCCTGTTCGTGTTCCCTGCGGTGACGGGTGCGACGGCGCCGGATGATTCGAAATGCCCGCAGGCGGACCCGACGATCGTGGCATACACATTTCCCGATCCGCCCTCCAACACGACACTGCCCTCGGCAGACACGTACGAGGTGACCAGTTTTGCGAACAATTACAAGACGACCGATACGGCGACGAGCCTGAACCAGGCTGCGGGCATCGTGATCGCGGCCGGAGACTCGGGACAAAGCAACTGCTCCGGGATCCAGGCGCCGGGCGGCGAAGGAACCTATTACGCGCAGGCGATCTACGCGGCGCAGGCGGCACTGCTGGTGCAGCAGGCGGCCAATCCGGGGTCGCAGAATGCCATCATTCTGCTGACCGACGGCGACGCGACGGCTTGCGCCTCGAACGCCAACACCGCGGCCGGCGCTTGCGACACGAAATCCGAGCTTGTCGCGTCGGAAGGCACTTTAAATGGAACGGGAACAAAGACCAGCAACCCTTCAGGCTATGAGTCACCCACATACCCATCGGCATTGGGCGAGTGCGGACAGGCGGTGCTGGCGGCGCAGGCTGCTGCGAAGGCTGGGACGACCGTTTACACGATTGGGTATGGCACAGAGACGTCGGGAGGGTGCTTGTCCGATAAGACCTACAGCGCAAGCGTGACGACGGCCGGGGGAACCTGGGGTCCCGGAGACCAGCCCTGCCAGGCGATCGCAGCGATGGCGTCCGCGCAGACGAATTTCTACTCTGATGACGGCCAGGGTTGCGAGGCGACGGCGCCGACCAACCAGAACCTTACCAAGCTGACGGCGATCTTCCGCGCGATTGTGGATAATATGAGCTCGCCGCGGCTGATCCCCGCCGGAACGACGTAGGTCAAGGCGTAGCAACACAACAAGGGACGGAGTTAGGAGGGGTACGGGGAGATCCCCGTACCCTTTTTTGCTGCATAGTTGACGCACACCAACGAATTTATGACGTAGGTAATTAGCCGATAGCACGAAAGTGCAATTTGCAGTAATCAAACAAGGCACGATGATGGCAGAAGTTACCCCTTCCCCAAGAGGTCGCAGGAGTGTCCGCGAGGCCGCACTATGGTATCGCAGAGGGACAAATCCGATGACCTCTTCGCGCTGACCACGCACTCAGAGAACTGTCTCCAAGGTTCATTCGCGTTGGCCGATCCTCCGCGAACCGTTCATTTCCAGAAGAGCAGAATTGCCGCGGGTGCGACTGCACGCGCAGGCAGATCCGTGCGCCGGCACCGTGCGAAGAGGCGCATTGCGTTTCCGTGGCGGGAAAGCACCAGCAATGCTCAAGTTTGCCTTGGCGACGCCGATGGCGCTGCCAGCAAACCATGCGACCCATGTGCCCACAGAATTCAAGTTCAACCCAAAAAGCGACCGAGCGCCGAAGGATTCCGCGCCGAGGCTGCGTGAAAGGAGGAATTTGCAAATGAAACAGTTTGGAATTTCATCAATGCGCAGGTTCCTGAGAAATCAAAGAGGCCAGTCAGCAGTTCTGGTCATGATCGCAGCATCCACAATGATGTCTCTGACCGCAGCATCGGTTGAGGCCGGGCACGTGTATTACGCGTACCAGCGGCTTGTGGCGTCGACGAACTCGGCGGCGCTGGCCGGCGCGGAAGCCATGCCAAACACGACGCTGGCGGAAACCTACGTGACGACCTACAGCGCGCAGTCGAATGGCATGAACGCGAACCCGATGCTGCAGAACGTGACCGCGACACCGGCATTCCTTTGCCTGAGCACTGTGTCGACCAGCCTGAATGTGCCGTGCCAGACTTCATCGGGCGCCACCGGCGGATACAACGCAATGTCGGTAACCCAGGCCGCGACGATTCCGTTGTGGTTCGGCGGACTTGTCGGCATGAAACAGATGAACGTGTCCTATACGGCGGAGGCGGCTATGGCGGGCGGCCAGAATAGCCCATGGAACATTGCCGTCATTCAGGACACCACCTCGTCGATGAACGATGCGGACAGCGGCGACCAATGCAATGGAACGCAAATCACCTGCTCACTGCTAGGTATACAAGCTCTGTTGAACGATTTGTATCCCTGCGGGCTGGGCCAAACCTGCACCTCAAGCACGACCTACGTGGATAGCGTCAGCCTGTTCGTGTTCCCTGCGGTGACGGCCGCGACGGCGCCGGATGATTCGAAATGCCCGCAGAGCAATCCAACAATCGTCGCATACACATTTCCCGATCCGCCCTCCAACACGACACTGCCCTCGGCGGACACCTACCAGGTGACCAGTTTTGCGAACAATTACAAGACGAGCGATACGGCGACGACCCTGAACCAGGCTGCGGGCATCGTGATCGCGGCGGGAGACTCGGGACAAAGCAACTGCTCCGGGATCCAGGCGCCGGGCGGCGAAGGAACCTATTACGCGCAGGTGATCTACGCGGCGCAGGCGGCACTGCTGGTGCAGCAGGCGGCCAATCCGGGGTCGCAGAATGCCATCATTCTGCTGACCGACGGCGACGCGACGGCTTG